>Ga0255768_10000510_pt1 | contig 39677 bp, 60 predicted proteins | sample 071ome_33_FD_179983 | JGI IMG/M metagenome (GOLD analysis project Ga0255768, IMG submission 179983) | Coastal salt marsh microbial communities from the Groves Creek Marsh, Skidaway Island, Georgia - 071412AT metaG (version 2) | ecosystem: Environmental > Aquatic > Marine > Intertidal zone >... | reverse complement strand
AAAACTTCCGAAATTAGATGGACTGCCACCACCCAAACATGCAGCACTAATACCAATACCCTGACTGGTTCTTAAGTGTGTATGACCAACACCTTGTTTTTGACTGTATGGGTGTGCTTGATAAACAGATCCATCACCTTGGACAATAGAGTGATAGAATCCATGCCCTTTGTAAGTATATCCACTAGCAACCCAGTGAATAAACATTTTGTTTCCAGGTTGTCCAGCAGGTCTAACTGCACCACCTGCAGCAAACATCATCTTTTCTGCATCTTTTGCTGAGAATGCAATCCTATTCTCTGAAGGGGCGCCATCATTAGATCTTACCTTATGCTTTGTCTTAGCTGCGAGTCCTTGGTCTTTTAACTTACCACCTTTTGCAAATTCGACTAAACCACCGACCGATTTAATCTTTTCATAGATTGCTTTTGCATTTTGTATTCTGACACTATCGTGAGCAAGAGCCTCATTCGCTCTTTCCCAGGATGTCCTGAATGCCCTTGCTGCTTCCACGGGATCCGTGATCTTTTTATAGTCCTCCAAGCTTCTAACTTGGCGCATCCCTTCTCTTGCTCTGTGGGCTGGTGAGAACCCCCCTCCAGGTTTTTTCAATTCATACATCAACATCTTATAGTTATCTTCATCCGTGGCAACTTTTGTACTTGCGCCACCAGGACCACCAAATCCACCCAAAAATTTGTTTACAAACGTATCGTGTCTGCTAAAACTCCATTGCGCCCATCCATATCCTGCTGGTACAGCACGTCTACCTGCAGGCCAAGAATGTCCTGTGCCACCACCCTCTCTAACATTCGGCAATAGACTAGACTCAGCGACGAAGTTGCCAGGCATACCAGCGGCTGCACCAGCATTCAATCCCAGAGAGCTCATCAATTTTCTGGCGATGCCAGCGCCCTTATCAACTACGCTTCCCGATGGAAGCGGCCCCCCAAGATTGTCAGATCCATCTCCCGAGCTACTGCTACTAGAGATGCCACTAGGGGTGCCAGAATGGCCCCCTTCACCTCGCCTAGTTTTCTCTGCTTTAATTGCATCCTTTAATAATCCAAGCAGTCCACGACCAGGACCAAGGAGTGCAGCAATCTTGGATGCTTTTTTCCCACTCTCTTTCTCTGCACCGCTAGGATCTACACCAGTATCGCTAACCCTGTTCAAAGTCCCTAATGGAGCACCATTTGTGCCAACATTCTGTTGACCACCAAACTCCGATTGAAGTCTGTTGAGATCTGCAGAAATGTGCCTTCTAACATCATCACCAACAAATCCAAACATGTTGACGCCAGCAGACAAAGCTCCAATGAGACCCTGACCAACTAAATCAAATGTCTTAGTCGGATTCGCCATCCCCATTGTAGCTGCCATTTGCAGACCACCACCAATCATCATCTTGGGTGGAAGTAGATCTGGGACTGTTACCTTACCACCACGAGCAAATTGCTGTACGTTTGGTTTCTGTTGTGCTTCTTTCTGTTGTGCTGCTTTCTTCAGGTCAACATCCTTTCCAGGATCTGCACCTCTAATCACATTCCAGGCAAATCCAACAGGATTCAACGAGAATGCAATGATATTCTTAATTAAGTTGAATGTAAATGTTAATGTCTTAATAATAATCTGAATGGCACCACCAAGCACCATCCCCACAAACTTCATGATAGGGGATATGCACTTGACAATGAAGTCAACCAGTTTACCTAGGACACCAAAGAATGCCTCAAAGAATGGTCCAATCTCTTTCAACAGGGGCTCGAAGACCGCCTTCATGACCTCCATTGCCATCCCAAACCATCGTTTGAGGGGTCCAAAGATGGGCTCAATCAGGGGTCCAATCTGACCACCGATAAACTCACCCAGGAAGTCACCAATAAATCCACCGACCATGGGGGCAAATGGTCCCAAGAATGGTGCAAGCAGCGCTGTGCCTGCAGCAGCACCAGCAATACCACCAATCGCTTTACCTACACCAGCACCTACTGCTGTGCCTTTCTCTTCCCCTGGTCTATCTCCTTCTGCAATTCTACCAATACCACCAGCAACAGACCCTACAGCAGACAAGACGCCGCCAGGACCACCTAATTTACCACTTATCCTACCACCAAGACCCTTGACAGCACTGCTGCCACGTCTAACCATGCCATTCTTGATGCCACCCATGGTGGAATTTGGTTTGATTCTTTGATCAAACGCATCAAGATTGCCCGACTTGCGGGCAGCCTTTCGCATGACATTATATTCATCTTTGGATATGAATTTGCCAGTCTGGGCATCGAAATACCCACCCTTCATGCGATCTTCTTGTAATGCAATCTGTTGATTGCCTTCTGAAACTCCTCTGAATGCTCCAATAAGGAAGTTAAGGTCAGTAAGGATTCTCCAAGGTCCAGTGATATACCTCAGAGCAAGTAACCCTCCAGTGAGTTGGATGAATCCAAACATGAAGCGAAACTTTCTTTTAATGCCATTCTCATTGATGCCATTAACAGAGTAGTCACCAAACATGTTGGTGAGTCCGTCCATGACAGCGAACACACCTATCTTAGTTAACTTGTAGGCAAACTTTGCTATCGTAAAGAATAGCTTTGCTACCTTAACTATCTTATCAGCGTTTTTTGAGATGTAGTCAAGACCACCAAATACCAAAAACGCACTAATTACTGTGCTAAAGAATCCTGCGATCTTCTCAAGAAATGTCTTGACTGGTTTTAACTCTTTCTTTTTATTCTCTACCTTTCCTGCGTTTTCTTTGCCTCTATCTACTGCCTGCTTCGCTGCAGCATCTCTTCTACTCTTTTGTGTATTCTTTTTCTCTTCTAACTTTAACTTGGACTTGAGGACCTTCTTATTCTTAACACGCTTCTTATCTGTTTCAATAGTATATGTGTTATTCTCTATTAGAAACTCATTCTGAAACTTGAGAAGAGTATGCATTGATTCGATACTCTTGCCAATGCCCTGGGTTGTGCTCCCAAGGCGATTTACCGACAAGCGCAGACCATTAAAGTTTTGACCAACTTTAGTCTCTGCTTTGAATGGTTTAACTGTTAAGTATGACCTAATTTTTGACATTAGAGTGACATTCTGTTTGAGTTCTTGTCGGCATTACGCCTTCTCTCTTCTTCCTGCAGGAAGGCAAGAAGTAGATTCACATACACATCCCTCTCCCACGGAATCATATTCTCTAACTCGGTTAGAGAATATTTGTGGTGCTGCATTAGAGCAAAGTTGGTCTTGTAATAATTTTCAAGATTGTCATGCAGCAGACTTATGCGAAAAAAGCTGCTAGTCCCTCAAATACGATTTCATTATCTTTCTTGGTCTTGGGGTTGCGGACTGTCATCGTATATTTCAGTTTGGGCATAGTCTCAAAGAATTTTTGGACCTTAGCAAACTGATCGGAGTTAAGTTGCTCCAGGAAATCAATCGCTTCTTTCTTGGTGAAGTTATCGTAGGTTTCATCTTCATCAAATGCTTGAGCAATACAAGTTGCTGCAAGCTCAAAGATGTCGTCAATACCGACCTCATCCTCTTTCATGTTTTGACTAACGAAGACATCCAGAGAAGGATACTTCATGACCACGCCAACGTTTTTATCAAACATGATTTTAGTGTCATGATCATCAGGAACTTCAATAGTGACCTCTTGAAGAGGCACTTGGACATCGACTTGAGTTACTTCATCATCTGGACAAGTTACCTTAAATTCACTAACCTCTCCAACTGCTTTACCACGAATACGGAGGAAGATGTATTCAACTTCAAAGGTTGCAAGACCGTCAACTTCCCTTTCTTGGAGGTTGGTGCAATTCTTAATAATAGTCTTGACTGCTTTGATCATCTCCTTCTCATTCTGAGATTCCATAGCGAGATAGAGGAGTTTTTCTTCTTTAACCAGGAAGGGTCTGTAAGTGACCTTTCGACCAGTTAGGGGCATCTCCAAGTCATATTCAGGGAGAGCAAGTTTGGGTAAAGGCATAATAAATCACCATTATGTTATTTCTATTTAGATACCAATAGAAGCGATATCTGTGAGCGCGGGATCGATGCTAAGTGACTGTAGGATCGCTTCGTTTTGCATATTGACCTTACGATCTCTTTCAGTCCCTCTAAACATTTTCTTAGTATCGACAGTATCAAATCTATATCTCTCATAGTAGAATGAGATATCTAACTTCATAATATCTGTCGGACCATTGCTCAGTTGAATAGCAGACATGTCAAACGGGAAGGCACCGAAGAGAGTCCATGCACCAGTAACTGCATTTAAGCGAGACGTATAAGTATCTTTCTTGTATCTGGTTTCTGCAACATAGTTGGACGCCAACTCCCACTTTCTAATAATAATCTGAGAAATATATTCATCGTAGAATGCTACTCTATTCTCAGAGTCAGATGCTGCATAATTCATCCAACGCTCAAAAAACTTTCTATGCCAGTAATCCTTAGTGACGAGGAATGAAATTTGCATTTCAGAGAAGGTGGTGTCTGTGGCAAATCTACGCATTGCACCAACATCTCTAACTGTGCCGACAGTCAATCTTCTACCAGGGACAGTAACACTATCAGCAAAGTAATTCATGTATTCATAATAATCACGCTGAGTTCTTATATACTCGTCTTCAGAAAGACCTTCGATCCCAAGGATACCCCCTTTTGGGTTAAACATTGCTGCAGGTGGTTGGATCTGAATCTCATATAGGTTTGAGCGCGAAGGCTCCTTGTCGCCTGAGCGTATTAGATCTGAAAATTTACCAAAATCATTAGGATTGTAGATGGTCATTTAGAGGCGACTCCAGATTACGTTGCTTGGGACTGGTAGATTGAGTCCTATTGTTGGTTTTCTCAAAATGAATTGCTCTAATGGCAATGGCACATAGTTTTCAAAGTCTTTTGTGCTGAATTGGACAATTCCACTAGCATTAGACATAAAGTATTTATGGTGACAGACCTTAGGATAATACCTTGTGCCTGTTTGATACCACAAATCACCCACATCCTTTCTTCTAGTGGGTCTTAAGTAATGTATATTTCCACCTTCAAACTGACCATCATTCATATTTGATTTGGTAATGATGATCAGTGGATTTGAGTCGTAAAAGGGAAGATTCGGAGTAGCAGCAGAATAATTAAACATGATGATTTTCCCAGGAGTGAATCTACCATCAAACGGATCTGCACCATATCTCACCTGATTACGATACCAATCTTTTGACTTCTTCTTACCTCCAGCAAGATCTTTTACGTCTTTGAATAGTGTCATACCTTTAATTCTTTTTCTGTGAGGATGAGAAATTGCATCTTTCTATCATCACAGAATTCCTTTGCTGCCTTCCACTTCGCATCATTGACAGCATAGGTCTTGACTTCTGTCAAGTATTTTTTAGTGACTCTACGTTGCTTCTTCGGGGCAACAGTCTGCTTCGCTGGTTTAATCTCGATAATGAACTTCGCAATCCCTCCAGTCCTGGTCCGTGCTCTGATGTAAAAGTCTGGAAAATAGCGATGGACCCTACCGTCAACAGGAGAAACGTAGGGGATGACAATTTCTTCACTACCCCACTCAAGAATGTTTTCATTTTTATCACACCAGACCATGAATTTTCTTTCCCACAAACTTCTATAAATAATATTTGTAGGATCTCCCTTATATTTTGACGGATTTGAAGGTCTGTAACGTCCAGAGTAACTCATGATATGACTCTCTTAATCTTCCCAAGGTCCAAGCCAGAGGGTGCTACAGTATCAGAAATGAGAGGAAAGATCAAAAAAGGTCAATCCTATCCGACAACTGTTATTGACTATCTTAAGATGGATATCTACGATAGTCAACAGAGCAACCCGTACAATAACGTTGGGGGTGGAGACTCCGCTAATACAATAGCAAAGACAATTTATTTATATCTGCCTAACAAACTTGCAGAGCAATACAGTGCAAACTACACCAATCAGAGACTGGGTGGTGTGGGTAGTCAGGCAATCGGTGCTGTGTCTGAGGGTATTGGCGAAGGATTTGAAGGTAGAGTGCAAGCAGCAGCACAGGCAGGTAAAGCACAACTGGGTTTCAAGATGGGATCTGATGCCATCAACGCTGTTGTGGGTGCTACTGGGGGTCAATCAAACCTGAGCGCTAACAGTCTCTCTGCATTAACTCAAAAGAGAGTCTTCAACCCATACGAGGAGACTACCTTTGAGGGTATGAATTATAGGACCCATAACTTCAACATGAAGTTGGTGCCACGCAATGCATCAGACGTAAAGACAATTCAAGATATCATCCAAACACTTAGAGTGGCAATGCTGCCAGGAAGGAGCTCTGAGAATGGTCAATGGTTGACTATTCCAGACTTCTTCAGACTGTCAATCGTCAGATATGTTGACAAAGGTGGGAATGAAGAACTAATCAAAGCTCCAAAAGGAAAGGCGGCAAGTCTTGCTGCTCTCATGAAATTCCCAACAAAACTTGTCCTTAAGGACATGTCAATCGACTATGCCCCAGATGGAAATTATGCAAGTTTGATGAGTTTTGGTGGAGATAGGACTGCTGACTATGGTCCTGTTTCGTATAATGTATCCCTTACATTTGCAGAGACCGCTCTGCTCACTAAGAATGATTACGATCCAAACTTCAAGTATAACTCTGATGGTGAGTTTAACTTTGAAGACCTGAAGATTCCTGGTAGTGAGGGAGAAGGAGACGAAGAGTCTAAGGATGAGGAGAAAACGGAAACTAGCTCTGGGGAGGAATCGAAATGAGTAGATACTTTCAGTATCTTCCTGACGTTAATATTAGGAAGACGGGTTTCCGATCAGATAGTGAATCCCCTTATGTCCGTGCTAAGAATCTCTTCAGAAGGGTCAAAATCAGAGATGACCTAACTGACATCGTTCTTGGTTTTGAGAAGTATTACATCAAAAATGGTGAAAGACCCGATCAACTCAGTCAAAAATTTTATGGGTCAACCAAATATGACTGGGTTATCCTGCTATCTAACAATATCATCAATATTTACAATGACTGGCCAGTCACTGAAGTTGAGTTGTATGAGATTGTTAAGAGAAAATACAATTTTACCTCAGATACTCAATTAGGCGGTATCCACCATTATGTCACTGTTGAGCAAAAACTGAATGGTAAGGTTGTTTTGCCAGGAGACCTAGAAGTCTCAGATACCTTCACTTTCTTCAAACCAGACGGATCTCAGGTGCCTAGGAGTGAGTTAATTAGACCCATTTCTTACTATGAGCATGAAATGCTGGAAAACGAGAGAAAGCGTGTTATTTACGTTTTGAAGAAAGACTACCTCAATGACTTCAAAGAGGAATTCTTCAATCTTGTCACATATCTGCCTGGTGATGAAGTTGACGAAGAAACGGGTGTGAAGACAACATACAAAGTTGTCGAAGAAAACTTCACTTCTACCAAAAAGCAATATTCTACAGATATTGGAAAAACTCCATCTATCGAGTTTTTGGGTAATCAACAATTTACCAATAGAGAGTATACAGCGAATACGGGTCCTGTTACTGGATTTACGACATCTACTGGTAGTGGCACTCTTGACCCATTCTCTTCTTCTGGGTCATTTACGCTTACATCGACTGATGCTGCTACTAACCAATCTGCGACAAATGCAGGCAACACTCAGACCAATACTGACGGCTACTGATTTCTAAAAAACCCTGGGGACAAAAAAATACCCCGAATTTTTTTTCGGGGTATCTGTAAATCAAAAGTCAATTTTGTTTTCAGAAGACTCTACTGCATGGGACCCACCTAACATGTCTGCGTGTCCTGTATCTTCCAGGGATGTAATGGGGTCCACCTTCGTGGGTGTATGACCCGTCATAGTATCCAGGCACCCACTCTCGGATTTTCACTTCTCTTTTGCACTTTCTTGGTGCTTCGTAGTGATGGTGGTGCTCTACATGATGGTGGTGATTGCCCGTGAATGGTTCCCAAAACTCTCCCCAAGTCACTGCTTGAGCAGGTGAGGCAACCCCAACTAGCAGCACCGAAGAGGCAAGTAGTTTTGCTTTCAGGGCAGCACGACGCTTCTTCGCTTGGCGCAGTGCCTGAGGTTTCAGGGTGCGCTTTGCTTCTTTCTTAGAATGATGCTGCCAGTTGGGGAGTTTCATTTTAGGTGACCTTGCTTGAGGAATTCTGACTGTTGGACCTCATTGTATGCAGCTCGAATCAGTTGTTTATGTAACTGAGATCGGTTGTATCCGTAGTGGTCCATGAGATAAGACTCCATTGCCAGAATCTTATCTGCCTCTTGACTTGTGTAGGAAATGGCAACGACCTTTGTCATTATCAGTCCTCCGTAGCAAGACGCTCAAAGTAGGACAGATCGACATCATCGCTCTCTTCCTTCAATGATTCTACACGACTACCAAACCCACGAGTGGGGGGTGCTGTGACAGTTTCCTCTTCGTCCTCAAACTCCTCATCAAGCACGTTACCGACACGTTGAGGGGTCTTCAGGACCTCGCTGAGGCGCTTCTCCAGTTGCTCATAGGTCTTGAATTGATCTTGAGCATTGAATGCCTTCAGAGAGTGGCACTGCTTCCAGACTTCTTCCAGTTGCTCGTCGTCGAAACCACGAAGGGTGGAAGGGTTTGCAAAGGAAGACTTATCATAATTCCAGTAACCAGCAACCTTGCAGATCTTCAGACGGAAATCTGCACCCTGCCACAGGTCGAAGGGGTTGATCGGGGTCTCGTCTTCAAACTCAGGTTGTGCTGCTGCCTTGATCTTGTCATAGATCCGCTTGCCATACTTATAGAGGAAGACTTTACCTTCATTCTCAGGATTCATCTCGTCCTTAACAACGTAGATGTTGCTGTAGTAGGACAGTTTACGCTTCTGCTTACGAGCGATTTCCTTGTCGGAATCAGTGCCGCTATTCCACAACTCACGATTCAGATCGGACACAGGATCCTTCTGATTCAGAGTCGTCAGACTGTTTTCAATATACCATCCACCAGGACCTTGGAATGCGTGACTCCAGACTTGCACCCAGGGGAAGTCTTCACCGTCAGGTTCGGGCAGGAAGCGAATGACGGCATAACCGTTACCACTCTTATCCAGAGTGGGTTTCCAGAAACGCTCGTCAACGTTAGCACCAGCAGGTTTAGAAAGTTTCTCGATCTCTTTAGTCAGTTTAGCAAAGGAAGATCCAGAGGACTTCTTCAGTGATGCGAAAGACATGTTTGTATTCTCCGTATTTGATGTGTGTGGTTTGTTTGCCACCATGTAATGATGGCACAGTATTTAGGCGTTGTCAAGGGACCGTGTGCGGTTTACGATCAGGACCTTCTCCCCGTCATGGAGGAATTGAAGGTCGTCGTCTGGGTCCCAGCAGAGCTCGTCATATAGATCGTTGAGTTTCTCCATGTCCTCATAGAGAGCGTTAGGATTCGGCATCTAATTCTTTCCTCCACCCTCGCAACTTCTCTTCCATCATGTCAAGAATCTGCATCAGATTCATTCCACCACTGTATACCTGGGACATATGATCCACTCTATCCTTAACAAAGGAAACGCTCTCCTCAGACCCTGGCTCATGAGAGGCAAGGGCAAGGCGAGCATAGAATACCTTTTGTTTGGCAATCAATTCTAATGTCTTCTCAATATGATCTCGCTTCTGCTGAGGGTTAAAGTCCTTCAGACCAGCGGACATCTTGAGTAGATCTGTGTAACAGGATTGGATGTCCTCCATCTCCTGCTTCACCTGCTCTGTTTGAAAAAAACTATCAGTCACAGGGGCAATACTCCTCTACTTGTGCGTTTTACATAATTGAGTTTCTGTGCATCCCATTTAATTTTATCCTTGAGAGGTCGAGAGATCAGTTTATTGACGATCTCAATCTCAATCTCATACTCCTCACAAATAGTTGTCACTGCCTCAATGTAATTCAAGAGACCGCCACTATCCTTCACCAAGTTTTCAACCAGTGAAGTAAACTTACCTTGCGTCATAAACTCCTTTTCGATCTCATCCATTGGGAAGCACCTCCAGTCTCATTCTGGAGACACCACCAGATTCTATCAGACCTGACGGAAAAGCGTTAGCTGCAATGGTCATTCGTGGCATGTTTGATGTGTTAGGTTGTGCATAGTGCCTAATTGTAGGTGGAAAGATAATATATTTTCCAGGCTCAGTAGGCTCTTCATGTGTAAGATGATACTTGAAGTCAGTGTAGTCACCGAATGGACTAATATTCGTTGCAGAATAGTAAGGGTTGGGATACAACCACACAGTCTTATCCTCAGCGTGTCCAGTTGCGTAGTAGTTACTTGATAGGAAACAGTTTGGATGTGTGTGGTCAAAGAAATAGTCACCAGGATCATTCTTGTTTGCCCAAGAAGAAACCAGAGTCATCTTCTCTGCATGTGGTGCTAAATCTTGTCGGACTTCCTCAAGACATTGGTTGATCCAGTCAAATAGATCTTTGAATTGAGGAAGATTGTGCATGTCTTGTCCTCTAGCATTCTGTTTGATGCCACCCCAGATATAATTTGTATCGTTGCGAATCCATTCCAACTTGGACATTTCATCAGCAACATACTCCACATCACCAGGATAGTAGAATCGGTAGAAGGGTATACCTAGGAATGTATCTTTCATAGGGTCTTGACATACTCACGATACTCCTTGATGTAATCGACCAAGGTGTTTACATAATCAGCTTTGTTATAGCGTTGCTCAACTTGCATTTCACCAGACTCTGAAACAGAGATGGTGACAAGTTTATCAACTTCAATACCTGTGTGCTCGTAATACATGTATGCATATGCAGAGCACTGGACGAAGTAATTCTCTAGGTATTTAATCTTTTTCAATTCCTTCGTCGTCTTAAAGTCAATGACTGCTAACTCACCATCAAACTTAGCAAGGCAGTCAACACGACCAGCAAGAGATAGATTAGCGCTATAAAGAGGGGCTTCAAGAAGGTTAATGTCAGAAATACGATCGAGATCCTTACGAGCAGCCCTAAAAAGGTAGTTGGTAAGACCTTGGCCTTCCTCAGGCTTCTTAGACCTTTTGTACATTTCTGTGTGTTCATTACGAAGATACATCTCAACTAAGTTGTGAAATTTTGTGCCTCTCCAAGAAGCAGCAGTGCGAATCTTCTCTGCCTCAGAGTATCCAACACGCTTTTGCCAATCAAGAATGCCTTGCTTGGATTGGTGTCCAATAACAGTAGTAACAGAAGGCACCCAGGACTCTCCTAATTTATAGAAGCGACCCTGGGTGAGTGTCCGTGATTCCAATTCAGGAATCTCAACGGGTGGACCAACATGATTAAACATAACGAATTAAAAACCTAGACCGATTTTACTAATCAGATACTCTTTGACAAGACCAGATCTAACAATGTCTTCGATACCAAACTCTACGCTAGTAAAGGAAGGCATATTCTTGAGAATCTTCATGAAGTCTAGGACTCCATCACGCTCCCAATTCTTTTGCAAGTCAGACTGGAAGTAATCACCTGAGAAAATGATGCGACAATTCTCACCAACCCTGGTAATCATTGAGTCAAGCTCATGGAAATTGAGGTTGGAGAATTCGTCCACAATGACAATGCAATCATCCATAGTAACACCACGGACAAAAGAGGTAGACCAGAAACCAATGGTTTCTTGTGCTCTTAGATTTGCATAGAGTGCTTCAAAGGAAGACTCGTCAGGCATCTGAAACATATATTTTACCATATTCTTGTAAGGAATTTGGTAAAGGTTGGATTTATCTTCGTGATCTCCAGGAAGGAATCCAATCTCTCTGGTTGGCACCAGGGATCGAATCATATAGACCTTCTCATATGGAGAAGAAGGGTTGAGGCACTCTTGTAGTGCAAGGTACAAACTAATAAAGGTCTTACCAGTGCCAGCAGCACCGTGTAAGACCAAGTTTTGTCCCTTTGCAAAGGCTTCCCATACAACACTCTGATTATCAGTCAAAGGCTCAATGGTCTTAAGATGCTCAAGGTTGATTGGTTTCTTCCGTCGCATCTGCTTAGCAGTCATACCATTCATATTTGGCATGGTCTTCTTTGCTCTTGGCATTATGTGTAATTACTAAGGTTTGCTCGTGGGTGCTCGGATTGAATCTTTTGCATCACTTCTTTGAATCCATCGGACTGCTTAGGTTTGCCGTAGGTAGTGCCTCCAACTCCCTCCATCCAGTCACGATCCCAGTCAGGATTTTCCTCCCTCCAGGTTGAGTATTCTTTCATGGTCATGTGGAGAGTTTGTTTCTCTCCTGTGACCTTATTTAGCACGGGGTAAGTAGGCATTAGTCGATCCTCAATGATGGTTGTAAGCAGTTGCAATCGTCCAGATGATGAGAGCATCCACAATCACCCTCAGGACACCACTCAAGCGCCTTAGAGACAGTTGGAAACTGGCAGATGAAATGTTGCTTGCACAACTCTGCAATGTCCATGTGCTCCTTCTGAGTGCCGTTAGCAGATCTCAGATTGATATAATGAATCCATGAACGCACTGATCCCGTCATGTAAATTTTGGTGGGCGTTGCCAAAGGAAGCACAAAACGAGCACACTCTTTTGCAATTCCACGAGAGAGCATTTCATTGTAAAGATCCATACCTTCAGCAAAATACTGAGCGATACGACCTTGGAAGAATGCTTTCTCTACATCCTCAATATCATCGATAGAATTCTGACGATTCTTAGTGTCTTGCGACCGAAGATCTGGGACAGGGATAGTGGCGGAGAGCAGATTAGTATCAGCATACCGTTGAGAGAACTCTTGATATGTGAAACTACGGTGACGCAAAATTTGAGCTGCGATACCTCTGGTGGTATTGATCTCAAGCGTCATATGCGCCTGCTCAAAGACGCTCCAATGCCCGTGTTGGATGCAATAGGATAAAAGACCCGCAACCTTTGGATTTTCTTGGTTGTTGGGGTTAGAAACACGAGCAACATAACCCATAGTCTTCTCAGCATCTGGGGTAACAGACACGAGACAGACTTTGGGTGATGCTACTTCAACATTATCAAAAGGTTTAGTCATTACGAGAGAAAAGTATGGAGGACATTACAACAAGACCGAATGCTTTCAGGTATCCGATGGTTGCCAGACCAAAGAGTCCAGGCATAATCCAATTCCAGAATAACATAAGGACTACAGGACTGATAAAGAGTCGTGCCAAACCTGTAATAACTTTCTGTCCAAGAGCAATCTTCTCTTGCTCTTGAAGTTTTTCAATTACTTGATCAGCATTCTCAACAGTGACCTGCTCAACCTTAGTTCTCGGGTCAAAGTAAACACTCATCCCCGATTCCCCCATTGAATCTCAGGAAACGCCTCAGCGACCACTGCTTTAGTGATGCGATAGCGTTTGCCAAGAGTCTTATTGATACACTTGATGAGGACTTGTGCCTCATCTTGATGAAGACCTTCAAGAGTTTGGATAAACATACTCTCAACCTTCATCTGAGGAAGGTTATCAGCACCACCCTTGTAGTAGTAATAGAGTTTGTTTGCCTGGGTCTCCAACACAGTATGCTCAGTCCCCTGAGGTGCTTCGTTGGGAGTGAAAGGCACGTCCTCACCGAGGGGCACCCGAGGCTTCAGTGAATCATCATAATTCATAATGAAGATAGTCTTCAGGGCAGGGCTACTGTTTTCCTGAAGGATCTTAATCTTCTCTTGTTTTGTCTTCGCATTGTGTGCTTTTTGTAGCACCTCAGAAATCATAAGTCTCATCAATCATCCTCGTCATCAAATACATCGTTATCGATTCGCAAATAAAGGAGTTGCTCATCAGTTAACTCTCCATCCTCATACATCTCAGGATGCATTTTGATGGCTGCATAGTCCGCCTTAGCAATCCAAATGTCAAATACATCTTTGACATTCCAAGACACCAAGAATCCTATAAAAAAGCTGCCAATCGTGAGGAAGAAGGCAATATAAAGAAAGGAAAGATCCTGCATAGTTGCCTCCTAATTACTCCAATCGAAACTATTTAGTCTTCCTGACGGAAGGTCTCTTGTTTTTGGTGCCTGGTTTGCGTCCTGGTTTACGCTCTGCAGCATACTTCCAGGAGTCTTCTAGCATAGCATAGAAGTAAGTCTTTAACTTCTTGGCCTTTGGTTTGGGAATGTGACCGTAGGCTTCTTTAAGAAGTTTGTCTTTTCCTTTTATGTATGTCTCCAGGTCCAGGACAAGATCACTTAATCGTGCGGCAGTATTCGACTCAATAAACTCAGAGGTTTCTCGTCGAGTCCACTTACCCAACTTCAAATACTCATACATCTTGAAGATGTAGCGGTCGTTAGCAAATGCTTCGTCAATCGCACGATCGACCAACTCATATAATTCGTGGGTGTTTGTTGCTGCCATCACAGATACTTGTTTTCCCTCAGATACTTAACAGTGTCGGTGCATCCACCGAGTTTTCTTCCTGCCACCACCACTTGTGGGAAGGTAGCACGTTGACCAAACTCTGCATAGAATTGGTCTCGGGTGAAGTTGGTATTCAAAACATACTCAGCGTATCCCCAACCATTCATATTATACACCTCTTTAATCTTGGTGCAATAGGGACATCCAGGTCTTGTATAGATCGCAGTGTTTCCAGGTGTTTTTGCCATGGGTTTAGATAAAGAATAAAAAAGGGGACCATCTCAGGTCCCCCATTGTCTTTTATATATTCGCTCTTATCAGAAGGAATACTTCAGACCGAATTTGGTGCCGTAACCACGGTCAACACCAGCAACGCCAGAACCAACGAAGGAGACTTCGCCGTATGCGCCGAGGTCATCGGTCAGAGCAACGCCCAGACCTGCCTTACCCGAAGGCACCCAGTCAGAAGCACCAGCATCGGGGAGCTTGACGGTAGCACCAGCTTGGACGTAGTAAGAAGCAGACTCGCCCAGAGCACCTTCATAACCAACGTGGTTGTCGATCGAAGTGCCAGTGTAGTTAGCGCCAGTGAAACCGCTGTTAGCTTCCACATTCACATAGGGACCTGCCATAGCAGCACCAGCGAACAGGGGAGCAGCAGCTGCTGCAGCGATGAAAGATTTGATCATTTGTGTTTCCTCGAAAATTTACTTGCGGAATGGTTACCCGCAGATGATGGGTCGGATTCGACTTTCCCGACCGCTTGTGTAGTATACCATAGAATTGGTCCGAGTAGTTGAGGGACCACCCATCAATGGTATTTGTAACGTTACCTAACTATATATAAAGTTTTACAACTTTAGTTAGGTTAAACCCATCAAGAGTTGCCACATACAGGTGATGCCAAAGATCTCTGTGTGATCTGGGGCATAGAAGAAGTCAGCATCATTGACCTCAGGAGAATTCCTATTATTCTTCCATACCTGATATGCTTCTTGGATAAGTGGAGGAGAATTCCACCATCTAGATGCAACTCTTTGCTGGGAGTATGCTACGATGTCTGTCCAGAATTGACTCTTGTGCTGCGATCCATATTGATAATGGAAAGCAAGAGCGTCTTCATAAGATGCTACCGCCCTACGATATGCCAGGTTGGCATTCGCTTTTGACACCTCACTACGAGATCCATTCCATAGATAGGCAATGATTCTCTTGGCAAAATAGTCATAATGAAAAAGCGATAGTGCCTGAAGTGGCTCAAAGAATAGCAACGCATTACCATTCAGAGCCAACTTGTCGGACAGGATCATACTTGGGGAGTATGATGGTGTCCAGTGTAGCACGTTTGCATCAGGAGGGCAACTGGCTGCTGCCACTGCTTCGACAACGTGCTTCCTGTTAAACAGGTATCCACTGCGACAGATACCCAATTCTGGAAATGGAAGAGTAAACTTCCACCCATACTCATGGGCAAGGTGATTGGTGAAGTTTGGGTCAAGGACCTCTTCATTCAATTCCTCTGTGTAGTATAGCACAGAGTTGACCGTTGGCAACTTGATAGGGATTCTGAATTTGGAATCGAAACCAGCACAGTTGATAACGAAATCATATGAATCGAAGAGTAAGGACGGGTCCCTCACCATCTCAGGGATAAACCTCACACCCTTTTCCTGCAATCTATCTACTAGGAAAGGGTTGAGATCCTTTGTGAAGAAGTGAATAGCATCTGAGAAGATGAATTCATGAGTAAACACACAACCAGTCTTACCCCATCCATCAAATTCGATACCTCTTTTCATGGATGCCAGACCACGATTGACTAACTCCTCCCTGGTAACTCCAAGGACAGACTCAATCAGGTCTGGGAATTGTGGTGTGGTGGACTCGCCCACAGGCAACTGTGGTGTCTTCGGATCGAAGTATACATCAACAGCAATGCCGTAGGCAAGTAGATTCATGGTCGTTATTAAACCAGACGACCCCTTGCCAATTACAGCGACTTTCATTCTGGTGCCTGCAGATACTCCCTGATTGCAGTCATGTCCTCTTCTTTCATAGCAATCGGCTCGGGAGGAGCATTCTCTGCTGCAAGACTTTCTTCAACCTCTTGTCGTTGATCTGCAACTTCCTGCTCAACCTTTGCCCAAAACTCATCACCCTTGGGTTTGTAGTCTAGGTTTTTAATTGTAGCAACATTGCTATTCCAATACTTCTTCATGCGCTTGAGCATCTTTGCACGACCCTTAGGATCGTCCTTGTATTCCTCAATGACCTTACGAAGCATTTTCAACTCTTTAGAAGACTTCTCCAGACTTCTTTCTGCCCAAGTCTCGTGTCGTTTAGCACGACCAGGGACAATAGGATCACCGAAACCTTCACTCATGATACGTCACTCACTCTTACTTTGAAATGGATATGATTTTTGGGATCTGACCTACGATAATACCAGATCATAGAATGCTTGTTGTGTGACTCTTGGTAGAGAGCATTCCTGATAGGACTCTTGCCCCTGTCTTGATATTTATTCTGGTATTCATATGGAATACCAATCTCTTCAGGGATCTCATAAGAAGATGCACCATATGTATTTGGTTTATTATACTTAGGATGGAATGGAGAGAAGGTATCGTTAACAATCTGTGCTGTTGTGGACTGCTCAGCCCATTCCCTTTCCTTCTTCTCAAAGTCTAATGGCCATTTCAGAGTAAACTCTTGACCATCGCTGTAACCATAACCAGGGTTTAGGACTTCAAGCAATTCAATAATAGCATACATGTTTGTCCTGCGTCTAGCTCTACCAAATTCTGTCTGACCAAACCCATCGGAGTATGGATAGAAGGTAATGCCAACACGAATCTTTGCAGTATAAGATAGATCGATTGGATCCTTCTGGTCTGGATCCACAAGATAATAGTCTTGGATAAAGTATCCAGGCTCATAATTCTCAAACACATTATTCTGGCCTATGCCATCGAAAAGATCATTGAGAATTTCATTGTTGGTTGTGCTACTACCATACTTTGTAGCAGCCTCATCCCACCACAGAGTAGCATTGTCAGAATATCTTGAGAGTCTAGCGTAGTGATGTGGAGATTGAATGTGATTAACAGTTGCAGTGGATGCAAGTTGCACATCAATCTTATGCCTACCAGTCCTACCGTCTTTGAATAGATCCTGGGTTACCAGTTTATTGAAATGTTGTTTCACATCACCATTATTGATGCCATAGGAATCAATGTAAGCACCATATCTACTACCTGTTGAGTAATCCCATCCCCTATTCTGACCAAACATTCTCTGCGACCATGTTAGTTTGGCGGCATAGTTAGCATCTGTGTCATAGAGATTGGAATTACTGAGCACAGTATACATGTCTGACATATTCCAACGGATGTCACCACCATTTCTACCATCCTCACCAGTCAAGACACCCATCTGCATCTTCAAACCTTGGATTCTACCTGCAGTAGGAGTGCTGTCTTTCTTGCCCTGTTGATATGTAATAGGAATCTGAGCGGTATCACCAGCAGTTGTCATCAACCTAACAGTGATCGATCCCTCAAATAGTTGAGTAGATTCATCAAAGATTGCCATCTTAGGTGACACACCACCAGCAAAAGGACCCTGAGTGATGCTCATGATTCTGAGCTCAACCTGATCGCCCTCACTAACTGAGAAAGAATCAATACCACTGTGCATCTTGGCACCAATCTGTGGCCATTCTTCCATGATGATGTTTGCGTCCCAGACAACGTTGCTGTTGATTCTAAGTCTAAACCTAGCAACAATGCAGTCACCAGCAATGCCACCAACAACACCACCAAAACTTCTAATAGAGAATGATCCAGAATTCAAGACTTTAATTGTCTGAGTCCTATTTACTTCAAATGTATAGTCACCATTGCATTTACCACACTCGATCTTCATCTCGGTGGCATCTGGGTCAACTGAGAAGACCTCTGGACCACACTCAGATCTGGTGAGTTGAATGTCCTGAAACTGCTTATCAAAAAGACGTGTGTCGCATGGACCTTTCTGTTTGATGGGGACTTTAATTGGGCTAGGACCAGCATCTCTCCAGACCTGACACTGGACTCCTTCATACTTGTATGTTTGACCGTGCCAGTTGAGCTCGTGCCAAAACTTCATGTCATCGAAGTCATTGTCACCACCAATAAGATCTTCCCAATACTGGAAGTTGTTGCCAACCCACTTACTAAATTGTCTGCTGCCACCTCTTGAAGAATCTGCAGGGTTGAGTCTTGAATCAGAGAATAGTGTGTAGTTACTCTGAGCAGAAGAGATACCAGAAGTCCTCCACCCATCAGACATTGAAGAGAAGGACACCACTTGACCATTGGAAAGACTATTCAAATTGCCACCATCAGGAATCAAGAAGAAACCCAACTCATGTCTCTTGTATTGCTTGAGAATATTTGCACTGATACGAAACTTCTTCATGCCAGTGCTAGTTGTAGCACTAGGCTCAATGATGGCACCCCACACAGGAGCACCACCAGGCTCAGCAATATACACACCCATAGCATTCTGATACCCAGCACCACCTCTCTCAAGCACACACTTGATCTGAAGGGCATCGTGGATATCATTGGGAATGTGATAGTAATTCTGTCCTGATGCCTTTGTGGGGGGAGATTGGTATGTCTGTGCATCGATACTATATTTGTGGTTGTTTCCACCACCACTTCTACCTCTCCAATAACGATGCAGTGCTTCTGCCTTCTCACCTTCAGCAAGGTATGGAAGCATCTTGACGGGATCATCGTAAGCATACCCAAGGATCTCAATGAATCCCATGCTGCCAGCATTCATGGTTGCCCTTTCACCATCTCCAGGACCATCAGGTTGACCTGGGTTGGTAGTGAGGAATGTATCTATCCAGGGTTGAGAGTAAAACTTGTAGACAGGAATCGATCCTGCTGTTTGATTCTTGTGCAGATAGAAAGCAGGACCATCACCAACCCTACTGTAACCAGCAGGAGCAGTGGACTCCTTTCCATATGAATTATCAGTTGCATCATCTGCACCATCAGTGACCATCAAAGTGACAGTGATATTTCCATTGTCACCAGGGAAACTAAAGTTTTGCTCGGTGCCAACAGAAGGTAAGGTGCCAGACCAGTATGACCACCAATCAGTATCCCACTCACCATTATCATCGATGGGATCGGCAACGATAGTCACAGAGGCACCTCCAAAGGAGAAGGTCTGTGTCCTCTGATTGCCATTAGTCCAATACTTATTTCCACCTTCACTTTCTAATTTAGATCCATCCCAACTACCATCAGAGTTGGATGTCACTGTCATACTATCGTTGATGCCGTCTCCATTTGGTTGGAATGCGAGAGACGCTGCACCACCTTTCTTATATTCATAGATTGCAACCCGCTCTGGGAAGCAGTTAGCAACACAAATTTCTGTGACGTTACCATTATATCCCTGAGGATAGAAGGTCATACAGTCTTGTGCAGGAGGTTTCCATGCACCATCTTTGTATGGTGCAAACAAACAATCCAAAGTATTCTTGACACACCTTTCCCAATCGGTGTTTGGCTCATGTCTATCTGGGCAATAGTATTGCTTATTGGTTACAGTATTTCTCCAGTAACCATCGCCAAGATCTTCGACAAGGTTTTCAGTGATTAGACGCTCAACCTCAGCACACTCGTCATCGGATCCGAGTGTAGGAAACTCAGGACTGAGAGGTGAGGGAAACGAGATTTCCCATGGGGGTGGGAAGCAGTTAGGACCCTCACATTCCTTACAGAAGGGAAGGTCTGGGAAGAAATCGCAAATAAAATTAAGAGGATCTGCGATGACAATACCATCAGGGGGCTCAGGAATGTCATCTTCCTCCACGGAGATAGGAGCCCGAGCAGGATAGCATCGATTCACAAGCTCCCTGACAACCGCTCTAGGGTCTATCTCCTCTTCCTGTGGGGGTGGAGTATAGGGAATGGGTCTTACAGGGTTGTTAGAGTCCCTTCCAGAGGTGTCTGGTGTATTCGCAGGGGGAGGACCGTCAGGGTAGCACCTATCCCCTGGCAGAGGAGCATCACCAGTCCCATCCAAGTTATTACTCTGTGTGGACAGAGGAATAGGCTCGTAAGGCGTAATTGAAAATGGGTTTTGTGAGTCTAACGGATTAGGTTGATTGGATAGATCACCCCCATCACCTTCACCATAACATCTTTCGTTATTACTCATCTAACTACTGGTGCTTACCCATTATTTATTGACACTCTCCTCCTTTATTAAACTTCTTTCTACACGCCTTGACTTCCTTCATCTCCCCCTTGATCATCTGATATGCATCTTCAGGTGAGATCTTCTTTGCCATCTCCATAGCAGTGATCATCTCCACACGAGTGCCGAAGTGTTTAAGTGCTTCCTCAAAACAGTTTAGTGATTCGTACATACTCACTCCTTGATAAAACCTTCTTCTTTTAACCATGCTTTAGTCAAAGGGGTGGGAGGATAGACTTCCCACATATCACCATTTGCACATGCGTCGAGTGCTTCCATAGTCATACCTTCAGTCTTACCTGCCCAGGTTGCTTCTGCTTCCCAGGGGACTGCTGAAGGAGGATAGGAGCGCTCTACCATCGCACGCCACAGCATAGGCACATCCTCTTCAGGTTTGATGATAGCAATCATACTATTCTCGATAGTGCCTGCCATACAGTCTTGTGCAGCGTGCCATCCTTCATGACGCATCACTGTCATCAATACACCAGGACGATTCATGTATTTTCGATTGAGATAGAAGTTGTTACTCACAGTGTGATAAACACCACGATGTCCAACAGGGAAATACTTACTGTCGGCAAGGAATACTTTCACACCAACTTGACTGAGCGACATCATCATGTTGTTAAACTCTTGTGTCACTGCCATATAATCCTCGGGATCATACTCAGATGAGATGTCTAACATACTAAAAACTTGTTTGACGCCACTCTTACATTCACGAAGAATCATACAACCCATTGCGTCATAGGTATTGTATCCCTTGATATTGGGCTCAGCGGACGCCGATGCTGTCATCGATGCCGTCACTAGAAGTGCTGCCAGAATTGATTTCATTTAGATAGTCCTTTTCATTTTGATATGGATGTGTTTTACCTGACCAGATCTCATAACCTTCTACGAGATCTGGAATCAACCACTGGTCAACTCGATAGCAATACTTCCAGTTGACTGGTTGAATGCAATTCATAACGACAACTTGGAAGAATGCAACCAAGTGGATCCAGAAACTATACATTAGTTAGGCATAAAAAAAGAGGGTCTTAAGACCCTCAGTATATCACAGAGCGTTGCCTCGTGGCAATACTTCTTCTGGGAATACAAAGTTTTCATGTGGTTGATCCACTGGTGCCATCCAGGCACGAAGACCTTCATTCAGAAGAATGTTTTTCGTGTAGAAGGTTTCAAACTCAGGATCCTCTGCTGCTCTAACTTCCTGACTTACGAAATCATAAGCCCTAAGATTAAGAGCAAGACCAATGATCCCCAGACTACTGACCCAAAGACCCATGACAGGAACAAAAAGCATAAAGAAATGCAACCAACGCTTATTGCTGAACGCGATGCCAAAAATCTGCGACCAGAAACGGTTAGCCGTGACCATAGAATATGTCTCTTCCTCTTGAGTAGTATCAAACGCCTTGAAAGTGTTTGCTTGGTCACCGTCTTCATACAAAGTATTCTCTACTGTAACACCATGAATCGCAGAAAGCAAGGCGCCACCCAGGATACCTGCCACACCCATCATGTGAAATGGATTCAACGTCCAGTTGTGGAATCCTTGAAGGAAGAGTAGGAATCGAAAGATTGCTGCCACCCCAAAGGACGGAGCGAAAAACCATGATGACTGACCCAGGGGGTAGAGAAGAAACACGCTGACAAAAACAGCGATGGGACCAGAAAACGCAATAGCATTGTAAGGACGAATACCGACAAGACGTGAGATTTCAAACTGCCTAAGCATGAAACCTATAAGAGCGAAGGCTCCGTGGAGCGCCACAAAAGTCCAGAGTCCCCCAAGTTGGCACCACCTGATGAAGTCCCCTTGAGACTCAGGACCCCATAGAAGCAGAAGAGAATGACCCATAGCGTCTGCTGGAGTAGAAACTGCCGCAGTAAGAAAGTTTGCACCCTCAAGATAGGAACTCGCAAGTCCGTGAGTATACCAACTCGTGACGAAAGTAGTCCCAGTAAGCCAACCCCCAATAGCAAGATAAGCAGTGGGAAAAAGAAGAAGTCCAGACCAGCCAACAAAAACGAAACGGTCCCTTTTAAGCCAGTCGTCAAGGACATCGAACCACCCCCTCCTCGGGGGACTTAGTGTGCTTGCTACCATTGTTGTTTTCCTTTCGTAAGTAGAATAGTTGTGGCCAAGTATCCTGAATGATCTCGGCAAGTTTGTAAGGTGTCTCCGAAGTTATCATAACTTTACATTGTAGGAGAAAAGAAAAGGGACCCGAAGGTCCCTTAGTTGTTTTTCTAATAAACGTCGTTTATTAGGAATCCTAGTATCAACCGATCGCGGGTGCAGTCAGTGCCACAGGAGTGGACTCAGCAGCAGCGAGGTCAAGAGGGAAGTTGTGAGCATTACGCTCGTGCATCACTTCCATACCCAGACCAGCGCGGTTGAGCACATCTGCCCAAGTGTTGATCACACGACCCTGACCATCAATGACGGACTGGTTGAAGTTGAAACCATTCAGGTTGAATGCCATGGTGCTAACGCCCAGAGCAGTAAACCAGATGCCAACGACGGGCCATGCTGCCAGGAAGAAGTGCAGCGAGCGGGAGTTGTTGAAGGAAGCGTATTGGAAGATCAGGCGACCGAAGTAACCATGAGCAGCAACGATGTTGTAGGTCTCTTCTTCTTGACCAAACTTGTAACCATAGTTTTGGGACTCATTCTCGGTGGTCTCACGGACCAGAGAAGAGGTAACCAGACTACCGTGCATGGCAGAGAAGAGGGATCCACCGAAGACGCCAGCGACGCCGAGCATGTGGAAGGGGTGCATCAGGATGTTGTGCTCTGCTTGGAAGACAAGCATGTAGTTGAAGGTGCCAGAGATACCAAGAGGCATCGCATCAGAGAAAGAACCTTGACCGAAAGGATAAACCAGGAAGACAGCAGATGCAGCAGCGACGGGTGCGCTGTAAGCAACGCAGATCCAGGGGCGCATCCCTAGTCGGTAACTAAGTTCCCATTCGCGTCCCATGTAAGCATAGATACCGATGAGGAAGTGGAAGACGACGAGTTGGAAGGGTCCACCGTTGTAGAGCCATTCGTCGAGACTTGCTGCTTCCCAGATGGGATAGAAGTGGAGTCCGATTGCGTTGGACGAGGGGACGACTGCCCCAGAGATGATGTTGTTGCCATAGAGGAGTGATCCAGCGACAGGTTCACGGATACCGTCAATGTCCACAGGGGGAGCACCAACGAAGGCAATGATGAAACAGGTTGTAGCAGCCAGGAGGCAGGGAATCATCAGGACACCAAACCAACCCACATAGAGGCGGTTGTCGGTGCTAGTGACCCAATTACAAAACTGTTCCCATTGAGATGTATTCTGTTTTTGTGAAAGTGTAGATGAAGCCATTGTTATGTACTTAGAAGTAAGACCATCAGGGACATGGTGGAGTTACTATTTCCCAAGACCCCTCGCCTCGGGATATGAGAGACGGATTGGTAACCCTGCCTAGTCTCGGTCAAGCGGCAGGGATGTAACAAAGGTGTTGTGAAATGAAACATTTCGTAACCCGTTGACTTATATATAATACCTTGGATCCCCACCCCTGTCAACCATCTTGTGCCAGATCATCGAGTGGAATCAAAACGTGCTCAGGTGCTGGTGCTGACTTGAGATAGTCGCTGTATGCATCCAGGACTTCCCGATGCATCTTCTTCTCCCAATCAACAGTGATTGCTGCCTCACCAGTCTTCATGTCTTCAAGGTGCTGTTGAAAGCGTCCTTCCGACACATAGTTGTGGCAAAACTCATAGACATTCTTAGAGAGGTCCATGTTGTTATGAATGAAGGCATTGAGTACAAACTGTCTCGCCATCATGTTGCCATCATTGTAACGCCAGTCATCAATCATCTTCTTCGACAATCCTCATAGGATGGGTTGCAAGTCTAGCATGAGTTTCATTAAAAAACTCACCTAATTTCACAAGAAACTGTGCTTTTTCAAGTGAGAGATTCCGATAATTATTAAGGGGAGTCCAAGACTCCCCATCGAAGTTACATTCAAGCCTGTAGGTTGGCATTATTGAGCTCGTCCAAATACATCAGGACATTCTCAGGGTAAGAGACTTCGTAAGGATCATCCTCACAGTCATCAATCTTACCAGGCTCTTCAAAGATCTTAAGGACTACACCATCTTCAATCACAGCAGCATAACGCCAGGAGCGAAGACCGAAACCAAGATTATTCTTGGTCACTAGCATATTCATAAGACCAGTAAACATGCCATTACCATCAGGCACGAGTTGGACTTTCTCGATTCCCAACTCTTGCTTCCATGCATTCATTACAAATCCATCGTTGACAGAGATGCAAGACACACTATCACACTTGCCCTGACCAACGAGAGCATCATAAGACGCTTCGTAGGAGGGTAGTTGGAATTGTGTGCAGGTAGGAGTGAATGCACCAGGGAGGGCAAAGATAACATGCCGACCCTTTCCCCAGAGGTCCAGGGAATTGACTGTCTCAAAGCGACAGTCCTTGTCTTTGCAGTCTTTCTGACGCACAAAGACGAAATCAACTTCAGGTAGTGAAATCATAATTTAAGAATGTCTTGTAGTATATATTACCAGAGTCCAGGGATGACCTGACCAGTTGCCAGATAAGATCCAACTGCTGCAACGAAACCAATCATTGCTGCACGACCATTCAGTTTTTCTGCTTTCTCATTAAACATGTTAGTAAGTCTCCGAAAGTTTTTCGATAGAATAACCAAGCAGGACAAAGAATGAAATGCTTGTAAGTGTGAAGAGTGCTTCAGTCATCTTTATCAGGGGTAAGTAAGGCAGCACCAATAAAGGTTACTACCAATATCGTTGCTGTGAGTAACATCAGAAGATACCGAAGAAAAACTTACCCGTGATTGCATACGAAAGGAAACCAGAAATGATACCCATCATAGCCCAACGACCGTTGTAACGCTCGATACCCTCTTGGGGAGTCAGCAAACCCTTAGAATGATAGTCTTCGATAACCATCGGGGGCTCTTTGGCAAACATATTCATTTGCCCATGCTCGTTTGTGGTAACAGTCATTGGAAATGCCTTTGTAAACTTCTGTTACAATATATAGCATTTCTTTATGTTTGTCAAGCACTGAATGTTATGACATCAGCACCGATGTCCCTGGGAGTGTATGATCCATCACCATAGACATTCCAGTCTACAGGTTGAGCAGCACCAAAGATGCCAGGGTCAACGTTAAAACTCTCTACAAGACTCTTAGACTTAGAGATAGACTTCATGCCTTGATAGTGACGCCACAATTCTCCTTGGAGATTTTCATCCTCGTCGTTGTCGAGTGCCCACTGGAGTGCCTTCTTCAAGGCAGTCACTGCATCATGATACTCATTTGCGTATTGAGACATAATCAATTACTAGAAACAACATCGTCTTTAATGTAGCAGGGCACCATGTCTGGGTCCAACCACTTAGTATATTCAAAGTCAGTCATCGCTGTATCCATCTGCATGGCATTGTCACACAGATACATGTCACGATACTTGCCAGTGTAAGAGTCTACTTTCTGGATTCGATAGTCAGGCATACCATTCAATTCAATGGTGCCGACCTCAACGTAGCGATAGGGGAAACGCTCAAGAAGGACAGTAGGTTTTTTCATTGACGCCTCAGAGTGCCCAGGTAGTCTAGCACAAAACTTCTGATATACATCAGCTCGTGGTAGCACTCTTGGTTGTGGGCACACTGCCTCAACTCAACGTCGGGCTTGAGCACCGACTCGATGAAGAGGTCCAAGCCCCTATTCCATTTGTCGTCTTGGGAATCCATATCGTCCTCTAGGTAAAAGTAAACCAACCAGTGATAATGATCTTCTCTTGACTATGGGACACTCTACCACGATGAAAGTGCGTCCAATCGGAAGGCCATATCACAGTATATCCCTTCTGAGCAGGGACATACTTGTCTTGATGAAACCACTCTGTGCCACCATCGGGCACATCGTTTAGGTAAGTCATAAAGACTAGGTGCCTATAGACATTACTAGGAAGACAGTTTGACCTCTCAGTATGCCATAGTTTGAAACCACCTCCCTTAGGATACCATTGAATGCTCATCGGCTCAACGATTCTGAAGTCAGATAACTCACAGAATGGGAAGCGGTCCATGTATTTGTTAAGGACTCCCTGCAACTCCACTAGATACTTCTCACAGTGCTTCACAGCAACTTGAAAAGGGACGTGGAGATCCCGAGAGTCCTTAAACTCTTTGTTAGTCTTTACAACTCCTTCCTCCATCAGTTGACCGTCAATATAAGGCAGGAATTGTTGATGCCTGTAGAAGTTAACAATTTCTTCCACTGCCTCATTTGAAATGAAGTCACCCCAAATAAAGTCAGACTCTTTGGTGCAAAACTTTCCTTTGTATGTGGTGATCTCTTCAGTCATCTAATGGCCTATCAATTCGGTAAGACATGATTGCTCTGGGGGACTTAGGTGATGCCTCATGAAACACGCCTTTCGGTATGTATAAGGCATCCCCAGGTCCAATGACCACGATGTCAGATAAACAAGTTTCACATGGGTTAGAATCAAATCTATAGGAGGTCCGACCCTTTACCCCAATGATTAACACATCTTCTTCATCCATATGCCTACCGAAAGTATCAGCAGGAGAAAAGTAAGAGACATAGACATCCATGTTTTCACATTCATGTCCAGCAAACTCTTCAAATTCTTTCCTTGCCATAGTAAAAGACGGGGGAGCAGGACTCCCTCGTCTCCAATATGACATGTAGGATGGAGGACCCCCCTCGCTAATGATATAACACTTGCCAGTGGGATCATTCAGTGTTGAATTCACATACATTAGAATAGCATCCCAGGGCACTTGAGCGTGCTTGGGAAACGCATCTCTGTATACAATATATTTGGTATCATCCATACAACAAATCAGTGGTCATATTATCGATGAGGATAGCATAATCCTCTTCGACATCAACGCCCCAAAAATGGACGTGACGAGGACTCTTATCGCTATAAAAACGACAGAGTTGTGTAAACAATGCTGGATGCTCTGTGTCTAGTGCAACCTCACCATTTACTGCGGACTTCAAGATATCAATGCAGTTAGCAAAACGATTCCTAAGAGTCATACTCCTCTCCGTATCTTCTGTTGGGGTCCTGCTGTTAAGCAGGAAGCGAGACAGGTAGGGATCGAACCTACGACCGACTGCTTAGAAGGCAGTTGCTCTATCCGCTGAGCTACTGTCCCATCAGTAATTTAGAAAATGGACTTCGGAGAATCGTGGTCTATCAACAAAGGTATTACCTACCAGTCTCATGGAGTGGTAGATGTCACCCTCAAAGAAGACACCACAGTTGTATCTATCGAGAATGCAATGTGATTCATCTGCTTCAGTTACCCAAGGATCATAGTGCTCTCCCTTACCATGATAGTTGAAAGAGTTGTAGAAAGATGTGCCAGGACCATAGTCGTTACACTTGTTGAGATAAACAATAGCATTGATGCAGTTAGGATCTGTATGGGGAAACCAGTGACCCTTGGGAGAAGACTTTAACACAGTGATGTTAAACATGCAACCACCATCGAAGTGATAGTTGTAGATGCCCATCAACGCAGCGACCTGCTGATGCACCTCAAACCACCTAGAATCATATGCTTCGGTGATGCATTGTCTGCCGTCGTAGAAATCTTTTCCATTACCCTTGGTGGGATCTTGTGGTTTATGTGACAGGATAGGGCAGCACTCTAGATATTCGGCAACCCTATCTGGATTCTTGTAAACGTTATCTACGAATACAACTGGGCGACCATGGATAGTCTCAACGACATATGTCATGTCGGGATTCAATCGGAAGTCATCACCAGTAAAGAATTTCATATCACTGCTTTAGTTTTGTCCACATGTCCTTTGATGTTAAATGAAATGATTGTCCTGGGGACTTCCGATCTATTGGGTAGTGCTTCATGGTGCAAAGCAGCAGGAAAAAACACGATGCTTCCCTCTCCGACGGGTGGCACATAGGACATCATGTTGCCGTCGAGGAAGTCGTGAAACGGTGAGTAAAATGTTGTAGGTGTGTGGATGTTGGGATCGAAGTCGTAGTATAAGACGCAAGACCACCCATATTGTCCATGGTTGTGGACTCTATGCTTGTGCGATGCTCTCTGTGTCTCAAACCACATTGATGAGATTTCCATTTGATGTCTCTTACCAAGACATCCACTCTTCCTAAACTTATTTATGGGGACAGCAGCAATTCTGAAGACATCATCTGCATAGGGTGGCAATACTCCAGCATAGTCATGCTCAAAGAAGTCAGTGTAGACTTCTTGACCCTGCTCCAGGTGACCGTTAGTCAACTCTGGCAACTGTATCTCTTTCTTTACATTGTCCCAGTCATCAATCTGATAAGTGCAGATTGGGACTCGGAAAGGAAACTCCATCATACTTCTTGCATCTCACGAATACGCTGAGCAACTACCTCAGCACCACCATAGTTACCTGCATCCACCATTTCGTGAAGCAGATCTACAAGATACTCAAATGATTCAGCAAACACATCGGTGTCTTCAAACATGATTAAGGACCCCTCTCCGTTACCAGCAAAGTATATAGGAGGTTGGATCCGAAGTCAAGGGGTGAAGTGCTTGATAAACCACTCAGCATCGACCACGACAAGTGGTTTCTTCCTATTCTTTTTCATGAAGAGAATGGGTGTATGGTCACCAGCATTGGCACATGCCTGATCATATGCTTCATACACATTCAATCTCTCCACATTCTTACATTCAATACTGAAAGGAAACTTTCTTCTGGCATCTCTTGCCATGATCAAATCTTCCCCACCAGCACCCATGCTACGAGACTCGATGTCCTCAGGATGAATATCTCTATGCTCAATGAGCATATCTCTCACCCACTGTTGGAATCTACGTCCCTTCCCTTTCGCGCTTTGTGGCTTCATACTCTTTCTTCTTTTTGAAGTATACCTTGTACCAGCGATCACACGCTGCTCTTATATACTTATAGTCTTCATGCTCGGTGCCTACCAGGGCACCCAGATAGACACAAGCCCCCTCCATTTCTGATATCAAAGTCAGAATTGGTATAGGGGACTCTGGATCTATATTCCACTGTGGTTTAATCGGCATAACCGTCGTCGTCATCCTCCATCTGATACCCCAGTCTAGTCCTGGGTGCATAGGGTGATGTATATGAGTCGGGATCTTCCTTTATGGCATCCTCCAGACTCTCTGCCAACAACCTCAGATTGTGTGCGATAAGTTTTACCTTTTGATAATTCATTACACACCTCCTAATTTGTCTTGTAGTGTTTTCCAGTCCTTGTTAAAGGTATCTAGACCCTTGTCTGTGAGCACATGACGATACATACTCTCAAACACTATAGGTGGAATGGTGCAAATGTCAGCCCCCATAGCAAATGCTTTGGAGACATCTCTCACACTTCTAATTGAAGCAGCAAGAATCTCAGTCTTCACCTCATGTAGTCTGTAGATGTCTGCAATCTCCTTGATCAGTCCAAGACCATCAAAGGAATTGTCATCGACTCTACCTACAAAGGGTGAGACATACGTTGCCCCTGCTTTTGCAGCAAGGATCGCTTGAGCAGGTGAGAAAATAAGTGTGACGTTAGTGCTGATACCATCGTCGGATAACTCTTTACAAGCAACCAAACCCTCATGTGACATGGGAAGTTTGATTGTGACGTTGGGATGCAATTCGATATAATCATCAGCCATGTCAAGCATTTCATCAGCGGTCTCACCAACCACCTCTGCGCTGACCGATGCAGTCCATCCAAACATCTGTGATATCTGAAGGATAGCATCTTTCGGATCCACACCTGACTTTAACATCAGAGATGGATTCGTAGTAACGCCATCAATTAAACCAGAGCTCACTGCATCGTGTATCAGATCTACATCTGAGCAATCGAGAAACAGTTTCATGACTCCTCTATGTGAAGGCGTAAGTATTTAGATAATAAAAAAGGACCCGAAGGTCCTCTTTATCACTTGTTGTAAGTATGCCCGCGATAGCAGAAAGTGCCATGAATTTCTTCTGCACCTTGCTTGCACTCATATTGGACACCGCGATAAGATGTCATATGAATTTGTGCATCGTGAAGACGTGATGCCTTCTCGATCTTCTCACGGATGAGGTTGAGTGTGTTCATTGTAGGTCTCCTGAAATACTAGGGTGAATTAACTCCCGTTCCTTCAGTCGTTTGCGTCCTACTTATCAAAGCAGTGAGGGTCTGTATGATTCATCCAGTGGATGAGAATATCAGACTTCTCAAAGGGAGTGAAAAGAGTTGTCTCTTCCAATCCTTGCTTCAACCATTCGTAGTCTTCACAGCGAAGATAATTCTCCACTGGGACATGACTAAAAAAGATGAGTGCCAATGATAACATAGGATGAACGCTCCGTTCCGCGACTTACTTGCGTCTCATTCGCCATTTGCGAATAGCGAATGGGATGAACGTATATGCATTATAGCATATCTATTTAGCGTTTTTTCTTCCTTTTTTTGGTATTATTCGTAACGCTTTTTAGATACTCGGACTGAGATAACCTCTTCTTATCTCTCCCACGGGTCGGGGATACTTTGTCTTCCATCAGTTCCTTCTTCAGGGACTTCAAAAACTTCAAGTGGGCCTTGATACCATTGATCTGGGTCGGGATAATTTGTCTTGGGGTCTGAGTCATATGAAAGATACAATTCGTCTAGTCCATCTACTTCGGATGGTGTGGATACAATCACTGGTTGGTATTCCTCCTCTTTCCATTGCTTCTTTATTTCTTCTGCCTGCTTATCAACAGAGATCATTTCTCTCTCAACCTTTTGATCTAGCCACCACTTAGCATACCATGGTATCAGGAAATGCTGACACACAAATTTGATGGGTTGCTTTTGTTTTTCAGCCCACCATTCAAACTTCTGGACTTCACTGGGGACACCGCCCCAGCGAGTCTCAAACTCAAAGTGAAAATCCTGCAAATGTTTGCGATCCGACATCCTGTTTGATACCTCCAATAACATAAGATTCAATTTCAGTTTCCTGAGGTGCATTCTGCTGACCCTTACTATTCAACCAGTGCTCTGTCCAGGGCAGTGGATTGTTAGACATGGGGACATCGAAGATCGGTTTGAGACCGATCGACTTCATGCGTCGGTTAGCAATGTATTCAACATAGTGTGAGAGGAGTCTTTCATTAAGACCAATCATGCTGCCCTTGGAGAAGAGATAGTTTGCCCATTCCTTCTCTTCATTAACAGCACTGACAAACATCTGTTTGACTGTCTCCTTTTCCTCTTCTGCAATCTCTTGCATCACGGGGTCGTCTCCTTCCGCCCACTTCTTGAGGATCTTTTGAGTAAGGACAAGATGCTGGCTTTCGTCTCTGGCGATGAGAGAGATAATTTTAGCGGATCCTTCCATAAGTTTGAGCTCACCAAACGCAAACGAGCAAGCGAATGAGACATAAAATCTGATGCCTTCGAGAATGTTGACATTGGCTACAGCAAGGTAGAGTTTACGTTTTACTTCACGAAGAGTGTCTTGAGCAGCAGGGACGCCATCAAGATTGTGCTGCCACATATTACCAGCAGCCCACTCATTCGCTTCAGCCAGGAAGTCATTGTATGCTTTGCATACTGACTTTGCCCTTGCCAATATTTTATCGTCATCTAGCACGGTGTCAAACACTTCGCTAGGATCTGCATACACATTCTTAATGATGTGTGTATAGGATCGTGAGTGGATTTGCTCCATGAATTCCCAGACACCCATGGCACCTTCCAATTCAGGCAGTGAGCAGTAAGGAGAGAATGCCATGCCAGGTCCACGACCTTGCACAGAGTCCAGGAGAATTTGATACTTCAGATTGGAAGTATAGATATGCTTCTGCTGATCGTTGAGAGTTTTATAGTCTGCACGATCCTTCTGCAGGGAAACCTCTTCAGGTCTCCAGAAGTATCCCAGTTGAGTCTGAGTCAACTTATCAAAGTCAGGATACTTATATTCATCATAACGCTGCATCCCTAGGGGTGCTCCAAAAAACATAGGTTGTTTCTTGGTGTTGACTTTCTTGTCGTTAAATACCGTTACTCCCATCTGTGCTCCCATTAGTGCCGTAGTTTGCCTCATAAAATAAAAAAGAATTGATCCGTGGGGTTACCCCCAAGGACCTACAACACTCCAAGTAGGAATCAAATTCCTCTTGGAGCTCTTTGCATAATGTAATCGTGACTTGTCTAGACATTGCAAGCATCACATGCTTCTTCATCTGACGATTCAATCTCAGCGAGAAGGTCTCTCAACCTTTGCTCCTTTTCATTGATACCATCAGCGTCAGACTTTTGGTCGTATGTATTCTGATAATAGGATGTCTTCCAACCGTATTTGTATGTATTCAAAAAGTCAGTTGCAATTACTTGCATAGGGACTTCGTTATTGGGGTAATTCTCTGGATTGTAAGACCAGTTACCACTGATTGCCTGGTCAAAGAATTTCTGCATCACGGCGACGATCTTAATATAACCCTCATTAGAGACCATATCCCAGAGAAGGGTGTAGTTATTCCTGAGAGAATTATACTGGGGGACAATCTGCTTGAGCGGACCCTTCTTTGACTTCTTAATGGACAAGTAGTCTCTAGGGGGCTCGATTCCATTGGTTGCGTTTGACACAACGGAGCTACTCTCCGATGGCATCTGTGCGGACAGTGTGCTGTTTCTGAGACCGTGCTCCAAGATAGATGCTCTAAGACTATCCCAATCATAGAAATATGCAGGTGCTACCAACTCATCAACTTCCTTCTTGTATGTATCGATTGGCAGAATGCCATCAGCATACTTAGTGCGATTAAATGCATCGCAGGCACCCTTCTCCCTAGCAAGTTGGTTGGACGCCCTTAGAAGACCATACTGGAATGCCTCAGTGAGTTTATGGACCTCAGTCAATGCAGGTGCATCATCATAATGATGACCCAGTTTAGCAAGGTAGTGTGCCAGACCGATGAAACCGATGCCAAGGGAGCGACGAGCATAGGTGCTACGTCGTGCAGCAGCAACAGGATAATCCTGATAGTCAATCAACTCATCGAGACCACGGACAGCAAGGTCAGTGAGATTCTCAAGGTCTTCAATCTTCTTGATCTTTCCTACGTTGATAGCAGACAGGATGCACAGAGCAATCTCACCACCATCATCATCGATATGATCAATAGGATCTGTGGGGAGAGTGATCTCCTGACACAGGTTGGACATGTTGACCTTATCTTTGAAGGAGGAGTGGGAGTTGCAGTGGTCGATATTCATAAGGTAGAGACGACCAGTCTCTGCTCTCTCCTTCAGGAGATCCAAGATCAACTCTTGAGCGGGGACAGCCTTCTGAGGAATGTCTGGATCACCCTCGTAAGCCATGTAAAGTTTATCAAAATCAGGAGTGCCAAAAGATTCATACAAACCTGGCACGTCGTGCGGACTGAAGAGAGTAATGTGTGAATTCGAGATGAATCTCTCGTAGAAGATCTTGCTAATTTGGATACTGTAGTCCAACTTTCGGACACGGTTATCTTCCGTCCCTTTATTGTTTTTAAGTACAATGATGTCCTCTATTTCTTGGTGCCAGATTGGGAAGTGGACAGTCGCACTTCCGCCTCGTATGCCATTTTGAGTGCAGCAGCGGACAGTCGCTTCAAATTTTTTAAGGAAAGGGATAACACCTGTGTGTTGAACTTCTCCACCTCTGATTTTACTGTTGATGCCACGGATTCTACCTGCGTTGATGCCGATGCCCGCCCTTTGAGCAACGTAGTGACCAATAGCCATATCGCTGCTAAAGATGCTATCGAGGGTGTCATCAATATCAACAAGGACACAACTAGCAAACTGTCTAAGTGGCGTCCTGACTCCTCCCATAATCGGTGTTGGGATGTTGAGGAGGTGCTTTGAGATTGCGTCGTAGTATCGTCTGACATAATCGAGACGGGTCTCCTTAGGATATTGTTGGAAGAGGGTTGCAGCAATCATGATATACATCTGCTGTGGCGTCTCATAGACATGACCACTGCTACGATCCTGCACCAAATATTTATCTACGACTTGACGCAATCCTGCATATGTAAACAGAAAGTCACGCTCAGTATCAATGAAACTACCGATCGTATTCCACTCTTCTTCGGTGTATGCATTCAGCAATTCAGCATCGTAGACAGCCCACTCCACACAACGAATCAAATGAGTGTAGAGACTGGGTGCATTGTCGGGGTGATCCATATATACCTGCTTGCGTAGTCCAAACAGCAGCAGGCGAGCAGCAACAAACTGATAGTTAGGTGCGTCGAGTGTGATCAGATCGTTTGCAGATCGAATAAGGATCTCTTGAATGTCTTCAGTTTTAATACCATCAAAGAATTGGAGATTAGCATTCATCTCCACTTGTGATTCAGAAACACCACTGAGACCACGACAAGCGTGCTCAACCATGGTGTGAATCTTATCCAGATCGAGACCTTCTACAGTCCCGTCTCTTTTTACAACGCTAATCGCACTCATACCTTTTTCCAAAATGTCAGTTTAACTTTTGCTTCCATACCTTGATAGGTATTATCTTTGACGATTGACTTTACGTCTCTCCCTGCCAGGACCATATCGTTAAGGTCTTTCTCCTTAATTTCTTTGGGGAAGATTACCACCTTGTGTCCCTGGTCGATGGTCTTAGATATCTTAGAGACGATCTCTCTCGATCGCGGTTCGTTGTCGAAGACGAATATGAATCTATGATCATAACCGCTAAGGTCAACATCGCTACCACACATAGCAATAGCGTTGACAAGGAAATGGGAGTCAAAGGGTCCTTCTGTGACATAAACTTCCTCATCAGAATTTACTCTGTCAATACCATATAGTTTAGGTCGATCCTTGTCAAATAGTATTGTAACATATCGTAGGTTTGACTTTGGGGCAAGAGACCTACCTTGGACACCAAACCATCTACCAGTCTCATCAATCAAAGGAATAATAATACGAGGTCTGTCATTCTGTAGATTCTCGATGTAGTTTGGTAGTTGAGAGTTGACCCACCGTTTGAAACGGTCAGTGTAAAAAAGAGAAGCAAACGATTCCTCTGGGATCTGTCTCTTCTCTAAGAATTCTCTGGCAGGGTGTCCAGTATTTAGCTCACTAATAGGTGTTAGACCTGATACCTTTTTAGCAAACTTTGGTCTTGCCGAGAGGTCGAGAGGTTTCTCTTTAGGACGTATAGGTTTTCGATACTTCTCAAGCAGGTATTCTGCATAGAGATCAGGTGCATGGTCCTTTAGGAAACGATGTACAGACTTAGATATCCCACAGTTGTGGCACTTGTAAAAGTAATCGGCATTCCTAGGAAAGAAATATCCTCGTGCTTTAGACTTCTGCTTTTGCGAGTCACCGCAGTAAGGACACCTACAGTTGTAGGTCCCCCCTTGATGCTTGAATCGCTCCAGTCTAATGCCCGCCTTCTCGATGAAACGGGTATCGACAAAACTCATACGGATCGATGGATCTCTACTGGAGTCATGCTAGCAGTGTTTGCCTTGGGAGTCAAGAAGTTTCCGAAAACATCTGGTGCTTTGAGGATGACAACAGCAGCAACGCCAATCCCCACAGCTATCCATCTAAACTTATACAGATCGTCAATCTTTTTTTCTACTTCACTAAACCTCTCGGTGATTCTTTCAAACATTTTCTCATCATACTTCTGATGATCGTTGATCATCTTGATGATTGCCTGGTTTGCTTTATCACCTTCGTCAAGTCTATTCTCATGACGCTCTAAGATGATAGCAACCTTGTTACTATTCTCTGAGATGGTGCCAACAGCACGCTCTAACTTATCAAGCATCTCTTTAGAGAGATCCTCGTAAATGTCAAGTTTAGATTGCAATACTTCTAATTTGGCAAGACCAAACATCAGTCGATACCCATTGCTCTTTGACGTTTATCCCAATAAAATTTAATGACTTGGTTGGGATAAAGACGGGTAACCTTGATGTGCTTATGATTCTCAGGTCTATAGATTTTCCTGAGCTCAATCATAATTTCAGAGGGCGACTTACCATAGAGGACATACAGTTGCTGTCCATCATAGGTAACTAGGAAAGGCAATACTCCTGCATCTTTATTCTGATACGACTCACCGATGCCTACGTTAGTAATAACGTGACCCTTTGGCTTAAACTTTCTCTTCTTGACCTTCCTACCTTTGCCAAGCAGAGGATCAAAACCTGCAACAGGACCTGTGGCAGCAGCACTACCGCTGAAACCTCCAGTCCCTACGCTCATTGTGGGTGCATCTTCATTCATAAACTAACCAAGATGTCATAAACTTCCATATCGATATCCACTTGCTTGAGAGATCCTTGATTCAATTCTGGATACCTATCCAAATATATCAGAAAGGTCTTAAGAAGCGACCAGTATTCCCTCTCAAGTTTATACATGAGCAACGGAATAGTTGCCTCACCAAACACATTAAACAATACGATGATGTGATTGATAATCAAGTTGGTCCTGAGAGTCCCCGTCTTTAGATACCTCTTGAGTAACCTCTTGAGGTATTTGAATTTCTTCATGTCCTCCATAAAATCATCTACAGTAACCGACTGAGGGTTACTGTAGTGTTTTATAGCAAACAGGAGATGATTCTTTTCGGAAAGACTCTCAAAGTGCATACATTATGATGTCGATACTATATGTATCAGGTGCCGAAGGTCACAGTTGCAACACCATCAGAGATCACTTCTTCCGTGCCACCAGTCGATGTAATCTTGACTCTATACTTGTAGCCATCTAGAGAGTCGTCAGCGAGAGCACTGTAAGCAAGAGTTGCTGTCGTGAAGTCTGCATAAGTGATGCCTGTGTCTGTGTCGGCAGCAATGTTGACCCAACGTGTAGTAGCGCTGGCGGTCTGACGTTGCCACTGATAGGTGAGGGTGCCAGGTGTGCCAGTCGTGCTGGTGGCAACAGTGAAGGTGCCAGCACCAGAAGCGGATGTAGAAGCAGCGGGTTGGGTGTCGATGATGACTGCCGATGCTGCATCTGCTGCGATGGTGTCGTCAGCCTGAGTCTCAGTGCCGTCGGGGTTAGAGATAAAGGCGAGTTGCTCTGCCTTATGGCGTGTATTGCCTGCGTGGTCGGTGTAGGTGCGATATGCCCACCAACCAGGGCTGCTGATGCCACGAGACTTATTCTCGTCTAGACCTGCTTCGGTAGCATCAATGAATACGATAGTCTCGGTAGCGGACCCAGCGCCGTTACCACGGGCAAGACCTGCTTGAGTTTTGTTTGCGTTTGAGTCAGTTCTCCCGTAAAGAGACATGTTTCCTTACTCCAATAATGCGTGGGTGTTTCTAATCTTATTTATACAAAAGGGGTCTTTCGACCCCAAATGTATCAACCCTCTTCTCTAGCGATGAGTGCCTCTTTCACTTTGTCAAAGAGCTCGTCGTCAGCAGTGGTTTTAGTTAGTTTGACTGCCTTACCTACAATCAGCAGGCACAATTCGATGAGTTTCTCACCGAGCTCTGCGTCATCGGGGATCTTTGCAACAGCGGCATCGACCACCTTGTATGCAAGGGGAAGAAGAAAAGAGACCATGATCTGAATCCAATATTGGGCTCAGCTATTTATAGAGAATCGTAGTCTTCTGCACTGAGACCAGACATGTAGCGATCATGATCCTGGGTTTGTTGGATCATACGCTGTCTCAGACGCTGCTCAGCAAGTCTAGTTGCTTCACTGGTATCGATGGTAGTTTCTTCCTTCTTCACCGCAACGTCCTCACCAGGCTCATACCATTTACCATCACCATCAGAGTCCTGCCAACGAGGCTCTTTGGTTTTCTTTTCTTTTGCTTTCTTCTTGGCAGCCTCTTTAAGACTTTCAATTTCCGAAGAAATACTACTTCTAAAACTTTCTTTCATGAGATCTTCCTTTTTTGGGTTGATAGTGATACCTTTTTTCTTGACAGTTTTAAGTGTCGTCTTCTCTCTATCCATTATCACTCTTCCCCCATCATCTCTTTACGCCAGTCGTATTTAGATTCCTCACCCAGACGCTTAGCAACGTAACCGCTTGCCTTGCTAACTGCACGGGATCCAACACCGACTGCTTTCTTCAGTCCTTTCTTCAGTTTGCTAGCGAGACCAGGACCCTTATTCTTAGAAGAGTCACCAGACTTCTGTGCTCCTGAAGGTGCAGAAGGACCAGAGGGTTTAGCAGGCTCGCTGCTACCACCTTCGCTACCACTGGAAGAAGACCCACCGTCGCTCTGGGTGGACTTGTAACCATCTTTGGCAGCAGAGGCGCTGTCCTTTGCAAGATTCTTAGCATGACCTGCTGCCTTGCCAGCAAGTTTAGCAGCACCAACGATACCCTTACGGACTGCAGATGCAGCGGTCTTAAGGGCACCCTTCAGGCGCTCGCTACGGGAGGGGGAAGATCCACCCGAAGCAGACTTATCGGCAGCACGCTTCATAGCGGCGCCAGTAGCAAGGCGATCTTTGGCCTGGTCTCTGCGGCGCTGGGTCTCCTTAGGATCCACACGCTCAACCAGAAGGTCCGTGCCATCGATCATTTCCAGTGCCTCGGTCAGCACTTCTCCATCCAACTCAAGGAGTGCTTCGACACACAGGTCATGCAATTCTTCAAACGAAAGAGTGTCAAAGTCAGGGTCACTCAGGACCTCTTCAAACCAGACATCAAACTCTTCGTTAGCTTTCTTTTTGAGGTTTGCTTTGCGGTAGTCAAGATCGGCACGGGTGCCACGATCCATCTTACCTTGCGACTTGGGCTTGGTCTTACCACCCACGTCAGGTTGCATACCAGGGTTTGCTGCCTTGACTCTGCGACCATGGGTGTATTCAGCACCCGATTGCTTGGAGTCACCAGACACCATCTTACCACCCTGGGAGCGGGAGTCAGCATAC
>Ga0255768_10000509_pt1 | contig 39692 bp, 48 predicted proteins | sample 071ome_33_FD_179983 | JGI IMG/M metagenome (GOLD analysis project Ga0255768, IMG submission 179983) | Coastal salt marsh microbial communities from the Groves Creek Marsh, Skidaway Island, Georgia - 071412AT metaG (version 2) | ecosystem: Environmental > Aquatic > Marine > Intertidal zone >... | reverse complement strand
TTTTAAGAAACTTGTTTAGTGTTGTATTTTCTAACTCACGTTCTAGTCTTGCTGCTTCAGCTTCTGCGGCTTTGCGTATATCTTCTTTGCGATTGTGTTGTAGTTGTTCTACGCTTAAAACGTGTGTTGAATATCCGTTTCCATAATGGAACGCTGGCGACTTAAACCCCCATTTAAGATCTGCATTCGCCGCTGACCCGATCAGACCGAGTATCAGAGTAATGGTAATGGTTTGTAAAGTTCTCAAAATTTTGCCCTCCAATTGAGACTATGCCCTCTGCCTCAATAGTATTTATAGAGATACTAAAGTAGTATTAAATACGTGGTTATTGATGTTTTGCTGATAGATATGTAGGCGTTGGAGTTTGTTGATCGTCGTTCCAAGTAAATCCGCTTCCAATTGTTACTCTACCGGTCTGTACACTATTTCCTTTTTCATCCTTACCAAACTGTATCGAATCCATGAAATCATCATGCCCTTCAATTATTGCATAATGTCGTGTGTCAGTTCTTATGAACAAAATATGTTGTACTTTATCTGCTTTTTGATAACTTCTATAAGCTATGCTGGTGTATGCCTTAGCCATGTTATTGTAGTCAACTGTTCCGTCGTCATTTATAGCATTATAGATAACTTTATCTGCATTGGGGATATCATCCCAGTTACCAATAAGTGCCTTAAAACTATCATGGAAGAGTTCGTTTGTAACGTCTTTTGCAGATCTACCTGTTTTTTCACCTGCTGCGCCAGCGTATGGTATAAGGATATCATTATTGAGTGCATCAATACCGCTAGGATTAAAATTATAGCGGCTTCCTTTTTTCCAGCCTTTTCCGGTTTTATTGTGAGTGCTACCGTCATATACCTTTAAAGGAATTTTATTCGATTTACCTTTATCGTTTGTAACTTCGATATTTCCTGACGCTTCTGCATCTCTTAGAATCTTGTTAATACCTCTTTCCCAAACAGGATATCCTGCTGTAGCACTAACAATCTTCTTGCTGTTCATGCGTCCGCCACTTGTTCCTTTACCAGCTTTAATCTCGTATAATTGTCTATTTTTACCCTTACCTATGTAGAGGTCTCCGCCTTCAGTAGCTTTGTTTGCAGGATCACCTAGCATTGCAAGAGCAAGTTCTCCTGGACCTATTGCACCGCTTGTTGCACCTGGGTTATAACTGAAAATATTTTCTTTTACAAAGTTTTGATAATCTTCTGCATATGCTTCATTTACATAATCATCAATATTACCTTGATTAGTCTTAACCATGTCATTAAGATTAATTACATCACCGTCTAAACAGGCTTGCAAAAAAGCTTTGATTTTGCCAGTGTCTGTTTTGCCTTCACTTAGTAACTTTAGTACTTTACCACTCATTGCTTCAGCAAGAGTTTGAGCAAATTTACCAGCATTTACTGCTTTCTTCTTGGCTTGAGATCTTTCTGTAGATGTCATTGCAGCTAGATCATCAGCAGTCAGTTCTGTGTAGTCGTTAACCTTATTACCTAATTGTCTAAGTAGTGGTAATAATCCTCTAAAGAAATCTTCTACTTCCTTTGCTTTTCCTTCTGCAACAGCAAGTGCATCTTTTAATGCTTTGTGTTCTTTGGAAACTGCTAAGAATAAATCATACAATTGTACATCTACTTGGGCTATGATATCATCTAATTCTTTTTCGCCTACGGGATCGCCGGCAACATATTGGTACATACCATCTAATCTTTCCATGGTTTGATAAAATGCATTTGCTTTATCTTGTATTTCTTGGCTAAGATCTTCTAGTGCTTCATTTACTTCTAGGTTGGAATCTTGTGGTTGTTGATTAGTATATTTGCTGGCAATCTTATTAATAAAATTATTTAATGCAGTATTGAGCTGTCCTAGTGTTGTTGCAACTTTTTGTTTTGCTGGATCGTCATCAGGTAGTTCTACAGCACTATTTACAAGTGCATTTAGATGATTTTCCGCTTTTCTCAGCGTAATTTGTTCTGTTTGTTTATTTTCTACTATTCTGATATCTTGCCAACGCATACTAATCTCCTACAACATATTTATGCAAGTTTTGGGAATAGCATATCTGTACAAAACTTGTCTACATCTTCCTCCGGTAATCCTAAACTTTTCATAACGGCTGGAGTATGCGGATTCTGTTGCTGATTGTGACAGTAATAATCTTGGCATGCTGCTACAATAGTAGGATCCCCTTCACCATCAGTAAGACCTACTTCGTCGAAATATGCCCGTAGGTTATTGGTGGCAATTCGAATGATCTCTGTAGCTTCTTCGTCTGTTTTAACATTACCAGCAGCAAGCATTTTATCAGTAAAAATGTTTCTAGCCCATTCTGGAAGCTCTCGTTGTTTTTCAGGTATAAAGTGTGCAACACTTTCTTTATAGCCGCCAATCATAGGATGATCTGGATCTGCACTTGCACTGAAATCATGAAAGGCTCCTGTCATTTTATTTTTTCCTGCAATTACATCAAACCCGTAAATAGGAGCAGGATTATTCAGTTGTGGGAAAATGCATACGTGCATCATCCAAAGACCTTTTGTATCCCTAGCATCTACAACATCTATATGAGCCCGTCTAATAGAGCCATTAGCCCAAACACGATTTATCCAACCACCGTCCGGGCGATTAAAATAATCAAGCCCATCTTCATTTATTTCAGTTGCTTTTTCGTTAAAGATATCGATAATTTCGTCTTTACAATCAATCAGCTTATTCCAAATAATGCTCAATGTCTAACTCCATAAGCTCTTGAAATAATTTAGTTGCAGACTCAAATACCCATTTAGCCTCTTCTGCCATGCTATCATTTGTTTTTGTACGGATAGATTCTTTAATAGAATTAATATCTCCGTCAAAATCATACATTGTGCCACTTCCTGGCACTCGCTTTTTTATCATTTGGCCGCCACTTAAATCTCCCATATGCAATACATACAAATGAGCCATTAGTGCATCTGGGTCTGCAATTTTATCTTTCATATGAACAATATATTCTTCTGTACTGGGAACTATTACTGGTGCTTCTGCTTTATCCCAAAGTTCTAAGAAATCATTCTCTATTTTTTGTTTGCGTCTTATGTCTGCAGGTATATCGGCCAATAATCCATGTGCCATTGCCAGTGCTTCTAGTAGGTCATATTTTTTGTGTTGATTCCAAAGGTAAATTGCATAAAGATACGGATTTATTTTTCCGCTCATTAAAACTTTTACAAATTCTTGTCTTTCTGCATTTTTATGGTGTTCCCATGTTAATTCTTTAAGATTGCTCATTCTTGTTCCACTTTAATTTTTAACGGAAATCCACGTTCTCTAGATGCATCAGTGGCCTCTATTGTTTTTTGTTCCGCTATCTCAAAACTATATATACCTACAACACCTGCGCCCTCATTATGAATGGTTAACGTCAATTGTTCCGCTGTCTCATTAGAGTGTTTAAATAACTTAACTAATATTTCAATAACCCACTCTACTGGAGTATGATTATCATTTAAAAATATCACTTTGTACTTAGGTGGTTCTTTTGTTTCTTTTCTGACCTTTTCATCTATACGAATTTCTTGTTCTACTTCCATAATACTCTCCTTAAAATGGGGGAGCATAAAAACTCCCCCTAGACTGATTACTTGTCTGTTGTGCCTTCGATATAAGAATTGTCAGTAATCTTAATTCTCTTAGGCTGTAGTTCTTCAGGAACTTCACGCTTCAAGTGAATGTTTAGCATACCTAATTCAAGGCCTGCATTTTGCACTTCTACGTGATCAGCAAGTGTAAACTCTCTACGGAATGAACGTCCGCCAATACCTTTGTGTAGGTAGTTTACATTTTCATCACCTTTCGGAGATGTACCTTCTACTCTCAAAATGTTACCATCCTTAGTAATTTCTAAGTTATCCATACCAAAGCCTGCAACTGCAAGAGAGATCATATACTCATCTTCGTTGATTTGTGCAATGTTGTATGGAGGGTACCCATTTGATGCACTGTTTGCGAAACGTGCTTCCATTTCATTAAACAGTCTGTCAAAGCCAATAGTTGCTCTGTGAAAGTTAGGTAGGTCTAGAGTTGTTAGTCTTGTCATGTTTTTCTCCTTTAATAAGCAAGATTAATTTTAGGATCCTTTCGGCATCCTAGTACACTATAACTCTTATAATGTACATTGTTATTTATACACGAAATAATCATATTAGTCAACTATTGATTACAAAAAAGTAACCAAACCGGCACTTAATATAACTAATCCGCCCCAAGCACCTAATATTGTAGCATAGTAACGTAGTTTAGTACCAAAGTATAGCATACCAATTGCTACGCATTTATGCATTGGGCTAATTAGGTAACCCACAAAGTCTACAGCAAAGAACCATGGTAGGTATTCTAAGCCATAGATACTTGCCATAAGCACTGTAATTGCACCAAACCTTGAACTAGATCCAAGTGCAAACGCTCCGGCAAAACTGAATAAACTTAGTAATGCAAAACCGCCAACTGTGTTAATATCGAGTCCTGCATTTCCTAAGAAGTTTTTAATATTGTCTGTGTTTTGTACAGCAAAGTTAGCCGCAACAATAATAAGTGCAACCCAACCTATAAGTTTCCAGTCAACATAACCTAAAAGTTTTTGTGGATCAAATGTTTTTGTACAAAACATATAATAAAGTGTAAGAGATCCAAATGCCCAAAGAAAGTCTATACCTGCAATAATAGCACCTACGCCTGCAATGTACGGAAACACATAACGAGTTATGCGACTTACTTTGATTTCAGTAGTACAGTCACCTAATTGTACTTCTGACTCTTTTACACCCCATACTAGATATGCAATGATAAAAGCAATACTAACAGCAAGCAAAGGCCATATAATGCCAATGAATTGTGTATAGGTTAGTCCAAATGCTGCCATTGGAAGGATAACAGTTTTTTCTAATGGTGACCAAAAGTAATAATGATGTGTACTTACATAGTCGATAGGACCAAACTTCTCACGGCCGCAACAACCTTTTTCTGGAGCAAGTGTTTCAAGCATACCTGCACTGACTGTTACTCTGCCTTTAATAGGCAGCATTCCGGTTAAGGCACTTACCACAGCAACCACTGCTTTTTTACTTTGTAGGCTTTGTTCAAAGAAACAAAAGACATCTCTAAACAAGCCATGTTCTTTTACCATGCCTGCAATCATCATAACAAACACGATGAGCAATAGATAGATTTGCCCATTGTATAATAAACTGTAGTCCATCTTACTTTCCTATCGTATTCTTTTCGTACACAGGATTATGTGTTTGTGTACATCGAACAAATGTTGTACATCTACTGAGATATTTAAGTCTTACTGCGCCAGCATAAGTGCAAGTAGAGCGCACCCCACCAAGTATATCTTGAATAGTACTTCCCACTGCTCCTCTGTAAGGCACAAGAACTTCTCTTCCTTCACTGCTTCTATACTCCTTAAGGCCTCCAAAGTGTTTTTCGTTTGCGGCCTTTGAACTCATTCCGTAAAATTGTACAAACTTCTTTTCTTCATAAACGGATTCATAAAATCCATCATCGGTTTTATTAACTTCGTCTGTTTCATAAATCTTGGTAATAACTTCGCCGCCGCCTTCGTCGTGTCCGGCAAGCATACCACCTAGCATTACAAAGTCTGCGCCGGCAGCAAAAGCCTTAGCCACGTCACCAGGGCAGGTACAGCCGCCATCAGCAATAATATGTCCGCCCAAACCATGAGCCGCATCTGCACATTCGATAACTGCCGAAAGTTGGGGATACCCCACGCCAGTCTGAATGCGAGTAGTGCATACACTACCAGGGCCAATTCCCACTTTAATGATATCTGCTCCAGCAAGTATAAGTTCCTCCGTCATTTCTCCGGTAACCACGTTACCTGCAATTATTACAATATGTGGATACAAGCGTCTAAACTCTGCAACAAAGTTACGGAATCTATTAGAATATCCGTTTGCTACATCAATACAAACATATTTCAGTTTGCCGCCTGTTTGTTCATATACATCACGAAACTTAAAATGATCGCTATCTGTAATACCAATACTCATAGCAACATAATTAGTACGCTCGTGATTGATATTTTCTTCAGCATCAAAATAACATACTAATTCATTAACTGTATAAGTTTTCTTTAGGCACGTAAAGATCTGTGCTTCAGCAAGTTTGTCGGCCATTTCAAATGTGCCAACACCGTCCATGTTAGCGGCCATGATAGGAATACCACGCCAATGTCTACGATCAGGACGCAACTGTTCCATACTCATATCTTCTGGCTGCCAATTCCGCCAAGTGTAACCTCTATGCAAGTCTACTTCTTTACGGCTACCTAGTGTGCTACGTTTTGGACGAATTAGTACATCTTTATAGTCTAATTTAATTTCTTCTTCTAGTCTCATTTATTCTCACCATAATTAAAAGAAATTGATATACGATCACTATTAGATTGATTCCCTTCAACACTATGCGGCAACCATCCAGGAAAGATATATAGGGCTCCTGTCTTACATGCATATGTTGCTATCGTACTGGTGTAATATGTTTGTTTTTCAACGTAATCAGGCAAATGATACATTGCGTTATCATTTCTCTCAAACTTAATATTACCCTGTCGGTCTTTTGCATCTACATAATATACACCACTAAACACAGCATCAGGGTGTACATGTAGATGATTAAAACTTCCTGGAGAATTTATGTTTATCCATATGTTGTATATTTTTAGCTCGCTCAGTCCAACTTGTTTTGCACAATTTTTTATTTCTATGTTTAAAAGTTCTACAAGTTTATCTATCTCAGGGTGATCCCCTGGAAGAAGGTCCGAACTCTGATAACCACCAAAGTTTGACAAAACCCTACCTACATCATTTTTTTTCCTATCGTAAGCAAAAGTTTTCAGACTTGAATTATCAATACTGTGAACCATACTACTCCATACAACACTCGGAAACCAAAGTTCTGTATGCATAGCCATTTTTAATAGCCCCAGTCGTCACGCATTTTTCTTTGTTTTTTTAACCAACGTGCTCTTCCTGCTGCCTTTGCTTTTTTACGAACTTCGCTAGGCTTAGAATACGCCTGTCTATCTCTAATTTCTTGGATTATTCCTTCTTCTTGAACTTTCTTTTTAAAAATCCGTAAGGCTTTATTAAAATCGCCGTTTCTAACTTCTACTGTTAAACCTTTAACAATATCATTATTGTGTTTCTTTCTCAAGTTTTCCTCCAACTTTATCTGAGAAGTAATCAAGGTTGTATATCCTTTTATTACTAAGTTTATTATAAAACATAACCTCCCCATTTGTCAACCAATATGTGTTAGATTGGCTAATAAAATATGAAGCTAAGTCTCTTATTTCGCTTGGACAGTTATCTATGTCAAGAATAGTGTAGTCTACTAATTTTGCAGTTGACAGCAGCCAGTCTATTTCGTGAGAATCTTGCTCATGCTCATACAAGTATACATTTACAGCTGTCTCAGAATTTCCTAATAAATTATTAAATTGTTCTTTTGTAACTGTGCTTGGATATACTAGTAAAAAACTTTCGTTACTATTAAAAAGTCTATCCGGTGCAGTTATTAGATTGATGTCAGCCATTCCTTATCCGATTCCAAATTGAGTTTTCATTTTGCTCACTGTTTTGTATATATTCTTCGGTATCGGTATTTTCTATTAAGTCTGACTTTGATCGATGGATTTGCGAATTTGTTTGTTCCCGTCTTTCATTATGTATTTCTTTTTTTTTATTTCTTCTACATAATTTGCCCAAGGAAGCTTGTCAATCTCGCCATTGATATATTTTTCTTTGTAAGATTTAAGTGTTTCATATGGATTTTCTGTTTTCCAAGAACGCTTTGCTTCTGTCCAAGTAATATCTTCTTCTTGCTCTTGGATTTCTTGTTCCCTAATTACCCTTAATTCTTCCGAAAATTCTATACTTTTTTTTTGAGGTTCTAAATGATCCTCTTGAACGCTAGTATCTTCTGGAATATCTTCTGGCGAAACAATTTCTTGTGCTGTTTCTTCTTGTGTTTCGATACTAATAGCATCTGAGCTTGCGTTGTTTGTGCTTCCCTCATTAGTATCGTTCGATGGTCCCTCGTCATCTACTTTTTCCTCTGGTGAAAAATTATGGCCATCAACATTATAACCAGGGTTAGCAATTATTCGTTTCGCTCTTTCATACTCGTATTCTTGCCGAAGACGATCACCGTTATCATTTTTGCGTGTTCTCCACTCAAAAGTATATTGGCTTGCTATTAGGAGTAAAACTGCTAAAGGATCAAATACAAAAATTATTATAAGAATTACCCAGCGCACTGCTTCTTCTAACAAATTAGTGTCTGCTTTCTCACCGTATACAAATTCTGCAATATACTTAACAGGACCTACCTCTGCTTCTAGTTTTCTGTATTCTGCTTCTAGTGCATATTTCTGTTCTGTTAGAGTATCTATATCAGTATTGGCATTTTTGATGCGTGTGTTTTGTTCCTGTACTTGCGCATCTATTTCTGCTGCCTTGTCGGTTTGAGCTAATTGTCCACGTAGTCTTTCTATAAGCGATTGACTTTGTGCAACTTGAGACTCTGCACTCTCTCGCAATCTTTGGATTTCATCCCTTGCTGTTTTTATAACAGGAGATTCTGTTTGACGAACTTGATCGATTTTTTCCAACATAGTAAGTTCGCGGCTCTTAAGTGCAGGAATCTGTGTTTCTCTAATATCTCTAACAACTCCTGCAAGTCTAGAACGTTCATTGTCTACAGTGTCAGTAGCTTCTGTTCTTAACCTACTAATGTCCCCTTGGATTTGTTCAATTCTACTCCGCTGAGCAGCTACCCATTTAGCAAGAGCTTCACGAGTGTTGCCGCCAAATAGTCCATCACTTGTTACTCCTATGATTGCTTGTCCGGCCCTAATTTGAGATTTTTCTGTGCTTTGTAATTGATTCGTAACACGAATAATTTCTTCCTCAATCTTTTTGATTTGCGCTAACAAAGGATCAACTGCACTTGTATCAGAACTCAAATTAGCAATCTTATCTTCATACTCCCTTGCACTTGTTTCAAGTCTTAGGATTTCTGCTTGTATACTAGAAAGTTGATCTTCATAAGGTTTAGTCCTTGTATTATCGTTAGCCCTTGCATCTTCGATAATTTTGTTCTGTTGATCTATAGCAGGTTGTATACGTTCAAATGCTTTATCAATACGCTCTTGCTCTTTGTCAATTTGCGATTGTATGTTAGCATCCGAGCCTGATCCGCTAGATTCTAGTTGCTGTATTTTTTGTTCTGCTCTTGCAATGATGCCTTCTTGTCTGGCAATTTCAGTTGTAAGGCGCTCTACTTGTGCCACACTTTCTTGACTTGCGCTAGTTTGTTCTATATGAGCTTTTGATAGAAACCCAAAAATACCCATACTTGTGATAAGCATCAAAACAAACACTGCTGTGGACAAATAAGTTTTCATCCACCAAGTTGCCTTGTGCCAATATCTGTGTAGCCATACTGCCGTAACTAACTTTGCAATTTCTAACGTTCCTCCCATTATCATAATAGGAAGTGCAGCCGCGGCAAAAATTGCCACAAGACCGGCTACAGAGTAATAAATTGCTACAGCACTAATTGATAGTGCTGTTATTAATGTTAGTATTCCGAACAGCATCATATATTTATAGCATTTTTTATTGTTTATAATACACCACTATATCTATGGTGTACGGTAATATTTGGTATTTGCACTATTATAGCAGTAGTTTTCCTGAAAGTATTTAGGTTTGTCTTTATAATATACTGTATTAAGTAACAAATGACAGCCCGAGCTTTCTATTTTTGCTACTTTTACAATACCTACAGCCTCATTAGTTTGCCACTTACATTCTTCACCTGCGGCCATTTCTCTCAAAGCAAAATCTACACATCTTTGATGTTCTTGCATCGAACGAGCCGGTACAGAATAATACCAATCTTTTGTTAGATTTGCAGTGATGCCCACAATACTATTATTAGATTGATATCTATTGTTTACTGTTAGTGTGGATTGACAAGCCGTCAAACTAATTAAAAGAGGGATAAGCCAAAGTTTCATTTACAGGCCTCCAAACAGTTCTACCCATAGGATCACTAAATTTACATAGTAATGTTTCTCCGTATTTTGGATCAGACGAAGAAGTGTTTAATGGTCTGCTTATTCTACAGTCACTTGCTATTCCTTGATCTTTAACAACATGTTCTACCCTAGGTTTGTCAGTACACTCTGTTAAACCTTCAGAGCTTACCGTGTTGCCTTTGGTGTAAATTTTAGTTGTTTGATAACAGTATTGATCATCTGTATTATAAGCATATTGAGGCTTACTAGAGCAAGCCCCAATACTAGTTACTATCAACAGGCCTACGAGTATTCGCAACATGGGTATTCTTTGCCTCCTGCAAAAGCATATCAAATACTTCTTTATTCATACGAAGTTTGACAAAGGTATAATACTCACCTTGGTATTTAAATTTCATACGTTCGTGAGCAATGTGTTCTCTGATTGCAATATTGTCTACTTTGTAACTAATTGTAGAACGAGTTGTTCTATTATTATCTACAATGTCAATGGTTGTTTCAGAATTGATCACACCATTTATACGTTTTGCAAATTGATTCATTGCAATTGCATACATCTGCTCTTCAGCGCCTTGGAAAAACTTACTCTGTCCTCCGCCGCAAGCATATGCGTATTCTTCTTTCCACCAAAAGTAACCTTCTGTGCCACTTTCTGCACAATCTGCATACCATTTGGGTTCTGCATAATTTTCACGTTCTGCAACTTCTGTCATATTAGAACAAGCACCTAGCATGCCTAATGCTCCAATAACAGCCGCAGTTCTAAACAAGCCTTTCATATTTGCCTCCTATTAAAAGCCTTTGTTATTTTAATATACTACTAGTTGTGTGAAATGTCAACTATTTTGGTAAACTATCTATCCCAGCGATAAAAAATGTGGACACCTATACGTCCAATCAAGTCAAACTGTCGAGCCCAGTCAGGGTTAACATATTTCGCATGATAGTGTGTTGCACCTTGAGATATACCACGATAGTCGCCATGGATTAACATCATGTATGCACGTTGTTGGGCGTTTGCCCACGCATCTTTGTCGAGAGGATAATCACTCTTTCCATCACAATACCAACTAAATTGGCATTGATTTCTTTTCATTTGACCATTAGGATGCTGACGGCCTTGATGTACAACTTCACAAATGGTGTTAGGATATCTTTCATCCTTCACCCTGTTTAAAACAACATCTGCTACAGCAACTTGATCTGCTAGATTGCTGCTACGTGCTTCGAAATAAATGTTTTGTGCAAGGCACCATTTTTCTTCATTTCCTGCATGCGGGAAAAGTAAATCCATGCTAGTTTCTTTAGCGATTGCAAAAGATGATGATGCTATTAGCAGAAGTGCGGTAATAAAAATTTTCATAAAGTCCCTCTTAATTTCGACGCATTGTAGAAGCTTCGATAGCTTGCTTCTTGCTTGTAATTGGCATCAAATTAGATTTATGCGTGGTAGCAATGCCAATAATATAATCTCCAGTATATTTATTGCTTTCTTTACGTGGAGCATAACCACACATGCTGTCAGATACACTAGGATAGTTTGGAGTTTCTCGTTGGTAGCCACGATCTGCACTAGGATCATATGTGCCTCTTGACTCTTGTTTTTTAGGTTTATGTTCGCCTCTCACATAAGAAAGATACTGTTCGAACTGCTCGAATTGTGCCGAATGACAATTAAGCTTTCTCATACGTTTATTATGCGCCCGCCAATCTTGTTCTAAGCGTTTGCGTTGGTTGTCAGTTAGCTTTTTTTGCTTGCGCTTTTTGTAGTTGGTCGTAGTCATATACGGCCCTACTAAATGCATAGTCATAATAAAACCCTGTTCTAGTTAATAGTTTAATTACTATAGCAGGGTTTTATAAAAATGTCAAGTAGTTTTGGATTACTTATTTTCCATTAGTTTGACAGCTTCTTCGTAATCCCAACGGTCGACAATGCCTTCGTTTAGAAGACGCTCTCTGTTAATCATGTGTTGCGCTTGTACATCATCTTTTGATCCGCCAAAATATGCTACACAATGTCCTTCTGCAATCATAACTTCTGTTACTAAACGTCCGTCTGGAATTTTGAAATCGCCTAAGATACGTCCGAACTTGCCACGCATATCTTCGCCATTCTTTTCTTCAGTAGTAACTAGTATGCCGCCTTCGCTAAGAAGTTCTTTTAATCTATTCTTTGCTGCTGTGCCAAATAGTTTTTCTACTTTGTCGCTTGTGCGTGACTCTGGTGTGTCAATACCCATGATGCGCACACGTTCGTCTTTTAACCACACATTAAAACCTAGATCAATATCTACATCAACAGTGTCGCCGTCTACTGCTTTTAAAAGTACAACATCGTACTCATTAACTTTTAAATCACTCATTTTTTGCCCTCTCTTGTGATTAAATTATTGTGGTTTTTTAGTCCCCCAATGTCTTTGATAAGTGTTATCACTTGTATACTCGTTAGCCCAACGGTTTTCAGTGAATTTTGCAAAATCAATTAAGAGTTCAATATCTTGATCAATTTCTACTAACCACATTACATGTTCTTCAATTGTTTTTTTCAAATCTTCGATATCACGTTCTTTGTTTATTTGTCTTGCAACAGTCATTTCAGAAGTAAGTTGTGCAACTTCTGCTTTTAATGTTTCTATTGTTTGTGCTTGTTGTGCTGTCCACCAAACAAACGCACTTACTTGTAATACGATTGCGATAACAACACCTATTCCAAATTTTGCGTTCATTGAGCTGCCCCCGTCCCAAACATATCAACTAAAGGAGGTCCATAGGTTCCGCCTGCCCAGGCAAGAGCTACAATAGTTATAACTCCATATACAAGCCATTTCATTTTGAAGTCGTCAACTTCCATTTTAAAGGCAACTAGTTCGTTGCCTAGTATTCTAACTGCAAGCTCTAACTTGCCTTTGTCGTCTAATTCTGCCATCAGCGTCCCTGTCCTCTATATTTTTTGTATCCACGTTTTTTGTGTTTGTTCATAGATGATGTCTTCATCATTGAGTTATTGCCGCCTTGAGATGTTTTTTTCTTTGTAGCGACCATCGCACTAGAAGTGCCTAGTGTAATTCTTGCCATGATAACCTCCCAATAGTTATAATTGTATTTATTGAAAACAGATCACAAAAAAAGAGCCCATTGGGCTCTCTTTAAGCGGACGGCATACGCCTATCCCCGTGCCATTGGCAAACTATTAGAAGCTAAAAGTTACAGTAGCACGTGGTGTAATGTCTTCACTATCAAAATTGTAGTTAACATCTGCACCTAGTGTTAGTCCATTAAAGTTTGTTGAGTAACCTGCACCAACGTTTTGTGTAACGTCATCTTGGTCACCGTTTAGGTATACTAGCAAACCCTTTGCTTGATAGTCTACTTCAAACTCTACTACTTCAGTTGCTTCAGCATAGGTTACAGTTGCGCCAGCACCTAATTCTGATGCTACACGACCACCTACTATATATTTTTCAGAATCAAGATTGTAATCACCGGAAGCAGTGATGTTAAATCCTGGTAATGAAAGTGCATATGCAGCCTGAACGTTGGAAATATCAGCTGCATCATTTTGTACATCAGTAAATCCTGCTGCTACAGAAAGACCAGCAATTTTTACCTGTAGATTTTCAGCAATGGCTGGTTCGTCTAAGTTAGCATAATCTGATACTGCTTCAACAAAGACGCCGTCGCGATCGCCAAAAGATACATCAGCCTGGCCTACTTTTGTGCCTAATACATACTCATCAATTTCAAATGTATTACCATCAATAGATTCTACAGAAACATTCCCGTAGGCAACTCCCTCTACTGCAACTCCAAAACCAATTGTTGTTTCTGTTTCAAGTTTATCAGTTGTAGGATTTTGAGTCAATTCAGTTTCAATTGATCCTGTAAATACTGGACCAGCAGGTGCTGAAACTTCTTCTGCAAACGCTGCTCCTGCAACCATAACGGCTGCTATAGTCATAAATACTTTACGCATTATTTTTTCCTTTTTTATAGTGCAAACAAAAGTGGACGAGAGTTAAGGCTCTTGTCCACGTTTTATTTATAATGCCAGGCTACTGCATTGCAGCATACTGACGAGATATTTATCTAGTTGTTACATAATTGCAACACTAAATGGCACTTCTGTTGCTAGGCAGTACCCGCCCCCTTAATTATGCTGCTAGAGCGTAATCAGAAGGTGCAAAGTTATCGTTTGCATTTAGTTTGTTTATGCGATTTACGGTCGTCATCTACCGGTAACTCCACGTTCTCTCTTACGCCTGTCGATCCTAAGTTCGGCCCCATCATAAACACACTCAGTAAATGTGTTTATGGTGGAGCCGCCGGGTACCGCCCCCGGGTCCAGTTCGTCGTTGATTGGCTTCAACGTTACAGTATATTTATAACACTAATTTGTTCGGTTGTCAATTATTTTGGTAAAAAATTGTTATCTTGGAATATAATAATTTCCTCGGCCATAAACAATATCGGCTACAGCCTGTGTGCCTATCCAAGGGGTACCATGTTTTGGATCAAATCCTGCAATAGTTGCTCCATCTTGTGTCCTAACAAATCTGCCACTTGGAGAAACAACAAAGCCTGCTGCTTCTAATTCTGTTTTCCAAGGATTGTAACTATCAGTAGGACCTCTATTCGGTCTCGGTCTAGGTGTTTGTGTTGGTGTTGGTCTGCTTACATCACTTGCAGGAGTTCTGTTTGGCTCTTGACCGCCTCTTGTACCATCGTCTGGACCTCTAGAAGACCCAGTGGTTGGTCTATCAGTCCTTTGACCTAATAGCTCTCTTATTTTACCCATTGTTTGAGGGCCTGCTAGTCCGTCTACAGTTAATCCATGTTGCTGTTGAAAGTTTCGGACTGCTTGTCTAGTTTTAGGACCATATTTGCCGTCTACGTCTAACTCAGGGTCTGCACCTAAATAATTTAAAGCTTGCTGTAATAGCTCTGTGCCGCTGCGGCCGGCTGCACTTCCACTTGCGCTTTGTCTAGCAAGAGTATTATCACGGGTTGTACTGATACTGCTTAGGTCTGGTTTTTCTGCTTGGTCTGCTACCCTAGGAGGTACAACAATTACTACTGCTTCATCTTCTGCTACTGCTTCAGCAGGAGTTTCAGGCACTTCATCCGGTGCAACAAATTCTACAGGCTTACCGTAAATACGTTCTAGATCTTGTCTAAGTTCTTCAGGAGCACCTCTTGGAATTGGTTGATCTGCTAACCATCCTCTAACTGCTTCATTACATTGCCTATAAGCATTACGCCATCTTCTAACCTCAGCACTGTTAGAAGCATCTATTGGAGATCCTCTACTTACATCAATACCGTCCATTGCATATATCATACTATGTTCTGCATCATTGATTGTGCTTCCAGAACTGTCACGGCTAATTGAGCTTCTGAATTCCGAAGGCATCCGAGAAAGCAAACTTGATATTCTTCCAATAATTCTAAAACCTCTGTGTCTTAATTCATGGCTAAGAGCTTCAGCTTCATTTTCACCTTGTTGTCCTGTAGCGTTTAGCTGAGGATACAAACTTGGACTCATCCCAATTCCCATTCCTGGAGCAAAAACTCCTTCTGCTCCAGCCCAATTGCTTAGTATACCGCCAATTTCAATTCTAACAGGCTCTGCCATGGTAGGTGCTTCTGGATGGCCTGCTATACCTAACCACATTATAGCATCTAGTCTTTGTAAGGGATTATTTGTAGATGCAGCATGTGCAGCGAGATTAATTCTAAACTGTCTCCAGTCTATTCTTTCACCCCTTGTAAATGCTGGGTCACTATCTGCTTCTGCTAAAAATTTAAGATAAGTCCATTTCATGTAGTATTTAGTTACATTTCATTTTTCTTTTCTTGTATTTCTTTACGTCTATCTTTTGATAATTTTCCTAAATCTCCAAGTGCTTTACGAGCTCTTGCGGCGGCGGCTTTTACGCCCTTTTCGTCAAATGTTTCTGCTTCTTTTAAATAGTTGTTAAAAGCGAGCACGATTTCGTCATGTATTGTCATGTTAATTCTCCTTATTATTTTATTATAATATTAAATTATGAAGTTGTCAACCATTATTCTCCGTCTGCAAAGACAACAGTTGACGCACTACCAGCAGCATTAGGCACCCAACTGCCGTGTCCACTGGTAGCATCAGCTAATCTATGCACAGGAATTCCATCACAAAATACAGTTGGACTGTGTCCTTGAGCTGGGTCTCCGCAGTATGTTGTGTCGCCTCTCCTAACTACTCTCTCGTTATCGATATATGTAGTAGGAGATCCTGTAGCATACTTAGTTTGGTGAAAAGGTGCAGGACTTGGACTAGCATGTCCCACATGGTTATCTAAATTGGTTCTTACTATTCCTGGCATTACACTTTTACCTCTATAAGTTCTATTCCATCAGTATCTTTATCTTCAATTGCTTTACCAATAATTGCGCCGCCAATATACTTATCGGTAGCAACACCTACCCCTGGAGTATTGCTGGCTATTATAAAATCACCTTTGCTTACACGCCCTTCTACTTTCACCGGTATACGTCCTTTGAGTGCAATAGGTTGTCCGTCTGCCATATTGTTCATTACAAATGCAGGATTAGTTGTAATTACACCTGCTACTTTAGTAGTGCCCCAACCTACTGCAATAGTAAGTTCTACATCGCCGCCGAACATAACTACAGTGCCTGGTTCGTATTCTTCATCTGTAGCATATATCTCTGCAACGTCAGCATATGTTGCTTCAAACTTACTGCCAGTAGTTAATGTCCAATTACCTGTAATAGTACCTGCTGTTGCTGCTGCTCCTGTGGTTATAGATGTAGTCTTTAGGGTATCACTTACATACACAACACCAGTACCGTTACCACTTAATGTAAGATCGGTATTTGCACTATTTGTTGTTAAGGTATCTGATTTAAGTCCACCCGTTGTTAATATTTGATTGGTAGTGTTTCCTCGGTCGGCAACAGTATCAAGAGTATCTGCTTCGCTAGGTAAGGTTATAGTCTTAACATTAACACCAGTCACGTGTCCAGTTGCATTAGTTGATATGCTGTCTACAATGTCAAACGTTCCTGCAAAACCAACAGATGCACTATCTGATGTGTTAGTTCTTGTTGTAGCATCGTGATTTATAGTGATAGTCTGATTACTGCTCTGGTTAGTTGTAAAGTTACTGTCGACTTCTCCGTTACTGAGGTATGTACCTGCTGTAATAGTAATAGTTCCGTCTTGGATATCACTAGTAAATGCAACAGTACCGTCAGCATCTTTAAATGTAATAGTTCTATCTGCTGTTGGTTCTGTAACTGTTATTGTAGTTTCGTGTGCGTCAGGAGTATTACCTTCGAAAATAATAGATTTTCCGTTAAGTGTAAGGATTGCGTCACTGGAACTACTACCCACCAAACGCATCAATTCGTATGTGCTTCCGCCACTAGGAGCATGCGTCCAAGCAAAATATTCGTTATTGTTGTCTGTTGTTTGGAATTCTAGTCTACTGTTAGTGTCAGAATCTCCTGTGTTGTAAAACTTAATACTTGCACCGTCTGTATTCATAGACCATGTTAAGCCAGTAGCTGTGGTATTAAAGTTTAAGTTCCCTGTCATAGTATCGCCGGTGTCTATGACAAATCTTCCATCAAGATCAACTGTTGCTGTTGTAGCATCACCTCTTGTGAGAGTAAGCACCCCGTCACTAGTATTGAAACTAGCACTGTCTATCCTACTGTCGCCGGCAGCAACACTTACATCGCCTGCTAGTGCAATATCATCATAGGTGCTGCCATCATTAGTTAACTGCCATTTATCAGCAGTTTCATTCCATATCACAGAAACATTGGTGCCTGTGCCTCTTTCTACTTCTATACCAGCATCTGTACCTGTAACAGAAGGATCTCCTGTGTAATTACTGTTTAGGATGATTGTATTATCTTCAACTGACAAATCACTAAGTACTGTACCACCTACTGTCAAGTTACCAGCAATATCAACATCGCCATCAATGTCAACATCGTTTTTAATATAAACATCACCAGTTGAACCGCTTGCTTCAAACATTATTGCAGGAGTTGGGTCATTTTCATAAATTCTAAATATCCCGCCTTTGCGTATAAATGTTGTACCTGAAGTTCCATTTACATTAAACACTCCTAGAGGAGTGGGTGTAGAATTATCATAAACTGTAAAATTACCTTCATTGTTGATAGTAAAGTTTCCTTCAATATCAACATTACCAGTAGCACCATCTACAGCAAATGTTTCAACAGGTGTGGGAGTGGTGCTATCATATACACTAATATCTCCCGATGCATTTACAATAATGCTATCTGTATCTAATAATTCTGTATAAACATTTTGGAATCTCAGGTTATTTGTACCCAAGTCAAAAGTCCCGTCACTGTTAGGAATGATGTCACTATTTAAATTTGCTTCAAAAGTAACATTATCATTAGAGTCGGTTCCTATGGTGGTGTTTCCTTGGACTTCTAAATTTCCTGTGATAGTTTGATTAGTTAATGTTGTTTCAGTTGTGCTAAATGTACCTGTTACAGAAAGGTCACCTATTACCTGCACACTACCTAAATTACTTCCTGTAAATCCTGGAGTAAAAGTTATAGTGCCGCTTGATGCAGATCCTGTACCTCTGATAATATTCCCATTTATAGTAATGTTGTTATCATCTATAACAATATCATCAACTGTTATATCGTTTGCAGTAAGTCCAGTTACAGTTGTATCTGAAGCGAGAGTAATTTGACCAGAGCCATTTGCTGTAATTCTAATATTTTGATCTACTGCTGTACTAATTGTAATTTCATCAGTTTCGTCCGAAATAACTTTTTTGCCATTTATATAGAGACTTCCTGGACCTAAATAAAGTTCTGCCCAAGGATTGGCCTGTGTTCCTAAAGACCAAACATCTCCTAGTGTAGGAATAATATTGCCGCTAGGGTATAAATCTCCATCTAGGTTAAACTCGCCTGTAAAATTTACAGTACCTGTAACATCAAGAGCGGTTGTGCTACTCGAGCTTACAACAGTTAATGTATTGCCATCAAAAGTTAACTCTGCATAATCTTGTAATTCTCCAGCAGTTCCTGCAACAACGATTCTATTAGGTGTTAGGTCTTCAACATTAGCACTTGCTAATGTAGCACTTACATCAATATCTAGTGTCTGGGAGCCTACAGAGTTTGCTGTGATATCTGTAACATTAAGTACTCCTAGGTTAACAATATCGTTACCGTCCATATCGATATTGCCTTCCATTGCTTGACTACCATCAAGCATTAGTGTGCCTGCACCTAATCGTTGAGCACCTACAGTTGCACCGTTTTCTTCTTGACCTAAACGTTTGTTAATATAATTTACAACAGCTTGTTCTGTTGGGACTGCTTCATCGCTTATATCAGACATGTCACTGTCTGCACTAAACTCATTTATAGTTACGCCCCGGCTAAATCCTAACCCATCTAAATTGCTCAAAGCAATAGCAGCATTAAACGATATACTACCATCTCCTTGATTTACTCTGAAATAATCTCCAACTCTAAAGTTACCATCTTGGTCATTTGTTACAAAGAATACACGCCCTGGTGCAGTTTCGTTAACTTCTTGTGTTTGCACTGCTGTTCTAGCAGGAGGTCCATATAGTTCTCTAGGATAATTACTGTCCTCATAAGCACCTGTACCTATGTCAAGCATATCGTGATTACCTGCTTTTACAATACTAAAGTCGGTAAATATATCTCCTTCTAATCCAGGTTGAGGACTTAGTCTTAAACTTTGTAAATCTGCCACATCGTCTGTCAAAGCAGGAGTAACTGTTAAAGTTGTTGCTCCATCATATGCTGTTACAGTATAGATTGTACCCTTGTATCCTATGCGTCTATCGAGTATTTCATCTTCAGTATAATTGATATTGTTGATTGTAATATCAGTGTTTCCGGCTGCTGTAACTCCGTTAGCAACAACACTAAAGTGATTTATTGAAGGGATGGTTCTTATTACAAAGTCGGAACCAACCGGATCAATGTTTATTATTCTATAACCAGTATCTGGTTCGTCATCGTATAATAATGCAGCACCCAAAAGTAATTGGCTTATGTCTTGGTCTGCTGATACTTTATATTCTTGTAACAGTCTAATGTTAATATCATTACCATCCGGTATGTCAGCAAGTAGTCCTTGAGCGCTACCCCTTATGTTGAGTGTATTGCCTTGGAAGTTTCCTATTTCATAACGAACAATACCTGTTGGCAGGCCGTGATCGACCTCGGCAACCATTACATTGAAAAACGTTGCAGGATCTCCATTTACATCAACAGCGTTGCGAACCACTATTTGTAAATCTCCTAGAACATTATCTCCCACTACTGTGCTGTCTGCTTCTGCAATAAACACTGTTTCCGATAGAGTAGTAGCTCTCACCGGAACTTCAAATGGGTTTCTGCCCTCTGCACCTAAACCATATATACCATTAGAACTAGAACCATTAAGTGATCTTATCTCAGAACCACTTTCTGCCTTGTAAGTATAACCACAGTAATAAGTGAATATAGATACAAGTTCGCAACGAGCATTGTTGCGAGCAAGAACCCCATAACCTAAGTTACCAAACATTGTCCAGTCAGTAGCAACAAAAGATTTGTTACCAGCTGTAATCATTTCAGCCCCGCGACCAGCAATACTACTAGGAATAGGTGTACTATCGTTGATATTTACTTTAAACTTAGGTAATGATGTATCAACAGAATCTATACCAAATTCCATTATAGATAGAATTTTATCAAAATCAGTCTGTGTTTTATCTTTAAGAGTACTGCTAACACTAATAGTTAAATCAAATGTTTGACTCGATACAGATTGATATGTAGTTGCTGGTGTTGCGTTTGATAGAACTTGATATATCAAATATTTTGCATGAGCATTTGCTGCTAGAGTTTCTGTCAACTGTGTAGTAATTGCTACACTAGGATCGCCTAGATCAGATACATTTCTATAGTATTTTCTACCGGCTTCTTCGCTTCTTGCTGATCCGCCAAACAAGTCATTGCTAATAGCACTTATAATTAATCCTGTATCTCTCCTACAAAGATCTACATTATAAACTAGTGCAGGGTATTGATCTGCAATAAACGCATCTACCTCGTCTTGTATCCAAACTTTATTAGATTCTAATAAATCGTGTGCTGCTTTTATGTTAGAATAGTTAGATATAACATTTGTTACTATACCAAAAAGGTCAGTCAATCTAGTGTTTATGTCCACACCAGACTGGTAATTACTATCTTGTATTTGTGTTATGGTGCTTTGGTAAACTTTACTAGGTACACTATTATTAACAACATTAATGGCTAAATCTCTTGCATAGTTAATGGCGTCTACTGTTTCTGCTTCTTGATCTGCTATTACTGTACTACCAGTTTCAAAATATGTTTTTCCTGCTTTGACAGTTTCAATTTCTCCGCCATAAATCAAATCATGTCGCATAGCGTCTATAAGCAGGCCTACATCTCTACGGCAGGTTGCTTCATCATAAGTGAAACTTGCGTAGGCTGTATCAATAAAAGCAATTGTGCTATTAATAATATCTGTAGTGTCTGTAACTAGAACAGTTCTAGCATCTATTGCTTTTTGAAATTCTGTTTGTAGTAAAGGAGGGGTGGCATTAAACAAGTCTGTAATGCTAGGATATTCTGTTAATGGCGCATAGTTTGTGCCGTAAGATATAACTTCTCCTACAATCGTAACAAGGGCGTTAGCTGTATCTATTTTTGTTTGTGTTACTGTTTCTACATTAGGAACAATTACCTGTGGAACATCTAATTGGTATTTGTCATTCCATTCTATACTATCGTCATTAGTAAAAATTACACCTAGTATTATTTTTAATCTGTTGTATGCTGCAAGGTGTTGTTCTTGTTGCGTAGGAACTTGGCTTGTAATACCAAGCCAATAAGAATTAGCAATTTCTATTGTAGCAAAATTGCCTCCGTATATTAAATCAAAAATTAGTGCATTAACAACAAATTCTGTATCTCGTTTACACTTATCAATATCGTATGAAAAAGATGCAAACGGCGCAATACTATTGTTTATTTGATAATTTATCCAAGCAGTTAATTCTGCTTTTATAAATGGAATATTTTGCGATAATATTTGGATGATCGCATCTTTTTCATCATTGTAAACTGTTGCTGGCCAATAAATTTCTGGTATAGTTTGATTGTTTATTGTATCAATTATACTATTAAAAAGTTGTGTGTTTTTTGTTTGACTAGCTGTATGAGAAGTTAGACTTGTGTTAGCCTGTCCTTTGGCATAATTTATTCCTCCAGCAGTTTCTGGTCGTTGGTCAGATAAAACATAAGCACTATTAGGTCTAAGGTAGGACGTAGCAGACAAGTGGGTTAAAAAGTTAGTGCCTAACACGTTGTCATAAGAAACATTCCTTAGTATTTTATCTAAATCTCTCCGACACTTATCCCTATTGTAATTAAAGATATACTTGTCATTAACAAACTGTATTGTTTCTTCTTGTATAAATTCTTTATTAAGTCTTAATAATTCTGCTGCATCTTCTTCGCCCAACCCATCCGATTCTACACTGTCTGCTTGATATCTAACACCGTCAATATAAAAAGCAGTAGGCATATTTGGTTTTCTATAAAAGCCACTAGCAATCATAGCACCGTCTGATTCTACTATATCTACATTAAAATCCTGATTGCCTGTAAATCCATCAGCAAACATTCCGCCATGGAAGCCAACTGCGTAAGGGTCAGTGTTGTAACTACTTTTAGCAAAACATACTCCTGTATGAGGATAAGGTGATTTGGTTAAAATTTGTCCTTCTGGATCTAGTACAAAACAAAAACTGTTGTGAAGATCGGTTCCGAAATCATGGAACCAGTTTGTGTCATTACATAAGAATATATCAATATCTGTATTATCTTTAGGAGTTGAAAACTCATCCGAAGCATCAGTTAAATAATGAAATCCAAAATAACCGTCTGGATACTCATCAGTCTCTCGCCAAAAACGAACTTTTGCCCAAGGTGATTGAGAAACTACTCCAGCTTTAGGCCGTACAGTTGTACGTCTTTGTCCACTGCCAAATATAGATGTATTAGTTGGAACACGAATAGGAAGATGTTCTTCATAAATGCCACTTGCTACCTTAACAAGAACTTGTACTTGCCGATATGGTTGTTCTTCATTTACAAAAGGCTCTGTTTCTGGTCTAGCATTGACTATATCTTCTGCCAAACGCATTGCTGCGTTGATTGTTCTAAATGCAGTGCCCCAACTACGCCCTCTTTGAGCTCCATAACGTCTACTATCAGTTCCGTCTAAACTAACATGTAATTCTATTACATCGCCAGTAATGACATTTTTATCAAGGAAAAACCATTCTTCACCATCACTGAACTCTAAAACTTTGTCCTGGCTGTTAAATCGTAATCCACCTTTTAAAGGAGCAGGGCGTTGTGCATTTAAACCTCCAGGTAATCTTAAACTTCGTGCAAGTCCATCGTCTCCTAGGATTACTGCTACGTTATCTCCAACTTTTAGGTCACCGTTTGTATCGACCACCACAGCATCATTAAAAACACTTATGCCGCCATAGGTTTCACCATCACCGACAAACACTTGTTTTAATTCTGTGTCGTAAATAATTTCGCCTTTGAGAGGTACAAATTTTAGTCTTTCTGCTGTTGTACCTCGGCGTAAAAGGATACTACCTAATTCTGCCATCTATTAATTCCTATTCGGGTTATAGTCTGGATTAGGCACATATGTAGCTGTACCTTCTTTAGGTAGTAGTCCTCCGTTTTGATAATTTACACTTTGCGCAAATGATCCTCCGTCCACTTGTACAAAAGATGTAGCATTGCCATAGACAAGTTTACCGCCTTCTACAGCTGATCTAGTAAAAAGATTTGTTTCATCAAATGGGGCACCACGATATAAAGTCATACTATACATCCTCTTATGATGTATTTATCGTTGACTTTATTAGGTTTAAGAAAGAGCTATACCTGTGGTGCTTTGCACATATTGCTTGCTAATTTCTTCTTCTGTTTTAGCAATACAACTTACTGCGTTTGATTGCAGTACAAATTTAGAATTTGCAGATACACTAAACATGAAAGGTGCTAGACCTAAACCAGTTTGTTGAGCAATAAGGACCATTGGTTTATGCACTGTGTATCCTTTTGCATCTTCTGCTTCTAAACGTCCAATAATTTCTTCACCTGAAGTTAGTTTAAAACTTACATTATCGCCTACTTTGTAGGGAGTTTCAATTAACATTATAAACTGTATCCTGTTCCGTTATAATTAGTATCTTCTAAATAGCCTGCAAGGTTTTCATACCCGCCTATTTTTTGTCCATTTACCACAATTTGTGGAAATGTACGTGCTTCAGGAAACTCTTGTAAAACTTCCTCACGCTCAAAGTCTACACCAAGTTGCCTGTATTCATACGATAATTTACGCATTTCACATAATCTTTTTGCTGCCTCGCAATGCGGACATTGTGGTTTACCCCATATTTGTATCATAAACTAAATCCTTTTAACATATTTTTATCGACATCTTGTTTTATTCCGCCAATAACATAGCTTTCAACTTCTGTTTCTTGTGGAGCAACTTGAAGTCCGCTACTACTTAGCCAATGCTGTGTCCATGGTAAAGGATTTGTGTTTACTGGAGCATCAAAAATAGCATTAAAGCCTAAAGCCTTAAGACGTCTATTGGCAATATATTCCACGTACTGATGTAAAAGTGTAGAGTTTAGTCCAATCATTGATCCGTCTTTAAACAAATAGTCTGCCCAGTCTTTTTCTTCCGCCACACATTCGCGCCATAGGTTATAAACATCTTCTTCACATTCTTTTGCAATCTTGGCCATTTCAGGATCATCTTTACCTTGAGCCCATAGTTTCAATACATGTGTTGAAAGTGCCAAATGCTGTGCTTCATCCCTAGCAATAAGACTAATAATCTTAGCACTACCTTCCATTAGCTTTAGTTCTCCAAAGCCAAATGTACAAGCAAAACTCACATAGAAGCGAAGACCTTCAAGAATATTAACAGTCATCATCGCGAGATATAATTTTTTCTTAACCTCTTTAAGACTACCTTCTTTGCGATGGAAGTATGCATCTGACGCTGCATTAAACTCGTCATAGTATTTTGTAACACTTTGCGCACGAGCCAAAATTTTATCATCATCAAGTATAGTATCAAATACTTCACTGGGGTCAGCATAAATGTTCTTCATAATGTGTGTATAGGAACGGCTGTGTATAGTTTCAAAAAAGTCCCAAGTTACAATGCAGCCTTCCAGTTCAGGTATACTTACATGAGGAAGGAAAGACAAACAAGGTCCACGTCCTTGTACTGAGTCAAGCAGTGTTTGATACTTGAGATTGGCGGTAAAGATGTGCTTCTGCTCTGGACGGAAGTTTGCATAGTCTGCTCTATCTTTTTGCAAACTTACTTCTTCAGGCCGCCAAAAGTAACCAAGCATAGTTTGATTTAATTTATCGAACACAGGAAATTTAAATGTGTCGTATCTTTGGGTGTTTTGTTCTGCACCAAAAAACATATTCTGCTTTGTAAAGTCTACTTTTTCTTTGTTAAAAACTGTTCGAGACATACTTGTTCCTTATTTTTTGTATACTATACTAAATTTTATTAGGGTTGTCAACCTTAAATTGCGCATGCTTCGCACATTTCGTCATTTTCTTTATCATCGCTAAAGCCATTAAGGATTACTTCCACAGGCTTTTCTTCTACTAATTCGCTAGGATCTTCCTTGTAATCGTATGTGTTTTGATAGTAAGAAGTTTTCCATCCTAACTTGTATGTAGTCAATAAATCGTTTATCATTTGACTCATTGGCACTTCATTATTTTCATAGTGTGTAGGATTGTAACTCCAGTTGCCTGAAATAGCCTGATCGAAAAACTTTTGCATCACCGCAACAATTTTGATGTAACCTTCGTTGCTAGGCATGTCCCACAGCAAGGTGTAGTGTTGCTTAAGACTTTGATATTGTGGAACAATCTGTTTAAGGGGGCCCTTTTTGCTTTTCTTAACGGACAGGTATCCTCTAGGTGGCTCGATTCCGTTTGTTGCGTTCGACACAACGGAACTGCTCTCCGAAGGCATTTGTGCGGACAATGTGCTGTGCCGTAACCCGAATTGTTTAATATTGTTGCGTAAAGATTCCCAATCATAATTTAACTCATTTGCTACTATAGTGTCAACATCCTTTTTATATGTATCAATAGGAAGAATGCCGTCGCTGTATTTAGTACGTCCAAAAGCGTCACATGCACCGCGTTCTTTAGCAAGTGTGTTAGATGCTTTTAGTAGATAGTATTGGAAAGCTTCTGTTAGGTCATGTACAAGTTTCCATGCTGTCTCGTCACCATAATTGGCATGATTCTTTGCAAGATAATGTGCTAGACCAATGTAGCCAATTCCTAAAGAACGACGAGCTTTAGTTGAAATCTCGGCTGCCTTGATAGGATAGCGTTGATAATCAATTATTTCTTCCAATGCTCTTACTGCAAGATCACACAATTCTTCTAAGTCATCTAAGGTTCTAATAATTCCTACATTGATTGCACTTAGGATACACAGAGCAATTTCTCCATTTTCATCGTCAATGTGTTGTAGTGGTTTTGTAGGTAGTGTAATCTCTTGGCACAAGTTACTCATATAAACAGTGTCTTTGAAACTGCTGTGTGTGTTAGCGTGGTCTACATTCATAATATAAATGCGACCTGTTTCTGCACGTTCTTTGATAAGTGCTGAGAACAATTCCATTGCATCAATGCGCTTTTTCTTAATGCTAGTAGCACGTTCGTATTTTTCGTATAGTTCTTGAAACACTGCTGGATCGCCAAAGTATGCTTCGTATAATCCTGGTACATCATGTGGCGAGAAAAGAGTAATTTCTCCACCAGCTAACAATCTTTCATACATTGTTTTATTAAGTTGGATTGAGTAGTCTAGTTTGCGTACACGGTTGTCTTCTGTACCTTTGTTATTTTTCAGTACAAGAATGTCTTCAATCTCTTGATGCCAAAACGGGAAATGTGTAGTGGCACTGCCGCCTCTTACTCCATTTTGTGTGCAACATCTTACTGTGCTTTCAAATTTCTTTAGAAACGGAATGATTCCTGTATGGGCAACTTCTCCTCCTCGGATTTTTGAGTTAACTCCTCTAATGCGTCCTGCATTGATTCCGATGCCTGCCCTTTGCGCTGTGTAGCGGCCAATGGACATATCGCTGGCAAAGATGCTATCAAGTGTGTCGTCGCTATCAACAAGAACGCAGGAGGCAAACTGGCGCACAGGAGTGCGTACTCCGGCCATGACCGGGGTTGGAATGTTGATTTTAAAAAGTGAGGTCGCATCGTAGTATCTCCTTACATAATACATTCTATTTTCAGCAGGATAGTTTGCAAATAGAGTTGCTGCAATCATCATGTACATATATTGTGGTGTTTCGAATAAGTCTCCAGATGATCTATCCTGTACAAGGTATTTGTCTACAACTTGACGTAGGCCTGCGTAGGTAAAGTTTTCATCACGCTTGTGGTGTATATAACTATCCATGCGATCAATTTCTTCGTCAGTGTATTTCTCTAATATTTCTGAATCGTAAACACCCCTGTCTATATTTTGTCTAATCATATCGCGCAAAGGAATAGTTTGAAACTGGCCAAAAACTTGCTTATACAAACCATAAGTTAATAGTCTAGCTGCTGCAAATTGATAGTTAGGATTATCTAAAGAAATCAAATCGTTTGCAGAACGAACAAGAATTTCTTGTATTTCTGAAGTGCTCATGCCATCATAAAATTGTAAATTAGCGTTCATTTCAATTTGGCTGCTACTAACACCTGCTAAGTTTTTACAAGCTTCTTCTACAACAAAGTGTATTTTTTCAATGTTTAGTGATTCTCTGCGGCCATCGCGTTTTACAATTTTTATACCATTTGACATGTTCTTTTCCTTCTTGTTATAGGTTATTTATTGAAGTGGATCTAGTGTATAGACTGTTTGCGATACAAAACTTTGTGGCAATTCGCTCCTATCTATACATGTATTATTCCATCCTAAAATATGATTATTTACAAATAGCAGATAGTATTGTTCTTTACTGTCCCTATCTATACCAATATGTATCTCAAAATTTGACCCCTTAAAGCGTTCAGTTAACTGTAAAGAATACGCCATTCCTAGTACAATACAGAACTGGCAATATTGATTTTCTAAAACAAGTTCCCATGGACTAGGCCAAGTTGCTTTATCCCAAGGATCGGTGTGTATACTCACCCTCGGAGCATGGTCGTAAGCTTCTATAAGATCTTTGAGTGGTGTGGTTGATACTTCTAAACTCTGCCGAAGGCAGCTCCACGAAGATAAGCGATCCTCATATTTTTGATCGAACATTATTCCCCGCTTGCGTCTATTCTAGTTTTTTTAAGTTTCACTTTGTACTCTATTTGCGATGCATCATCGGAAGGCATCTGATTTGAAATCTTAACATCTATTACACTTACTTCACCAAAGAATGTCTCTAGTGTAGCATCAAAATAAATTTTGTCAAGATATAAATCGCTGCCTGCTCCTATAAATGTATGCTCGTCTGATACTGCAACTGTCTTGTTGTAACCGTCACAGTTTATAGTTAATGTTCCTGCTCTATGGGCAGCATACGTTCTACTAGTTATAATATAATCTATTTCATATGTTTGGTTAGCAACATCTTGTTCTGCTGGAAGTCTAAATGTCTTTGCATATATAGGCTCACTGTCAACGTTAAGACCTGTGTAACCAATTGTGTTAAGTACATGTCTTTCGCCAAATTCGCAATTGACACTTCCTTCAATCTCTGGAACATAATCATAACTAATCCAATAGGCAGGTGTATAACTAAGCTCTTTTGTTCTAGCAAAGTAGTCTTTGTCACTACCGTTGGTGCTAGTTTCATACTTAATAATACTGTGCTGACTTTGATATTCTGCGCCGCCATCACAGCCACAAGAATTAAATTTATTAGAAATACTATTGTTCCATTCTCCAAACTTAATCCAAATTGCCTGTTTGTCTATGTTGCTAAATCTAGATTTTTCAAAAATGTTATTGTAAGGACCGTAATTTTTACTAGAGTATAACCCTGGATCTAAACTTATTAGATTAATACCAAATGCCACTCCGTATCCTAAACTATTAAAATCACAATCTGTCCAAATGTTATTGTTTGTATCCCAATCAGAACTTACCGCGTAACTAAAGCCATCTAAAGTGACGTTCTTAAATGTATTATTCTTAGTTTCAACAACGCTAGATACCAAACTAAGATTGTTTAGTTCCACAGCTACTTCTGATGTAGAAATTGTGTCACTTGTTGACCAAGGACCTTTGATTTTCATATCTTCAAAGTAACTGTCTTTACAGCAATCAAGCACTAAACCTTTATTTCCTGTTGCAGTTGTGTCGATTGTAATACCTTTGATTGTGATATTACTAGGTTGATTTAGTGTAGTGGTGCTTGCTTTGGTTGCAGGTGATCCTATTATACTATCTGCATTGACAGTTTTAAATATTTCACCAATTGTAGTTGAGCATTTAATTATTGTTTTATCACTACCTGCACCTACCAATGTAGCGTATGGAGGTATATAAATTGTATCACTAATCAAATACTCTCCTGCCTCTAAGTGTAATACTACTCTACTTTGCGGTAATCCGCCGTTAGATGTATTTAGATAAAGTTGATCAATAGCAGTTTGTAATTGTGAGGTTACATTTGTAGTTCCGTCGCCTACAACGCCAAACGCTCTGATACTTACTCTGTCGTCAAGTCTGTCTTGAAGCGAACGTTGTACTGGTGTTGCACCAGTTATAAGAATACCGGAATCATTTTTATAGATATAAGTGTCAGCAACAGAAAATATATCATCATACTGTGTTAAAACTTTTGTGTTGCCTACCTGCGGAGCGCCTTCACTTACTGGTCCATTACCGATATAAAGTTCCCTAGTGTCAACTGCCCAACCAAACTCACCAGACGATAGTTGAGGTACTCCAGTTCCTATGTTTTTTTGTCCTCTACGAACTTGAATTCTTGATATTTGTACGACAGCCACGTGATTCTCCTACGCTTTTATTATGTATTTATGCGAACTTTTCATAATAGGTATACACTCGTTGGTACCATTCGTTGCGCCATTCTTCGTACTCACTAGGCCAAATATCAAACTGTTGATACTCACCTGCACGACTGCACATAAACACATGTCCTTCGCATATATTCGTTCCGTAGATTTCATTGTGTGCTTCTGCATATGCGACAAGTTGTAGGAAATAGTCAACTACCCATTCGACTTTTTTAGGCTTGTTAGTTTGTTTAAAGTCCATGATAGAGGGTTTACCTCTGTACTGTCCAACTAAGTCAGTTGTACCTGCATACATGTTAGGCATGTATAAGTTTACTTCTGACCCCCATATTTCATCTACATCTGTTAGTGCTTGAGTTTTTATTTGTTCTGCCATCATATGTGCTTGTTGAGCATATGGATTGCTTCCAGGCTGTGGCCATTCTCCTGTGTCGATGTAATCTTCGAGATACTTATGCATCCTAGTACCCACACCTGCGGCTTCAGTTACAATCTCTTGTGCCTTTGCTTCCCCTACTCGTTTCCGCCATTGTACCAAGTGTGTTTTATCTTTGGTAGCGTCAAGTATTGTTGTTACGCTTGCAACAGCATTACCGTCAGGTGTTTCATATAAACGTTTACCGTTTACTTGTTTTCTAGATATTGATTGGTAGTCGTATTTCTTTATTATTAAAGTCAAAACATTTTCCTATATAATTTAATTTATTATATAGTCAATAGTAGTATTTGTCAATTGAAAATTAAAGTTTTGCACCAACATCTGTAGCACGTTTAGCCATTTGATCCACAGTATCGCCGCCTGTTTGACTATCTGCTTGAGGCACATCAGACTTTTCTTGTTTAGCAGTTTTTGGTTCTATACCTTCCTGACTAAAATTAGACACCATTGCTTTTACTCTTGGATCAGTATCATATGCTGCTTTGAAGGAATTGTAATCAAATGTTTCTGCGCCAACATTCTGCATAAGTTTATTTAGATCTAAATTTTTTGATCCTTGGCGTATTGCATCTGCTTTAGGTTTATCAAAATGTAAAAAAACGGTGACGCCTTTTTGATCAGCATCACCGATTATTGTTCTAAGTACTTGTACTAATTTACTAGGCTGGGCAGTTTCATCCTCTGTCACTTTTTTTTTGACAAAAGAACTCCTAATCTGCGTGACTGCTCTAGCATTGCTTTCTTTTTGTACATGCGTGACTCGCGTCTTGCACGACCTGCTTCATCTGTGCCACCAGCTGCTGCCGCTGCTGCTCCAAATTCGTCTTGGTCAACTGTTGGCTCCATGTCAGCTGTATCTAGTTCTACACCTTGTGCTGCTTCTGCTTCTGCATCTGCTGCACCCATGTCCGGAGCAGGTGCTTCGCCTTCGCCAGTTAACATACCAACGCCTGTCGTTAAACTAGTGCGTGTACCTTCCATTGCGGCGTAAAGTTGTTCTAGTGCAGGCTTAACAGTGTTAACAAAAGCGTCTGCTTGTTGTTGTCCCATTTCATCGCGGATAGCGTCAGCAAGTTCTAGCATGGACTCTGACTGCATTTCTGCTGTGTCTTCCATCCAACCAGTAAGTCTGTCAACCATATCTTTAGAAGCCATTACTAGTTCTGCTTTATCTTCTTCGCCTTCACGTATAATAGAATCACCTAATAAATCAAATAATGATCCTGGTGCTTTTTGTGCATTAGGATTGTCTGTTTGTTGTGCATTAGGATTGTCTGTTTGTTGTGCTTTATCGGCTTGGAACCTATCAATTCTTCTCCTAATTTCTGCACGTTTTTCAGGAGAAATAGCGTTGTATGCCTTTTCAGCCTCTGGATTTAAAGTTAAAATTCCTGCATCAAGCATCATCTGCACTGCTGGATCATCTATCTCAACATTACCGTCACCATATGTACGACCTCGTATATCACCTACTGGCTTTGTACCAAACCTTTTCTGAATTGCTTTCTGTAAGTTTAGGTCAACTTCGTCTTCACTATCTACACCCATAAACTCGTCTACTTGATCTTCACCAACTGGCTTTTTCTTTTTATCTTTAAGAGCTTTTTTCATAGGCTCTTTTTTGTCTCCGTCACCATCGATATCAATATAGTCTGGTTTTGCTGCTTCTTCTACATCTGAACGTTCGCTAATAGCTGCATTGAGAACATCAAGGAAGAGTTTGTTCTTGCTATAGGTTTGGTTTTTGTGTAAGCCGCCATAGCTTTCGTTTGTTTCAATATCACTAAGTTTTGTTCTAATTTTATTACGAGCATCTTGTAGTTGCTCTAAAGTAAATTTATCTGTATCAATACGAGTACCGTACTTCTTTGCGAGCGTCTCGTTCAAAGAAGCTGAAGTAATCGGTCTGTTAATTTCTCTTATAATCATGTCTACTCTTCCTAATAGATTTTGTTATAGTTATTTATGCCAATTATGAAAATATAAAACAATCTAGACGCTTGATAGCAGCATAGGTCCTATCTTTTGCAATTTGATATCTAATCTCTATGGCTTCTTTTTTAAATTCGTCTTTTGTTGTTGATATTGTGTGTTTATAAAAAATCGAATCTATATACTGTTTTTCTATTTCTTTGTCCAAAGGTAAGACAAATTTTTCTATGTCTCTATTTTTATTGTAAGCTTTGGCAAGAGCAATAGCAGCTCTTTTACAAAATGTTTCGTATAAAAAACTGCCTTCTTTGGTGATATCATATATCACATAACCATTTTTATTTTTTCTAATAACAGTTTTACCTATACGGATGCTGTTTCCCTTTTGGTAAGGAAACATAGTCGGATCTATATTAGATTCGATTATTTCGTTTAAATCTTTAAGGATTTTTTCATTTATCATTTTTTGCAACCACAAAACTATTTTTATGACGTATCTTACTTACCAGACTTTTTCGTATCAAGTTGTTAATAATGACTTGTTCTCTTTCGTTAAGACTACTTATTGCTACAGGGGTGTCTAACGAGTCATAAAGAAACTTTTCCTCGTTAGTCATGTATATAGAAAAATCTGCAATAAGATCGTTTATTTTCATCTGATGCTTGCAATCTGTGCTTGTATAGCTTTTACGTTTTCTTTAGCTGCTTTTTCAGCGTCTTGTGCTTGCTTTAGTTGTATTTGTAACTGCTTCTTTTGTGCAATTTTTTGTTGGTTTTGTTTCATAGGATCCATTGCCTGACCCTGTTGATCTGCTGCTTGGTTTGTTGCAGTGTTAGCTTGTGTTTGCGGAGTAGATGGTGCGCCAGCTACATTAGTACCGGGTGCGCCAGGTGCTGTAGGGATTGCTTCGTTTACTATATCTAATATTTTCATATCTTTTTCCTTCTGGTGCCAGCATTCATTCTTGCTACTCTTTTTGAAACAGGGTTAGTCCTTTTAGTCCTACTTGTTTTAATTTTTATAGTTTGTCCTTTAGCCCTTTTGGTTGCTTTAAACTGTTGGCTTTTCTTAATGTTGATAGGTGCCATACAAGCCGCCGCACTTGCTCTAAGTTGTCCTTTTCTCGGACCTGTAGTACATCTATACTTATATGTAGGCCCGCTTTTGCTTTTACCCCATGCTCGAGTTGCTTCAAAAATCTCTACTACTAGCATTATCTGTTTAGCCTTTTCAACAACTTTGATGCAGGATTTACTCGTTTAGTTTTTCTTGCCTTTCTAACTATACGTGATCCTAATCTTGCTTTTGTTCTTTTAAAAGTTGCTCTCTTTTTCAAATCAACTGGTTCGAAGCATTGAGATGTTTTGGCAACAACTCTGCCCTTTCTTCGGCCTGAAGTACAACGATATTTTCTTACCAGTTTCGTACCTTTTCTGGCCCAAACCTGTTTTTCGTCTAGGGATATAGTCAACTCTCTTAATAACATAAAGTTATTTATGCAGATTTTAATTGAAAGATATTAAAAGTACAACAATAGTAGATAGTAGGCCAGCAACAATGGTTCCGGCTGCACCTACTATTACTTTTATCATTGAAGAATTACCACTCTGAATGTCTTTACGAATTTCAGTAACTGTGTGTTCTACTTTTTGTAATCTTTCATCCAGTTGCTGATAACGAAGAGCACACAGATCAACGTGTGCTTCTAAACTTTCTTTTTCTAATGATGTGGTAGGCAAATCTGCCATAATAAATTCTCCGTAAGTAAACTCGTAGTTGGCCTTAGTATGTGTTATTATGTTTGCCTATTGTATGCATTTATTTATCAGTCTTCTAAGAAATTAAACACTATGTTTGTGTCATTTTTACAAGAAGTTCTAAATACTCTGTTGTTGTTACTGGCTGTTTCATCTAGATCTGTAATGATAGGAATTAAATCAAAATCATTTTTTAGCATTTCTTGATTAATTGCACCTTCGTAATCTACTTCAAAACAAAAATCCCAATAACGCTGTTTACCTGTATATGATTTACCAAAGCCTAACGTGTCTATTTCTCCCACACAAACTTTACAATAAACAGGTGATAGGTTGACACGAAGTCCTATAGTTTGCAGAACAGTATTGTAGTTTGCCTGTTGACTATAAAGTTTTTTGTCGTCTTGTCTTCTAGCATTAGTTTCTGTAATATCAACAAGAGTTTTGAGTTTTATACGCATATTTTACTTATCGGTCATAAAAAAAGGGCCCACATAAATGTGAGCCCCAATCCTAAGGTAGTTAGGAAATATTAAGCAACTGCGAAGCTTGATGCTGCTGCAACTGCTGTGTCTGTTCCAACACCGTCAAGTGCTTCGATGCGAGCTGCAATTGAAGCTGCTGTGTTGTGATGACCGTCCATGATAACTGACATTGTGCCGTTACCATCGTTAGTTGCGTGAGCAAGCATTGGGCTTAGTTCACGTAGGATTAGGTCATATAGTGAACCTGATGCACCGTCGTTTGCACGTAGATCAACTGCTGTGTTGTCGCCGTTTGATGTTGAACGTACTGTGATTAGGTATCCCTGTAGTTGTGCTGTAGTTTCTAGTGTTCCTACTGCGTTTGCTCCACCGTTCGCTGGTGTTACGTCATATGTTACTGCCATTTTCTTTCTCCTGTTTCTCTAATGGCAAAACGCCGCTCAAGCGTTTTGTTACATTATTATTTACCATTTTACAGAAAAAACTAGTCTTTTAGGTGTTTTTTGGCTCTCTGATGGAGAACTTTTAGTTGTTGAATGTACCCCGGGCCTGCTTGTACAATCTCTGTAACCATTTTGATTACAGGCAAATATGCAGCCACCATTGTACTAGAAACCGCTGTTCCTTTTTTAGCAAAATTAATAAACTGCTTTGCCATCATTAATTTACTTGTACCAACCAAATATTTGTAATTGTTTATTGTTGCATCATCAACAACTATATCTGGAACACTGATGTTAGGTTCTGTGTCTACAACATTACTATTTTCAAAATCGCCTTGTTGTGCAAACTTTTCCAAGTGTTCTATTATATCACTTGATCTTAGTTTAGCTCTTGCAGCGTACAAAAGTTTTGTTATTGTTTGCCCACGCTGCACATTGTTTAGTTTACTAAAATTAAGTATGTTGCGTCTAATTATTTTATAGTCGCTATTTGTTATTTTTAACGCAGATTCTACCTTAATAACTATTTCACTACCGCTAGTTGTATCACTTCCTGTTGATATTTTATGTAAATATCCATTAAGTTGCATTGTTGGCAGGTGTACATACTGTCTCAGTCTTCTAGCAGCAGCCGGGTCTTTTAATTTATCTATTGCTTGGTCATCGCCTGTTACATAATATATAAAATTATATAAATCTGTAGCATCGACTTTAAATTTATTGTAGTTAGAATATTGAGTTGTTTTAGAAGTATATTTTTGTACGATATTTTTATATGCAGGAGACAATCTTAACGCTTCTAATATTAGAAGTGTTAGGTATAATCGTTCGCAACAATCTGTAAAAGTCAAAGACTTTCTATTATTTGCATCTCGGGTCATCCTAGCTTCTTGTAGGTCCTGCAAAAATTCCATCATTATCCTAAGTACTTCTGCATAAACATTTTTGGCATTTCGTGATAATCTTTAATGTCTAAGAAATCAACCAAACCATTTGATGTTTGAATATCCTTAATAAATTGTGTGCGAACTATTGGTTTCACTTTTTCAGTAGTAGCAAACATTCTGAGCATTCTAGCTTGGTCTGCTGTTACTTTATGTTCTTTCCCGTCATCTGTAACCACAGTATTAACAGGCTTTGGATTGCCTTGACTATCCAAAACTTTTCCTAGTTGATCAAACATAGATGCTTGCTTAAAGCCTTGACCTTCATCATCATCTCTGTCTAATTCTGATCCTAAGTTACCTAAACCAAAGTCTCTAAATGATGCTTCTTTAACAATGTCATTCATTTTCATTGTAGTATTCCTTATCGTTGTACTGATCTATTTGCCCTGGTAAAATATTTACGAGGTACAAGTTTTATGTCACCTTGTGGGTGAGCCATTACATAACCTTCACCACCTTCACCGTGGGCATCTGAAGTTACAGGACCATGTGGCCCTATTGAAGCCTTAACATCTGTATTATGACTATCAAATTGATTGATTACATCATCTTTAATTTGTTGTATGCCTTTTACTATTGTCCATAATGCAATAAAGCCTTGATTGTTTTCCCTAATCCATTCAAAAATTCTTTTCTTTTTGGGATCACTTAATTTACTCGTACTTAGCCAATTTTCAAAATCGTCGCCTAAGGTTGAAAGATCGCCATCTACTTTGTGATTTGTATAGGTGTATAAAACTTGACTAAAATCTTTAATTTTTAATTCTGTAAGTCTTGCAACATTAAGAAGTGCATCGATTGCTTGTGCGTTCTGAGCAACAAGCGCCTTTAGATTGTTAATATTTTCATCATCTATTTCTGCTGGCTGCTGTACTGTTACCGAAGGGAATATCAAAACTTCTTCGCCTTGGAACTTATCTCGTATCGCAGGCGCAATTTCTGTTTCTTGTCCTGTTGTTGGATCTATATATCTATGTATGACTATTCCTGTTTTAGATCTAGCAATCCTTTGTCCTAAATCACTGTTTTCAGCAACTGTATATGTAACAATGTTTGGTGTAAAAATGTAGTTACCATTTTGTTTTTCAGGTGTATTAAAATATAACAAATCGCCTTTAAAAAATCCTATTAAATCAGATGGCACTGCTTTTTCATATTCGTCAAAAATGTCAGCCATATTACCTGCTAGTTGTCTATAACCTTCTGGATCATTTTGTGCGCCGGGCCGGGCCATAAACATTGCTGCCACATCTTTTGCTGACTTTGCTTTTCCGTCATATCCTTTGGCTCCAAATCCTGATTTGTCTGTGAGTATAAACTCTCCATTTTCATCGCGGCCAAAAATGATTGCGGGAGATCCGTCCCATTTAATAGTGACATTTGTGTGTTGACCTTTCTCTAAATTTAATAAACTATCCAATGCTCTAACAGCACCTTTAGATCCTTCCCAGAAAACAATATCTTCAGCATGCTGTATGCGAGCTTCTGCTTCATTTAACTGTATTTTTGATTCTACTAACTTTATTTCTCTATAACGCATTATGCTAGTCCTGTAACTTGTGCTCCTAGAGATGCAACACTTACACCGCCAAATGTGCTTATGTCATAGTCCCAATACCTATTTGGTCCTGTGTCAACATGAAGCACATTAGATCCAAAACCAAATCCACTAAAGCCAGCACGTCTTGCTGCCTGTACCAATCTTAGTTTATCGTTGTCACGCATACCACTAATATTTAGATCTAAAGCCCTTCCGTGGAAGTGCTGGCTTCCTGGTGTGTTTGTTTCTCTACTTGTACCTGCCCTGGCAATGGCATCATTTATCCCTACTTCTCTACCAAACAGTCTAACCATTTCTCTATAAGGTCCTGCTAGAGTTGCATCCATGTTAGCTTCTGCATCTCTAGACGTCATACGGCTTTGGCTACCGTCCAGGGTAAACAACGCACCGGAACTAGTTGGTCTTGTAAACTCGCTTGATGGACTATCTTGTCTTCCACCTCTAGGTCTATTTGATGATGAGTTACTACTGCCTCTAAACGGTCTAGCAGGTTGCAGCTCTCCTCTTCCTAATTTTTCAATAGCTTGTAAACTAGGTTCTCCAAATACATCACCACCACCTGGAATATTATAATCACTTTTGAAGGCAGCAACAGCCCTTGCAGTGTTAGATCCATACTTACCGTCTACTCCTGTTGGGCCTACATCATATCCCAGTACACTAAGGATGTGTTGTACTTGAGAAACTTGTTCTTTTTCCTCTTCTGGATATTCTCCAGCATTGTGTTTGCGTAACTCTTCAGATAAAGCTAGTGACTCGCATAGACTTTTTAGATAAAATAAGCTTTCATTTGTTCTGAATTCTTCAAATCTCATTTTATCCCTGCCAAGTCTTTAATTCTTGCTAGTTCGTTGTCTGCTTGACTTCTAAGTTCGGGAGGAACGCCTATGTCTTGGACCTGCGCATTTTGTGCAAAGCTATCTAATATCCTTTGAGTAAGTTCTTCAGGATAGTTCTTCTCCATTGCAAGTTTTAGACTTTCGTAACTGTTTAGATCTTTAACATTATCTAGTCCTAGTGCTTGTGCAACTTCGTTGCCGTCTGTGATTGGGTCGCCTATAACAGTATCAATATTTGCTTTTGTGTAGCCTTGGCCGTTTGCTTTAGGCTTAGGTTTTCTTTCTACACGTAGTAATCCGTTGTTGCCCCACTTCCATCTTGTCACAGAAACAGGACGTCCATCATCTATTGTTTCTTCAGACTTTTCTCTATCATAAAATGCAGCGATAGTTGAAATAAGAATATTTCTAAACACACCTTTGTATTGTGATTCTTCTCTACTGGGAGAATGGTAGTAAGTTCTTAACCAGTTAGGATCGCCGCCAGGCATAAAATCAACCTGTACTTTACCTGTGCGTGGGCCATGTTTTGGATCATTGCTTTTCTTTGTAGCATCATAGCCTACTATCATCACACTAGATAATATTAAACCACCTTTTGGTTCGTGAGCAATAATAACAGGAGAGGCAGCAACTTTTTGTTTAAGTTCTTCGAATTCTTGTGGACTGCGTATTTGTACAGCAACATCAATGTCGCCGGAAAATTCTTTCTTGCCTACGCTACCAAGCACCCAATTTTGAAGATCCATTCCTAAACTTTGTTCTAATCTAGCAAGGGTAGGTTTAATTTCGTCAATATGTATCGGGCCTACTCCAGGCATGTGTGGAATATCTGCTTCGAAGAATTTAGTCATTATTTCTACTCTCTATAACTTTGGTCATGCCTCGTTTAAATTTACGAGGGTCGCCGCTCTTGATACTGTTTAAAAAACGTCTTTCTAACTCACTTGCT
>Ga0255768_10000508_pt1 | contig 39782 bp, 40 predicted proteins | sample 071ome_33_FD_179983 | JGI IMG/M metagenome (GOLD analysis project Ga0255768, IMG submission 179983) | Coastal salt marsh microbial communities from the Groves Creek Marsh, Skidaway Island, Georgia - 071412AT metaG (version 2) | ecosystem: Environmental > Aquatic > Marine > Intertidal zone >... | reverse complement strand
CTGTTTTAATTGAGTCTGGATTCAAACCGCCTTCTACAGGAATACCTGTTCCACCTGTATTAGATGATTCAATAATTCCAGATACTTCTACTTGGTCAGATACGACTAGCTTGTCAGAGTTTACACCAAGGTTAATAGATTGTATATCCATATTGCCTATATAAATTCTATCAAGATAGACATTAGCCCATCTAGTATCTGTTGTTCCTAAATCTCTTGTACTATCAGCGTCTGCAACAATATTTTGTGCTACAGCAGAAGTATCTAATCCGTCATGGTCTATAGTTATACTTTGATTAGCACTGTTAAATGTAAGTGTAATATCAGAACCAGCAACAAATGTTAGGGTATCGTTTTGCTCTGTTGTGGTTATATTAGGTTGACCTGTAGCAATAATTGTATTAAAAGATTGTGTATGTTCTGTACCACCAACATCTGTCCACAAAGATGTTAATTCTCTATAAACTTGAACAGTACCTGTTTCAGAATTGAAAACCATCTGTCCGTCTGCTGGATTTAAAATAGCTGAAACTTGAGAAGTTGTATAATTCTTTAATTGAATTATGTCATCTAAAACTAATTTAGAATCTAAAGTAACTTCTGTACCTGTAGGTGTTTTAGCTATTTCATTAACTTCTATTCTTGACATAGTTTTATACTACCACCAATCTTCCTTCGACAGTTATAGTTCCACCAAATGTTATAGGACCAACCATCATCATGTTTTGATTTTGAGGAACTGTTTGTGTTTCGTCGTATGTGTCATTATTTCTATAACCCATACCATCTTCTCCTATCGCAACACCTAACTCATCTACTACAAGTCTTTTCTTACCTTCAGTAAAGATACTGACAGTATCTGTTGTTTCAGTAGTAGATACTGATGTAGTTCCTTCTTCATTAGAAATAACTTGGAATGTTTCTCTTGATACAGCTAACTGAATATCATCATCAGTAAATGTAACACCATCTGTTGTTTCTTGAAAATCTAATACAGAACCTGTTATTGGTAATGGGTCTGAATTATCTGAACTACCGTCGTATTCTATAAATGGTATTTCAGAGTTAGTTACTGGTATATATTCTTCTATACCTAAGAAGTTTATAAGCTGAATAGAATCCGGAGTTCCTCCACCGCCACCGCCAGATACATAAGCAGGTTGCCATTCTCCAGCTCCAGAATTGTATTGTAATACTTGTTCATTTTGAGCTCCAGAAGCATTTACATCACTTAAATCATTTACAGAAGAACTAGTTGTAATAACTGTACTGTCTATATCAATAGTTACAGTATCAGAAGCAGATACAGTTGTATCAATACCTGTTCCACCGGTAATAGTAAATGTTTGTCCATCAGTTACTTCTTCAGAAGTTCCACTATCAGCTGCAACTAAGAAACTTGACATATTTCCAGAACCAGCAGAAGCTAACAATGCTGATACGGATATTTGTCTTAATGCTGTTATAGAAGCGTCATAAAGTAAAACAGTATCATTTGTTGTATCAAGAGTTCCGCTATGTACTGTTCTGTCAGAAATAATTGAAGGTAAATCTAATAATACTGTTCCATCATTATCTGGAAGATTAATTGTTCTATCAGCAGTAGGGTCTACAACTGTTAATGTAGTTTCAAATGCGTCATCTGTTGCACCTTCAAAGACAAACGCATTTTGTACATTAATACTTGTAGAATCTATTGTTGTAGTTGTACCTTGAACTATTAAGTTACCACCAATTGTGATATCTCCACCAGCTCCTAAATAATCTGAAATCTTAGTATCTAATGAAGCTGTAACTGCTTGGTTAGAAGCATTACCTATAAAGATATCTCCATCATCTAAGTTAGGTGTAGCATTTGTTCTGCTTGCACCCATAACATAGATTTGACCAGAACTTGCATGTACTCTAATTACTTTTGCAATCTTTTGTATTCCAGCTGTTTCTCCAGATGGTTTAGTATTTGTTAAAGTACCTGTAGTAGAAATATATAAGTCATCTCCTACTGAGAATGATGAAGTATCAATTCCTATAAATTTACCGTGTGTAACTATTGTTACATCAGTATTATTTGCTCCGTCTGCATACATAACACCGACTGCTGGCATTTTTGCAGAGTCATCTGCGTCAGCAACATCTACAGTAAAGTCTTGACCATTTCCTGCTTGACCAGATATATATACTGGAGTTCCTTTTGTAATTGTTGAACCAGATTCGTTTTTCGCAGCTACATGAATTGCACCTTTAACATCTACAGATATTTCTTCTGTTAGACCTATAGTTACACTATCTGAGCCAACTGAAACCTCTATTTCATTAGTAGTACCATTAAATGTTACCGTGTCACCATCAGTTATTGGGCTTGTTAATGTTCCGTCACTAAGTGTAAAGCTAGACATACTTCCAGCACCAGCATTAGCTAAAATATCTCCTATTGTTGTTTTTCTTAAATCTGAAGCTGAATTATCCCACATCAACACTAAATCTTGTGCAGTATCTATAGTTCCAGAGAACGCAGTTTGATTTGTAATTATTGATGAATCAACACTTAAAGTTCCAGAAGAATATGTTATTCCAGTTCCACCTTGTAAGTAATTATCGACAAGATTATTTGAGTAATATAGATTGTTCACTCCCTGTAATATATCGTCTGTACTTAATCCAGTTAAGTCAGAACCTGCAACAGACATAACAGCGTCTCCACCCATTCCAGAGTGAACACCGCAATAATAATAAATTAAATCTGGTGTTGTAGAATTTACTACTATTTGTAAATATGAATCATCTGTTCCTTCACTACCTACTTTTGTTACCCCATCAGCACTTGTTAATTGAGTACCATTTGCATGTATGCCATCTTTACCGTCAGATAAATAGAAAGGATGTGAGCTTAAACTAGAATCTGAAATATCAAATCTATATGTAAATCCAGATACTAATGTTAAGGAAGCACTTTCTTCTCCGTCTATAAAATATTTATTATTTCCACCAGAATCTTGCGCTACTGTTACTGCATAATTTATAAGTATTGTGTTTTGCTCTAAATCAATTATTTTATTTACTATTGTGTCATCAGAATCATCTGTTAAAAATTTTCCAGAAAGTGCTCTTCTTGATTTAGCATTACCACCTCTATTTGTATTAGCTGAAGAGAATGGAAACAATGTAGGAGTAGTTGTATGTACTCTTACATCTTTGTAAGCACCTGCTTGACCCTGTGTACCAACATCTGTAATATTTGTTGTATATTCAGTACCATAAACATAAGTGTAAGTTCTAAATACTTGTTGTTGTGTAGCACTACCATTAGATATAGTAATTTGTGTTCCAGCACTTGCGTCTGAAGCAGAAGCAGCAACTTGTATTTCAGTTGTGCTTGTTACAATTGCATAATAATCTGTACCATTTGTAAGTCCAGATATATCAAAATCTCCAGCACTGTCATACTGTATTTCATCTCCTGTTGTTAAGCCGTGAGCTGCTGTAAATGTAATTGTGTCATTAATAATTAATGATGGGTCAAAAATATCTGTTACATAACTAGAGCTAACAACTGTATTTGTACCATCTTCTGTTTCGGAGAATTTTAAGTTATCAGTAGCTAAAGAACTATCAGATACATCAAATCTGTATGTAATATTTGCTTCTAAGTTTAGTTGTGCGTCTTCTTGACCATTAAATCTAAATTTATTATTAGCTACATCAACAACAATAGTTTTAACCATTGTGTTGTCTGTATCTATAACAGTCTTGTTACTTAATGTGTCTGAAGTATCTCTTGCTACTAATGTATCAGTAGAAGCAATTGGCATTGTGATGATATTTGAACCATCACTAAATTCGTAGTTTCCACTATTTAAAGTTATTGTATTTGTATCTAAGTAGATAGATGTACCACTTAGATATAAATCTCTGAACTTAAATGTACTAGAACCTAAGTCATAGGTAACATCTGTGTCGGGTATCAGATGTCCAGCTATAGTTGTAGCTTCAAGTGTTTTGTTACTTAAAGTTTGAGTTCCGTCTAATGTAACTACAGTACTGTCAATATCTACTGTTACTGTTTGACCAGATACAGTAGTATCAAGTCCAGTTCCACCAGCTATTGTTAATATTTGAGAATCAAGGTCAATTGAACCAGTTCCAGTATCGCCAGCTATATCTAAACCTTCTAAAGTAATTTGCGCAGCTACATAATCTACAACAGCAGCAGATGTAGGAATAGTTGTATCATTATCATTTGAACCTATACCTTCGGCTTCTGTTACAACAGCAGAGGCAGCTAAATCTGCTACTTCAATATTAGATATACTGTTACCAGTACCATTAGCGTCAAAAGTTTTGTTTGTAAGTGTATCTGTACTACTTGCAGTTATAAAAGCAGAAGTAGTGTTGTCGTAAAGAGATAAATCATCTTCAACAGTTAAGCTTATTGAATCACCATTATCATCATAACCAACAGTAATTCTTGTTTGTGTTCCAGAAGTTAAAGCGTCTATAACTGCGTCTTGTGCATATTCATCTAAATCTGCTTTTACTTCAGTAGCGTCAAAACTAAAATCAAAGTTTCCAGCAGTATTAGTTATTGTTACACCTGTACCACCTGTAAATGTGACTGTATCGCCAAGAGCTATATCGCTAGGAGTAGTTCCGTCTGTAAAAGTTATATCGCTGTTTACTAATTTTGCATTTTCAATTGAGCCAGCAAGCATTGCATTTGTTACGCCAAGAGCTTTTACTTGTAATGTATCTGTATCTATCTCTATAGAACTATCGTCTACATTTACAGAAAGAGTTGGTGTTTGACCTTCAGAGGCAGTGCCTGTAGTTGCAAGACCATCTCCAGCAGTAATATCTTCTACATAGTTACCAGTTGTATCAGTTCCTAAAGCAACACTATCAGCTGCAATAGTTGCTGTAATACTTGCAGTATCTCCAGCATTTGTAAATGTTGCAGAACCAGTTACATCTCCTGTAAGTTCTACCGTTACCGCAGAAGACAAAGCGTCAGCGTCATCAGCTGTTCCTGTCAAATCTCCGATAAAGTTAGCAGCTACAAAGTCGTAAGCTCCAACAGTCCATCTATCGTTTCCTTCGTCCCAAACTAATTCTACATTTGTACTTGTTCCTCTATTTACAAGTAAGCCAGCATTAGCAGTCGGTGCTCCAGTTTCATCTGCATTAAGTTCTAGTATTGCGTCACCGATAGTAACTGTGTTAGATTCAACTGATGTAGTACTACCTTGAACTGTTAAGTTACCTGTGATAGTTACATCACCAGTAGCACTAATAGAAGCAGCAGTTATATCATCTGAATAAAAAGTTCCATCTACTGTTAAGTTGTTTGTTATGGTGACATCATCTGGTAAACCAATTGTCAAAATCTGACCACTAGCACTAGTTTCTATTTCGTTTGCAGTTCCAGCAATAGTAAGCGATTGACTGTCTAAATCAACTGCACCGGTTCCTGTATCACCTGCAAAGCCTAATTCTTCAAGTGTAATTTGTGCTGCTACATAATCAATGATTGCGGCAGTAGTTGCAATTTGTGTATCACTATCGTTAGAGCCAATACCTTCTGCTTCAGTAACAATGACAGAGGCTTTAAATGCACCTAATTCAAAATCTTGTATAGTGTTATCGTCATAGTCAATAGTTTTGTTTGTTAAAGTTTGTGCAAGGCTATCTAGTACTACAGTTCCAGTTGCGTCTGGAAAAGTAATTGTTCTATCGGCAGTTGGGTCTGTAACTAATAAAGTAGTTTCAAAAGCGTCATCAGTAGCTCCCTCTAATGCTATAGAAGGACCACTAACTGTTAAGTTTGATGTAAGTATTGTGTTGAATTGAACATCATCAGATGTTCCTAAACCTAAAGAATCTCTTACTGTAGAGCCAGATTCAACAACCCACTCTGAACCATTACCAACAATGAAGTTTGAGTCTGTTGGGCTTAAAGCAGCTAATTGGTCTAAGTTTATATCATAGGCTTGAACATCTACACCGATTTCTAAACCTAAAGCTTGTGCGGCACCTAAAGCTGTATTAGCTCCAGTACCACCATCTGATATTGCAATAAAATCGTCAGAAAGAAATTCAGTAAACTCGACAATATCACTGCCGTTGTAATAATACCTAATTGGACTTTTAGCTGCCACTATAATGCACTTTCTGCCATATCTATTTCAAAATCTTGCGTAGTAGTTCCGTCTGATTCTCTAAGTCTGAACAAAAGACTATTATCATTTGAAGCAGGCATTGTAACTTTGTGAATAGTAGTTCCATCTGCTTCTCTACAGACAACAGCTCTCGTGCTAAAACCTACTGATGTTCCGCCACCACTTACTTCCGCACCAGATACAGTACGATTTATAAAGTGATTATTAATCGGCATTCCAGACAGTGTTCCGTCCGCTCTTCTTGTAGGTATTCTACCACTCATACTTAAAGTTCTTGGTAAGACAGCTTTTAGATTCACAGTATTAGATGATGTATCTGTAGTAATCTCTAATTTATTTCTATCTGTAGAAGTAGCTAATTCAATACTATCTGTTTGAGAACTAGATGTAATTGTACTTTGTCCAGACACTGTAATGTTAGACAAAGCATTTTGGTTTGATTCACCTACTTGTACAGACGATATAGTTATTCTGTCATTTTGTGTGTTAAAGTCTAAGTCTATTCCTTGACCAGCTACAAAAGTAAGAGTGTCATTTTGATTATCAGCTTCAATAGTACTACCACTAGCTTGACCAGCACCAGCAATAACATCCATATATTTGAATGTGTTGTGTGCTGTACTATCGCTAGCAATTGTTATATTATTACCAGAAGTTGATATATCTATACCCGAGCCAGCTACAAGAGTTAAAGTATCTTCTGTAGTATCTGCTGTTACCGTAACTTCACCAGATACTGCTATGTTACTAAAAGCATTCTGGGTGTAATCCATAGTTGCCCATGAAATATTTCCATTACCATCAGTTTGTAAGAATTGACCAACAGTACCTGTATCTCCATTTATGGACATTTTTCCAGAAAGAAAGTTTATCTTTCCGTCTGTTTCTATTTTTAAGTATTCAGTAGAATCAGCACCTAAATATACAGGATTGCTATTAGTTGTACCTATTGATAAAGCACCATCAGAAAATATAGATTTACCGTCTAAATAAAGAATGTCATTAAGAGATTCAATACTTACTATGTAATTACTTGCTTGATATCCTTCAAATGTATATGTATAAGATGGGTCAGTCGCCATCTCCAGTGTTAAATCAGAATGTGTTACTTGGGCCATTAGACTTGCTCTCCGCGCTCATCAAATTCTTCTTCTTGAAAGTTTTCCCAAGCACCTCCCATCTTTTCATATATATATCTCATACGATATATTTCTTTTTGCAGTTCCTTATTCGTAGAAACCCATGCTTCATATTCGGAATGAGTTTCATCTAACATGTTTAAATTGTGATTAAATAGCGCAGCTTCTAAGTCGTAAATCATTTCAAGTATCATACCTAATTTGTCACTATGACTTAATAATTTATATTCAAAATTATTTTTTTCTTTTTTAGGTTTTTCTTCAGCCATTATCCCTCCAAAGCTGCCAATCTTGATTCTAGCTCATCATTCTTAGCTGAGAGTTCTTGTACTGCTTTAATAAGAGCATAAGTAAGAGGTCTCTCATCATAACTTTTTGTATTTTGTATTAACACACCATCTACCATTACACCTAAATCTTCTTCTGTTTCATTACCATCTTCATCTGTAACAATATGAGTGCTCGGTGCTGTATCAACTATATCTGGCATAACTGCTTCTACTTCTTGAGCTAAAAGACCATATTGTAATTCTGTATTTTCTGGATATGGTCTTACATCGTCTTTCCAATCATAAGTTATTGGACGAAGTTGTAAAATTTCCTCTAAACCATAATTTATATCTGTGATATTTTCTTTTAATCTTTCATCAGAATAAGGGTTGTATAAGGTATAAGAGGAACCAGCTGAGTTGTATGTGAATACATAAGCTCCATTACTAGCACCAACTATTCTAATACCATTACTAGTACCACCTCTATGTATATCAACTGTATTGTTATTACCTCTAAATTCATCTCCAGTTACATACCCAGTTGCAATTAAATTACCACCAGAAGTAAAAGAGCTACCATTGTTAAGTTCAAGGTCATTTGCATTAGTGATACCTCTGTTGTTCAGATTTAATTCTCCGTACAAAATTGATAATCCGCTACTTGCGTTTACAACAACTTGATTACCACTAATAGCTCCAAAACCGCTTATTTTAGATGGATTTAATCCAGAAGCTATTTTAGCGTCTCCAATTGCTTCATCAACAAGTGTATTTATAATGTTTTGTGAAGTTATTGATAAGTTATCAAAACTTAAATCATCTGTTATAACACTATTTACATCTAAAGAGTCAGCTTCTATTTTTCCACCATTTATTTCAGTAGAATTATTATTAATATCATTAGCAGCACCACCAGCGCTTATATAACCGGAAATAGTTGCAGAAGTAGCTGTTAAGGCTCCTGTACTAGATACCTTAAATGGAGCACTTGAATAACTTGAAGAACCAACCCACATATTTCCATTACTATCTACATGAAAACTAGAATTGTCATTTCCACCAATATTGATGGTACCACCAGATAATTCTCCAGTAAATGTTCCAGAAACTGCGGTTAAAGAACCCGTAAATGTTCCACCAGCTGCACTTAAATTTCCAGAAAAAGTTCCAGAATTTGCTACTAAGTCACCATTTGCCCAAACATAAAAAGGTGCTTCTGAACGAGTAGTTGCGTCAAAAGTTTTTCTATCAGAACCTAACCAAAGGTTTCCATTGCTATCTACATGAAATCCGTCTGCTATTGCCATTATCCTATGTGTATCTCCCCAGCTGTAAGTGTACCACGGAACTCTCCAGCCTCGAACTCAACTGTTCCGTCAGATTTAATTATCCAACCTGCTGTTCCAGTAACATAGTTGTCACTTCTTATTGTTCCGAGTACAGGGTTTAATGGGTCACTACTATCTGTATCTATTATTATTTCTTTACCACTAATAGTTCCTGCTGTAATTTTTCCAGCAGATAAATCATTTATCTTTGCATTTGTAACTGCTAAGTCATCTATCTTTGCACTTGTAATAGCAGCGTTAGATATAAATTGAGTATTAATTAAAACCTCTGTTACTTGACCTGCTGTAGAAGGGTCTGATTCGTTACCAGCAACATCAACTGCTGTTACTTTATAATAGGCAACACCTTCTGTTGATGAAGGGAAATCACCAATAGCTGGTATTCCTAAAGTCACATGTGCTGACTTTGCTTCTATTTGTCCTACTAAATTACTTGAACTAATTGTAAAATCTGATGTAAGACCACGATAAACATTCAAGTGGTCAATATCTACTGGTAAAGAAAAGTTTGTAGGGTTAGAAATAGGGTTTCCATCTGAGTCTTTAGCTGCACCTAAATTGTGTTGTATCTGTACACGAGTTGGATTACCAGCAACAGTTCCATAAGTACCTGTTGGAGGCAATGGTTCTGGTGGGACAGTTGCGTCTGCCGGCATAGCTACTGCTGATAGTACACTAAATCCTCCAGAGAATCCAGAGTTATCAATTGCAGCTACTCCAAACTCATAAGTGTTTTGAGAACCTAAACCTTTTATAACTACAGATGTAGTTCCAAACTCTACTGTTAAGTATTCATAGTCAGTAACTTGATTATCATTTTGGTCAATTAAGTTATTACCATCACTATCGGTTACCTGCCTGTATCTTACGCGATACATATTTCCATCAGTAATTCTTGAACCATCAGTGTTAGTAGGTTGTTCCCAACTTAACTTAGCAAATGCAAAAGGTCTACCAGTTCCATCTTGATAAGTTCCAGTTGCAGCAGAAAAATTTGTTGGTGCGTCTGGTACTGTAAATTCATTAGTACCACCAACTGCAATTATTGAACCAGAACCTCTTAAATCTTCGTTTATATTTCTTGTAGTAGAACCTACTTCTATTTGAGTTACTCCAACTTCAAACTCTACATAATCTGTTAAGTCTGTATAGTTACCATCACCATCTCTATAAAAAACACCCATCTCATCTGTTATAGGAAAACTAAGTCCCATAACTCTAATTTTTATTGGATGTAATATTTGACCTTGATAAGTTATTTCGTGTTTATCTCTGTTTTCTAAATTAGCGTCATTGTCTGTATCTTCAAATCCTACATCTGGGTCCCAGACAAAGATAACATCTCCTACACCAATATCACCAGAGACATCATAATCTTCTAAACCTACATTTAAAGTTTTTTGTATTTTATTGTATTCATTTAAGTATGCTTCTGCTCTTACATCTCTTAACGAATCTGGTACATCATTTTCAGATAGTATCTGTATTCTCTCTAATGTATTACCAAACAAATCTTTATAAGGAACACTTTTAGCGTCTGCTTGTCCTAAGTTTATTTCTACACCATAGTTAGAGGCTATAAGTTCTACACGGCTTACATAATCTTCTGCATTGAACTCTGTACTTAAATCTATTCCAGAATAACCTTTTATTTGTGGGTCAGCACCAGATAAATCTCTAACAATCATTCCTTGAGGAGTATTATTTTCGTGTCCAGTAAATAAAGCAGAAGGTGGACCAACATCTATAGTTCCGTCATTGTTCATTTTGAACTCTGCACCTAAAGCTACACAAATATCTTTTATAGCCTTATATGCAGATTCCATATAATGTTTACCTGTATATGTTTTAGCAGCAGTCTGTGCTGATGGAGGATTTATAGAAAAAGGAAAAGGAGATTCCCAATACTTTGCTTCTCCTCTAGTAATTACTAAAGCGTCTAAATACCCTTCAAAATGGTTACCATTCTGTCCTTTACCAATTTGCAAAGATTCAGAACTAACTCTTATGTAAAGCTCATCTCTAGTTGCTTCCGAAACTTTAACACCATTTTTAAATGTTCTAAATTTTCCGCCTTGACGAGATACGGCAAAATGATTCCATTGATTTAAGTTAATAGAACCCATATTCATATTCAAATCTTCTGATTCGTTATAACCATCTCCGTCGTGTGTTACAAGAAATCTATTGTTACCACTAACTAATTTACCGGCTATCCAAGGAGAATAAGTATCATTATTTCTAGCCATTACAGTAGGATTACCGCTAGATGATGTTCTATATTCCCACCATTCAATTGTAAAATCTCTAAATGTTAAATCTAACTCTGGTCTATCAGCAACTGTTACATATCCTCCCGGAAAAAATCCAAGACTACTATTTCCATATTTAGCTTGGTCCGTAGTTATTTCTGCTTCGGTTAATGTAATTATTTGATTTTGAGTATAGTTAGAACCATCAGTGGTTGTAGTATCTCCATCACTTCCTTCAAAGTTAAGTAGCAATACTGTTGTATCGAAATCAACTTCAGTTACTGTACCTTTTCTTACAGCTCTTTGATTAGCTTCTTCATCTCTTAGTATTCCATAAGGAGTAGAAGTATTTCTATCAATAACATCATCTAATGTGTCATTAACATAACTTCTTACAGCACCTACACCTGCATTTCTTGCAAGAACCATACCACGAGAATCACTATCACCTAAATATGCAAGTATTCCTTGACCGCTTATGTCTATACCTTCTTCTCCAATTTCTTGAGAAGTTATGATACCTACATACCTAGCCATATCACGAATTTGTGCGTCAGTAAATTCCTCTGGAGATATTCTTGTAGGAGTAAAAACTATGTTACCCCATGGCTCAATAGTATTGACAACAGAGTTTGGTGTTGTTTCTAAATTTAATAGCACATTAAATGTGCCGGGAGTCATTAATTTTTCATTTACACTCATGAACGAATTACCCTTACATGCTCATACAAATAATCAAAATATGCGTCTCTCATTTTATCCGCAGTATTTTCTCCAGCAGCAGAAGTTCCGTCAAAACAAAAACCTATAAATGCCTTCATTTGTGTAGCAGTAAGGTAAATTCCACCTTCAGTTAAATCTTCGCTAAAGGTGTTAGGCGAACCAAGAATGAAGAAGTTTCCTTCTGAATCATTTGTAGAAGATACAATATAACCTGTACCAGAACTACATGCTTCTGTGGTTGTTCTCTGTATTCTTATTTCGTCAGCATTTCCGTAAGAATGAACAATCAAGCTAAAGTATCTTGACCCTCTTCTTAGAGAAACATCGAATGTCAACCTACCACTACCATCATTGTTTGCTTGTGAAGTAAATCTTAATGTTGCACACTCAGCATAGTTTTTAATAATCTGTACTGTATTCCAACCTAACCATTCTGTTTGTGATGTACCTTTAGATACGGCAAACTCTTTTACACTTCTCCAATCATCACTATCCCAAAGTGATATTGTAAATCTTGATTCTGTATTACTGTTTGTTAACTCAAACTTTACTAATCCATTTTCTATAACTGCTTGGTCAACATTATCGTTAGGACTTAATAAACCATTTCTAACTTTTCCATTAGTAGAAACCTTTACTGCGCCTTTTAAATAATCTATAGGATTACACTCAAATTCAACATTGTCTGTTCTTATGTTTGAACCACTAAAGTAATTTAAGTTAATTGTTCCTTCTCCGTAACTAGCAATTCTAGTTTCAACATTTGGAGCTGAACCAGTTCCTACAGTAGGTATATGGACTGAATATGCTTGTTCTGGTATAGCAAAAAATTGAGAAGTAGTAGAAGTAATACTATGGTCATTATCTAATAACGCACCAGAGAATTGTGATTCAAATCTTATTTCTCCGGGATTTCCTAACCATGTACCGGATATGTTATATTTAACACCAGCACCACCATATCTTGTAATATCTACGCTAGCATTTTCAATTTTACAATATCCTTTAAGCGAGCTATCTCCTGTATAAGTTAAAGGGTAAAATATTCCATAATTAGCCATTGAAGAAAGTTCATCTCTAATATATTTAACTTCATTTAAATCTAAATTATTACCAGATGTATGAGCTATTGTTCCAGATAAACTGTAGCTTCTAGTTGTTGGGTCTGTTTGAAAGTTTAAATTACTAGGAGAAGTAAAACTTAAATGTCCAATAGTAACTTGATGAGTATTAGCCATTAGCACATATCCTTTCTACGACAAGTTTCGCAATATCTATATTTACCATCAAAGTCCCAAAAATAATAAGAGCAACCATCTTCTTTACAACGCACCATATTATCTACATAATCATTATCGTGTGTCGTTGCATGTAATATTTTTTTCATTATCTATTCCTTAAACCTGTTCCAGCATTACCTTCTTTTTCAAGCTTTGTTAATTCTTTTCTTATATTAATAGCAGCTTTTCTTGCAGATATTGGGTCAGCAGGAAGTCCTGTAATATTAACATTCATATTCTCTACTGTAATACCTCCATAGCCACCTCCGGTTTTATTTGAAAATACAGATGTTCCACCCGGTGTTGACATAATTAATTCTGGACCCATTTCTCCAACTATAGATGATTTACCTATTGGAACAGAACCACCGTAAGCTTTTTCATAAGGAGATAAAGCCCACTCTCTATCAATTTCAGACTGTGTCATTGCATAATATGGATTTACTAATGAAGATGATAAACCCCACTCTCTATCAATTTCGGACTGTGTCATTCCATAAAATGGATTTCTAGTTGGGTCTGCATGAATTGGTATACCATTTATAATTCTATCGTAATCACCTTTTTGTCCTCTAGTCCACCAGTTTGTTTTAGGCATTTGAGTACTTTCTCCATCATCATCAGTATTTACTTCATCTGCACTAGGAGTATAACCATTTTCAACTACGGCTTTTATTTTTTTTGCTATAGAGAGAAATCCGTTATAACTATCATCATAAGAATTTAATGTTTCTTCTAATATTCCAGCAGGTATTCCTATAAGTGTTGATAGTTCTGCTAAGTGAGATTGTAGACCCGGATATTTTTCACCGATTTCATCTAATCTTAAACCTTGTTCCAACGCTGCAATGTTTGCGTCTTCTATTTTTCTAGACAAATCGTCTTCTAATTTAGCTAACTCGTCTGCTCTAGTTTTACCTATATTTAATGCTGAGTTGTAATTTTCTATAGCGCTAATAATTGCAGGGGATAGATTTTTACTTCTTTCTTCTAGTATTTCTTTTTCAGCTTCAGCAACTTTAAGTTGTAAATCTAGTAAATCTTTTTCTGTTTGAGCCATTGGTTTAGTTAAATCTGCTAATTCTTCTCTTGCAGCGTCTAAGTCTAATTGTTCAGCAACTCCTTGCTCTACAGCTAACTCTAAGAATTTAATTTCTTTTTGCTTATCTCTTATTGATTTTCTTTCACGAGCAGTTCTTTGTTTTGATAATTTTTCTCGCATTCTATCTATATTTAAAGTTGCTTGCAATATAGCTATTTGTTCTTTGTTAGTGACAACTTCATCATCACCATATTCTGCTATAGCTTCTTTAAGTGCTAGAGTTGCTTCATCTAACTCCATTTGTTCTTTCATTTGAGATGTAATAGTTATATTGTCATATACTAAATCTTTGTTAAAGTTGTCAACTTGACTTTGTAAATCAGCTATTTCTTTTTCAGTATCAACTTGATTTCTTTTCATTTCAAGTAATTCTTTTACAATACCAAGTACATCTTTCTCATGATTTTCTTGGTCTTTTTTTCTTTGAGAAATAACACCATTTATAACAGCTCGTTTTTCTTCATTAGATAATACTTTTTCGCCTAGCCCATATTGAGTTCTTAAACTTTTCTCTATTCCGTATAAAACTTCTTGATTTGTTTCTGCTAAGTCAGCATACTTTTCATCACTAGCAATTAACTGTTCGTTCAAGTAAACTAAATCTGCAAGTGGTATGTCCTTACTTAATAAAGCCATAGTTCTACCTATATTTTCAGAAGTGACACCTGCCTCTCCAACTTGTCTTGATATTGCAAGCAGACCTCTATCTGCAAATTCTGTAACTGCAATTTGTAAAAACTTCTGTGCATTTTCATAATCTTCTATATTTTGTAGCATGTCTTTAGGGTCTGGAAATTCTATATCTCCTATACCTTCAAATATTGCGTCCAGATTTTCGGCTTCAGCTACTGCTGATGTTATAGCACTAACAACATCATTAACTCTTCCGCTTACACTGTCTGCACTATCATCAACTTTATCAAACTTACCTGCAACTACATCTAATACTATTGCTGCTTTTTCAGCGTCATTTACAAATTCTGATATACTTATTATTTCAAAACCCATTTCTTCGGCTGTTGCATTGTAACTATCTAATAATCCTATTAAGTTATCTTCAATAGCACCAATTTCTTCATCAGAAATAGCACCTATTCTTGTAATAATATTTTCAAAACCAGAAACATCTTTTTTAACTTGAGCAAATTCTAATTGTAAATTAGGACTTAATTCAATATTTCGTGTGTCTATTAAACCTTGTAAGTCATAAATAGCTTTACCTACAGGCATATATAAAGTTGAATTTAACTCACCAGATAATTTTTCAGCAGCTTTTGGGTCTATTAATATTGCTCTATATATTGAGTTAGTTAAATCAGACAAATCTCCAGTTTCTAACATACTTAATAAGTCTTCTGGTGATAGTTTTAATATTTCAGCCATGCTGTTGACTAGTTCATCATTACCAATTACATTTTGAAATAAATCAATACCTGCTATTTCATTTAATTCTTTTTGAGCGTCGGTTAATTCTTCAGTTCCTCTAACAACCTTTGCAAATGCGTCACCATATTCAACAATTTCTACAAGACTGAAATCAGTTCTAAATTTTGGTAAATTATAAAATGTTTGCAGTGCTTGTGCTTCTAAAATTTCTAGTTCTTCAGTAACTATCTCTATCTCTCTTTTAAGAACATCTATAGCAGAAACATCGATGTTAGGGTCTGCCAATAATTTTTGGTACTCTTCCATTTTTTGATTTAAAGTAGCTTGCAAAGGAATTAAAGCAGATTGCGCACCTACTAATTTTCTAGCGCTATCTTCCATTTTTGCATTAGCAGCTGCATTAGCTCCTAAACCAATTGTTATTAATGTTAAAGCAGGAAGTAGTGAACCCATAGCTCCCCTAATAGCCGTGCTTAATCTCAAATAGGCTGCTGCATTTTTATTAACTTGGACTTCATTTATCATGAATGCGCCAGTAGAAGCTTTTGCTGCTACTGTCATTTCTGCTAAAGTAGCTCCAGCCATTTGTGCTAAAGCTCTTACTGCAAAAAATTGACCTGCTATAGCAGATATTGCAGTACCTAATACTGTAAATGTTCCAACAATTATTTTAGTACCTTTAGCGACACCATCCATAGCGTCTTCTGTATCGCTCATGGTTCCCACAAGTGCTTCCAAAGATTGAACTAAACTTTTTGTAAAGTTTAAAAAGTCATTACCAACTTGTATTCTTAATTCTTGAAAAGCGTTTTTAAGAGTTTTTGTTTGTGATTTTAAAGTATCGAATCTTTTCTCTGCTTCTTCATTTAGAGCATTGTTAATTTCATAAGCAACATTAGACCTAGCTAATGCGTCTGTTAACAAATCTCCAGCTTCAGCAACAGACAAAAGTGCTCGAATTGTTCTCTGTTGTTTAAGTCCTAATTCATCAAGTATTGCTACAACATTTCCACCAGAATTTGCTACTCTACTTAAACCTTGAATAAATAAATTAAGAGCTTGCGCTGGGTCTTCTGAAGCTATTTGTTTAAATGCTTCAGTGGTTAATCCAGTCGTTTCTACAAAGACATTTAATGCTCTTTGATTACCTTGTACAGCAACTGTTAATTGCTGAAATACACGAGACATAGCTGTACCACCAGCTTGTGATTGAACACCAACTGCTTGTAGAGCTGTAGCAATTGCTAAAGTATCCGCTGCCGAAGCACCAGCGACTTTAGCACCTGCTGCAAGTCTAAGTGATGTAGATAAAATTTCATCTTCAAGAGCTGCAAAGTTGTTACCTAAATCTACTAAAGCAGAACCTAAGTTTGCAATTTCAAATTCTTGTAACTGGAATATTTCTTTTAATCTTGCAAGAGATAAAGAAGCTGTTTCTGTTGAAAGTCTAGTTGCTACTCCTAATTTTGCTATTGTATCTATAAATATAGGTAAACCAGAAGCTTCAATTCCTAACTGACCACCAAGCTCACCTATTTGATTTAATTGTGATGTAGCGATAGGTATTTCTGTTGCAAGTTGCCTAATAGATACAGCAAGTCTATCAAATTCTTCTTCAGAAGCGTCAACAGTTTTCTTAATACCAGCAAAAGACTCTTCAAATCTTGAAGCAGCACCTATACCAAAAACTAAAGCGGTAGCCATACCACCTATTGCACTTATAGCACCACCAAGAGCCGCGACTTTTAATGTTCCTAATCTGTTATATGCTTGGACTACTCTGTTTGTTGTTTCATTAGCAGCGGCCAACGCTTGCTTTTGAGCGTCGTCCATATTGACCTTAAGAGCAATTGTAATTGGTTTAATACCAGCATTAGGTGTAACAGCCATTACTTATTAGCTCCAGTCTGTGGGTTATCTTTTAGAAATTCGTCTAAGGACATTTTTTGTCTTGGTCTCCTATCACGGCCATGTTGCTTTCTTAACATGTCGCGTGCATTTTTTGTTTTAGCAGTTCCTTTAGAAACTACTTCTCCAGATTCTGTATACTCTATTTGATTGCTTTGAAGAATACGCATAAATATCGATTCTTCTGGTGGTAAATACGACAGCAGTTTTAAAAATTTACCCCATCTTAAAGATAAAGGGTCTGCTGTTTGATAATGCCTTTGAAAATCTGCTTCTATAGGACCCCAGTACTCTAATACATTATCTAGGGTCCAAGTTATTTTGGGTCGTCAGAGCCTTCTTCTGAAGCTGATTCTCCTAGTGTTTCATCACTTGAACCACCCGCTAAACCATAAGTTTCTAATAAGAACGCAAGTACTTCATTCATTTGCTCCCATGTCATTCCGTCATCAAGCATTTGATTGAAATTATCATTACCTACTAGTGATGATATCCATTCTGGTAAGACATTCATTGGAATTTCTTGACCTTCTGTAGCGTATCTCATTTGAGTCAATACAGTTCTGGCAGGTAAAGTAGCTGGTAGTGTGTAAACTTTTCCAGCTACTTTAAGCTGCACATCTTCTTTTTTGTCGGCTTCAATTGCCTCGTCAAAGTCTTTATACTTTGCCACTATATTCTCCTATCTAAATTAATTGAATTAGTTGATGTCTAATTCGTCACTATCGTTTCTATTCTCAACGACTATGAAGAGATAGTTATTTCCAGCACTATCAGCACCAACATTTAAAGTTGAATCTGGAACGAGTAATTTAAACTCAGTTGCCAAAGTAACTTTTTGTGGAGCTTTTTGATGTGCCATAGAGAATGAACCTACATTCACTGCTCTAGGGATATGGAATTGTCTATCGCTTCCTGCTTTACCATCAGTATGCAAAACTAGTGCATACTCAGTAAACTCATCTGTTACTGGTGGTACATATTTATAGTAACCACTAGCATAGTTCACTGAATCTTCAGCAACAGAACCGCCGCCTAATGCAACAGCTAAGTTATCAAGAGAGGCTTGTGCCATTTCTCCTGTAAGTCTAACTTCTTGTGCTGACTTCAATGATTTGATTGGGTCTAGCTCTTCTGCGACCATTACATCTTCAAAAGTTTTATCAACTTCTAAAGTCCAACCGTCTTCAGAATATCCTACTTCGTCCCAAGGAACTGCTAGTCCTGTTGGGTCTTCCCATGCACCGGTGCTATCGCCCGGAAATGCAAGAGAAGAAGTAGAACGGTCTTTGATATATAGAACACCTGTACCAATTAATACTTCGTTAATTGTACCTGTTGTACTGAAACTCATTTGTTTCTCCTAACATATCTTATACTTATACTTAATCAGCAGAGCTCTGCCGACTTAATAAAAAGTCGAATCTGCTTTGTCGTTACTCTTCTTCAGCAATAAAGAAGTCTTCCACTACCTCCTCAACAGCGTCTTTGTCATCTTCTGTTGATTCGTCGATTGGTTCTTCCTCATAACCTTCATCATCTGCAATCAATACGGATATGCGCTCTCCGCCTTGATTGTATTTATTTGGTTTAAGGCGCTCCCAAGTTTCGACCGGTATTTCTACCCAATCACTTTTGAAAACAATACCGCTGATAGTATCTCTAACAACGCTTTTGTTTAACAAAGGATTAATCTTAACTTTTATTTTCTTCATACTATGTTCCTCTATAATACATGTTTAATGATAGCCGATAAAGTCCTAATCCAGTGTCAGTCTCTTCGACTCTCTCTGGTAATTGAACTACTTCAAATCCATAAATAACTGCTTTAGTATCAGAAGTTGGAGTATGAACAATAGTTTTTCCTGTTTTAAAAGCGCCTTCAGCTACTGCATTTGCTAAAGCATAAGCGTTTGCATAATCTGGTTGAGAACTATTTCCTCCACCCCATCTTCCAGCAAATGCTTGAACATTTATAACAGTATTTGCTATTGCAGCGTCTCCACTTGGTGAGTGCATTACCCCACCAGCATTAAAAAATGTTAAAAAAGGTAATTCGGCATTTCTAGGTAATCTTGTTGCAACTCTAGTACTACAAACATCAGTTATAGATGTAGTGTTTATAGCCCATTCACGAAATATAATTTCAGCGTCTGGTGGAAAGTTCATTTCTTGATGTGGTTGCACACCTACTTTTTTAATAGCCATTGTGATTGTATTCTATCATTAAATACCTAAATCCATGGCTCCTTTGTAAATCTCGTCTAATTCAACTGTACTTAAGAAAGATTTAGATAACTTATCATACATTTCCCTATCAGCTTCTCTAGCTTTAGAAGCATTATCTCCTCTACCTTGTTTAAGTCTTGTATATACAACTCTTTCATTACCTTCTCTTCTAACATTAAACTCATACATACTTCTAATGTAACTCTTAGTTCTTTGATTTTTTCTTCCAAGATTGCCTAATTGAGCTTCTGTAGATTTGAAGTAATTATATAATCTTTCTGCTTCTCTATTTGAAATACCTGTACTCATAAATACTGTATCACCAACCGCTGATTTCTTTGAACCTCCTCGTTTAATAAATCTAGCTACACCAGCTTCTGAACGAAGAGTTCTTAATCCTTTCTTTCTTAACATATTTCCTCTATGTGGATTATTTTGTAATTGTCTATCTAAAGCTTTAATTACATTTGCTTTAGAACCTCCTGTTGAAACATAAGTCTTTGCCAATTCAGCTAAGAATTTAGCACTATGAGGTTGTCCTCCATCTGTTGCAATATCCGCAACTCTAAATCTAAATTTAAACTCTTCTGGTATATGTTGTAAACCAATAGCACTTGCAAGTTCTTGTGAATAAAAGTTTCCATGAGCCATTTCAACTCTTGGACCGGGAATTTTTTGTTCCATTCTTGACCAAAAGCTAGCTTGTCTAGAAGTTTCTTGGTCCATTCTATATAAAGCTTCTAATGTATCTTTTGTATTACTTGGTCTTGTGTAAGATGTTTCGTCTTTAAAAAAGTTATCCATACCGTGTTTTTTCTTAGCCATTTGTTGCCATTGACTAAAATATCTAGTTGAAGACTTATCTATATCTCCTAGATACTCAAAGTCTGCTGCTCTTTTAAATTTTTCAAGTGAATCAGCAGCGGCTCTATAAATAAACATTGATGGAGGTATGTATTTATAATCTGGTACATACTCACCAGCTTTAGCGCCTTTATTTTCTTTTAATGCACCTAATCCGTTTGCAAGTTTATAAGAGTCCATTAAATGTTCATCATAACCTTGAACTCTCTTACCACCTTTATATTCTCTGCCTGTTCTTTTATAAAATGGTAATTTTCCACCATATTCAACAGCATGTATCCAAGGAAACAATGTAGAACCTCCTACATCTATTTCTCCATAAAAGAAGTAATCAGCAAAATCATTTTTAGATGCAAATACATTTTTCATGTCTATAGAAGACAACAAATAACTTCTTGCTTCTCCCGGTTTTTCAAAACCAAATATATCTCTGTAAGCATATTTAGCACCACCTTGATAATTTTTAATTCCCATTTCTTTAAATCTTTCTTCACTCATCATTGCTGATTGATTTAATTTTTTTTGAGTTCCTCTAGTCTTTCTACCATCCATTCCTATAACATACTGTCCGGAAGAAACATCTGGTGCATAAGCTCTTAATCTAGTATCAATCATACTGAGAAGGAGTTGAGCTTCTTTATGTACTTGAGTATTTTTCTTCACTACATTATTGGCTGCCGAACCTTTTATTTTTACATTCCCAGAGAAAGCAGTTGTTATACCTTCTCTAAGAAATTTTTCATATTTGTTTTCTTTACTAAATTGTTTACCTAATTGAACACGAGCCATACGAGCTAAAAACGGAGGTAATCCAAATGGTCTAACTGCTTGGTCAATAATTCTACCCGATAAAGAACCTGTAGCTATACGAGAAAATCTACCTACTAATTCTGCTTTAATATTACCCTGCATAAGAGCACCAAATGTACCAATACCTCTAGCAAGAGGATAAACATTTCTTCGGCTATTAGTAAGAAATCTTCCTACACCTGTATTTTTAACACCCGGCAATACTTTGACTGTACCGGCTCTTTTACCGTATGAGTAAAGACCACTTCTAAAGACTTGAGATTTTGTACCGCCAGATTTTTTAGGCGGTTTAGCTTTAGTAATATTTGCAAATAAAGCCATTAGGTTCTAACTAAAGTTTGAACTTGTTTGTAACACTCATTTCCATATCTATCTAGTGCAGGAGTTACAATTACAATTTCGTGGTATTGACTTCCTCTAACTAATCTATCTCCCGGAACAACAGAAACACCTTTTTGTAAATACACATTAAAAGTTTCTACAGTTGTGTTTCTACCATCTCTATCTTCTTGTATTCCTCTTGATTCAAACTTTGCTCTTACATTGGTAATAGAGTCAGCCCAGTCGTCAGAGGGTAAACCTCTCTCATCAAGGTTTGTTTCGTTAACACTTTGAATAGTGCATGTCTCTGGTAAAAATCTTTCTCTGAGCGGCATGCTTGTATTTTACAACAAAAAGTTATAAAAATTGGTTAAGCATATCTCCCATCATAAATTCTTTATACACAATGCTATAAAGCATTTTATTTTTACCAAGCAAGTGAGGGTTGTGTCCCATTTGAGCGCTGTAATCTCTAATTATGTTAATTATTTCTGCACCGATAATTTCATAAAGAGAAAGTATCTTTTTAAAATCTTTTGACCACCTAGCTGTACCGTCGGGGTTAAATATTACAAATGACCTAAATCCATTCATAATAATAAAACTAACTGCGTCATGTAGTTTATAATCCATCTTTTTACCAAGTAAAGGAAAGTCATAACCTTTTTGTTTATAAGATGTAGCTATACCTAAACTTCCTATGCTTCCTTTTTTAGAAGGCCATATTTCCTGCGTTTTAAAATTTACATAATCATATAAGTAAAGAATGTCTTTAAGAATAGTTTTATACTGTTGATATCCTTTAGGATTATCTCTGTACATTTCTAGTACTCTTTGTTTATCCCAATAAGGATATATTGGTTGATTTTCTACTTCTGCGTCATATTGATTGCTTCTTAGTAAATCTATAAGTCCAAGTACATATACAGCGTCTAATTGGTCTTTGTAATCTGTTTCATCAATTATTTCATCTATCCAAGAAAGTTCTTTCTTTGATACATCAATATCTTTACGAGATGTTAATTTGTTATCTAGTGTTGTAGTTAAATCATCAGACAAAGACATATCATGTCCAATAATTAATTCAACTTTAATATAAGAATTTTTAGCTACATCTTCTACTCTCATGTCTTTTAGAAGAGTATATAAATTTGCTCCATCAATAATTCCTTGTGTGTCAGCGTCTTTTATAGTAACAGTAACTCTTTCAGCAGATTCATTAACTTCTACATCAGAACAATATATTTTTATTCCTTGTGACTTTAAGTGAAATGTTCCTTTTTCTCCATATTCTTCTTTAACACTTTTAATTATTTCATCAGCAACTTTTGTGTCGTAATCCACGATATTACAATTAGGATGTATAGGTATCAATTGTTTTTGCGCAGGTCTATCAAAAGTTAAATCTCTAATAGGAAGATACATAACAAGTAAAAAGTTTTTTGGTTGTATTGGGTCTCTAATTATTGCATAACTTTTATAATTAAAAAAGTATCTTCCAACACCAGAAACAACTTCTTCCGTTCCTTTATCCATTACCATCTGTATTTTTTCTTTTTAGCTTGGTTATATTGTTTAAAAGATTTTTCAGACAAATTACTAGGGTCTTTTTCCCACTGAACATCAACAGGTGTTTCAAATCTAATATTTTTACCAATTTTTCTTTTAGTATCTGAATTACATTTAGGACATTTAATTAACGGGTCTTCCGTAATAGAATGCGATACTTCCCATTCAAAAGAACATTTATGTAATATACATTGATAATCGTATCTAGGCATTGTCAAAATCTAACTTAGTTGCTTTTCTGTATCCTTGGTTAAAGTTACCACTAGAAAAATTTTTTCTAGCGTTTTCAGCGTTTACTTCTTTTTCTGTAACCATATCCATTTTTAAATTCCACTTGCTTCTTTTAAAAGGAATTGCTTGAACAAAAGGTGTTCCTCTTTTTATCATAAAATCTTTTTTCTTATGAATAAGTGTAGGAAAGTTTACTTCATGCCAAGTATCAGTTTCTACAATTCCCGGAAGAACTGAAAAGTCTGTTTGAAAGTCATAGTTGTAAGGTATAAACAATGTTGAATATCCTTTTGGCGTAAAAAATTTCCATGGGCTATGAAATTTTAATGGGTGTTTATAGGTGCTTTTTGATGGTAAATCCCAATTATATATTTGGTCATTTTGATGAAATGAAGCTCCATAAGGAAAATCTCTGTTATCCCACTCAAGTATTTCTTCTCCACCCATGTTAGGTGGAAAACCTCTTTGTATTAAAAAATCGGACCACATAGGAATTACAAAACCTTCTGTCATAATATCTACTATTGCAGGACATCTTTTAACAGTAAACGAATAATACATATTCTGTGCAGTCTTGCCCATTTTTCCAAACAAATTTTTAACTTTACCGGGTCCAGCGTTTGGATTCCAACCTTGTGGTTTTTCCTCCATATAGTGCTTCATCTCTTTAAACCAATTTGGCACTGCTTCTTGTGCTGGAACAACAGGTGCAAATTTTGCTAAACCCATTATGTCTGTTTTAAATTCTATTGTCTGTTTCTTATTAAACTTAAATTCCATTCCTACTTTGTCTCCTTTTTCTGCGTTTAAATGCTTTATGACATTCTTTACAGAATATTTTAAGTTTATCTTGTGCATTAGGATTTTTTGAAAACTCTGAAGTTTTCTTATCTTTTTTGCATGATAAACATAATTTCATTTTATCATCACCTAGTTCTTCTTTCTTATCTTTTAAAATAATCATACAATCTTTACAAAAGCGAGTAAGACCATCTAGGTATTTTTGATTTCTTGAATACTCTTCTACAGGTTTCCATTCACGACAATACTTGCATTCTTTTTCAATAGGGTCTTTTAAATTTTTAAGAGCTTCTTTTTGAGCTTGTTCAACACGCTCTTTCAAACCTTCTTCTTCTTCTATCCAAGTTTTAAATCTTTCTAAGCCAATAGGTTGACCTTCATAAGTTCTTGGAGTTGTTAGACCACCTCTACCTGTACGAATAATTTCTAAAATAGCTTCTGCTGTTTCTTCGTTATAAGCACCTCGTTGAGGTACGCCCGATTCTATTCTTAATTGTCTAACTCTTTCATGTGTTACACCCCATTCATCTGCCCATGACTGTAGCATTTTATTAGGGTCTGCTAAAAAGAGTTCCCTAGCTTCCTCTAGGGAAGGAGCTTTTCTATGTACCATACTTTAATTATACAAAGAATCTTGAACGAAAGGGGTTTAATACTGCCATATCTGCATTAGTTAAAACAGGTTGTAAGTTTTGCACTATTACATCCCCAAAGGCTATGTCGTAATCTCCGATTCTCTCTGATAAAGTAACATCAAAGTTTGTAGTATTAGTATTGTCAGCTAAGTGACTTGAAACTTCTCCAGTGTCAGCTTTTGCTGAAACTTGTAATGAAGTCATAATTAAACGAGCTGCGGCTCGTGCAGAAGTTTGTTTTATTTGTTCTGGAATGTCAGCAGCTTCATATCCACCAACATAAGTAACAACTATATTTTTAGGTTTTATACCAGACCAACGAATAACTATTCTTCTCATTCTTCCGTTATCGTAATATACATAGTCACTCTCATTACCTTCAGTAAGAGTGTTACCATCTTCTGTAACAGAAGTTATAGAAGCAATAGGAACATGCCTCAAAAATAAATCTTGTTGTTCGTTACCGTCGAATGTTTCTGTATAAGTTGCTTGTTCTACATCATGACCTAGATAACGCTTAATAGCCGCGTCAACATAAGGTATAAAAGTATTTGTGACTGAAGCTTCTACAGTGGAGTTTAAATCTATCTGTAGGAATTGCTCTACATCACTAACGCTACAAAGAGCCATTTAGGACTCCTTACTTATCTTCTGTATCTTCTGGTTTAACAGCTTTGGTTTCTGGTGCTTTTTTAGCAGCTTTTTTCTTAGGAGCAGCTTTTTCTTTCTTCTCCACTTTACCCCAACCTTGCTCTTTGAGCCAGTCAGCTGGGTATTCTTTACCTGCTTTAGCAATGAGAGAAGCTCCAGACTTAGGAAGTTCTGATAAAGGACCTTCCCAAATGGAACCATCTTTCATTTTCCAAATGCTTTTCTCTGGTTTAATATAATCTGACATGATGTTCTAATTTTACACTATAAAAACAAAAGAGCGGGTTTAACCCCGCTCTAATGTATAAATCTAAACTAACTTTAGAAGTTAGTGATTTTATGGAAAGCTGCTTCTCTGTAAACAGGGAAACCGACTCTCATGGTAGCTCTGATAGCTAATTGATTCTTAATAAAGAAATCGCTATGTGAATCAGATACGGCTAATTCCATACCTTGTCTCATAACTAAGTTAGCTGCTTCACCACCACCGAATTTACCAACAAGAACTGTTCCTGCGGCAATTGCGGTTGTAGGAACGACTTTTAGTCCCCAGATTTGAGCTGAAGGACCTGCGCCCATACCACCAGCTGCTACGAAAAGTGGTGACTTTTCTGTGTAGCCAGAACCGGAAGTACCTGCGAAGTCTGCACCTACAGAAGTCACAACATCATTCCAGTCACTTGGGTGCATTACAATAGCGTCTGGCTCTGTAAATGCGTTGACTCTGATGTCTGTGATTGCTCCATAAAGTGCACCAATTTTTCCTAAAGTTCCTGCGTAAGAGCTAAAGTCAGTAGAACCGACTGAAGCTTTACCAGCGTCTAAGATACCTTCTAGGTTTGGAGCAGTTCCATCACCATTAAGGAGTTGGTTGTCCAAACGAAGTCTTATCATTGTTTGTAAACGAGAGTTGATGTATCCTTGGATACCACTTTCGTCTGCAAGTAATTCGTCTGTTACAGGAATGAAGATACCCATTTTACGGATAGCTTCTGTTTGCTCTGTGAAAGCCAAAGCTGCTTCTCCAACAGCAGAACCTTCAGCAGCTTCAGCTGCGTTATTTGTGAAGGTTGTTTCTTCCAAATAGCTGAATGCGTTTTGGTCTGTGTTGATTACATCAAATAATGATATAACAGCATTTGGGTCTCTAAGAGCTGTTTCCAAGATACCCGGTTGTCTTAAAACCTCTGGTGGGTATCCAGTAGTTGTCAAAGTTGTTTTTGTCTCAATATGAGAATCTACACCTTTAACACCGCCCTCCATATAATTTTTATATGCGTCGGTTTGTACAAATTGCTCACCAACAGTTTTAACTTCTGCTGATTTGCCAGCTAGTGGCATTTCTGCAACTGGCTTTGAATCTTCTTCGATAGCCTTAGCATTAGCGAGTTTTTTCTTCTCAATGTTAAGGTCTTCAACTAATTCAGCAAGTTCGTCATTTCTTGACTTGATTTCCTCTTTTTGTTCAGAGGTGTACTTGCCGTCTTCGTTGGCTTCAAAGACAGATTTTAATTCTGCTCTTTTAGCAGCAATTTGGTCCATGAGTTCATTTGTTTTACTCATTCTTAGATTTCTCCAATCTTGCTTGTCTTATACTTCTTCTATTTCTTCGGCTAAGGATTCAGCAATTAATTGTTGAGCCCTTACCCACTCAGCGTCAAACTCTTCGTCAGAGGAGTCAGTGTTATCTTCTGGAGTTTCTTCTTCAGCAGCTTCATCTTCCGGTTCTTCAACAGCAGGTTCCTCTACTGGTGCTTCTTCCTCAGTAACTTCTTCGACTTCTGTTTCAACATCAATAGTATCAGTTGAAGCCTCAGCTACCTCTTCTGTTTCAGCTGGTTCATCTTCCACAAGTTCTTCTTCTACTTCTAACTCCAAAGCACCCTCAGTTCCGACATTTCCGATGAACTCATCAATCTCGGTCCAAGCGTCGTTCAAGTCGTCTGCGACTGCACGAAGTGCTTCGGTGGCTTTTACGCCTAATTTCCTACCATCTTCACCACGGAGCATAGCAATTGCTTTTGCTCGGGCTACTAAGTCATCTAATGCAGCAAGCACATCTATGACTTCTTCAGAGAAAGACTTGCTGTCTTCCTGTGAAACTTCTAAATCTTCTTCACTCTTCATTTCTTTTTTATCATCCTCCATTTTCATGCAAGGACCACCGTCGTGATACTTACAAGATTTCATTTCTTCTTCATCATCTCCGTAACTTTTTTGATTGCAACCACAATTTGCGCCACATCCAGATGATTGTTCTTCTTTTTCATCACCTTTGACATCTGCAATTTCTTTTAATAATTCAGTATTAGATTTAATTGCTAATGTGTATGTGTCTTGGTTTGCTCCAACAAGTACTGGAGAGACTTCGTAAACAGTAAGGTCTTTTAGATATCTAGCGTTTGTATCTTCTCCGCCTTTATCTTTTGCCTTACCAAAATCTGAATCGTTAACTTTATAACCGAATGACCATTGTTGCATGTCACCCATGTTTTTAACTAAATTGTAAGCTTCTTTACCAGACTCTGTATCCATAAAGAACTCACCTTTGAACACTGCTTTATCATCGTCTTGAGCAATTGTTCCTTTTCCAATAGGCATATCCCATTTGTGAGACCATACCATTGGAACTTGGTTGTTTTTAAAACCCGATTTGACAGCTCCCGGCATAACAACATCCCCATCACTGTCAAGGGAATTGAATATACTGAAAACTGCTTCTACTTGACCAGAGTCATCTTTCAACTCTATGTCTATATTTTTAGATTCGTTATTCATACATCCTTCAATCTTAAATTGTACAATAGATTATTCAGATGTGCGTTTTAACTATTATATGATACGATTGCGGATTTTAGTTTTTTATTGTCTAAAGTCTGATATTATTCTTAGCTTTGAAATTGGCATAGTGACTTTTCTATCAGTCTTTTTATGGTCGCCATTTTCTAATCTAGCCCATACTTCCATTGTGGCTTCATCATCATTTACTGATGTTACAATACCATGTACAACTGAAGGTGGGTCTGGTTCTTTGTTGATTGACCAGCTTACAGCTTGACCTACTCTTACTGATTCTGCTTTGTTACCAGATTTTTTTGATGACAATGGATGTGAGCTCGGCAACAAGTCTTGGTCATAAGGTTTTCTTCTGAACTTACCTGTTCTCAATGCTCTTAAAAAGCCATTAACTCTAGCCATTGCCCATTGCTCTGCTGAACTCACATTACCTCTTACTGAACCCGGATTAGTTCTATAAGCACCTATTCCTCTGTTATATACCGCAATTAGCATACGAAGTGTTGCTCTATGAGTAGGATTATTTTTATTATGGTCTTCTACTTTTCTAGTAAGACCTGCTCTAGCTTGGTCAGATATTGCTTTTAATAAATATTCCTCTGCATAATCAAGAGATTTTTTTCTTCTCTCTCTAATAACTTTTTTGTAGTCATTTACAACAGACTTCATTTGTGAAACTCCACCAGCTGTTACTCCACCCCACTTCATAACTGCAATAATGCCGTTAAGTCTATTATTTTTCTTATGACGATTCATAAAGCGTTCTCTTCTCTTAACCCAGTTAAGAACTGATTCGCTTCTATCTCCACCTTTATATGCTGTCCATTTATTAAAAGCGTCATTACCAGTAAATGATGTTGGAGGATTACCGCCCGTTCCAGCTCTCCTCCAAATCTCTGGCCAGTTCTCTTTTAAATCTTTAACATAAGCGTAGCTTGGAAATTGTGGGTGTTGAGAGTTAGATAAACTTATTTTTTGATTATCTCCACTTCTAGGAAAGTTTGTTTTGCTAGGTGCTTTTTCTTCTGGACTGTGTAATTTATCACCTTTTTCGTACATTACTTCTGCTTCTTCTAGAGATACTTTAAGTTCTTCTATATCTCCGTCTTTTTTAGGTTTGTAGACTGCGTCTAAATAATCTTGATGTGTAGCGCAAGCCATATAAAATTTATCTCCGTCTACTTCAATGTAATGTGTACCTTCACAACCTAATTCTTTAGCTCTCTCTTGTGCTTCTTCAATAGTTGTGTAAGTATCTTTCATTAAAGCAGCTGGTTCTTTTTTATTATTTAAAAAGTTTTCTGCTTCTGCTCTTGTGTCAAAGCATTTTATTATTTCACCATCTTCATGGCTTATAACACAGAAAGCACCATTAGGCATTTCTGCAATATATTTTTCTTCATTAAGATAAGTAGGTGTTGGTTTAACAACATCTTCTCTTTCTACCTCTGGCGGTAAATCAATAGTAGTTAACTTACTCTCGTCATCTTCGGGTGCAGGTTCTTCGTCATCATTGTTATTTGCCGGTGCAGGTTCATTAGTAGGTTGGTCATTTAGAAGTGGTGAACCATCTTCTGTAACTTGAATCATGTTAAGTGGCCTTAGATAAACATCATGTCTTTCATCAGCCTCTAAACCAACTACTTTTCTTGCTTCGCCAATTGTTACCCAACCTCCTTGAACAGCAGTATTCATGCGTTTATAGAGATTGTCTTTGTCATCAGCTAGTGCTCTAACATTACTGATATCAAACTCTGCGTATTGATTATCATTTCCGCCGAACTCTGGTCGTAACAATTGATGAGTCAGTTCTTGCGCAACCATGTTCCACATTGGGACCATTTTTGACTCTGTAAAGAACTCTCTAAGTTCTTTTGTATTTGAATAAGTCGCCGAATCCAATCCAGCTCCGAGGCCGGCGAGCACTGCTGGAACGCCAAGAACTGCTGACACTCTTTCTTCTGGGATTCTTCTTAATTCAGCTAACTTCATTTGGTCTGGAGAGAAAGAAACTATTTCAACATTCATAGCACCGGATAAGACCATAGGCGCACCTCTGTTCTTACCACCAAACTTTTGCTTATACATATCTGCAATAGCTTCAGCTTCTTCTCTAGTTGGGCCACCCATAGCGTCATCTCTCGGTGAGAGAATTACTCCGGGTACCGCCATATTATGTAACAAAGCCGCAGTGTATTGTCCTGCTGCTTCGTCTCCTGCTATTTCTCTTAGAACGCCTCTAAGTGGAGCAAGACCACGCCTCATATTATTAGGGTCAACATTTTGGCGTAAGTGAACCATATCTGCTTTTTCTATGCGTACAGAATCTTCCCCCTGTACACCGCCTTGTGGTTGATAGTTATAATGAGTTATAAGTTCATTCTCATTTCCTTTTGCTTCAACCAAGTGAGGCATAAGAGGAACTAGCTCTACAACTACCCCTCTTGAGTTTCTATTTTTATAAATAAAAGCGTCGCCGTTTGCATTTAAAGCTGTAACAATATAGTTTGCTAGCAACTGTTGTGTCATGTAAGGATTTGGTCTTCTGAATAGTCTTGCTAATTCGTGATTCATGTCTTGTGCATAATCACCTTCATTATTTTTAGTAGCAACTAAAAGTCCCGGTTCTGCAAAAGCAGTAGCTAGTACATTGAGACATGCGATAACAGCAGAGTTTCCAGTTCCGTCACCTAGTTCTGCTAATGTTTTGTGGTCAAAATAACCAGATTGGGTGTTGTAACCCATAACTGCTTGATTAAGATATGAATACTCTGATTGGTTTACAATTAAACCTTTTTGATTTGCTTCTCTTCTAATTCTTGCGTCAGTTGGTGCATTCAACCAATCTAACGCTTTTGAAAATCTTGACTTCTCTTCAGCCATTAATACGCGCTCCAGCTTCTTTGTTCTTGCAACATTTGTACGCCGTAGGCTAGGGTGTCAATAATATCATCATGAGCTCCAGCAGGAAAGGTCATAATTTCTCTCTCCACCTCTGGTAGCCAATGTGTATCTCGTAATAAATATACATCACCCGCTTCCATGCGAGCAGATAAAGGAAGTGCGCGTGTAACTTTGTCTTTATCCGTCTTTAGATTTTTCACACGAATACCAGCTCGTTGCGCCATCTGGATTATCGTGGTCTGAAAACCTTGGCGTTCTATACCTACATATTTTAGCTTATTTTTATCCATTGCGCGTTTTATCGCTGGAATAATGTCTGGACCTTCTAATTTTGCTCTAGTCATATCAATAACAAGTAATCTGTTGTCTGGAGTTCTTGCAAATGATGTGATTACAGTAAAGTCAGAATCTTTATTTGTTGTAGTAGCTAAGTCAACAATTCCAAACTTTTCTAAGTTAGCTAGATAATATTCTGAGCCGTCAACTAAGCATTTAAGATTTCCTGCTTCGTCTGGAACAATTGCAAAGTAATGTATCCATTCTGGCTTTAACATACCTTGACCTGCGTCAACAAACTCTGCTAGATACTCTTGTGCAAAAACAATAGAGCCAACTTCTTTTCTAGCTGCTTCAACTTCTTCGGGGTCAATCATAGGATTGTCAGTAGTAGCAAATCTAAATCTTTCCCAGTTTTCTCCTTCTTCTGCTTGCTCCCATAAATCGTAAAACCAGTTATCTCTTCCAATAGGAGTGCTAATAAATAACGCAGAACCTTTTCTTTCAGTAAGTGTAGGTCTAAGAACTTCTGACCATACTTCCGGTTTAACGAATGCAGCTTCGTCCATAACTAGAAAGTCAAGACCCTCACCACGAAGTCTTTGTGGGTTATCAGCAGACCTTACAGCAATAGAGCCCCCGTTAGCTAAATCAATTTGCATATTAGCCAAAGATACTTTTGGTTCTATTTCTCTAGGAAATGATTTTGCACTTGCGGCGATATCACGCCAACCAACTCTAGCAATTGAAAATGTAGGTGCTACCCACCAAGCTCTACCTCCGCGTAAAGCTACTTCCATACATAATTGAACACCAAGTCTTGTTTTGCCGAATCGTCTACCTGCGCAAAGAATTTTCCAACGCGCTTCTGATTCTTTTACTTTTTGTTGACCGCTATGTAAAGAAGGAAGTTTAGGAACATACTTATTCGTCATAGAGTTCCTTATACATCACAATTGGAGTATAAGGACCAACATAAGCAGATATAATATTGTAATCTATGTGTGCAATAGCATTATCAACTGCTTCTTCTTCTGTGCAGTCATCATCTTCCAAAATACCATCTACAACAATATCTAGCATTGTGTAGTAATCGTAAATAGCGATACCTTTAGTTGTAAATCCTAAATATGCTTCTTCAAAATCATCAATGACAATTGCTTCGGGATTAAATTCTTTAAGTTCGTCATATACTTCACTCATTTCATTCTCCATTGTAGTATAAGAAATCCTTTGAGTAGTTCAGTATATTCAAACTTAGAACCAACTTGTTGTCTTCCGTCAAATATATCGTGATGATGTTTACAAAGAATACAAACATTCATTGGGTCATCAGATATATCTCTGTCGCGTCCACCCATACCCTTTGCTCGTAAGTGAGCCATCTCTAGCCATTTTTTGGAATTGCAGTTCGGCCATTCGCATTTATGTTTTGCTCTCTTTAAAGCTTTCTCCCGTAGCTCTGAAAGATTTTTTTTGCCGGTGCCTTCTCTTTTTTTCTGCCCCATACCGGATATACCAGAGTTTGCACTTCTTCTTTTTTTAAACTCCGCCCAAGTTTCATTTTCTGGGTCCCATTGAACTTTACTCATTAGGTGTGCTTGGACTCCTTTTGGATAAGGCTATCCCCGAAAGAATAGCCAGTGATGGGAGGATATCGGTTAGTGGAGCCGACAAATCTATCTTAACACTTAAATCTAAAACCATAGGTTTTATTATAGTCGAATTAATTCCTCTTTGTATAGATAAGCTAAAGAAATCATTCTGTCAATCACATATCGTTCTAATGCTTTTGGATTTAGATTTGGTTGAGTCCAAGTGTCAATCACTTGTTTATTTTTTATGTAAGAAATTTGATTATCGTTGATTTTAAATCTCATTCCATTTTGTATATAATCCAACGACATAGTTTATTTATAATAGCACCCAACCAAAGAAATTATTTTTTGTTGCCCCAACCACAACTCTCTTTTTGTAGATACAGCTAACCCTGTGCGGCCCCGCCCAAACCAAAAATTAAATATGCCGAGGAATGTCCCTATGACGGACGATTATGGTCTGGCTAGTCCACTTAGATAAGTTCTGAACGCTACACTCATTCTGAAAGCCAGTGCGTGTAGTTACTTGTAGTTAGATACACTAGCGAATAAAAAAATTAATGCAAATCGTTTTGTATAAGTTTTTATTTATGATATATTTTCAATATATAGAAATGGTTGTATTGCAATTATTTCCTTTTGACTCAAATACTAGAAGAGACCGGTGTTCTGTTAAAGCCAGCGCCGGTTTTTTCTTTATACTGCTACACACCACACTGCCCTGCATATATGCAAAAAGCTATCTCCTGTTGTGAGGGTGGTCCTATAGAGGAATGCGCAATATAACTAACGCTAGATATAAAGCCTCGCAATATATACTCATAGATACTTCTTACTAGCCTAATAGAACCCGCTCCCCCGCCGCACATACTCCTAAAGAGAACAGCATAGTGTTATAAAACCTAGGGGCCTTGAAAAAAATTTTTTAAAATAGGGTAGGGGAGGGGCTATATCCGTCCCGGGAGGGGAAAAAACTTAAAAATATATATACACACACAAAAATTTGTTGAAAATTAAGTGCCTATGTCAAAACGCAAGAAAATATAGGAAAATTCTGGCGGGAAGGTTAACCATCAGCATATTTGATATCGAACTCCACAGGTTCGTCTGATTCCTCGTTAATTAGGTCTGGGTTACGCTTACCCCACTTAACAGGGTGAGAACGCTCTAGGAACCACGCAGAGGCCTGCCAGACCCCGTTATCGGCCGCTTTACGAATATTCATGATATGAGCACCTTCTGCCTCAGCGCGCGCCTTCTTTACTGCGTTCATAAATTCCACATATTCTGGCCCTTCTTCTTGCTCTGCCTTGGCTATCCAATTGTAGTAGGTAGTTTTACCAATTCCTGCCATAGTACAAGCGTCTTCTATGTAATACCCTAGCTTTAGCCACTTCACAAGTTCTTCCACTCTGGAGTCTTCCAATTTCGACGGACGACCCACAGAGCTAGTAAAGGAATCCAATGAGGAATCCTCCACAGGGGGCGGAAGCTGTTTAGTATGGTCAATATCCATGTATTTATTATACTATAGGGTGCGCAAATCAACTTGCATTGGAATATAGGAAAAATTGTGCGGGAAGCTTAAAATAGATTGATTTTCAATCCAGCGATATTTAGCCTGCCCCTAGTATAAATAGAATACAAGACTCAGCCACCGCCGAAGGCGGTGCAGGCCAGCTTGCTGGCCCGCGGGGCTTGTTTTCTCTTGTTCAAATCTAAAGTAATAGTATAGATGTATAAATATACATCTGAATGTATAAATATACATTTATAAAAGTCTTAACCACTTTTTAAGCTTAAAATAGAGAATTTTTTTTAAGAATGGGAAAAAAATATTAAGCAACCCCATAAACATTGGGGTTTTTAGATAGTTTTTAGATTGAATAATTTTGATTAAGTTTTGATATATGGTACAAATAAGTAATGGCTTTTTGACAACTGAATTCGGGGTTTAGATAAATCTAAAGTGTTACTCGAGATTAATTATGGACAGAAGATATGGGTTGCGACCTAGTCTGCACCGATTATGAAAACGCAAGACCGACCTAAAACCCGAAAAAAGTTTTTAAGCCAATTTTTTACAATCGTAAAAAACTATATAACGAAAGGGGTTAAACAATGTTTAACTTATTAATTAAAAATATATTAGAAACTAACAAAGACAACTTTAAAGAATTGATAGTCTGGGCAGACTGTACGCTCAAAGACAATCACCTAGTTATCACTAGAGTTTTAAAGAAGTCTGGACTTTATCAAGTCTATGTATGCGACAAAAAAGCTAGTACAGATTATTTAAAAGATGTACAGAATAAGGGCAGATTTGATTACGCATTCAGACAATACAATGGACTAAAGAACATTCGTGCAGTCTACGACAGTATCGAATTCGAGAAGACAGGTGAAGTTCAAGTAAGTAAAAACTTTAGCCAATCATTCGGCAGAAGTGCTAATAAATGGGTACAAGTAGCTAACCAAATAACAGGTTACAACGCTTAAATATCTCGGTGGCTATCTTAAAGGGTAGCCACTAGGATATCTAAATGGATATCAATAACGAAAGGAATAACAATGGAAAAACTATGGGAAAACATGGGAAATGAAATTAAGGATATTTGCAACAAAGCAAGTTATTACTTATCAGAAGAAGAACTTACTAACTTAAAGTCTAATCTCTTAGACAATGCACAAGTTGAATTAGAGAAGAAGACAAGACACGAGGCAAAACTAATGAGAGAATTAGTAATCGGTAAGTAATTATCTAACTAGCCATCTTAATCGGTGGCTAGATAGATACTTATTCAAAAGGAATGAGTACGCATAACGAAAGGAAATATAATGAGTAGTTTAAATGTAACTTATTATGGAAAAACAAAAAAACAATTAGCAGACATTAAAAGAGAATTTAGAAACTCTTTAAATGAAAATACCAAATCTATTGGTCATAACAATATGGACATAGATTTTGATAATTGTGAAGTCGATTACCATGTCACAACTCAAGCAGATAATAATTGGGAAAATGATGAAGTAGATATCTGGACAACTTTATTAGAGCCAGATAGATTTGTTCTACAGGTAAGGACTTACAATGAATATTTTGACAAGGATAATATGGTAACTTTCTATATCGATGATGATATTAGGAAACAACTTATAAAATCTTTGCAAGATATTGTAGTTCATAAAGTAGAAAAATAATGGAATACATTGTCCCTATAGTCTTGGTGTTCCTAGCACTAAAGACAGCAGGGGTTAAACTCATAGGATAAAATCAAGCACCTAGCAGAAATGTTAGGTGCTTTTTTTTTGTACCTTTTTTCCAAGCGGGACCAGTGCTCCGCACTGGCTACCGCTACTTTGTAGCGGTCCGGTTTGGATTGATTCACAAGGGTATTGGGCTTGTGAAATATTTCCCAGATTTTTTGATTAAATACTTGGTTTATATTTACATATATGCTTATAATATTTATATACAAACGAAAGGAAATTATGAACTACTTTATAAGCCATACAGGAACAGTAAGAAATGAAAATTCTGACTTTGACGAAAGAATGTTTTTTGAAAAGTCTGGAATGACAACTGTTAAAACAAAATGCGATTGTGACTTTGGTAAAACAATCAGCTTCTATTTTGACGCTGACGAAAAAAGCCATGAACAAATTGCAGAAACTATAGAAAAAGAAATTAAAGCTAAGTTTGATAATAAATTCATGCACTGTGACACATGCGAAGAATATATATTAGACGAAATTAAAAAGGAGTATATCTAATGGCAGAATCAGATTACAGATTTGAAACTGACTCTTGTGCAATTAAAAGCTGTACATGGGTCAGTTATGAACCTAATAACGAAAACGCACTAGACCTTATTACACAAGGTGGATATGGTGACTTTTATGACTACTTTGACGAAAAGCCTGTCTATTTTCGTCTTTGTCATAAACATGCACACCAATTTGCAAATTGGATTAATGACGACAACATTCTTCCAAGATACAACCATACACACACTAAACAAGAAATTGGATATTGGTATGGGCATTTAGGTCAAAGCAGAACATGGTTAGCTTATATTCTTACCTTTTTCTTTTTCTTAATAAAAGACAAAAGTCTTGAATCAGCTAAAGGTAGAATTAAGGCAAAATGGTACTATCACAAAATGTGGAATAGGGAGGACATAAACGACGAATCTACACCTGTTATTAAAAAACAATGGCTTGGTGAATTTTTGTTTGATAATAGAAACAAGTTTTAACGCCTCCTTTCGTGTATAGTGCAGATTAGCCCACTTCGGTGGGCTTTTCTGTATCTGTTATCCAAACGGGACCGGCCGTAGGCCGGATACCCGAACTTGTTCGGGCGCGGGGGTTGTTTCACAAGGTTACAAGATTGTGAAATATTTTTCACAATCAATCCCAGTTTGTGAATGTATAATTATACATTTAATGTATAAAAAAGTGGGAAAAAAAAGCTAACAAATACCATATATATATATGCAAGTATGGTAATGTGGTTATTGAAAGGAAGTTATGAAAGAAACATTTGAAAATCAATTCAAATCTGGTCTTTTAAACATTATTAAAACTAATAATGAATTAGGCGCAGGTCGTTTCGTTTCTCTATTTGCTTTCACTAAAACTAAAAGACATAAAACTATTTATTTAGGTCTTGTTAGTGCTAGTGGTCAAGTTTATAGAACTCATAAAACTTATAACCTTGAAACAGCTTTACAGTATGTTTCCAAAGGTCAATGGTCTTATGTTAGCTATGACAGAAGAGCGAAACAAAATAACACAACTAAACTACCAGTTTAAAGAGTAGAGAAAGGATTAAAAAAGCCCCACTTGAGGTGGGGTTTTTTTTTGTGCCCATTTTCCAATTCGGACCAGCTTCGCTGGATACCCGAACGAGTTCGGGGTCCTGTTTCTGTTTCCCATTTGCAAATTGAAAAATTTCCCAATTTTTTAGTTGCATAGTGTATGCAAATATGTATAATTAAGTATGTACTTATTAAGAAAGGAAAACGAAATGAATAAATACGAAAGAGTTTACAACTGGACAATCAATGAGTTGAACACAACTATTGATACTTATCCAATTGACCAAAACATTAAAGATTGGTTGAAAATGCTCAAAGAGAGCATGGAATACAACCTCTCTAAGGAGATTTAGCAAACCTCCTTTCGTTATAGTTCACGATTACCCTCTACGGAGGGTATTCGTGTTTGTCTTATCCAAACGGGACCCAGCTTCGCTGGATACCCGAACAAGTTCGGGTCCGACTTGCATTGTGTTAAATAAATTTTTTTTAAAATATACTTGCATATATATAAAAAGCTAGTAAGGTAATTACATGAACGAAAGGAAAACTATGAAAATTAGACCAAAAGCAAATTTAGAACGCATGTTCGAGTTAAGAATAAAGTGCGAGGTATGTGAAACGCTATTAGTAAGAGATAACTATGGAACTAAAACCGAAAATCCTAACGAAAATCATTTATTAGGAAACGCTTTCGGTTTAGCTAGATATGGAGTTTTCTGTAATAGTTGCTCGGAACAAGCAGTTGAGATACTTAAACAGAGAGGAGAATGGTAAAATCCAAAATCTTTAAGCCCTCTTCGGAGGGCTTTTTTTTTATCCAAATTGGACCAGCCGTAGGCTGGATACCCGAGCTCGCTCGGGGGCGGGGCTTGGTTTGTGAGTAAGTATATTTGCATATATATTTATTCCTGTTATTCTTGTAGTAGAAAGGAGTTTAATAGATGTCAATCATTTTCTGGAAGGAGGTGTTATTTTGCAACCTATAAATTGGGATTTTGTCTGCGTTCTAGTGCGTTCTCGTTATTTCGTTAATGATGTTAAATCATTTTATCGTAGAGGTAATCTAGAGAATTTGCTATGGAATGGTGCTGATGTTCTTAGAGATTTTGTAAGCGTTAAAAAAAGCTATGAAAATAATTTTCGTGATGTCTACAAGTCTGTAATGTACGCAAAAGATTTAATTAAAATGAATGACTTTAATGTTATTTATTCTAAATCTAATCGTTATCAATCTGTAGCTAATAGAACTCGTTCATATCCTCGTCCAACAGCTAATGATGTTTATGTGCGTGATTTTCGTTTAGAAGATGAAGAGGCATATAGGCGTTCTGTCTGTTGTTTGCCATACGATTGTATGTGCTACGAGGCGTATGATGGTTTCGGTCAAATCTGGCGTAAGGCTGAAGATGTTCATTGTTTTCATCTTGAAGTTAGATATCTCATAGATAACTATGAAGATTTCGTGTGTCCAGATTGTGGTGCTACTGAGGACTAGTCTTTAGGATTTCTGATTAAGTTTCGGAGTGTGGTTAGCTTGGCAACAGAAATAACCAACCCCCCACTAAGGGGGTTTTTTTTATACCTTTTTTCCAAAGAGGACCGGGCGGAGCCCGGATACCCGAGCTGGCTCGGGGGCCGGATTTGTATTTGTATAATTATACATTGTGTGCATAAAAAATTTCCCAGT
>Ga0255768_10000505_pt1 | contig 39903 bp, 30 predicted proteins | sample 071ome_33_FD_179983 | JGI IMG/M metagenome (GOLD analysis project Ga0255768, IMG submission 179983) | Coastal salt marsh microbial communities from the Groves Creek Marsh, Skidaway Island, Georgia - 071412AT metaG (version 2) | ecosystem: Environmental > Aquatic > Marine > Intertidal zone >... | reverse complement strand
AGAAAATCAGATACAACAAAGTCTCATTGCAAAATCAATGGGACGTGCTGTCAAACAGATTCGCCAGCACATCAATTTTGCTATCGCCATCAATGTTATAATACCACAGCGGCCGTTGCAAAATATTTAGAATTGAAGCCCGAACAATTTACAACAACCTTCCAATCGCGTCTTGGCCTAGACCCTTGGTTGCAGCCCTATACCGATAAAACGATTGCCCAAAAAGCCAAGCAAGGGGTTAAAAAAATGGCCATTGTTACACCTGCTTTTGTCTCTGATTGTTTAGAAACCCTAGAAGAGATAGGCATGGAAGCGGTAGAAGATTTTGAAGAAAACGGGGGTGAACACCTTCATGTAATTCCGTGTATCAACGACCGAGAAGACTGGGTATTGGTTATTAGCCGATGGATTGACCAGTGGGCATTGGCCCAAAAAGAAACGGTGGATGCCTAAAGACCGAGCCGCAAAATTGGGGCAAATGCCCATCCCAAAGTTATTGATACAACAGGCTGTGCCAGCTGCTATTGGGATTTTGGTAATGTCCCTCAACATTCTTATCGACACCGTATTTGTCGGACAGTGGATAGGCGCCAATGCCATTGCAGCCATCAACGTTGTATTGCCGGTTTCTTTTTTTATTGGAGCTCTAGGTATGGCCATTGGAATTGGAGGTAGTTCTGTGATTTCTCGCGCCCTAGGAAACAAAAATCTCGATAAGGCGTTACTTACCTTTGGCAATCAATTGACTCTTACCCTTATTTTCACGGTTTCTTTTGTCATTTTGGGGTTGTATTTTATCGAAACACTAATTCCACTTTTTGGAGGTAAAGGTGCCTTGTACGAGCCTGCAAAGATTTACTATACGATTGTATTGTACGGTGTACCCGTGCTGGGGTTTTGTATGATGGGCAACAACGTGGTCCGTGCCGAAGGGAAGCCCCGATATGCGATGTATGCCATGATGTTACCCTCGATAAGCAACCTCAGTTTGGACATCCTTTTTATATATATTTTTAATTGGGGAATGGCTGGCGCTGCCTGGGCAACTACAATTTCTTATGGCGTTTGTGCCCTGTATTTGGTTTATTTTTTTCGATCAAAAAACTCCGAACTCCAGATCAGCTTTAAGCATTTTATCTTGGATCTCGGTATTGTTCGTCAAATTGGTGCCCTTGGGTCTGTGACCCTTGCCCGACAAGCAGTGGTTAGTGTCGTGGTGCTTTTGGTAAATACCATTCTCTACGATTTTGGCGGAGAGACCACAGTTGCAGTCTATGCAATTATAAGTAGAACACTCATGTTTGCGTTGTTTCCCGTATTGGGAATTACACAAGGATTTTTACCAATTGCAGGCTACAATTATGGTGCTCAAGACTATCAACGTGTTCGTGAAGTGATCAAAACGGCATTGCTATACGCCACGACAATGGCTTGTATTATAAGCATGTTGATTTTTATTTTTACAGAATCTTTTGTCTCAATCTTTACCGATGATGCAGCCGTACTAAATCAAACCCCCAATGCCCTGAGATGGGTGTTCGCCGCAACGCCAATAATAGGGATTCAACTGATCGGAGCCGCCTATTTTCAAGCCATCGGAAAAGCCCTGCCTGCCCTTTTGTTAACTCTTACACGACAAGGGTTTTTTCTCATTCCACTCATTTTTATCTTGCCGCCCTATTTTGGGGTCTTTGGCGTATGGATTGCCTTCCCTATAGGAGAGTTTATTGCCACGTTGATTACGGGTTTTTATTTACTTAAAGAAATAAAAACCCAATTGGACACATCTTCGCACTAAGAGGTTTTTCTTTCCCAAGTTTTTACGTACATTTTACCTTGATTTAAATAGACTTAAACATGAAAAGCATAAATTATTTCTTGATTATTTTATCATTGGCACTTACGATCCCCCAAGGGCTTAATGCACAGCGAAAAAAGAAACAAATTAATCCACCCCAAATCAACGCAGCGCTTCACAGCTCACTAACGTATAGACAAATAGGCCCCTTCCGCGGGGGACGTTCGGCAGCAGTAACTGGCGTACCAGGCAAGCCCAATCTTTTTTATTTTGGTGCCACAGGAGGTGGTGTTTGGAAAACCGAAGACGGAGGTAAAACCTATCAAAACATTTCGGACGGCTATTTTGGCGGATCTATAGGCGCAGTAGAAGTCTCTGATAGTGATCCCAACGTAATTTATGTAGGCGGTGGTGAAGTGACGGTCAGAGGCAACGTCTCTTCGGGATATGGAGTCTGGAAATCAGTTGACGCTGGCAAAACATGGACCCAAGCTGGATTGCCAAATTCGAGGCACATTCCTAGAATCGTTGTACACCCTCAAGACCCCGATATTGTATATGCAGCTGTACTTGGAAATATTTATAAACCCTCTAATGATCGTGGCGTTTATAAAAGCATAGATGGCGGAAAAACGTGGAACAAAGTACTCTTTGCACATCCACAAGCCGGAGCCGTTGAACTTCAAATGGACCCTTCTAACCCAAGACATTTATACGCAGCAACTTGGAACGTAAAAAGAACGCCCTACAGTCTAAGTAGTGGTGGAGAAGGATCAGCACTTTGGAAAAGTACCGACAGCGGTGCTACTTGGAAAAAAATAAGTGATAACGATGGGTTTGCCAAAGGCACCTTAGGCATCATTGGTGTCACGGTATCACCTGTCAATTCACAAAAAGTTTGGGCCATAGTAGAAAACAAAGACCAAGGAGGCGTCTATTTTTCAGACAATGCTGGTGAAAGTTGGAAACAAATCAACGACAACAGATCATTACGTCAACGTGCATGGTATTATTCAAAAATCTATGCAGACTCACAAAACGAAGACATCGTCTACGTAATGAATGTGCGGTATCACAAATCTACCGATGGCGGTAAAACCTTCAAAAGTGCCAATGCCCCACATGGAGACCACCATGACCTTTGGATTGCTCCCGAAGATAATCAAAGAATGATTATTGCAGATGACGGTGGGGCACAAGTTAGTTATGATGGGGGATCCACTTGGAGTACCTATTACAACCAACCCACGGCACAATTTTATCGGGTAACAACCGATAACGCTTTTCCTTACAGGATATATGCTGCCCAGCAAGACAACTCTACCATTCGAATTCGACACCGCTCTGACGGAAGATTTATTGGAGAAGATGATTGGGAGCCAACCGCAGGAGGAGAGTCTGCTCATATCGCAGTAGATCCCAACAATAACGATATTGTTTATGGAGGGAGCTATGGTGGCTTTTTAACACGTGTAAACCACAGCAATAACTCTGTTCGAGGCATCAATGTTTGGCCAGATAACCCGATGGGATATGGAGCTGAAGGAATGCGCTATCGTTTCCAGTGGAATTTTCCGATTGTCTTTAGCAAACACAACCCCAAAAAACTCTACACATTTTCTAATCATGTGCATGTTTCTGAAAACGAAGGGCAAAGCTGGGAGATTATCAGCCCTGATCTCACAAGAAATGACCCAGACAAATTAAAATCATCTGGTGGGCCCATTACACAGGACAATACAGGGGTTGAGTATTATTGCACCCTGTTTGCAGCAAATGAATCTCCCCTTCAAGAAGGCTTGATGTGGGTAGGAAGTGATGATGGACTTATTCACATAACCCGAGATGGTGGTATAAATTGGACCAACATCACCCCCAAAAATATGCCCGAGTGGATGATGATCAACAGCATCGATCCATCACCTTTTGATCCAGCTACCTGTTATGTGGCTGGTACCCGTTATAAAATGGGCGACTTTAAGCCGTATTTATACAAAACCAATGACTACGGACAAACATGGCAAGAAATTACAAATGGCATAGACCGTGAACACTTTACACGTGTTCTTAGAGTGGATCCCAGTCGAAAAGGGCTGCTTTATGCAGGTACAGAAACCGGAATGTATATTTCTTTCAATGATGGACAAACCTGGACACCTTTTCAAAAAAATCTACCAATTGTTCCAATCACAGACCTGACCATCAAAGACAAAAGCCTTATTGTTGCCACCCAAGGTAGAAGCCTATGGATGATTGATGATCTTACAGTCTTACATCAATTAGACCCAACACAAAACAAAGCGCCTCTTAAACTATTTACACCAAAGCCCAGTTACCGAATCAACGCCGGCGGAGGTAGTGATAGCCTAACAGAAGGGACCAACCTCCCCGGAGGCGTAATGCTCCATTATTATTTAGAAAATTATGATGCGGAAAAAGACAGCCTGTCTCTCCAAATTGCAGATGCCTCAGGAGCGGTTATAAAAACCTTTAGCAATCAAGATAAAAAGAATCCCTTGAAAGCACAGCCCAAAGGAAATACCTTCTCTTGGAACCTTAGATACGAAGGTGCTGAACGCCTCGATGGAATGATCCTATGGGGAGCTTCTTTGGCCGGTGCACGAGCAGTACCTGGAACCTACCACGCTACCTTGAAACACAACGGGCAAGTGGCCAAAACCACTTTTACCCTTCTTCCTGATCCAAGATCTGAAGTTACTGTGGCTCAAATGCAGGAGCAATTTGACTTTGTTAATGGCATCAATGCCACCATTGATCGCGCGCACAAGGCGATTAAAAACATCAGAAAAGTCAACAAAAAGTTGGATGAGTTCATCAAAAATGACAACAAAGATGAGGCCAAAAAACTCGTTGAAGACGCGAAGAGTTTGAAAAAGCAACTCTCAGACATCGAAAAAGAACTTTATCAAACCCAAAACCGAAGTAATCAAGATCCACTCAATTTCCCAATCAAATTGACCAACAAATTGGGCCATGTTAACAACCTGGTGATGATGAGTGATTTTCCACCAACAGCTCAAGATCGAAAAGTAAGCGAAGAGCTGACCCTTTTGATCGACGAACAACTGAAGCAATACGAAAGTTTGATGGAAAATAATGTAAAGGCATTTAATACGGCTTTTGCCGCTCTAGAACTTGATTATTTGTCAACCACTAATTAATGCAAGAGTATTACAATTATATAAAAGCATTGCATCTGATTTTCGTGATCACCTGGTTTGCTGGTTTATTTTATATGCCTCGGTTGTTTATCTATCTTATCGAGGCTCAAGACAAACCCGTCTTAGAAAAAGAAATCTTAAGCAAACAACTCAAAATTATGGCGCGCCGCCTATGGTACATTATTACATGGCCATCGGCGGCATTGGCGCTGTTTTTTGCTTTGATATTATTGTATATCATGCCCAGTTGGTTGGCACAGTCTTGGATGTTAATTAAACTGGTTTTTGTGGTTTTTTTGGTTGCATATCACCTAAAAACACACCAAATGTACCGGCAAATAATGGCCAATATATTCAAACACAGTACCAATTATATGCGCATCTGGAACGAAGGGGCTACATTGCTTTTGTTTGCCATCGTATTTTTAGCCATCCTCAAAAGCAGTTTTCATTGGATTTTTGGATTGGTTGGGCTGGTTGGACTAGGCATCCTATTGATGTTAGGGATCAAATTGTATAAAAGATATCGCGGTAAAAACTAAGACAAATAAACATGCGTTTGTTTAGCACCACTTTTTCGTTACGGACACGACTGTTTCTAGCAATGATCTTGCTGGTATTATTGGCCTGTTTGATGATTTTGGGCGCCACCTATTTCCAATATCAAAATGAAGCAGAAGATTATAATCTCTTTCGACTTGACCGAAAGGAAAATCAAGTGCGACGACATGTCAACTATTTAGTCCAAAAAAATGGGTTGTTAAACGCCAATGATTCGATATGGGCGCTACACCAAGAAGAATTAAAAGCGATTACCGAAATCCATAAGGTAGAATTCTCCCTCTTTACATTAGAAGGTGATCCACTTTTCGTATCCTTTTTACCCTTAAAAATAATTGCCAATAATTATCATTTGGACGAACGGATTCTTAGAGATATTGGCAACCAAACTGGCGATCGTTTTCTGGAAAAAAATGAAGATGAAATTGGCAAATTTCAATCTTCATACAGCTATTTGAGAACCCCGGGCGGAACCCCCTATGGAATATTGTTTTTTCCCTATTTTGAAGACGTTTCTTTTTCAGAAAATGAACTAAATATTTTTTTGCAACGCCTTTATCAGATCTACCTGATCATGATGGTTGTGTCTATTTTGGCTGCTTTTTTCTTGGCCCGTTTTGTTACACGATCACTAGAGAGAATCCGACGCCAAATGGACCAAACGGGTCTCCTAAAACGAAATGAAAAAATCAACCTCAAAAATGCTACCCGAGAAATTCAAAGTTTGGTAAACTCCTACAACAAAATGATCGATGATCTAGAAGACAGTGCCGAGCAATTGGCCAAATCATCAAAAGACCAAGCTTGGCAAGAAATGGCACGTCAGGTTGCTCATGAAATTAAAAATCCGCTGACCCCCATGCGACTTACTGTTCAGAGTTTTCAACGCAATTATGATCCGACCAAATCCAATCATAGAGCGTATATCCAAGAATTTGCTCAAATTCTAATCGAGCAGATCGACACCATGAGTCAGGTGGCCAATGCGTTTTCTGATTATGCCACTTTACCCAAAGCGCAACTCAAAATGTGCGATGCTGTAGAGGTTACCAAAAGAGCCACCGAAATATTTGAACAAGAAGAAGTTGTTTTTTCTACTAACGTAGAAAAATTTGAAATTCCCATTGACCGCACCCAATGGATCCGAGTATTGACCAATTTGATACAGAATGGTCTGCAATCGATTCCTGCAAACAAAAAACCTGAAATCAAAGTGCAGCTTAATGTTACTCCCAAGTTTCTGAAAGTTAGCGTTAGCGACAACGGAATGGGAATCCCCAAAGACCTAAAGGATAAAATCTTTGAACCCAAATTTACAACCAAATCCAAAGGAATGGGACTTGGTCTAGGAATTGTTAAAAACATCGTTGAGGCCCACCACGGATCGATTAAGTACACCTCTGAGCCCAACCAAAATACCACTTTTACCATCAAAATAAAACGAACCGAAAATGAGTAATACAGTACTAATCACCCTTTCAGATCGGGTTGCTTGGGTCCGAATCAACCGTCCAGAGAAATTAAATGCTCTTAATAGCGAGGTGTTGCTGGCCTTGCATAAGGAGCTCGATCAACTTCAAAACAATGAAGCTGTCCGTGTAGTGGTTCTGATGGGTTCTGGCGACAAAGCATTTGTTGCGGGCGCAGACATCAGCGAATTTGCCCATTTTAGCCCCGATCAAGCTCGAGAATTGGTTCATGAGGGACAAGAAAAAGTATTTGATTTCATCCAAAACTTTAAAAAGCCCGTCATCGCCGCCATAAATGGCTTTGCCTTGGGCGGAGGTTTGGAGTTGGCCATGGCCTGTCATATTCGAATTGCTTCTGATCAGGCAAAAATGGCTTTGCCAGAGGTGTCACTGGGAGTTATACCGGGATATGGCGGAACACAGCGATTGCCCCAGCTTGTGGGCAAGGGGCGTGCTTTAGAAATGATATTGACAGGCGCAATGATCGACGCTCAAAAAGCTTTAGAAATTGGATTGGTCAATCAGGTTGTCGCTCCAGAAGCGCTTTTGACAGAAGTGGCAAAAATGGCCAGCAAATTACTCAAAAATGCACCTGCTGCTCAAGCAGCAGCAATACAGGCTGTTGAAGCTGCTTTTGACAATTCTCAGTCTGGTTATGATGTAGAGAAGGACCTATTTTCGGCGTGTTTTGATACTGAAGATTTTGTAGAAGGCACCCAAGCCTTTCTCAATAAAAGAAAAGCAAATTTCTAAACGTCCAAAATTCCACTTTTGATGGTTGCTTCAAGCTGGTCTAAAAGATCGTCTTCAGAAAAATGACTGGGTTCTATCGGGTCGTGAATTTTAAATGTTAATCGGATCCCCAAAGGCATTGGGAAATAGTTGTCTTTTCCAAATTTCCAAGAATTATTGACACTTATTGGTACGATAAGCGCTCGGGGCATGTGTTCTAAAAGTGTTTTGAGACCATTGCGTTGAAAACGGCGGGGAACGCCAGTTTTGGATCGTGTGCCTTCAGGAAAAATTACGGCTGCCCAGTTGTTTTTTTCTACCCGTTGGGCAAATGCCGTAATGGCCTCGAGCGCTGCTTTAGAGTCTTTGCGATCAATTAGCACCGAACCGCCATGTCTAAGATTATAAGAAACACTAGGAATCCCTTTTCCCAATTCTTTTTTACTGATAAACTTGGGGTGGTGTGCTCTAAAATACCAAATAATGGGTGGAATGTCGTAGGTGCTCTGGTGGTTAGATACGATGAGCAACGGTCGGTTTTTTGGAAGTTCAGGAAGTTTTTGAAAATCAATTCGTGCACCTAATATATTGAGGCAGCGTAGTAGCATAAAATTGAGGTAATCCACTGACTTTTTGTGTATGGCATAGCCAAAAAGTCGGTACCCCAACACTTGTAGGACATGAAAAAAAAGCAAACAGCTCAAGAAAAAAAGGTAGTATATAACCGAGACGCTATAGACTACAATTTTTTTCATAAGGTGCTAAGTTGGACTCTAGCAATGTTCGCTATAGGCTTGTTTTAGATTTTCTGCAATAAGATTAGCAGGGCGCCCTTCGATGTGGTGGCGCTCAATCATATGCACCAATTCACCATCTTTGAACAAGGCAATGCTTGGCGATGATGGCGGAAAAGGAACCATACGTGCGCGTGCCTGATCGGTAGCTTCACGATCGACACCTGCAAACACGGTATATAACTGATCGGGCGATTTGTCATGATCGAGTGAAATTCGAACACCTGGTCGTGCATTGGCTGCAGCACATCCACAAATCGAGTTTACAACAACCAAGGCTGTTCCTGTGTTGGCCAGTGCTTGGTCTACATCTTCTGCAGTAGCTAATTCTTTAAAGCCAACTTGAGTTAGCTCTTCACGCATTGGTCTTACGATTTCTTCTGGATACATATTATTTTTTTTTCAAAGATAAAAAAACTTAAGTTTGATTGTTAAAATTCTGAACCGCTAATCCCAAATAAATACCACTTTTAACTTATGATAAAATGGTTTGCTTCTCTAATTGGCTATATGTTTTTCCGTTTTCCGGGGGCACTATTAGGGTTTTTTATAGGAAGTTTTATCGATCAATTTTATAATACGACTAACAGTCGAGTTCAAATGACGGGATTTTCGAACCAACTGTTCGAAATGAATCTTTTGGCACTTGCCGCCCTGGTAATCAAAGCCGACGGCTCTATAAGCCCCAAAGAGCTCTCGTTTGTTCGCAATTATTTTATTTCCCAATACGGTGAAGTACGCGCCCAATCTATTTTTCAACGATTCAATACCGAAATCAAAAAAAACGTTCAGAGCATTCCTGATCTTACGGCTTTTTTTGTTACTCATATGCGTTATGAAACGCGCCTTCAAATTCTTCATTTTTTGTTTGCAATTGCTCAGGCCGATGGTTAAATTTCAAATAGTGAACTTGATAAAATTGCTCAAATTGCCCGGGGTTTACAATTGCGGCCTTTAGATTTTGAAAGCATCAAAGCAATGTTTGTCAAAGACGCCGACCAAGCATACAAAATTTTAGAAATCGACCCCAAAGCTTCTGTTGCTGAAATCAAACAAGCCTATCGAACCATGGTAAAAAAATACCATCCAGATCGTTTGCAAACGAAAGATCCGGCTATGGTCAAAGGGGCGCAAGAAAAATTTAGAGTGGTACAAGAAGCTTATGAAACACTAAAAAATGAACGCCAATTTTAACCTATGAACACCCTATTATTTTATTTTGAATTAGGACTAAACCACGTCTTGGATCCCAAAGGTTTGGACCACTTTTATTTTTTATTAGTACTCACAATTCCTTTTGCGTTTTATCAATGGCGGTCCTTGTTGATCTTGGTAAGCTTGTTTACTTTGGGTCATACCCTATCGTTATGGGTGGCTTATGAACAGTGGGTGCAGTTGCCCGATGCGTGGGTAGAGTTTTTGATCCCCCTTACGATACTTGCAACTTGTGTTCCGATATTGATTGCCAAAAACCCACAACAAACGACCATGAAAAGCCCCCAATGGACGGGTAGTTTAACGTTTATTTTTGGGCTTATCCACGGCTTGGGATTTGCACGATACTTTAAACAAATTGTCCTAGAAGAAGACGCTTATACCGGCCTATTTAGTTTTGCCATCGGAGTAGAAACCGCCCAACTTATCATTGTTGTCTTGGTGATGGTGGTGTCCTTTATGTTTACCAACTTGATAAAAGTAAGCGTCAAAAAATGGTTGTTAATCGTCAGTGCAATGGTTGCCGCCTTAGCCCTTCAGATGAGTTTGACAAATTGGCCCTATTAGCCCACAATTTTTGACTACAAACAAAATAGTATCTTCGTGAAATATGAAAGATCAAAAACAACTCAAATACGACCGAGCCTATTTAAAAATGGCCGCTGAGTGGGGAACCCTTTCTTATTGCAAACGCAAACAAGTTGGTGCGTTGATTGTAAAAGATCGAATGATCATTTCGGACGGATATAATGGCACTCCATCGGGGTTTGAAAATGTATGCGAAGATGATGATTATCAAACCAAATGGTATGTTTTACATGCAGAAGCCAATGCCATACTCAAAGTCGCTGCCTCTACACAATCGTGTAAAGGTGCGACGCTATATATTACCTTATCACCCTGCAAAGAATGCAGTAAATTGATTCATCAATCGGGTATCGTCCGTGTGGTTTATGCAAAAGAATACAAAGACAAAACCGGTTTAGAATTTCTTAAAAAAGCAGGAGTAACGCTCACCCTTTTACTCATAGATTGACGTTATGCGATTGAAAAACAATATTTTTTTATTACTCATCGTCTTGCTATCAATTAGTTTGGGATTATTGATCGGTTCGCAGGCAGAACAATTGCAACTTCCTGGATTGACTCCCAAAAATAAGTTATCCAAAATCCACAGGTTGATGGGGTATCTCTCCGAGAGTTATGTGGATAAAATCAATACTGACAGTATCGTCGATGTGGTAATTGAGGACATTCTCAATCAACTAGACCCACATTCGGTCTACATTCCACAAGAAGCCAGTCAAGAACTTGCAGAAAGTATGCAAGGCAATTTTGTAGGGATTGGAGTTAGTTTTTTTATGGTTGGAGACACCGTTTCTGTGGTTCGTGTTCTTGATGGTGGGCCCAGCAAAGCAGTGGGTATTGCACCTGGGGATCGCATCATGTTGGCCGACGGCGATTCGCTTTTTAATCAGAATCTTAGCAGTACGGATATTGTTTCAAAACTGAAAGGACGCCCCGACACCCCGCTAGAACTCGCCATCTATCGCAAACAAAACGATAGTGTATTTTGGGTCAATCTCAAAAGAGGAGCGGTGCCACTCAAAAGTATTGAAGCGTCCTACATGGTAAACAAAGATGTAGGCTACATAAAAATCAATCGGTTTTCGCAAACCACCTTTGTAGAATTTGAAAAAGCATTGCAGGTACTTAAGCTTCAAGGGCTTCAAACCCTAGTAATTGATTTACGCGACAATCCGGGGGGCTATATGATTCCTGCCAACCAAATTGCAGACGAATTTTTAAAAGAAAACACCCCCATTGTAATTACCGAAAGTAATAATGGCAAGCGTCAAGAAACCCTAGCAACCCAAAAGGGCCGTTTTGAAACCGGTGGGTTATACCTACTGGTCAATGAACAATCGGCCTCTGCCAGTGAAATTTTGGCAGGCGCCATACAAGACAACGATCGCGGATGGGTTGTAGGTCGAAGAACATTTGGAAAAGGCTTGGTGCAACAGCAAATGCCTCTAGGAGATGGTGATGCTGTGCGTCTGACTATTGCCAGATACTACACCCCGACAGGGAGGTCCATTCAACGTCCCTATAACGAGGACCACGAAGCGTACTATGCTGAGGTCAGAGACCGTTTTGATACTGGAGAATTGAGCGATGCCACGAAAGTGCCCCACAACGATTCACTTGCTTTTACGACCCCTAACGGCAGAACAGTCTATGGTGGCGGTGGAATTGTCCCCGACCTATATGTGCCAAACAATAACACGCAAGAAGAAGAATGGAACAGCTTTGTTTTGCGCTCCAATGTCATCAACCACTTTGTATTTACCACGCTCGATGCCCATCGCAACAGCTATACCTTTGGCCGCGTAGATCAATTTTTAGAACAACCATTGATCCAGCCCCAACAATGGCTTTCAAAATTTGAGGAATATTGTAAGCAAAATGGAATTCCTTTTGGATTTAAGGACCAGGAAAAAATTCTCACAGCCATCAAAGCCTATATTGGACTTCAGATCTTTGGCGAAGGGGTGTTCAATCAAGTGCTCAATACCGATGATCCTTTTCTTAAAAAAGTGTTGAATCATCTGCGTGAAAACACCGAAAGTTGATCACCGACCCGACTGTTTTTCGGCAATTTTTTTGGAAAGAAACAAAAGCAGCAACAACAAAAAAGCACAAGCCGCAGCCATAATCCCAATTACGGCTACCGAACTTTTTCCTTCTAGCGGGGAGGCCCAATCTACTTGTGTCAAATTAAAAATCAACATGCCTACAGCAACGACCATCAAAGCAATTAATGTTTTTTTCATAAGAAATGGCGGTTATATAAGTTGACCGATATTGGTCGTAAAAAGTTTTACAGCGATCGCCAATAAGACAATTCCAAAAACCTTTCTGATGATGTTGATCCCAGATTTTCCAAGTACTTTTTGAATGCCCTTGGACGATTTTAAAATAGCATACACGATAACAACATTGATCACAATGGCGACAATGATATTGACAACATCATACTCGGCACGCAACGACAACAATGAAGTCATCGTACCTGCACCTGCGATCATCGGAAAAGCCAATGGTACTATCGAGGCAGTCTCTGGCACATCGTCTCGATATAGCGAGACACCCAAGATCATTTCTAAAGCCATAAATAATAAAACAAAAGACCCTGCTACAGCAAAAGAATTGATGTCAATACCAATCAGGTTGAGAATTTCTTCTCCAATAAATAGAAAAGCGATCATGATACAAGCAGAAACAATTGAGGCCTTGCCAGACTGGATATGTCCAACTTTTTCACGAAGGGTAATGACCAATGGGATATTGCCAATGATATCAATGACAGCAAAAAGCACCATCCCAGCGCTTAAAATTTCTCGTGGATCAAACATGATAATTTTTTTTCAAAGGTAATTACTTATGGGAAAGTGCGGTCTTTATTGTTTACTTTTAACCTAAAGTTTTTAATTCAATGTTTCAGATAAAGGACACCTTAGTTTCTGAGGCGCTTCTCGAAGAAGCCTTTCATTGTGATTTGCAAAAATGCAAAGGCGCCTGTTGCGTAGAAGGAGAGGCAGGAGCTCCGTTAGAAAAGGAAGAAGCCGAGCTGTTAGAAAAACACCTGGACGAAATTTTGCCTTTTTTGGAAGAAAAAGGCAAAGCCGCCATTGCACAACAAGGCACGGCAATCCAAACCCCTTTAGACGAACTAGAAACACCATTGGTCGATGGCAAAGAATGTGTCTACACGACCTTTGATGCCTCAGGTCAGGCCCATTGTGGTATTGAACAGGCCCATCGTGCAGGAGCAACAACCGTTCAAAAACCCATCTCTTGTCATCTCTATCCAGTACGTGTCCAAAAGTATTCTGAATTTACAGCAGTCAACTACCATCAATGGGCGATTTGTAGTCCTGCTTGTGCTTTGGGAAAGGCCCTTAAAACACCCGTTTATCAATTTTCTAAAAATGCATTAATTCGAAAATTCGGAGAGGTGTGGTTTGAAGAATTGGACCTTATTGCTAAAAATTATAGGAAGTAGCGTTTTCAGTATTTATAGGGCTTAACAAAGATTTTTAAGCCTAAAAATCTGATTTACAACTCTTTGCAATTTCATTAAAAATGAGGCCTCGGTTGATTTTTAGGGTTTTTTGTTAAAAAGTATCCTCGTTTGTGGATAAGTATCACTTTCAATTTTGAGTTCAATTTTGAATCTTTGTTAATCAAATCAGATAATACTAATTCTTAACGAAAATTAAAAAATGGCAGCTGTAGAACCGATCCTCCAAGAAAATGAAGACAGATTCGTAATTTTCCCAATACAACACCACGATATTTGGGAATGGTACAAGAAAATGGAGGCGTGTTTTTGGACCGCAGAAGAGATCGATTTGCACCAAGATCTTGACGATTGGAACAACAAACTCAACGACGACGAGCGCTATTTTATCAAGCACATACTCGCATTTTTCGCTGCCTCTGATGGGATCGTCAACGAAAATTTAGCCGAAAACTTTGTCAACGAAGTACAGTACTCCGAAGCCAAGTTTTTCTATGGTTTCCAAATCATGATGGAAAACATCCACTCAGAGACCTACTCCTTGCTGATTGACACCTATGTCAAAAACGACGCCGAAAAAACCAAACTTTTTAAGGCCATCGAAATATTTCCAGCGATCAAGAAAAAAGCACAGTGGGCATTGCGTTGGATCGATTCCGATTCGTTTGCAGAACGACTCATTGCCTTTGCAGCAGTCGAAGGCATTTTCTTTTCGGGTGCCTTTTGTTCCATCTTCTGGCTAAAAAAACGCGGATTGATGCCTGGACTGACTTTCTCTAACGAGTTGATTTCCAGAGACGAAGGCATGCATTGTGACTTTGCCGTACATCTACACAACCAACACTTAGTCAATAAAGTACCCAAAGAACGTATTTTAGAAATTATTTTGGATGCCCTAAAAATTGAGCGTGAATTTATCACCGAGTCCCTACCCGTGAGTCTCATCGGTATGAATGCTAAATTGATGACGCAATACCTCGAATTTGTAACCGATCGCCTCTTGGTAGAACTCGGTATCGAGAAACAGTTTAACGTGACCAATCCATTTGATTTTATGGACATGATTTCACTACAAGGAAAAACGAATTTCTTCGAAAAACGAGTTTCTGAGTACCAGAAAGCAGGGGTCATGAACAAACAAGAACCCGAAACCAAAATCAGCTTTGACGCCGATTTCTAGTAGATTGCCCTAGATCTTCATAAACCAAATTTCGAAGCCTCGGCTTCACCGAACCGATTAATAGTTAAGCGTATGTACGTAGTCAAAAGAGATGGCCACAAGGAGCCTGTGATGTTTGATAAGATCACAGCCCGAATCAGAAAATTATGTTATGGATTAAACCCCCTAGTCGACCCTACAAGGGTTGCCATGCGAGTAATTGAAGGGTTGTATGACGGTGTAACAACTTCAGAACTCGACAATCTTGCGGCCGAAATTGCCGCAACCATGACGACTACACACCCTGATTATGCACAATTGGCCGCTCGAATATCGGTGTCCAACCTTCACAAAAACACCAAAAAGTCTTTTTCTGAGACTATGAAAGACCTGTACGAATATGTCAATCCTCGTACTGGCAAAAAAGCACCGCTACTTTCTGATGAGGTATATAAAGTCATTTCAAAAAATGCTGAAAAACTCGATTCGAGCATCATCTACAATCGGGATTTTGGGTATGATTACTTTGGCTTCAAAACTTTAGAAAGATCCTATTTACTTAAGCTAAATGGCAAAATTGTAGAACGCCCACAACACATGCTCATGCGTGTCTCGATTGGGATTCACCTCGATGATCTCGAAGCCGCCTTAGAAACCTACGAATTGATGTCTAAGCGCTTTTTTACCCACGCCACCCCAACGTTGTTTAACTCCGGTACTCCCAAGCCACAAATGTCTTCCTGTTTCTTATTGACCATGAAAGACGACAGCATCGACGGCATCTATGACACCCTCAAACAAACCGCAAAAATATCCCAATCGGCAGGGGGCATTGGGCTTTCTATTCACAACATCCGTGCGACAGGATCCTACATAGCAGGCACCAACGGTACCTCTAACGGAATCGTACCTATGCTTCGTGTTTTCAACGATACAGCACGATACGTCGATCAAGGTGGTGGTAAACGAAAAGGCTCCTTTGCGATCTATGTAGAACCCTGGCATGCCGACATTTTTGATTTTCTCGAATTAAAGAAGAATCATGGAAAAGAAGAGATGCGTGCACGTGATCTTTTCTATGCCATGTGGATTCCCGATCTGTTTATGAAACGGGTCGAAGAAAATGGCGACTGGACGCTTATGTGTCCCAACGAATGCCCCGGACTTTTTGATTCTCATGGAGAAGAATTTGAGAAAAAATACCTTGGATACGAAAAAGCCAAAAAAGGGCGAAAAACGATCAAAGCCCGTGAACTTTGGGAAAAAATATTAGAATCTCAGATTGAAACGGGAACCCCATACATGCTCTACAAAGACGCAGCAAACCGCAAGTCCAATCAAAAAAATTTGGGAACCATACGATCCTCAAACTTATGTACCGAAATTTTAGAATACACTTCAGAAGATGAAGTAGCGGTATGTAACTTGGCGTCAATTGCACTTCCTATGTTTGTTGTTGATGGTGAGTTTGATCACAAAAAACTTTTTAAAGTCACCAAACAAGTAACCAAAAACCTCAACCGGGTCATTGATCGAAATTATTATCCGGTCAAAGAAGCAGAAAACTCCAACTTTAGACACCGTCCAGTAGGTCTTGGTGTTCAAGGACTTGCAGACACGTTTATAAAGCTTCGTATGCCTTTCACTAGTGAGGACGCCAAAAAACTCAACCAAGAGATTTTTGAAACCATATACTTTGCAGCCGTGACCGCCTCTGAAGAAGAAGCCAAAAAAGACGGACCCTATCAATCTTTTGAGGGATCACCCATGTCCCAAGGCGAATTCCAATTTAATATGTGGGGAATCAAAGACGAGGAGCTCAGCGGTCGCTGGGATTGGGGAGCCCTCCGTAAAAAAGTCATGAAAAACGGTGTTCGTAACTCCCTATTGGTTGCTCCGATGCCAACGGCATCCACCTCGCAGATTTTAGGAAACAACGAATGCTTCGAACCCTATACTTCAAACATCTATACCCGTCGAGTATTGTCGGGCGAATTTATCGTGGTTAACAAACACCTGCTCGAGGATTTGGTCGAACTCGGCCTTTGGAATGAGGACATGAAACAAGAATTGATGCGTGCCAATGGATCTATTCAGCACATTGACATAATTCCTGAAGACATCAAAGAACTCTACCGTACCGTATGGGAAATGAGCATGAAAGACATTATTGATATGTCGCGTCATCGTGGTTACTTCATCGATCAATCACAATCACTCAATCTCTTTATGGAAGGCGCAACGATGTCAAAACTTACTTCGATGCACTTCTATGCCTGGAAATCGGGACTCAAAACAGGAATGTATTATCTGAGAACCAAATCGGCAGTTGATGCGATCAAATTTACCGTAGACAACACCGCCAAAAAAGTAGCTACGGTGGCTACGGCAGAAGCGACCAAGGCTGTGGCAGCGCCCGGACAGCAAATTGAGGTAGCACCACTAAGTCCCGAAGAGCTTAAAGAGATGATTTCAAAATCACAAGCCAGTCCAGACGATGACTGTCTGATGTGTGGTTCTTAGTAAACAGCAGGATACTATAATGAAAAAAAATCTCCCAATAGGGAGATTTTTTTGTTTTAAGAGTTCTTAATCAAAGCGTATTCAGTAGGTCTTTTTTAGACCACTTGCGACTAAAATTTTGCCGAGACATAATATTCTTTACTAAGATTACCCACAGATTTCACAAGATCTTTAGTTTCTAGTAGTAAGTTAAAATAAAGCGTTGTGTTTCTCGGTGAAGATTCATCCTTTCGTGTTCTTGAGATTTGTTCGTCGATTTTAGAAGAAATCAACTCGAGGCCCTCTTTACGTTCTTGAATGATTTTTTTCAATTTTTTAAAGTCTTTTTCCGAGAACACCTCTTCTATATTTGCCAGCAATTTGGTGATAAAGGCCTGAATTTCTTGGAGGTCTTTTACTTGAATATATTTTAGTGGCTTGTGGTTGTTGTCCACATGTTTGTAGCTCTTTCTTGCAATGTATTGTAAAGATTGTGCTACGTCTGTCAAATAGGCAAGTACGGTGATGTAAAAACTACTACCTCGGTAACTTTTTTCGTCTAGGTTTTTGATGAAATAGAAGAGGTGATTTCTGAGTTCATCAATTTCTGATTCAAGTTTTGTAATTTTCTTTTTACTTTTTTTAAGTTTTGGAGCGTCTTGTTTGGCAAGGCCATCGATGATATTTTCATAGATTTTAGAAGCTCTTTTCATTACATCTGCAATATTATCAGAAGATTCATTGATGATTTCCTGTACGGTTTTACTTTCGGATTTTTTCAATCCTACAGGGAGTTGCTTTTCATCCAACTTCTTTTTGTATGCCAGATAGTTTCGGACTAATAAAGCGGCAGCAACCAATAAAAGAACAGCAACGGCCGCCCCCTTACCGATATACATCAAATAGGTAATGACCCCGGCAAAAATAAACGCTGAAATTGCGGTAAAAAACCATCCTCCGATGACATTGACCACCCCAGCAACACGATAGACTGCAGATTCTCTACCCCATGCTTTGTCAGCAAGTGAGGTACCCATAGCAACCATAAAGGTCACATAGGTGGTAGAGAGCGGCAACTTCATTGAAGTCGCAATCGAAATCAAAATCCCAGCAACGGTCAAGTTGATCGAAGCCCGAATCAAGTCAAAGGCAGGAAGATCTTTGGCTTTTGTGGCCGAAATCGAAAGGATTGGTTGCTTAAAGCTTGATTCAATTTTGTTATGGATGGCAACAGGCAGAAACGCACTCATCAGATCAGAAAGTTTGATACTTCCTTTGACCAACAGTCGTGACAACATATTGGGTTCAAATTTTTCACTTCCTTCGCCTTGTCTAGAGAGGCCTATTTCGGTTTCAGTAACGTTTTTGGCTTTTTTAGAAAACCACAAAGTCAAAACCATTATTCCTCCTGCAATGACCAATAACAAGGGTTCTGCAGGCACTTTTTTGGCCAAAACTTCCATAGAAAATTCGGCAGCAGGAATCCCTGATGCAGCCCATGCTTCATAAGAATGGTATGCAGCCATAGGAACTCCAATAAAGTTTACTAAGTCGTTTCCTGAAAAGGCCAAGGCCAACCCAAAGGTACCTACAGCGATTACGAGGGTCAAAACATTTTGCTTTAAAACCTTATCGATAATTAGGGAGATCAACGTCCAAAATGCAAACATTATCAGGATCACAAGTAATCCTTGTTTGTCTAAAACGTTCTTGATATCATCATAAAATGGGGTGCCTTTCAACCCCTTAAAGAAGATAAAATATCCAATCCCTGTCAAACAAACTCCAGCGAAGATCGCGCCAAAGTGTTTGATTTTATTTTCGTATTGAAAAGAAAAAATCAATCGCGAGAGCCACTGAACTAAAGCACCAATGGTGAATGAGATGACTACGGATAATAGAATACCAGAAATAATCTGAATGGCTTTTTCTGTATTGATATAAGTTGTTAAGTCCGCAAGGGTTTGCGAGTCATCCATGCCAATTTTGATAAGCGACATCGCAACTGCAGCGCCCAATAAATTGAATACTATGGATACGGTTGTTGAGGTGGGCATTCCTAAGGTGTTGAAAAAATCCAACAGCAGAATATCTCCAATCATCACCGCCATAAAGATGAATATGATCTCATCAAAATAGAAGGCTCCTGGCATGAAAATTCCTTTTCGTGCAACCTCCATCATACCACTCGAAAAAACAGCCCCTATAAAAACTCCTAAGCTGGCAATTATCAAAATCTTTTTAAAAGAAATGGCCTTGGAGCCTATTGCAGAGTTTAGGAAGTTAACAGCATCATTACTCACCCCTACGATAAGGTCAATTACGGCGAGCACGGCTAGTGCGATTACCATTAATAAATATATGTTGTCCATACTTTTTATCTAATTATTGTTTTTTTATCCTTTTTATTCCCTTTAAGTGTTCAAAAATTATAGCATTAAAAATGCAGTTCAATTCCGGATCTAAATTGTATATTGTCGGTTGTGCCTCCAACCAAGGTTTTGACCACATCGGCTTGAACTTTTAGTTTATGGCCCAAAATATACTTAGAAATCCCCAATGTATATTGCTTTAGATCTTCTTGTTTTGTGATGGCTGCATAGTCTACATTAGTATAACGACCTACCAGTTCTACATTGTTTTTAAAGAGGTAACCGATTTGTGCATTAAAAGCCGTTCCGTCTAACACAATATCCCCTGATTCTGAACCGTCCGGATTGACAGCAACTGCTTGGTCAGAGGCCCGTTTTGCATATTCGATCATGGAAGAGATACCATTGTATTTAAACATCAAATCTACAAAGGTGGTCGCGATATCCGTTTGGTACAACAATCCATTATCCAATACCATATATGATCCCATTCCGGAGCGTGTTTTTACGGCATCATTGTTGAGATTGTAGGTGTAGGACAACATGACTTTTGGCGTTGCCTCACGTACTAAATCTGCATTGGAGTAATCTCCTTTTTTTTCAAATGTGCCAAAGGGGAGGACCTCAAACCGAGCGGTGTATTGCAGGCCTCCTTGGTTTCCAACAGTTACATTTCGTCCTTCGCCCTGAGATAGGGCAAATTTTTCTCGAGTTACAAATTTGTCCGTCCATTTGGAGGTGTGCCGTAATTGGATTCCCAAATCGCGATCGATGTTAAATCTAGAATTCAAAAGTGAGCGGTCAATGAGTTGCAGGTTGGCAGAAGAAACTACACGCTCCACGTTGCCAGGAAGTTTGGTTTGACCCGCCCAAAATTCCCAATTTTCTGCGAAAGACCACATAATGACAGCATCTAAAATTTGGTTGGGGGCATTTTTTGTAAATGCATTGACGCCCGACAAATCATTGTTTGACAACCCCAGTTCGATTTTGTATCGCAATTTTGGAGAATACGCATATCCGTCAAATTTGAGACGTGCTCTTCGAACCAAAAATCCATACTGTGCATCGTCGTATCCAGAATCATTCGCATCCCAAGAAGCGTATTGACGCAGTTGAAAGCGGGGTGCAAATTTTACACTAAAAGATTGATCACTTGCCGTGTAGTTTAATAGACCTTTACCAAAAGAGATTTCATCGACTCCTTGTTGCGCTTTGACACCAAATGTGAATGCAAACATGACCAATGAAAATAAGAAACTGTTTTTCATTATTTTTGAACTTAATTTTATCGCTACAAAAATCAAAAAAACAATATTAACTTAAGGTTAAGCTTAGGTTATTAATAGATGAAAAATCTCTCGAATTAGAACGATTTTTTTGACATGATAAAAAATCACAATGGACGTCTTTTGATTTATAAACAGCGCGTTTAAAAACGGATTAATTTGAATTGGGAAACGCTTTTATCACTCAAACGGTATGGAGATCACTCCAAACGACTTCGTAGTGAACAGGACCACCTTAGACTTGGATTTGAAGTGGATTATGATCGGATCATCTTTTCGACGGCATTTCGCAGTCTTCAAGACAAAACACAGGTTATACCATTTTCTAAAACGGACTTTGTACACACCCGATTGACGCACAGTCTAGAGGTTTCGGTTGTGGGTCGTAGCTTGGGTCGTTTGGTTGGGCAAGCACTTTTGGAACGCCACCCACATCTCAAAGAAAGTCTAGGCTATCAAGCAACCGATTTTGGCAGTATTGTAGCTACGGCATGTTTGGCCCACGATATTGGCAACCCACCTTTTGGTCATAGTGGCGAAAAGGCCATTGGTGCTTTTTTTGCGAAAGGCGCTGGTCAGCATTTCAAAGCCCTTTTTAGCCCCGAACAATATGCCGATTTATGTTCTTTTGAAGGCAATGCCAATGGGTTAAAGACGCTCTGTCAATCACTTCCTGGAAGCCCAGGAGGATTGCGTCTAAGCTATGCAACTTTGGGGACCTTTATCAAATATCCCAAAGCGAGTTTGCCCCATCGTCCTACAGCTCATGTGGCGGACAAAAAATTTGGCTTTTTTCAAACAGAAGCTGCTTTTTTCAAAGAACTTACCACCACTTTGGGAATGGTAAGTCAAGGTCGTGTAAACCGTCATCCGCTCGCCTATTTGGTTGAAGCAGCAGATGATATTTGTTATACCATCATCGATTTTGAAGATGGGATCAATCTCGGATGGATTTCAGAATCCTATGCGTTGGAGTACTTAATAAACCTTGTCAGAGACCGCCTAGACACTCAAAAATACGCCCAATTGACGGATCGTCCACAACGACTTGGGTATTTAAGAGCTTTGGCCATCAATAGTTTGATACAAGATGCTGCACAACAGTTTTTGGATCAAGAAGCCGCATTGCTTCGAGGAGAGTGTCCACATGCGTTATTGGACAAAAGTGTTTATCGCGCACAAATCAAAGACATCATTGATCTTAGTGTAGAGAAGGTCTATCGTTCTAAAGAAGTGATACAAAAAGAAATTATCGGCTATCGGGTGATCTCCACGCTTTTGGAGGCCTTTGTTTTGGCAGCACAGCATCGCTTCGAAAATCAAGAAACTACTTTCGATACTTTGGTCTTGAGTCTTCTACCGCAGGGGACTCCCTTAATAGGGGATTCGCTTTATGAAACGGTACTACACGCCACCTGTTTTGTAGCAAGTTTATCAGATGGCAAAGCGATGGAATTGGCAGCGCATCTAAAATAACGGCCTTAGTAGCTATAAAATTATACCTTTGCCAAAAAAAATGCTGCGCTGGACGTTATTCATTTTGTTCTTTGCCTTATTTGAGTGGTATGCCTTTCAGGCCATCAAAACCGTTACTCAAAATCGCTGGATCTGGTTGTTTTATTCGATTATTGTCATATCCATATTTGGTAGCCTCATTTGGGGGGGGTATAATCGTTCTGAGGGAATGACCGTTTCCTTCAACTATGCTATTGGATCATTTTTGATGCTGATTGCTTTTCAAATCTTGCTCATTGCCTTTTTATTTATCGAAGATTTGGCTCGGATTTTTCAGGCGATTTATGGCTATTTGACCGGAAATAAAGTCTCGGATGCTGGTTTTTTGCCAAGTAGAAGAAAATTTGTTTCTCAAATCGCACTGGGACTGGCATCAATACCTTTGACATCTTTATTGTATGGGATGTACAAAGGGCGTTATAACTACAAAGTACTTCAATATGAGTTGACCTACGATGATCTTCCCGAAGCCTTTGATGGATTTACCATTACACAGATTTCTGATGTACATTCCGGAAGTTTTGACAATGCCAAAAAGGTACAATACGGCATTGACCTGATCAATCGTCAACAATCTGATGTAATACTATTTACGGGGGACTTTGTCAACAACCAGACTTCAGAGTTGGACCCTTGGATTGACATCTTTGCCCAACTCAAAGCCCCTTTTGGCAAATACTCTGTTATGGGCAATCACGACTATGGCGATTATATGCAGTGGCCATCAGAAGCTGCTAAGGTGGAGAATTTTGAAGCGTTTAAAAAAGCACACCAATCTATGGGCTTTGATTTGCTGCTCAACGAAAGTCGTTTTTTAGAAAAAGACGGACAGCGACTTGCATTGATTGGAGTCGAAAATTGGGGTGCAGGGAGGTTTAAAAAAGCTGGTGATCTCAATAAAGCCGTCAGTGGACTACAAGCAACCGATTTTAAAGTACTTATGACACATGATCCCTCCCATTGGGAAGCCGAGGTGTTGCCCCACCCATTTCCGTTTCATCTCACCTTGAGCGGTCATACCCATGGCATGCAATTTGGCATCGAAATTCCTGGCTGGATCAAATGGAGCCCTGCCCAATGGCGCTACAAACAATGGGCTGGTATTTATGAACGCGACCAACAACGCATCAATGTAAATAGAGGATTTGGTTTCTTGGCCTACCCAGGACGTGTAGGAATGTGGCCAGAGGTAAGTGTCATTACTCTGAGACGTACATCATCGCTAACTTAGAAAAAAATCCTACCTTTATACCCAGCGAATAGACCAAAAATGATACACCATGTCAAAGTTTGGAGCTCTTATCAATGACCACCAACCACTGCTGTTGGTATTTTTTAATCCCGATGACACCGTTTCTACCCTCATGCATCCCGTTCTCAAAGATGTGGCTGCCGCTATGGGCGATCATGGAAAAGTGATTAAAATAGACGTGGAAAAAAACGAGGTGCTTTCTCAAGCACTACGCGTCAAAGTTTTGCCTACACTCATGATTTATAAGGCAGGTGAAATGTTGTGGCGGCAAAGTGGAGAACAAGATGCCAACACACTGATCAGTCTGATGAAAGACCACGTGGACTAGAATCTATTCCTCTAAATTTTCTTCCCCTAACAACCCCTCTAAGGCCTGATTGTATTTTTGGGTTATTTGATTTCTAAAATCGGTACTATCTTGTTGTCCAACCACCATGACCAAATTTTGGAAATCCATTATTTCTGATTTAATACGGTCTACTACCAACATTTGGTTTTCTGCAGAAAAACTTCCATAGAGGTTCATGCGCTCGTTAAAAGTTTCGAGAATTTGCTCAGCCAAAGATTGGGCTTTGATGCTGTTATTGGCCAAATAATAGCCTTCTACAACATCGATCAACTCGGTATAAAAGTCATAGGGGCCATACAAAAACACAAACGGTTTGGAAGCCGCAACAAATCGATCGAGCTCTTCTTCCATAATCGTACGGTCAGCATGTACCAAAAGCGCCTCCGTCAGTGTCCGATAGCGTTCGATTTCGGTAATAACTTCTTCGCCCAATTGGTATTGGTCATTGATGTTTAGCGAAGCAAAATACTGAAGACGATCTGCGTATTTAGCGGCAATTTGTTGAAGTAGTTCTGCTCCCTTTTCAGAAGCGCCCAGACGATAATACCCGTCAACAAAAGGCACCAATAGGCTATAATAGCCAAAGAAGTCAACAGGCATTTTTTCAAGGGCCAAGTCGATGATTTCTAATGCTTTTTGTTCGTTACCTTCGTTGATTAATTCTTCGGCCAGACGCGCCATATTGCTACGGAAAGAAATGCTGTTTTTTCGTGTTTCTGGGTCGTGATAAATGTCAGAACGCTCGGAGTTACCCCAACTCCAACGCATAACAATATCATACATCAAATCACTGTCAATACGTCCCATTAGATAGGGGTTGTATTGGCTCAAAGGGGTTTGTATTGGCACCAATTTGTAAACGAGACCATCGAGCTGAAGGTATTCTTTCATCCAGATATATTCGGCATCATCATAGCTTCCTCCTGTAAAGTAGATTGGACGCTCCCAGTCGTTGTTGGCCAAAATATCGAGCATCATAAACTGATTTTTTGAAATTCCTGTTTTGGGAAGATCAATATCAACGTAGGGGACAATAAGATCAGCATCTTCGGGTTTTACAACGCCGCTTTTTAAGACGTTTTCTTTGTTGACAGGAACCCGCAATTTGTTGGTAGGATAAAACACCATTTCTTGCGTGCCTTTAGGGTAGTTATTTGGATCGACGCCCGATTGCACCAGAAGGCTTTTGTATTTGGTGTTTGGGTTATCGCTGGTTACCCAGTTGACAAAATCTTTAATATCCCATCTTACCGAGTCCAACAGGGCTTCATGTTTGATATAATCTCTTGTGCCATATGCGTATTGTGCATGTTTGGTTTGAGAGGGTATGGGCGCGCTTTTATAAGTTTGACGTTTCATTTGGTCGATGTACCAATCGGTTGCCAAAAGGCTGGTGTTGATTGTTCGTACATCGGTTCTAAATTCTTCAATTTCTTGAGCATACCATAGTGCAAAAGTATCGTTGTCTCCAATCGAAAAAATCATGGCACCTTTGTCTTCCTGAATGGATTGCAAATAAGCCTTGGCAATGGATTGGGCAGTATATCGGTTGGATCGATCGTGGTCGTCCCAGTTTTGGGAAGCCATAAGCAGCGGCACGGCTAACATTGTGAGTGCCACGGCCAAGGGCGGTAGCCATTTTGATGAATATGATTTTAGTTTTTGTGCGATCGCAAAAGCGCCCAAGCCAATCCAGACAGCAAATACATAAAAAGACCCCACGAGGGCATAATCGCGTTCGCGAGGTTCAAAAGGGCGTTCGTTGAGATACACTTTGAGGGCCAGTCCCGTAAAGAGGAAAAACAGCAACAATACCCAAAATCGTTTTGGATCTTGCTGGTAGACAAAAAAGAGTCCCATAAGCCCTACCAGAAGCGGTAAAAAATAATAGGTGTTACGGGCCTTGTTGTTGAGGGCATCTTTGTCAAGCTGGGATTGATTGCCCAGGTGTAACTGATCGATAAATGGGATGCCGCTGAGCCAATTTCCTTTAAGAATGGTATACTCGCCCTGCAAATCGTTTTGGCGCCCAACATAATTCCACATAAAATAGCGCCAATACATATAATTCATTTGATATTGAAACAAAAACTGAAGATTGCTCCAAAGACTGGGTTTTTCAATATCGAGGTACGGCCCAAAATTTCTAAAAAATTCGTGGTAATCTTTTCCTTGCAACAGCCCATCTTGAGCTTCTTTTTTGAATGCTGCAACACGCGCTTGAAGTTGCTCGTTGGAACGGTAGGGGCGTGCGATTTCAAAATTTAAAGGTGCCGTGAAGTCCATATAATTTGCGGCATGTTCGGTGCTCCACAATCGGGGTAATAAGCCGCGTTGGTCGCTGTTGGAATTGATTCGAGCATTTTCCCAATGATTAACAATGTCGTAGCGCCCTGTTTTGAGGTTGCGCTCATATTTGGGTTTATCATCTATATAGGGTTCATCCTCGTCCTGCCCCACATACATATCGGAGAAAAAAGGCCCGTAAAACAATTTGGTTTCGGGATATTGTTCGAGGTTATAATAGGCCAAAAGTTGGCGGGCATCTGACGGGTCATTTTCGTTAATCACCGTATTGGCATTGGCCCGGATAGGGATCATGATCCAAGAAGAAAAGCCCAAGAACACAAACAGTATGGCCAATATCCCAGTGTTGAGATTGACCCAATTTTTTTGATAGGTCCATCTCAAGGTATAATAAAAGAATAGGACCATCACTAGACCAGCGATGAGGGTGCCACTGTTGAAGGGCAGCCCGATGCTGTTGACAAAATAGACTTCGGCACGGCCAAAAAGGGCTAGGGTTAGCGGCAATAGCAGCTTAAAAATAAACAGTAGTACCGCCACAGAAATCATGTTGGCAATCACAAAACCCTTTAAGGTTGTTTTTTTATAATTTTTAAAATAATAAATCATACCAATCGCCGGGATGGTCAAAAGCCCCATAAAATGAACGCCAAAAGACAATCCAATAATAAAAGCAATCAGCAAAAGCCATCGATCGCCACGAGGGGTATTCATATCTTGTTCCCAACGCAATCCCAACCAGAAAAGCAACGACAAAATAAAGGTAGCCATGGCATAGACTTCGGCTTCAACGGCATTGAACCAAAAACTGTCCGAAAAACAAAAAGCAAGTGCTCCTACTGCGGCAGACCCAAAAAAGGTAACTCGCTCTTGTAGGGTATCAAGCGAACTAAAGGCAGGCAATTTTTTTAACAAAAGCGTGAGGGTCCAAAACAAAAACAAAATCGTAAAGGCGCTTGAAAAAACGGACATATAATTGACCATCAGCGCAATTTTTTCAGGTCCCGAAGCAAATAAGGCAAAAAAGGCACCCATCATTTGAAACAAGGGTGCACCCGGCGGATGCCCAATTTGTAATTTGGCTGCTGTGGAAATATACTCGCCCGCATCCCAAAAACTGGCCGTTGGCTCAACCGTAATCCCAAAAGTAGCAAGGGCTATAAAAAATACAATCCAACCGATGAGGCGGTTCCAAAGTTTATAATCGTAATCCGTCATGATGTTGTTTTCGACAAAGCGAAAATACTAATTAATCAGGGGAACTCAAGTTCATTAAATAAAGATTAACGTATCCAATGGATTTATTAAGAACAAAAATTTGTGATAAAAAAACTTTACTGTAAATTTGCCACGCATTTGGCCCATGGTGTAACTGGCAACACGTCTGATTTTGGTTCAGAAGAGTCTAGGTTCGAGCCCTAGTGGGCCAACAAAAAAGGATCGCAATAGCGATCCTTTTTCTATTTATAATTATCAAGTTTAGTTTTATATCTTTATTTATTAATTTAAACTGATAGCCAATTATTCATGTCCATTCATTCACTTGTTTACGATACCCCTGGAAAATTTCAAGAAACACGTTTCGAAAAAATCCACAACCTCACCTTTAGTTCTTCATCAGAAGCTTCCAAAATGGTGGCTGCAGAAATTGCATCGGGGATTAGAAATTGTATCGACCGCCCCTATGTATTGGGATTAGCAACCGGATCATCTCCGATAGGCGTCTACCAAGAATTGGTACGACTTCATCGCGAGGAGGGATTGAGTTTTAAAAACGTGGTGACATTTAACCTAGACGAATATTATCCGATCGACGCCAAAGACATCCGGAGCTACCACCATTTTATGCACATCCACTTGTTTGATCATATCGATATCCCTGCCGAGCAGATTCACATACCAAAGGGCAACATACCGATGGAAAAAGTTCGGGCCTTTTGTACGGAGTACGAAGAAACAATTAACGCCTATGGCGGATTGGATTTTCAATTGCTTGGTATTGGCAGGACAGCTCATATTGGGTTCAACGAACCCGGATCACATCAAAATTCGGTCACCCGTCTCATTACTTTAGATGCCATTACCCGATCCGATGCAGCAAATGATTTTAATGGGTTAGAAAATGTTCCCAAAAAAGCCATAACCATGGGGGTGTCCAGTATCATGAAAGCCAAGCGTATTGTATTATTAGCTTGGGGACATAAAAAAGCACAAACGGTGGCACGTACTATTGAAGGTGAAGTTTCTAGCAAAGCGCCGGCCACATTTTTACAGCACCATAAAAATACTACCATCATACTCGATGAAGAAGCCAGTAGTGAGTTAAAACGGTTTAGAACACCTTGGTTGGTTCGCGATTGCGAGTGGACAGATGATCTACGCAAACAAGCCATTGTTTGGCTGTGTAAAAAAGTGAATAAGTCCATATTGATGCTTACCCAAAGAGATTATAACGAGTACGGCTTGTCGGATTTATTAGCCACCATGGGGTCCGCTTATGAACTCAACATCTGGATGTTCAATCAAATCCAAAAAACCATCACAGGTTGGCCTGGAGGCAAACCCCATCACTCGGATGAAAACCGCCCCGAGCGCTCCACACCTGCGGTCAAAAGGAGTATTATTTTTAGCCCCCATCCCGATGATGATGTTATTTCAATGGGAGGTACTTTTGCCCGGCTAATTGATCAGGGTCATGAAGTGCATGTCGCTTATCAGACCTCTGGAAATATTGCTGTTTCGGACGAAGATGCGTTGCGCTATGTCGAAGTTGCATTGCGCATGGAACCCGATTCTAAAAAGTTTCAGGCACTCAAATCAGAATTATTAGACACCAACAAAGCACCCATAGATAGCGAACAATTGCGATTGGTCAAAGGGACCATCCGCCGCAGCGAGTGTTTGGGAGCAGGACGTTTTTTAAAATTGCCCGTAGAACAGCTTCATTTTTTGGACCTCCCGTTCTATGAAACGGGTACGGTAAGAAAAAATCCACCCTCTCAAAAAGATGTTGACATTACCCTAGCACTTTTTGAAAAAATTAAACCCCATCAAATCTTTGCTGCTGGTGATTTGGCCGATCCTCATGGTACACACCGTACTTGCTTGGATGTATTGTTTGAAGCGCTAAAGCAATCCAAAGATGAGTCCTACATGAAAGATTGCTGGGTATGGCTCTACCGAGGGGCTTGGCAAGAATGGGGCATCCATGAAATTCACATGGCCGTACCGATGAGTCCAGACCAGGTATTGCAAAAGCGAAATGCAATTTTGTTTCACCAATCTCAAAAAGACAAAGTGATGTTTCAAGGAGAAGATCAGCGTGAGTTTTGGGTCCGTGCCGAAGAGCGCAACCGAGATACCGCAAAAACCTACAATGCCCTTGGAATGGCCGAATATCAAGCTATAGAGGCGTTTAGACGTTATTTTTATTAATTAAAATTCTTTTTGATAAGGATTTTATACGAATGCTTGTCGTTGTAAAAGTCATATAAAGTTGCTATGAGGATTTTGGTATTATTTTCTCTCATATTCTTCTGTTTCAACTGTTCTACCGAACCCAAAAGCAGCACCGTTGAACCTAAGGAGATCAGCACATTGGCACAATGGTTAGCAATTGATTTTAAGGACAGGCCCCCTCTGGAGGAAACTCCATTTGCAGATACACCACTATCAAAAGCCGAGGCCAACCGTGCCATGGAAGAACTCATAGACGATTATCAAAAGACATTTGATGCGTCCTATGGCAACCAATGGACAAGGCGGGTTTTGGAACTGGGCAATTTGCAAATGCCCTTTTATTATAAACGATTTGGCACTCCGCCATCAGATGGAAGCGCATTGTATATTTCGTTACATGGAGGAGGAGGTACTACTGCAGATGTAAATGATCAACAATACAACAATCAGAAAAATTTATACGATCAGACCATGCTTGGTCTAGAAGGGATTATTGAGCAATTTGAACCTCAAAATATGGTTACCTATTTTGAAAACCAATTGATTATTGCCGAGGTCCATGCACGTGCTGGAAATACAACCCAAGCCTTGACGGCCTTGAATCAGGTGCGTACATGGCTCAATAATGGGGGGCAACTTAATGCTAATTTTTCTGGAGAAACCTACCTGTATGCTCCTTTTATAGCAGCTGATTTTGAAAACGGAGGCATCGAAAACCAAGACAATATTTCGGCTCAAAAAGCCCTTTTAAGAGAAATCATAGAAGAGCGCTACGTATCGGGTTTTGGTATGCACATTTCGTTTAATGATGCGCGCAGACTACGCAAAGCCGACTCGGATATTTCGGTGCCTTTTGTAATGAAAAACAATTCGAGTACACAACGTGCCGAACGTTTGCCCTATGCTTATGATTAGTTGAATTCAAATGAAAATGCTCCCGAGGATCCAGGTATTTTTCAAAAAACACCGGTCAATCAATAAGGTATTTAGTTTGCTACTCAAAGGGGGCGCTGCCCCCTTTTTTATCTAAAGAACCAAAAGGTTATTTGGAAGCTCTTCGAAGATTCATTAGCTTCGGTGTACTATTTGTATTTGATGGATTTTAAAAAACTACAGTTGCCCCTTTTGTTTTGCTTGACCTTAGGTTTGGCACCCTACACCCCCGAGCCACATATATTAGGAAAGGTTCGTTGGTTGCTCGGAGGCGCCAACGGTATGCAAGCTCTTGACTGGTTTGATCTTCTCATGCACGGCTTCCCTTGGCTCTATCTTTTATACGTTATTACTAAGGGTGTAAAACCCAATAAAACACTGACTTTTTTGTGCTTTTTTCTTTTTGGTTGCTGCCTTTGGGTCAATTTATGATCTAATAATACCATAAAAACGTATCTTAGAGAGATAAACTACGAATTATGGGAGTCGGAATTCTCTTTTTTGCATCACTTTTTTTGTGCTTAGGCATAGGTCTGTTCATAGAAATTATCGAACGTCTCTAGACTTATAATTTATTGATAAAACTGCCCAGGGAATCTTTGAATTGGAATCCCGCCTCGGTTCGGTATTTGTTGAGTTTTTGATGTGATTCGAGCCCCCAAAGGAGAAATTCTTTGAAAAACCACCGATCCTCGGTGTTCAGTTGCGGTTGAAATTTGGTCACAAGGTCCTCCAATGGCACAATCGCATCAAGTTGTTTTTGATAGGCAGCATCCGTTTGACGATCTTCTAAAAACAATTCATTGTCACTAAAAAACCACTGCAGCAATTCATCATAAGGACTTTTACTATTGGGTTTTTCCAATTTTTCGATTTTTGGGAAATAGTCTGCAAACAGACTTTTGACCGCTTGATTGATGAGGTGCATACCAATTTGATCTGCGCCTTCTTGCTCTCCTTCATAGACTAGTTCAATTTTCCCATTGATGGCAGGAATCACCCCAAAAAAATCGGCCATTCTAACCGAGGTATTGTCCGAACCGTTGGCTAGCATTCGATGTTGTGCAGTACTGATAAGGTTTTCAAAAGCCGTAATGCTCATTCGGGCGCTGACTCCACTTTTAGCATCCACAAATTCGCTTTTTCGGGCCTCAAAACCTATTTGTTCAATAATTTCTTTGGCCAGTTCGGGAACGTGTATCTGTTTTTTTTGGGCATCGGTAAGTTGTACCTCTTGGGAGGTGATCGCCTTAGAAATCTGTCGATTGTTGGGGTAGTGGGTCAAAATCTGAGAACCAATTCGGTCTTTGAGAGGGGTTACGATACTGCCCCGGTTGGTATAATCTTCTGGGTTGGCAGTAAATATAAATTGTAATTCAAGGGGCATGCGAAGTTTGAACCCTCTTATTTGAATTTCTTTTTCTTGCAAAATCGAAAAAAGTGCCACCTGAATTCGGGCTTGCAAATCCGGCAATTCGTTGAGTACAAAAATACAGCGATGGGCCCTGGGGATCATTCCAAAATGAATCACACGCTCATCGGCATATGACAACTTGAGACTGGCCGCTTTGATGGGGTCAATATCCCCGATAAGATCGGCTACAGTAACGTCGGGCGTTGCCAATTTTTCAAAAAAACGATCGTTGCGGTGCAGCCAATCGATTGGGGTGTCATCGCCTTTTTCTTCTATAATATTTTTGGCATAAAGCGAAATGGGCAGCATGGGGTCATCATTGATTTCTGAACCTGCAACTACGGGTGTCCACTCATCGAGTAGTGCTACCATAAGGCGGGCAATTCGGGTTTTTGCTTGACCACGTAGACCCAATAAATTGATGTTATGCCCCGATAAAATTGCACGTTCTACTGCTGGGATAACGGTGTTTTCATAACCAATAATCCCATCAAAGTTTTTTTTGCCAGCGCGGAGGTTGGTCATGAGATTGTTGGCCAATTCGTGCTGAACCGTTGTGCTTCTGTATCCCGAAGCTTTGAGCTCTTGTAGGGTTTTTATAGTGGGTTTTTTCATAACAATTAGTTCATTTTTTTTCTTCTATTGCTTTCATAGTCTTCAAAAATCATATCTCCAAGGCCATTGAGTCCTGTGTAGAAAGCTTTTCCCTTGTTGTGGGCTGTAAATTCTTGTACAAAATGTTTGAGATAGGGGTCACTGGCAATCATAAAGGTGGTTATTGGGATCTGAAGTTTTCTTGCTTGGCGGGCCATCAGATAACATTTGTTGACAATTTTTGGGTCTAAGCCCACACTGTTTTTGTAGTAGGAGCCATCGGGCATTTGCAAACAACTAGGCTTGCCATCGGTGATCATAAAAATTTGTTTGTTGGTGTTTTTTTTTCGTCGTAGCAAGTCCATGGCCAAATTGAGGCCGGCCACGGTATTGGTGTGGTATGGCCCCACTTGGAGATAAGGCAGTTCTTTGATGGATATCGGTCGGGCATCATTTCCAAAAACCAAAATGTCTAGGGTGTCTTTGGGATACCGAGTGGTGATCATTTCTGCCAACGCCATGGCTACTTTTTTAGCAGGGGTGATACGATCCTCGCCGTACAAAATCATACTGTGGCTTATGTCAATCATCAAAACGGTACTCATTTGGGCTTTGTAGTGTGTCTCTGACACCACTAAATCGTCTTGACGAAGCTGAAATTCATCAATACCCCCGTGTATTTGAGCATTTTTTATGCTTTCGGTCAGCACTATTTTTTCGAGTCCGTCGCCAAACTGAAAGGGACGCTGGTCTCCCGACGCTTCTTGGCTAGATCCGCTATATTTGGTTCGGTGATTGCCTGTTTTTGATTTTCTGAGTTTTCCAAAAATCTGTTTTAGTGCATGTTCGCGTAAAAATTTTTCAGTCTTTGGCGTGATCGTAAAACTAGGATCATTGCCGTCCGGCCGAATTTCTTGACGCACATAACTCTTTTTTAATAGATCGTCAATAAAATCATCTATTGTATAGTCGGCATCGGTCAGTTCATATTCTTTGTCAAGCGCTCGAAGCCAATCAATAGCTTCATCAAAATCTCCAGAGGTGTGAATAATCAGTTCTTTGAAAATCTCGAATAAGCGCTCAAAAGGCGAAAGCACTTTGGGATCGTGTTTGGTAAATCGCCAACCGACACGCAATTTGGTACCCTCAAATTCGGAAGATTTGTTTTTCATAGCCTTGTCTCAAATATAAACAAAAAGTGCATCGCAAGAAAGTCTTAGAAGGCAACCAGGCTTTCCGAAGAGATGTTTGTAACTATTAGGTGATTTCATAAATAATTTTTACTTTTGCCCTGTTTTCTGATAAAAAAGTTTAGAGGCGACTAACAGGTCCCTCTTTTTTTTACTATGAATTTAAAGTCAAAGGTCGAACAATTGTTAAACGCAGCTCTGGAGGCTCATCCGGCACTCTTTCTTATTGATTTTAGGGTAGGTGCCGATAATGCCATCAAAGTTGTGTTGGATGGAGATCAAGGGGTGACCCTCAAAGATTGTGTGTCCGTAAGCCGTATGATCGAGCACAACTTGGATCGTGAAGCCGAAGACTTTTCTTTGGAGGTTACCTCCGTTGGTGTTAGCGCCCCTTTGGCGTTGCCCCGACAATATGTAAAAAATATTGGAAGAACACTTGAGGTAACGACTGCTGCTGGAGAATTGTTAACCGGTTCTTTAGTAGAAGCAAATGATCAGACCTTTGAATTGACATGGAAAACCCGTGAACCCAAGCCTGTTGGTAAGGGCAAAACAACCGTAATCAAAAATAAAACCCTGCCGTATGACGAAGTGCAATCGGCAAAAGTAATTGTACAATTTTAATCCTTTAGCATGGAGAATTTAGCATTAATTGAGTCCTTTTCAGAGTTTAAAGATGAAAAACTAATCGACCGCGTCACCCTTATGGTGATTTTAGAAGAGGTCTTTAGAAACACCTTAAAACGCAAGTTTGGCTCCGATGAAAACTTTGACATCATTATCAATCCCGACAAAGGAGATTTAGAAATTTGGCGCAACCGTATCGTCGTAGAAAACGGCGCGGTCGAAGACCCCAACCAAGAGATTGAGTTGGATGAAGCCAAAAAAATCGAACCTGATTTTGAAGTGGGAGAAGATGTTTCGGAGGAAGTAAAAATTGCAGCACTCGGGCGTCGCGCAATTATGAGCCTTCGGCAAAATTTGGTTGCAAAAATATTTGAACACGACAGCACCAATATCTTCAACCAATTTAAAGATCGCGTTGGTGAAATATACACAGCCGAGGTACATCATGTTAGAAATCGCGAAGTCATCTTGCTCGATGATGAAGGTAACGAAATTATATTGCCCAAAGACCGCCAAATACCTAATGATTTCTTTAGAAAAGGAGACAATGTACGTGGGGTAATCGATGCGGTAGAAATGCGTGGCAACAAACCGAGAATTATACTTTCTAGAACCTCTCCTGTTTTCTTAGAAAAACTATTCGAACAAGAGATCCCCGAAGTTTTTGATGGGCTAATTACGATCAAAAAAGCCGTTCGTATTCCTGGAGAAAAAGCCAAAGTAGCCGTAGATTCTTATGATGATCGTATCGATCCAGTAGGCGCTTGTGTAGGGATGAAAGGATCTCGAATTCATGGTATCGTCCGAGAACTTGGCAACGAAAACATCGATGTAATAAACTACACCAACAACTTGCAGTTATTCATATCAAGAGCCCTAAGCCCTGCAAAAGTCAACTCCCTCAAAATCGATGAAGAAGAAAAGCGCGTTCAAGTATTTTTGAACCCCGAAGAAGTCTCCAAAGCGATTGGAAGAGGAGGGCACAACATCCGACTGGCAGGCAAGCTAACCGGTTTTGAAATTGATGTATATAGAGAAGGTATGGAAGAGGATGTAGAATTATCAGAATTCTCGGACGAAATCGATGCATGGGTGATTGAAGAGTTCCAAAAAGTAGGACTCGATACCGCCAAAAGTATTTTAGAGCTCGATGCAACAGACCTTATAAAAAGAACCGACCTCGAAGAAGAAACCATCAAAGATGTAATCAAAATCCTCAGAGAGGAGTTTGATGATGAAGCTTAATATTTGCTAAATTTGAACCAACACCAACCCGTATATGGCTGACCAACCTAGTATCCGTTTGAATAAAGTTCTCCGCGAATTTAACATCTCGTTAGACCGCGTTGTGGACTATTTGGCCCAACAAGGCGTCGAAATCGAAGCACGCCCAACAACCAAAATTTCAAACGAGTTATATCAACTCTTGCTGGACGAATTCGAAACCGATAAATCCAAAAAAGATGCTTCTTTTGAAATCAGTGAAGAAAAACGAAAAGAAAAAGAAAAGCTTCGTAAAATCCAAGAAGAGAAAGAGTTAGAACGTCAGCAAGCCCTAGAGCAAAAAGAACAGGTAGTACGTGCAAAAGTCGATATTGAAAAACCCAAAATGCTTGGAAAGATCGATCTAAACCCGGTTAAGAAACCCGTTGCAAAACAAGAAAAGCCAGCAGCAGCTCCCCAAGCCGAAGTCGAAAAAGATTCCGAGGTAGAATCTCCTTCTAAACCAACCGTAGCTCCTGCCCCACCAGTAGCCGAAAAGAACGAAGCAGAAGAAAAAATAACTACTCAATACAAAAAACTAACCGGTCCCAAAAAAACCGGTCAGACGATTAACCTAGATGCAGTAAACTCCAAGGAGAAAACTGTCGAAGAAGCCCGAAAACGCAAGCGAAAAAGAATCAGTAAAGACACCAAACCTGATCCTAAAAAAGCGCCAGCACAACGTTCTAAAGGAGGTAATCGTCAACCTCAGATTAACAAAGTAGAGCCCACGGAAGAAGAAGTACAAAAGCAAATTAGAGAAACCCTTGAAAAACTTCAGGGCAAATCCTCTAAATCTAAAGGGGCCAAATACCGAAGAGACAAAAGGGATCAGCATCGTCAAAAGTCCGAAGACGAAATGGCTCAAATGGAAGCCGAAAGCAAAATAATTCGGGTTACAGAATTCATCACAGTAGGCGAAATTGCAACGATGATGGATATCAGCTCAACAGAAATTATTTCTGCCTGTATGTCATTGGGAATTATGGTCACCATGAACCAACGCTTGGATGCTGAAACCCTGAGCATTGTTGCCGAAGAGTTTGGCTATCAGGTTGAATTTGTCAAAACAGAACTCGAAGAAAATATAGAAGATGAGGCCGACAAAGAAGAAGACCTTCTAACCCGCGCACCTATCGTTACAGTAATGGGTCACGTTGACCATGGAAAAACATCTTTGCTCGACTTTATACGTGAAGAAAATGTAATCGCCGGTGAGTCAGGAGGGATTACCCAGCACATCGGAGCCTATTCGGTGAGTTTAAAGGACGGCCAACGTATTACCTTCTTAGACACCCCAGGCCACGAAGCCTTTACCGCAATGCGTGCACGAGGAACTCAGGTTACCGATATTGCTATTATTGTAGTCGCTGCAGATGATGATATCATGCCGCAAACCAAAGAAGCTATTAGTCACGCTCAAGCAGCAAGCGTACCCATAATTTTTGCCATCAATAAAATTGATAAACCCACAGCCAATCCGGATAAGATCAAGGAAGCTTTGGCAGGGATGAACCTTTTGGTCGAAGACTGGGGAGGGAAAATCCAATCACACGACATCTCAGCCCTCAAAGGAACAGGTGTCAACGAATTGCTAGAAAAAGTGCTTTTAGAAGCAGAAATTTTAGAACTTAAAGCCAATCCAAATCGCAAGGCCAAAGGAACAGTTGTTGAAGCCTACCTCGATAAAGGCCGCGGATATGTATCGACCATTTTGGTGCAAAATGGAACACTCAAGATAGGAGACTACCTCTTGGCAGGTAAACACAGTGGTAAGGTAAAAGCCATGTTCGACGAACGCGGAAAAAACCTAACCGAAGTGCCCCCATCAACACCTGTATCTGTACTAGGGCTGGACGGAGCACCTCAAGCGGGCGATTCTTTTAATGTATTGGAAGACGAAAAAGAAGCCAAACAAATTGCAGCCAAAAGAACCCAACTCTTAAGAGAGCAAAATGTGCGCACTCAAAAGCACATTACCCTCGATGAAATTGGAAGACGTATCGCCCTTGGAGACTTCAAAGAGTTGAACATTATCCTAAAGGGAGATGTTGACGGTTCTGTAGAGGCACTGACCGATTCCCTTCAAAAATTATCAACCGAAGAAATTCAAGTAAACATCATTCACAAAGGTGTTGGAGCAATCACAGAATCTGATGTGCTCTTGGCAACTGCTTCAGATGCTATTGTTATTGGGTTCAATGTCAGACCTACAGGAAACAGCCGCGAATTGGCCGAAAAAGAAGCTATTGATATCCGTTCTTACTCCATCATCTATGACGCAATCAACGATGTTAAAGATGCTATGGAAGGGATGTTGTCACCAGACCTCAAAGAAGAAATCACAGGAATGGCCGAAATCCGCGAAACCTATAAAATCTCAAAAGTGGGTACCATTGCAGGATGTATGGTGCTAAGTGGTAAAATTTTCCGTAATTCAGGAGTACGACTTATACGCGATGGTGTTGTGATCTACACAGGTGTATTGGATTCACTCAAACGCTTTAAGGACGATGTCAAAGAGGTTGCCAAAGGTTATGATTGTGGACTTCAAATCAAAAACTACAACGAAATTAAAGAAGGAGATCAAATCGAGTGCTTTAAAGAAGTAGCAGTTAAAAAGACGTTATAAACCCGTTTTGGGTTCTAACAAAAAGGCTTCTCTAAATGTCTTTTTTAAAATATTGAGCTGCTCGAGTGCATCAAGGTATTTTTTGAAAGGCCCAACTTGCACCTTATAATTGGGTGTTTCAAAGCTCATTTTTACTTCCAATTCAGGGTCAAGTTCTTGAACTTCTTCCATGATTTCAGTAGCCTGATCATAGGTGCCATAATACAGTTGAATCATATAGAATTCATTCGCAAATTGTTCACGATTGGCCTCAATTTTCAACATTAATGCTTTTGAGATCAAGCTATCTTGTTTAACCTCCACAAGGGCCTCTTGGCCCCAAATAACATCCGATGTGGTGACGCTAATTAGAACAAATAGAAGCCATTTTGTCGCTTTTCTTTTCATAATACAAAGGAATACATTTTATCACATTTTACCCATAATTTAAACAGAACAAAAACCTTATTTAGAACAAATATAAATTAGACATATTGTGAGTGCTAATATTTTTACAATAACAATGCTATACTTACTTTTGTGTGATTTTAGAAAGGAACTTTGTTAGATATCACTTATATATTCAACATGAAACAGGGGTTAAGCCAACGCATAACCAGAGGTTTCCACTCATTTCTACTTGTAACGCTACTTCTAGGAGCTACTACTCAATCTTTTGCTCAAGAGCCAGACGTTGAAGCCGGAAAAAAACTCTTCAACGCCAACTGTGCTGCTTGCCATAAACTCAACAAAAAAGCGGTAGGACCAGCACTGAGAGGTGTATCACAAAAGTATGATAAAGAGTGGTTATACAGCTGGATCAAAAACAGTGCCGCAATGATCAAAGCTGGAGATGCACAAGCCATTGCTATTTGGGAAGAATATAACAAAACAGCCATGACTGCTTTTCCACAACTTTCCAATGCAGATATTGACAACATCATTGCCTATACTGATTATACACCACCCGCAGCTGCAGCAGCAGCACCAACTGCCGGAGGAGCTGTTAGTGCAAACACATCTGGGATCAGCAACGACCTTGTATTGGCTGCCTTGACACTGGTTTTCTTGTTGTTGGTTGTGATGCTTTTCTTAGTGCAAAAAACACTCATTAAGATTGCCAAAGCAAGTGGTGTAGCACTCGAAATCAAAGAAAAACCCGAACGCACCCCAATCTGGAAAGCGTTTGTTCAAAATCAATTTTTGGTTTTTGTTTCTGTAATTTTTTTATT
>Ga0255768_10000500_pt1 | contig 40061 bp, 52 predicted proteins | sample 071ome_33_FD_179983 | JGI IMG/M metagenome (GOLD analysis project Ga0255768, IMG submission 179983) | Coastal salt marsh microbial communities from the Groves Creek Marsh, Skidaway Island, Georgia - 071412AT metaG (version 2) | ecosystem: Environmental > Aquatic > Marine > Intertidal zone >... | reverse complement strand
GAACTGCAGATTGCTTATTACAAAAAATAAACGAAGATTTTACAATAGCAGTTACAGATACTACTGTTGAGAACTTTCCTAAAGAAGGAAATAATGCAGTAGTTTTATTTGCAGCTAGAAATGCATTGATGAGACTAATGAATGCAAAACATTCTAATTCAAGTATTACAACAGCATTTACAGCATTAAAAACAGAATTAGATGAAACGCAAGCAGTAGCTGATTTGATTAACACTCAAGTAGATAGTGCTGTTACAGAAATTGGAGAAATGGTTATAAATATTGATGCAAGTATAGATACTGCATTATCAGCTATGAAAACAGCTGCAGATAAAATTAACACTGCAATAGAGTTAGCAAATGATGAATATGATGAAGTAGCAGTAGAAGTTACAGGAACTGCAACCTCTCCAATATCAGCAGCTAGAAGTGCAGCAGTAAGTGCTTTATCAATAGCAGATTTAACTATAAGTTCTTCTGCTCCATCTGCTCCAACTTTAGGAACAGTTAGCTATTCTGCAGCAACAAATGCAGACGCATCTGCATCTGCTGTTAGTGCAATTACTGTAGATACTGTAGCTAAAGCAGATATATCTGGAGATGTGCCAACATATACAAAACCAACACAAACTTTTGATATTGGACAATTTGAAACATTTTTAGAGACAGATGAAGATACAGAATTAGCACAACTACAACTTGGAAGATTAAACAATGAGTTAGGAGAGTATCAAGCTGATATACAAAACGAATTAAATGAATTTAATAAAGAAAATGCTAGATATACAGCTAATGTTCAAGCAGAACTTGCAAAGCATAATTCTGATTTAAGAAAAGCAATAACTCAAGCAGAAATAAATGCAAGAGATGCACAACAAGAAGCAGCTCAAACAACTGATATAGATAAGTTTAATAAAGCTCAAGACCAAGCTCTTGCTTTACAAAATGCTGCTCAAACTATGCAAGCAACTATTGCGAATAATGATGACTTGGTAACAAAGTTTTTACAAGAAATAAATCTTTATCAACAAAACATTGCTAAAGAAATACAAGAATATTCTCAAAATTTACAACAGAAAATATCTGAGTATCAATCTGCTTTAGCAATACAAGCTAGTTATTATCAAGAATCTCAAGCAAGAATTAATGCAGGTAATGCTTACCTTGCAGAAGCACAAGCTAGAGCAAATGAAGTTAATACTTACGCTTCAGAAGTTAATTCTAGATTAGCACAAGTTAATGTTCAAGGAACTGTAGCAAATAATTATTTAGCAGCAGCTCAAGGATATGCTACAGAATTAGGGTCTAAAATAAATATTGCTCAAGCATATGGAACAGAGGTTAATTTAAGACTAGCAGTAGACAATACTGAATATCAATGGTATGCTCAACAATATGCAGCAGTTGATGCTCAATATAAACAAGCTTTACAGTTAATATCTGTTGAAAAAATAGAATCAGAAGAACAAAGATTACACAGAGAAGGTAGATAATGGCAGCGATAGAATTTACAGGAAAAGAAATTTTTAGTAGAGTGTTACAAGCAGTTCCTAATGTATCAGAAACTTATGTTTTAAACTTAATTAATGAAGCATTGATTGATATGGGTAGATATACTAATCAAATAGAGAATGCAAAGACAGATTTAAATCATAATCAACTTTGGTACGCATTAGATGATGATGAATCAATAACTGTAAATAAAGTTTTTAGATGTGCAATCTTAAATTCAGATAGCGAGTATATTGAGATACCAAGATTAACTCCTGGAAGAATTAAACAATTTTATAATGAATCAGATACAGCAACTAATACAAGTTGGACGGAGGTATAATGGCAGCGGTAAGTAGTTCATACAAAGACCCTAATAAAACATTTGTTTGGTGGATTGAAGGCGATAGAATCGCTATTGGTACGACTGAAGGAGATGGAGGTACAACTGCTACTGATAATGGTAGATTAAAACCAGTACAATTAGGAGCTGGTAATACTATTACAGATGGTATTGTTATTTCTTATTATGCTGAACCAGATAAATATACCGCATTATCTGATTCTTTAGATATCGATAATGTGCTACAACCAGCAATTATTGATTTTGTAAAAGCAAAGGCTTTGATGGACGCAGCGGCTAAAACAGAAAATCCAGCTACTGCACAAATTAGAATGGCTTCTGCGCAACAATGTATGGCAAACTACAAAGAAGCAGTCAGAAGATATGGTATGAAGAAAAACGATAAAGTTGGTGGAACTAGAGCAATTGCACCAGCAGATTTAAGATAAGAGGGCACAATGGAAGTAAATAAAGACAGTAAATTTACAATTAGTATTGAAACTGGGATTAGTATTGCTGTAACTATTGCAATGGTTGTAGGTATGTGGTATTCATTAAAAGCTGAAATTGAAATAGCTAAAGAATTACCTGAGCCACCAATCAGTAGAACTGAATACGATTTAAAAGACCAAATGATTAGAAATTCTATTTTAAACACTGAAGAAAAAGTAGAAAAGCTTGAAGAAAAAGTAGACGATATTAAAGAAGATACAAGAAGTATTAACGAGACTCTACTTAATATGAACAATAAATGAGGTTAAGAGATGAAGAAATATTTTTTCTCATGGCTAGTATGGGCTGGTGTATATTTATCACTATCCTTATCTTCCTTATACTCTCAAACTGTTAACTTAGATACAGTTCAATCAGTCCAACTCATGAAGAATGAGTTTTGTGCAGTTATTGAAGTAAATGCATCTTGGAACTGGAAAAATAAAGTTCCGATTGAAGAACTGGAGAAGTGTTATACTGGATATGTTGACTTAGCAAATCCAGCTATAGGGGCTATTATTCAAAATGAATGGAACATTACTGTTGTGCCTACCATTATTATTTTTGAATATGGAAAAGAAGTTAAAAGATTTGAAGCTGGTTTATCTATGAAGTTTCATAAAGATGAGATATTAGATAAGATTAAGCAAGAAATTATTAAAATAAACTAGGAGTAAACAATGCCAGCAAAAAAAACATCAAAGAAAGACCCACGTCTAGCAAGAGCTGGTGTATCTGGCTACAATAAACCTAAACGTACACCAAATCACCCTAAAAAGTCACACATTGTTGTAGCTAAAGAAGGGAGTAAAGTAAAGACTATACGTTTTGGAGAACAAGGTGCTAAAACTGCAGGTAAACCTAAAAAAGGTGAATCTGAGAAAATGAAGAAAAAGAGAGCAAGTTTCAAGGCAAGACATAGAAGAAATATTGCCAAAGGAAAGATGTCTGCTGCATATTGGGCAGATAAAGTTAAATGGTAAACAGGAGAAAACATGAACTTAGTAATCAGTAAAATCCTAACTAGTTTAGGAACCGAGAAATTCATCAAAGCTATTCTATTACATTTAGGCGATTGGTTAGTAGCTAAATCTTCTAATAAATTAGATGACAAGCTTTGGAGTGAAGTTAAAAAAACCTTAGATAAATAGGAGAGAATATGAACTGTGATTGTGGCTGTGGAGGCTGTGTAAATGCCTAGAATGTCATTACAACTAAATGACTTTAGCGGAGGGCTTAATACTAAGTCCTCTCCTAGGGATATTGCACCTAATCAGGTACAGAAAGCAGATAATGCATTCTTATCTAATCCTGGTTTAATTCAGGCTACATCAGATGCTACATCTAAAAGCACAACATCTCCAACAATGACACATACCAAACAAGGTAATGGCGCATTTATTTTTAACTCTCAATATAATGTTGATACAGATGGCACTGCAACACAACCTACTCAAGCAATAGCATATCCAATCAATAAGGGTGTTGGTAATTCTACAATACAATTTTTTAGAAGAAATTTTGACAGCACTGGAGACTTTTCACATCTAGATTATACAACGACAAATACTGAAATAGATATGGGAGTTGATGGAGAAGTTCAACCAGTATATTATTTTGTAGATGGATTATTATATGTTTCTGATAAATTAGTTGTAGACGGAACAGTAAATAGTTCTGAACCTAAAAAACTAACTTATATTGAATCAGACAGATTTGGACAATCAGTTTCTGGTTGGCAAAATTTAACTATGCAAATAGAAACAGATACAGTTTTTACTGGAATAAATCAATATGCAAGTGGAAGTGAATATTCAGCTATTACAGATACAGGAGATTTTCAAGTAGTATTAAGTTCAAGTCCTACTATTGATTCACAAGATTTAACTACTGTGACAACATCTGCAGCAGTCAATATAGTTACTACAACTAATCCAGATGATGCAAGTCCAGACCCTTATTATGATATTGGTCTTACAGATAAAATTATTTATGTAAAATCTCTAACTGGTGCTGTAAACCTAGATACAGACGATTTAGATTTTGATACTGCATATTCATCTTCTACAGATTTTGAACCTGATATGGTAATCTATATTAATAATGAAGCAATGAAAATACTAAGTGTTTCTTATCTAGATAGTGGTGGAACAAGTGATATTGCCAGATTAACGGTTCAAAGAGATATCTATGGAGTTTATGGAGGTGGAATTGAACATGAAAGTAATTCTCAAATAAAAGTATTAACTAGTGATACAGATGTAGTTACAGGAGGTGGTTGGGAAGTAGGTTCTTATGAATTTTGTCATACTTTTGTAGACTTGCAAGAAAATGAAACTTTACCGCAAATACCATTATCAACAAAATTTGATATATCAGAGGGGTCATACTTTAATAGTGTTGGATTTAGAGTTAAATATGCATCTTGGACTTCAAGAAAAAATGAAAAAGGTGTTCGTATTTATACAAGAAAAAGTGGTGGTAATGGTAGATGGATATTATTTTTAGATGTAGATTATACTTTTGGAACTCATGGAGGTATTAGAAAGAATTTATTTGAAGATTATCAAGCTCTTGAAGATAACACTTCAACATATAAACAAGTAGCTACTACTAATTTATTAAACATTGTTAATCCTTCTCTTGATACTTATGAAAGTATTAATGGATATTCTCAAGACGAAGAAGATATTACTTTTGGTACTGATGGCGGATATAAAGCAGCTACAGTATGTGCAAGAAGAGCTTGGGTAGCAAATGTTAGAAAGAATGATAAAGTTTACGACGATAGAATTTATTATACACCAGTCAATAGATTTTCTACTTTTCCAGATAGTTATTATTTAGATATAGGAATTAGTGACGGTGATTCATTTACTGCATTACATAGTTTAGGCAATAGATTATTAGCGTTTAAACAAAGAAAACTTTACGTAATTAACATATCTTCTTCTTCTGATGCTGGTTGGTACCTAGAAGCAGAATATGATGGCGTAGGTTGTAGACAACAAGAATCAGTATGTAAAACACCATTTGGAGTATGTTGGGTAAATGATGATGGTGTTTATATTTATGATGGACAAGGATTACCAAAAGAATTAAGTGTTGCATTAGATGATGCTACTTGGAGAACAAATCAAATTAATAAGAATCCAGCAATTGGTTATAATAATAAATATAAACAATTAAATGTAGTACAGGACACTGCAGCAGATACAGATGTATTTGTATTTGATTTTCCTACACAAGGTTGGAGCTTAACTAAATCAATTGGTAGTAGTGGAATATCAAATTTTCTACCTTCTTTTGATGGATTGTATTATATAGAATACGGAGCAACAAATGCTAAAACAGTAAAGTTATTAACTGGTGATGTAGGTACAAAACAAATTACTTTACAAACAAAAGATATAGATTTTGGAAACCCTGGTCTAGTAAAAAAAGTAAAAAAAGTTTATATATCAGTAAAAGATGACGGAGGAGCTGGTAGTGGAAACACTTTAACTCTAAAATATGCTTTAGATGGTAATACTTCTTTTGGTAATGCAGCAACTGCAACGCCTGAAGATGAATTAGGTGAATTTGATACACTAACATACACTATAAATCAAAATTGTCAATCAATAGCTTTAGAACTAACAGACGAAGACGGCGAAGCTATAACTATAAACGATATAAATATAGATTACAGATTAACTAATAAGAGACCTTCATAATGCCTAAATCAGGAGAACATAATGTCAATAATATTGACTCGTTCTTTAGAGTTAGACCATCTAGAACTAACTTAAGAGAAGGAGAAACAGTATCATTTCTTGAAGATGGAAAGCTTGTTAAGCAAGAAAAAAGAAATGGTGTTGTTTATGAAATCAAACTTACTGAACTTGGCAAACAAGATAAAGTAAAATCTGAAAAAACTACAGCTTCAAGTTCTAGTAGCTCTAGTTCTGCTGGTTTAATTTCTGCAATCACAGCAGGAGCTGGTCTAACTGGAGGAGGAACTACTGGTACAGTTAATTTAGATGTAGGAGCTGGTACTGGTATTACAGTATCTTCTAACTCTGTTAGTATTGATTCTACTGTTGTTACTTTAACAGGCACACAAACCTTAACTAACAAAACTTTAACAAGTCCAATTATAAGTTCTATTAGCAATACTGGAACTTTAACATTACCTACTTCTACTGATACCTTAGTAGGTAGAGCAACAACTGATACCCTAAGCAATAAAACTTTAACAAGTCCTACTATTAACACTTCTTTGACTTTTGATTCAGTAGCTTTAACTGCTATTCAAACTTCATTAGAAGCTTTTGCAGACAATGATACTTCTATAATGACTTCTGCAGCAATACAAGATAAGATTTTAAGTTATGGTTATAGTACTACAACAGGAACAGTAACAAGTGTATCAGGTGGTAATGGTTTAACTGGAACAATCACTTCTTCAGGAAGTTTAAATGTCGGTGCAGGAACACATATTACAGTCAATGCCGATGATGTTGCAGTCAATACCACAACTTTATTTGCATCTCCTGCTTTTACAGGAACTGCTACTGGAGTTAATCTTACTTTATCAGGTAATTTAATTGTTAATGGAACAACCATTACTATTGACACTGACACTCTTGCTGTTCAAGACCCACTGATAAAATTAGCAAAAGCTAATAGTGCAACAGATACAGTTGATATTGGTTTTTATGGTTTATATGATACCAGTGGCTCACAAGATTTATATGCTGGATTATTTAGAGATGCTGATGATAGTGGCAAGTTTAAATTATTTAAAGATTTACAAACTGAGCCTACTTCAACAGTTAATGTACTTGGAACAGGATATACTACTGGAACATTAGTTGCTGCATTAGAAGGGAATGCTTCTACAGCAACAGCTTTAGAAACTGCAAGAACCTTTACTTTAACAGGAGAAATAACTGCAGGTGGTGTTAGTTTTGATGGAACAGGAAATGTATCTTTATCTACTGCTATAAGTGCAGGTGTTATTGAAGATGGAGATATAGCAAGTGATGCTGCAATTACAATTACTAAATTAGCATCTTCTACTATTAGTGGTGTTTCTTTAGGTGGAACTTTAAATACATTAACATTAAGTTCACCATTATCTTTTACTTTAGGAACAAGTTATACAGGTGCAGTTACAAGAAATATAGAGCTTGATGTTGCATCTATTAATCACGATGCTTTAGCAAATTATGTAGCTAATGAACATATAGATTGGACAGCAGCAAGTGCAGGAACAATACATTCTTCTAATTATACAGATACAAGTCAAGCAACTACTTTTGTAATACAAGATAGTGGAACACCTTCTAATGTTACTATTTCACAAGGTAAATATGTCAAATTCCAAGCATTAAATAATGGTGGATTAGATATTCAATGGGCAAGTCCATTGGGTGCAGGTAGTTCAGGTGACCCTTATGATTTACAATTCCAAATTGATTTAGGTGATTTACCTGCAATGGCAGGAAGTCTAAGTGGAACAGATAATGTTGCAGTATATGATTCAACAGAAGGAACAGTATTAGTAACTGCACAAGAAATAGCAGATTTAGCTTCAGCAGGACTCACCTACAATGGCTCAACTGCTAATGGAGTATTGACTTATGGTAGTAGCACTACAATAGATGTAGAACAATATCTTACTTTTGATGGAAATTCCTTATTAATTAGAGGAGATAATAATGCAACTAAAAATATTGAAATTGGTTATGGTACAACTGGAAATAATTATGCTTACATAGATTTAATTGGAGACACTACTTATACAGATTTTGGTGCAAGATTTATTAGAGAAAATACTGGACCAAACACAGGAACAGCTATTGAACATAGAGGTACTGGTGTTTTATCATTAAATGCAAAAGATGCAGGAAGTGTAAGATTTTATACAAGTAATACTGAAAGAGTTAGAATAGATAGTTCAGGGAATATTGGTGTTGGAAATATAGCACCAAATGAAAAATTACAAATTAATTCTAATGTAAGTTATGATACTAAAATAAGACTTGGAGATAATGGTACAAGTAGATATTTCTTAGCAGGTATGCTTGATAGTAATACTGGTATGATTGGTTATGTAAATGGCTCACCATCTCACTTAGCATTTCATACTGGAACTGGTGCAACTGGCTCAGAAAAAATGAGAATAACAACTGATGGATATGTTGGAATTGGCACAAATTCACCAAATGCAGCATTAGAAATAAAAGATTATTTTCAAATTGAAGCATCTTCCACTTATATGGGTATTTTAGGATTTAATAGAAATGTAAATACTGGTGCTATTTTAAATGGAAGTTATGGTGCTTATCAACTTCATAATTATCAAGGTAAACTATATTTACAAGTATATAATTCAGCAGGAACAGCAGTAGACCAAAATGCTTTAGTTGTTGATAATTCTGCTAATGTCGGTATAGGAATTGTACCAAAAACTGGTGGTTCAACTTGGCAACATATTCAATTTGGTGGAACTGGTAATTTAGTTGCAAGAAAATCAGATACAACAATAGACTCAATGTTTGCTAATAACTACTATGTAAACTCAAGCAATGTAGATAGCTATATTACTACTGGTGCAGCAGCAAGAATGTATTTAAATGATAATGAATTTAATTTTGACCAAGCAGCTTCAGGTACTGCTGATACAGCAATATCTTTTAGTACTGCTATGAAAATAGACTCATCAGGAAATGTCGGTATAGGAACTAACTCACCACAAAGTAAACTTCATACTGTGCAAACTTTAGATACAGTTTCAAATACTCTTGCTAATGGCAATTATGGTTTAGTTGTTGCAGGAGATGTTGCAGGAGTTGCAACAGATACAGTAGGAATACATTTAGCTGCTAAATCAGTATCAGGCACACCAACAAGAGGAGCATCAATTCTTGCAGAAGTTCAATCAACAGGAAATAATCACGATTTAATTTTTGCTACTTCAGCAGTATCTGCAGCACCTGCAGAAAGAATGAGAATTACAAATGCAGGTAATGTCGGTATAGGAACTACATCACCTGGTGCAAAGATGCATATCCAAAATGGTGCAACTTCTTATACTTGGACACCTTATGGTGGAACAACTGCAATATTTGAAGGAACAAGTAGTAATCATTCTATTGTAAGTATTGTTGGTTCTACTACTGGGCAATCATCTATTTGGTTTGGAGATACAGATGCTCAAAGTGTAGGTAGAGTTAGATATGAAAACTCAACTAATAATATGGAATTTTGGACTAATGGTACTGAAAAAATGACTATTACTTCAGCAGGTAATGTCGGTATAGGAACTACATCGCCAAGTTATCTTTTACACTTATCAGGAACTGCTCCTGAATTAGCATTTACAGATACAGATGGCAGTAAGACCTGGAGAACAAGAGCAGTAACTAATAATTTTCACATAACAGAAACTGGTGCAGGTGACCCTTTTGTAATTGAAAGTGGAGCAGGTGCTAATGCTTTTAAAATTAACTCATCAGGTAATGTAGGTATAGGAATTGCATCACCTGAAGGTAAAGTCCACATTTATAATGGAGATGCAAGTGTGGCACCTGATAGTGATGGTGATGAATTAGTAGTTGAAAATAGTGGTGATAGTGGTATTAGTATCTTATCAGGAGAAAGTAGCATACATACTGGTACATTAATCTTTGGTAGTGCAAACGATGCTTTCGGTGCAGGGCTTCAATATAGTTATTACAACAATTCTTTAAAACTAATGACTGCAAATACTGGTCATTCTTTAATTTTTTCAACTGATAATAATGTTGAAGCTATGAGAATAGATAGTTCTCAAAGAGTCGGAATAGGAACTACATCACCAAGCAATAAATTAGAAGCTTATGGGACTGATGCAGGGTTAGTAGTTCATTATCAAGGAAATTCAAGAGGTGGTATTCATGCACTATCAACTCAAAGAATAGCATTAGCAACTACTGCAAGTGCAGATGATTTAGTCTTTGGTTATGGTGGTAGTCCAGTAACAAGTGCAGGTTTTGTTGAAAGAATGAGGATTGACAATAGCACAGGTAATGTCGGTATAGGAACATCATCACCTGGAACTAAATTAGAAGTAAAAGCAAATGGAGATACTTCACAAGAAGTAATAAAGATTAGAAATAGTAGTGGAACTGAAATAATGACTATTGCTGCTATTGATGGCAATGGAGATGGTTATATTAACTTTAATAGTTCACCAGGAACAATCAACACTAATGGTGGAGATTTAATTTTAAGTCCTGGAGGTTCAGGTAATGTCGGTATAGGAACTACCTCACCCTCACAAAAGCTACACACGAATGGAACAGCAGGAGATACAAGAACAAGAACTTCTACAAGCAATCATGGAACATATTTTGAATCAGGTGTTACATCAGATAGTGCAGGGATTTTATTAGTAGCAGGTCATGCTTCATCTATATTAAATATATATCTACAAGGAAGTGGTGGAGTATCTAATGAATTTCAATTCCAACACGATGGAGACTTTCATGCAGATGGAGATGTGATTGCTTTTTCTACTACAGTATCAGATAAAAGATTAAAAGATAATGTCAAAGTAATAGATAATGCTTTAGATAAAGTGATGAAATTAAGAGGTGTAGAATTTGACTGGAATCAAGGTAAAAGAAAAGGACAGCACGATTTAGGACTTATTGCACAAGAAGTAGAAGAAGTATTACCTGAATTAGTTAGGGAAAAAACTCTTTGCACAGGAGAATACGAAGGTAATGAACAAGAATTTAAAACAGTAGATTATGAAAAAATAGTCGGTGTTTTAATTGAAGCAGTTAAAGAACAACAAGAACAAATTAACAAATTAGAGGAGAAGTTAAATGGCTAAAATAATCGCAGAAAAAGTACAAGAACAAGTACAAGTTGATTCACCTAAGCAAGTAGAAATCAAGCATACAAGAACTATGCAAGATGCTTCAGGTAATGATGTAGAAGTAGTGGATTATGTAGAAACCAAACAAGTAGACCAAGCAATTAGTGATTGTGAAGCACACAAAGCAAGATTAGAAGCTGACTTAGCATTATGTGAAGCAGAACTTGCAGATATGATAGCAATTAGAGATGGTCAATAATGGCATTACCAGTAGTACCAGCCACTAATATTGGATTGTATGCAAACTTGAGAGAGTCTTGTAGTTGTACCGATACATCTGATATAAGTCTAAGAGGGTTATCTATTAATAATCCTGCAATGTCTTATTCAAGTATTAGTAGAACAATTTTACCAAGTACACCTGAAACAACTACTAATGGAAGTTTACAGAATTGGTTAGTAGCTAATCCTATTGACGATACTTATGACCAAACGATTACTCCAGGTCATGCAATGTCAGAATTTCCAACAGGGAGAGCAGCCGATACAAGTGGTTATACAGGTGCATAACGAATAAGAAAATGCTTGACATAGAGAGAGAAAATTTCTTATTTTATAGAGGTGAAGTACATACAATTACTACTAGTAGTATTGGTGTTTTCAATACGAGGAGAAGCAATGGGCATCGATAATAAACAAATTAAATCTTTAATTAAAGATGTTTGTGTTCAATTAGGAGACAAATATGCTAAACAAGAAGCTATTGACATGGTTTACGCCACTGGGCTTGTGGAAAGCAAGTACAAGTATATTGAACAGATTGGTAGCGGACCTGCAAGAAGCTTTTGGCAAGTGGAACCAGAAACAGCCGTGGACAATTGTCGTAACTTTATTTCTAAGCGCCCTGACCTTTTGCAAGCATGTGCTGATACTTTGGGTATCGACCCTTATTATTTCATTGATGCTACTATTGATGATTGGGATTGGATTCTTCGCACCAATATTGCTGCTGGGATATTACATTGTAGGATTAAGTACTGGCGTATACCAGAGCCTATCGAAAAAGGTAAAGAAGCTTTAGCCAAGTATTGGAAGAAACATTATAACACAGAACAAGGCGCTGGTACAGTGGAACATTTTTTAGAATTAACAAAGGATAAATTATAATGTCATTAACAGAAATATTAAGTCAGCTTAAAGGAGAACAGCAGATTGAAAAATCAGAAACTCTTGGTTTGCTTGGTACAGAAATTCTTGAATCAGAAGAAGATATTGCTGAACTACAAAGAGCTTATGAAGTAGCAGCTAATAAATTTGGACAAGACATAGAAGACTATGATAGAGCAGGTAAAAATATAGATACTGCTATAACAATATTGTCTACAGTAGACCCAGTATTAGCTGCTGTAACAGGTTTGTTAGGTAGAAGAAATAGAAAAATACCTAAATTTAGACTAGATGTTGAAAAAGCTGCTCCTGGTTTTGAGGATAGATTGTTTGGAAAACAAAAAGGATTAGATTTATTAACTTCAATTGATTTAACTAGAAGTAATATTAGCAATGCTTTAAAAGGTTCTTTATTTAATGATATAGTTTCTACAGCTACTTCTGTTTATTCTGGATACAAATTAGACCAAATTTTAAAACCTGATACTGTAGGAGAGCAAAGCTTTGGAAGTTGGTTAAAGGGAGATGCGGGAAAAGAAGCAGTAGAAACAGCTTCTGATACAGCAACTTCAGCTTATTTTGATGATACAGCTTATCGTTCAGCAATGGATTCATCAAATTATAATGTATTAAGAGATAAAAACTATGGAATAGAAGATTCTAGAAAGATGTTTAACCTTTCTTTAGACTATGAAGATGTTCCAGTTGAACAAGTAGATGAATCTATTTCTGAAAGTTTAATAGATTTTGGTGGTTATGAAAATGCTCAAAATTTAATTAATAAATATGACCCTTCAGAAGCTTTACAAAAACCTCTATTAAATTTTAATCCTAGATTAGATATTGTTTCACCATTAGAACAAGAATATCTTTTACCAAAAACTGGTATTCAAAAAGAATCTGACTTTGTTACAGCAGAAGGAAAAATTAAACCATTAGGATTATTAAGACTTTTAACTAAAAGAAAAGAAGATAGAACATTACCAAGTAGGTATTGGGGAATATAATTATGGCAATTCAATATAAAACACTAGAACAATTATTAGCAGAACAAGGTTTAACTATGGAAGCTCTTAGAGACCCAGGAGCTAGATTTGGATATGGTCAAGACACTTCATACGGTCAATTCTTTCCTTCTTTTAATGAACAATTATATACTCAAGGTATTTCAAGGTTGAAAGAATTAGAAACTTCTACTTATGCTGGTATTGAATCTCAATTTGGAGCTGCTGGAACACAAGCAAGAACTGGATTGCAATCATCTTTAATGCAAATACAAGGAATGGCTCCTCAAACTGGATTACAAAAAGGAGCTACAGAAAGATTAAGTAGATTTGCTAGAATGGCAGGAGCTGAAGGATATGAAGATATCGTACAGAGAAGAAGTCAGCAAATGATTCAAGCTGAAGAAAGTTTAGGTTCTCAATATGGTGCATTAACAGGATTATTATATAGTTTCTTAGGAGATATTCCAACGAGAGCCCTACAAATAAGACAAGCAGACCCTACTGGAGTAGGAGGAGCAAGCGAAACTAGATTAGCCACTCAAGCTGATATTGACGAATTAGCTAATAGATTACCATATGACAGAGAATCATTTATGTCAAATGCATCTAGTTTAGTTGGTCAATCATATCAGTCTTTATTAGATTTATATGGACAATATGGACAAACAAACTTTAATTATATTTAGGTAAACCGATGGCAGTAAAAGTTTTAAAACCACAAAATTTAAGAGACCAATCTAGAAAAACAACTCAAGATTTATTATCTTCAATATTAAAAGATAGTGTCGCTCAACAAGAGTTAAAACTTCAAAGAGAAGCGCTAAATATAAAACTTGCAGAGTCTATTTCTCAAGAACAAAAAGATAATGAAATTGATTTTTCAAAAATTCATGATGAAATACTTAAGTCAATTAATAAAGGCGATTTTGGTTTAGCTGAAAACTATATGTTAGGATACAACTCTAGATTAAGTAGAATGGTTAGAGAGGAAAACAGAAATCTTTATTTTAGTGAAGCAGATTTAAAACTAAAAATTAATGAAGGTAAAAGAAAAGAATCTACTTCTCAAAGAAATTTTGCTAACTTAGCAAATCCAAACTTAAGCATAGAAGATAAACAATATATTGTACAAGGTATTCTTAAAGAAGTATCAAAGGGTAATAGACCTGTTTCAGATATTGACCAAATGTTTAAAATTTCTGGAGAAGCTAATTTAGATGAATCTTTAGGTTTTTCTGACCCAAAAGCACCAAAAACAACAGGATTAACCAGAGCTACAATACAGTCTGGAATGAGCAAAACTTATACTGTTGTTTCAGACTTTAGAACAAAAAGTGCATTTACAGATGAAAATCGTAACGCCCTAGCTAATGAATTAAAGATTTTTCCAGGAGATATAGCTAAAAAAGAAGTACAAGCTCAAATAATTCAAGAGTTCGGTAAAAGAAACATTACTAGAGCAGAAAGCGCTTTACAACAAATTCAAAGTAGTATAATGTATGGTAGACCAGGAGAACCAACTCTATTCGAACAAGTTGGAGATATACAAAAACAAGCTCTTGTAGACCAAGTTGGAGGTATTATTATAGAATCCATACCTGAACTTGCTAATTTATCTGGACAAGAATTAAAAGATATGCTAAGCTCAGAAAATGAATCTGAAAAAGCTAAAAAATTAAGACAAGAATTTGGAATAAAATTTGTAAAAACTTTTGGAACTGACGAATGGCAAAATTATTTAAGCACAGCTAGATTTGAAATTTTAGAAGGTAAACAATCTGCGTTTGGTAAATAAAGGAGTTAAAATTGCCTGAACAAAACCAACAAAAAAAAAGTTTAGAAGAACTATTACAGCAAGATTATTCAAATTTGCCTGGTTGGGGAACTTCTACTCCAGAATCTACAAAAGTAGACACCACTGATTATTCTAAGGTAGATTTTTCACAATCTGTCGACACTACTGAATCTGAAAAAGAAAACTGGCTTATGAAAACCTTTCCTATTTTTAAAGATGCATACAATAATACGATTAGTGGAGTTGCATACGAAATTATCAATGGAAGAAAAAAATATAATGTTCAAGATAGAGCAACAATGGACAAAGGTGTTATGTATGACATTGGAGTTCAAATGTTATCTTTTTTATATCCAACTCCAGAAAACGTTGCTTTGTTAGTTGGTGGTGGATTGATTGGTAAAGGAGCTCAAATTGCTGGAGGAAGAAAAGCAACTGAATTTGTTGCAAAGAAATTAATCCAAAAAGGTTTATTAAGTAAATCATTGGAAAAAGAATTTGTTGGAGAGGTATCTAGAATAGCGTTTGTTGAAGCTGGAGCTTTTGCAGCTCAAGAAGGAATGTATTCTAGTGTAGCTAAAACTAAAGAAGCTATTGTCAATTCTGAATTTGATATATCTAAATATCAAGAAATTGAAGATGAGGGAGAAAGATATCGGGCTGTTTTAGGAGATTTATTTAAACAATCTAATCCAATAGATTATGCAAGAGGATATGGAGTAGGAGCTATAGGCTCTATAGGTTTTGGAGCAGGTAGATATTTAAAGCCTACCACGTTAAAAATACCAACACCATCTGGTGCAGTTACTAGAACACTAGAACCTTTAGAAAAAGCAAGAAACATTGAAAGAGGTATAGCTGCTGAAATAGGAAGTGTTATGATGGCTAGTCCTATGATTTATGGAAGAGATATATCATCAGAACAACCAGATGCTACTCTTGGAACTTTCATATTAGCTAGTGGAATTGTAGCTGCAGCTGGATTACCTAGAAATGTTTTTAACAAAAGTAGAGAAATATATAGACTTCAAAAAGGAAAAGTTTTATCAGAAACTGGTGAAGTAAAAATATTTGGTATAGATACTGGAATTACTTTAAAACCTGTTGCGGAAGAAGAAAAAATTCTAAGAGGATTAAACAAAAAAGAAATAAAAGAAATTATTCCAGAATCTGTTGGATTGCAATCATTCCTTAGAAGAAAATCACAAGTTTTTCAAAGATTTCAAGAACCTTTAGCTGCAATTACAGGAAGACCTGGAGACCCTATCGTAACTGAACAAGTTGCTTTAACAATAAAAGATATTAATAAAAAACAGTTACCTGCAGGTATGGCTAGCGGTGCATATGCAAACGTAGAAATATTTGGAAAACAAATAACTACAGAAACTACAAAAGCAGGTAAAGTTGCACCAAAAATTGCATCAGAAGTGACAGAAATACCTGCATCTGTCAATGCAAGAATTGATAGAAGTAGCTTAAAATATACTGAAAATGGTGGATTTACTTTTGAAGTTCAAGTAGGTAGAAATAAATATATATTAGACGAAGCTAATTCAGAATTGTTTTTAAAATTTTATACATCTCAACCTGGTCTAATGAAAAGATTTGAATCAAGAAATAAATCTTTTTTTCAATTAACTAGAGTTAGAAGAAAAGCTTTAAGAGACTTAAGAAGAGATGCAAATAGAAACTTTGCAGGTTTAGAAAGCGGAGATTATAAAAAGGCTATTGAAGATGTTGCAAATCAATATGGAATTACAAAATGGTTAGATAAAAAAGCTGATATGCCAAAAATTCAAAATATGTCTGATATAGAAATGAGACTAGTAACTGAGAGACTTCAAGATGTTCAGTTTATGAGAAATTTTGAAACCTTTATACAAAAGAATTTTGGTGCACAGTTAGATAATTTAACTGGAATAGCTGGAGAATCTACAACATTAAATTTTGCAAAATCATTATTTGGAAGTATTGGTAATGACGTTCAATCTCCTGAAGCAAGAACTGCTATAAAATTGATTGCTTTAACAGATAGAAATGTTGTACAAAGGTCAATTGAAAGGGTAAATAATTTACAAAAAATATTTGGAATGGACACTGCTATTTTATCAGCTAAATCGCTTCCAAAGTTTGCACAAAAAATAGTAGGATATAATGCTTTTAAAAATGAATTTTTAGAAAAATGGATAGTTGGAGAAAGTGTTACTTTAAGCAATGGAACTAAAATTACAAGTGGTTTTGATGACTATTTAAAACTTGATGCAAATCCAGACAATTATTATCAAACAATGAAAAAAAATACCACCAGACTAATTAATAAAGGTGGTCTTAGTGAAAAAGAAGTTGCGTTCTTACAAAGAAGATTAGATATATTTCCTAGAATACAAACACTTATGGACGAGGTATATGACGATGCTTTAAGTGCAAAAATTGCTGTAGCTGGTAGAAAACAATGGTATATGCCTTTTGTTATCAAAAAAGATATTAGAGATACTATATATTCTAATATGATTAGTTTAAATGAAAAGATTAGCAAGTTGACAAATGAATTAGAATTGGATTCTTTAGTTGCCTTAAGAGGTAAAACAAATGCAGAAAAAGAAGCATTACGAGAAACTATTTCTGATTTTATAGAAAAGATGGCAAAGGCTCCAGATGCAAAACAAAGAGCTTTTGCTGATATTTTTAATGCTACAAAAAATGAAATGCTTAAAAATCCTTCTACTCTTTCTGATGTTCCAGATTATGATGTTTGGGCTAATATGATGTTTAATATATATAGTGATGGATTTAGACCATATGCCCCTCTTGAAAAATCAAGAAAAATTCTAGGTTCTCAAAAATCTACTAATGTAGACGTTGTTACTGTTTTAGCAAAAACTAAAAGAGAGATGTTAGATAAAAATTTAATAACACTCTTTACTGATTATATTGGTGGAGCTACAAAAAGAATTGAATTATCTAAATCTTTTATGCCAGATGCTGCATTTTTAACTAAACTAATAGAAAGAATACCTGAAACAGCTGAACTACAGGGACTAGGAGCTGCATTAGGTAGAAGAATGGGAGACAGTGCTTCAGAAAAAGCTAGAGTAGCAGCTGGAAAAGTTCCTACGTTTGCGATAAAAGAACGTGATGCGGTTACAATTCTTAAAGAACATTTAACTGGAGAAGATTCTATCACAAGAAATAACTTATTTACAAGAGCAGCTCAAACAGCATCACAATTTGAAATGACTACTAAAATTTCTTTAGGTACAGCAGTTATACCAAATTTAACTCAGATATTTATTTCTGCTTTACCTCAATTAGGAGTTGGTCCAGTTGTAAAAGGTCTTTATAATTATGCAACGAATCCAGTGTTAAGAGATATGATAAAATCTTCAGGTATTACAGGTTTATCTCTTTGGGACGAGCTTTTAGGAGGTAACAGAGCTTTGCAAATTGGTCAAGCTAAATTAGTTAACCTTGAAGGTGATTTAACAAAATTATGGGTACAGCTCGCTAAGGGAGAGGCTGGCATCAAAGATATTATGAGAACAGGTTCTGAATTTGTTGGTAAACCTTTTATGATGGTTAACTTAATGAATAAAGTTGTTTCTGGTGCTGCAGCAGAAGAATATATTATCAAGCTAGTAAAAATGTATGATGGTCAAAAAGGTTTCGCTGATTTAATTCCAGGGTTATATACTCAAACATTATTAGGGAATAGAAAAGCTTATGCAAAAGCAAAATTAAGAAAATATTTTAATTTAGATGCAGATGAGTTATTAAAAAATAAAGATGCTATTTTAAATAGAACATATGGACCAGACCTTATAGATTTAAAAAGAAAGATTTTAAGAGGAATGGAAACTTATGCTCAGTTTTCTCAACAAGGAAGAGACTTAGCTTTAGATGCTCTTGGTTTTGCAGATTCATTTACTAAACCAGCAACTCTATTTAAAAGATTCCCTATAAGACAAGCTAAGTATGCTAGAGATATGGTTGAATTTGAATTGGTTCATGGAAACATAATTCAACCATTACAAATAGCAGCTTCAGGAGCATTTGGAGGAAGTTTAGCTATTTGGGGAGTTCAACAATTGAAACAAGCTCTTTCTGGAGATGAAAATTTTTATGGATTAGAAGCAAAAACAAAACTTTTACAAACAAGAAGTGGTAAAGAATTTGTTGATAATATTGTAGGTGCTGGTGTTGTTGGTATTTATGGAGACATCATCAGAGATTCAGAACCTTTAAATGCTATTGAGTTTGCAGTTAAGCCTGTAATGTTTGACGATATGGAAAGATTATTGAAAACTGGTTGGTCTGCAGTAACAAATTTATATGCAAACGAAGACCCTCTTAATATACAAGCTAGAAAAATTATGAAAAATTTGGGTCCAGTTCTTGGTAGTGGATTTAATAATTTTATGAAAAGATTTTTATATAGTGAATGGAATGTTCCTATTGTTGGAGGACCAGCAGTTCCTGGAATGGAAAGAGATGCAGCTGAGAACGAAAGAGGAAGAGTTTACGAAGACATACAACAATATTTGTTTGCTGGAAATAGCGAAAGAGCCTTAGAATTAGCTCAAGCATGGAATGCTTCTAGTCAAGTAGAAAAATTTAAAGGATTAGCAATTAACCCTTTTGATACTAGCACAAGAAACCCTTTTAGTAATCAGAGTTTATTTAAAAAAATGGAACAAGAAGTTAATAAAAATAAAGATAAATATGAAATGAAACTTGAAGACATTGATTGGAATAATACAGAAGAATTAAAAAGTGACGGTTCTATTAGAAAATTTTTTAAAGGACTTACTAAAATAATGAATCTGGACAAGGTTACGGATAGATATAGAAAAGATTAAAAAAACGGAGATAAGCAATGGATAAAAATAATCAACAAACATTTATGGATTTATTCCAAGAAAAAAGCAAGGAAGGTGGAGTTTTCTATGATGTATTGAAAAGAATGCAAGCATATGATTCAAAAATTCAAGAAGATGCATCTTTAGCGATGATGATGGGAATAATAGACCCTTCATCTAAATTAAAATTATTAAAAGGCATCAAAAGAAGTGGAAAAACTTTTGTGGATATATTCAAAGAATTAATTGGAAAAGGAAAACCAGAAATAGGTGATATCATTAAAAAAGGACCAGAAGTAACACCTTATGGTCAATTTGAATTATTTTCTAATCTACCTAATGTTCTTTACAAAGAAGGTTTAGGTTCAAGTTCTAATCCTATGAATAGAGCATTAAGAGATATATTAATGAAAAGAAGACCAAAAGCTTTATCTGCTTCAGAAATAGCCAAAAAAGAAATAGAGAAAACAAGAGAAGGTATCAAAACATTTGGTGAAGCTCTTGGAAGACCAACTGGTAAAGGTTATAGTGAAGTTAATGTTGAAGACTTATTTAAATTTTTTAACAAAAAGAACTAATGAAAAACATAGAAACACAAAACAGTAAACTAGATACCTTACAATCTATGCTTGACGCAGCTGGCTTTGTTCCAGGATATGGAGAACCTGCAGATGCAGCAAATGCAATCATTTCTTTGTTTAGAGGAAATGTCGGAGATGCTGGACTATCTGCCCTTTCTATGATTCCTTTCTTAGGTAGCGCAGCAAGTATCAAAAAGTTAGAATTAGGCAAAAAAGGTAAAATATTAAGAAGTCAAAAGAACGAAGAAATTCGTCAAGGTTGGTTTGAAGAAGCATTAGGAACTGCTATGGAAAACAATCCAGATATATCTATCGGACAAATGGACGATATAGCAAATCTAATGACTAAACTTAAAAACACAGATTGGCTTGAAAATTTACTTGATATGCTTAGAAAAACTGATTAAAAAGGTAAACCTTTTATTTCTTTTGATTGACTAGCTTCTGCCTCTTCAGGAGTATTGTATAATGTACAACAATCAGGAGAGAATCCTACAGTAGCCTTTCCAGTTGAACCATATCTATTTTTAGCTACAACAATATCTAATCCATATTTTCCATGTTGAGCATTCTCAAAATTTACAGTCCAAGGATAGTGAGTAAATGCAACAATCTCTGCATCTTGTTCTAGATTACCAGATTCTGCTAGGTCACTAAGTTTTGGTATTCTTTCTGTTCTATACTCAATATTACGATTTAATTGTGAAACAAGAATAACTGAAATATTCTCTGATTTACACAACCATTTATATCGTCTTGAAGTATCACCTATCTTTAATCTTAAATCTCTCATATCTCTTGTAGGGTATTCAATCAGACCGATATGGTCATCAATTACCACATCAGGTTTTATACGTCTGATTTCACGAAAAGTTCCCTCTAAATTTCTTATATTATCAAACATAAATAGTTTGTCAGAATACTTTTCTTTAATAATATTTAAACTATTTTCGATGGCTTTCTTATTAGTTACAGCGTTATGTCTTAACATATGATATGTAATACCTTGTGATTCCATAGCAATAAACTTTTTCATCATCTCAGTATTAGGCATCTCTCTATTAAACATAACCACTTTTTTGCCAGACAACACAAGATTGCGAGCAATGTTGGCAACGGTTGTGGTCTTTGCATTCCCAGGTCGTCCAGCAAAAATGGTAATCTCACCTTTAGTCATACCCGATATGATATTATCTAATGGTGCGAAACCAGTGGTTGTTAAATTTCTTTTATTAAAGATAGAATCTTTAGTCATATCTAATAGATTACCAAGATTAAATTCTTGTCCAGGTTCAAAGTTTAATAAATTAGAAGTAGTGTCGTGTACATCTGCTAATAATGAACTAATGTCATTAGCATTATCTTGAGCCTTATCTGCAATCTCAAGTGATTGATTAATTAGTTTTCTTCTTAACCAATTAGAATGAACTTGAACTGCGTGAGAACGCACATTAGCAACAGAAGGAACGTGGTCAATTAATCCAGTTAGATAGAATGTCATACCTTTTAATTTAGTTCCAAGGTTAACAGTATCTATTGGAATATTTTCAGACTTAAGTTCTACAATAGCATTCCATATCTTCTGATGTGTTTCAGAATAAAATGATTCAGGTTCAACAATGTATTCTCTAATAGTGTCATAGCAAGATTCGTCTACAATGATAGAACCTAATACTGATTTTTCAGCTTCTTCATTAAACATATTAATTACTTGCATTCGTGACATACTCCTTTCTCTAATGGAATGTTTTTATAAACTGATTGGTCTAAGAAATTAGGTCTGAATCGACTTCTTTCCATAGCTTCAATAGCCCAAGCTCTTTTACATTCAGGACATCTTGTTGGAACCCTAACCATTGACACTTTATTATATCCAGGATTAGACCTAGAACTAAAGAAGTGAGGATTTAATTTACCTCTGATATATAAATTAATATAGTCTTCATCAAACCATTCATCTACATTATCAGGGTCTACTTGACTTAGATAATTATAATAAGTCATAAATTCAGACTTTTCCCTTTCAAAGTCTTCGCGAGTTTTTACATAACTTAATACGTGTGCCATATTTGCTCCTTAGTTTTATTTTAAATATAGATAGTAATTATCTATTTAATTGAAATGTTAGTTGAATTAATTCTAACAAATCTTTGTAACGAATAGTAGCATATATTTCACCTCTATCTTGTTTGATGAGAGTGATATCGCAATCATCTGGTGGTAAGAGATAACTTGCTATAGATTTTCTTACTTTACATTGGACTTTCATATCTCTAGAAGTATTTTCGTCTAATAAATATTCTAAGACGATATCTACTTCAGGAGATAATCCAATGCTTCTGCCATCGCTGCCCCAAGCTCTCTTTGCAGAGAACCCATGTTGTTCTGCGATATCTACGCATTCTCTTTCGAATCGGTTGCCTTTTGCTTTTGATTTACTTGCCATATGCTAATTTATATATATACTACTATTCCTGTCAATGTATATTTTTGAGTTTGACTATGTCATACTTTTCTGCAAACTTTCTAACAAAGTCTGCAAAGGTTATAAATGTCTTATGCCATTGTCTATTGCTATACATTTTTGTTACTACCGTTCTTGCTAACATTATTGGTTGCTCAGGGCTTGTACTATGTGTGGATATTACTGCAATAGCTAGTTTATTCTTTCCAGAACTATTCCAAGCATTTGCTATTCTTTCTAATACCAACCTTTGTCCAATTGGAAATTGTGCATCGTCTTTTTTACAATCTCCAATAATTAGAAATTGATTGTCTACCTCAAAACAAAAGTCAATATCAGTAGGAGATACAAGCCCATTTTGCAACTCATCAAATATTATAGGTTGTTTGAACCTTTTTTCAAATTTTATCGGTCTTTTCAAAAATTTTCCTTTCGAAAATGCCCCTAGAAGCTCGTAAAATACTTTTTAGGACATAACTATCGCATATAGTATAAAAGTCTCTTAGAGGCATATTCTCGTGCTTTATTTTAATTTACGACCCTTTTTTGCGGAAAAATGACATTATTTGTGCAATCTAGCCAACAAAACGTCAAATCTATGTAGTCATCAATGATTGAAATGTTATATCCTTCATCAATCATCTTTTTTACTACCTTTTTTGTAAAGGAAGGGAATGCTCTATACAATACAAAAGACTCTTTTATTGATGTCATTCCTGTCTTTTCGATTTTCTCCCTAATATTTTTTTCTTTCTCACTCATTACGCGACTCCTTATATTCTAATAGTTCTTTATATCTTTTTCTTAGAACGTGGACGAGGAGCTTTTCTCCTCGCCCTGTGATTGTTCTAATATCGACACCAGGAAAAAGTTTTCTCTTGATATCGATTACCTCGTCAATTCCATTATACCAACCGACAAGGTTTTGGAACTCTTCCATTATCTTGTTCCATCTCCCAATTTCCATTAATCGCAACTTTCACAATAATTAACACCCATCATATGATGTGTGGCATTAATTACTTCAGACTCATCTATTTCTCTGTCTTCTTCAAATTGCTCTTTGTATTGTTCTTTGAGAGAATGTCTAGCACTATGTATTATGTCGCTCTCATCTTCTCTTCTAAGAGATTCTAGAGATTCAATAATACTAGTTGCTTGTTCCTTAGATAGTCTAAAAAGATACATCATTAGAATGGCAGCTCCTCGTCTTTAAGATTTACCTCAACCTTACGTTCAGACTTAAAGACATTGATAGCAGTAGGAGTGATTCTCTCATCTCCAGATTGGTCAGTCCACTTATCGTGTACAACCTTAATTACTACTGGATTACCTGCTATGTCAGATTCCATTACCATTGGTAGTAGATATCTACCTTGGTCATCTTTTTGCATCTCAAAACCACAAGCCTCGGCAAAAATCATATAACCTTTATTATTGCCTTGATTGTCTTTTAGTTTTGGATACTTAGCTTTGTCAGGAGTCTTAAACCTAAAGTAACCTTTAGATTTGACTTCTCTACCCCTGAGGTCAGGATACTTATCGTCGTCGATAGTATAAGTAGCCTCAAAGATATCACTTAGATATTCGTTTTTAATAACGATATCTCTTTTGACATTCAACTTACTAACGGTAGCTTCATATGTTCCTTCTTCAATAGTAGCATATTTCTTGCCACTAGTATCATCATTAGGATTATAGTAAGCTACGTTGTTATCAATATCACTTAGTATATCATTAACATTACTCATTATTTACTCCCATTTGTTAGTTTAGACATTACTTTCTTGTAATTGTCTTTGTTTATCTTTCCAGACTGAAGAGCAGAATATATTTTATCCGCCTCTTCTACTTCCATTTCTTCTATAGCAGCAAGAATAGAATTGTATTGTGTTTCGTCTAGACTTTTATCTATGTATTGTTTTCGATATACATCATCTGCAACATTACATAGTCTATTTACTGCAACCTTGAACGCGTCAGAGTTTGCTGCTTTAAGGTCATTACCTAAGTCAACATAACCTGAACCATTTCTAGAAACTGCTATTCTATGTGCAGCTACTGAATCAAAAGTTCTAGCTACGCCTTCGTCAATAATCTTCAAGCGTCCATGAACTACGATAGCCTTGTCTCCAAGTGTTTCGTACTTTACTACTTCCCAAGACCATATAGGATAGTGTTGGTTTAATCGCCAACGCATATATCCTTCATCTACATAATCAAAACCATTTCTGCTTTTAACTACTTCTTGAGGAGTAGGTTGCTCTGATACACTTTGGTGTTTACGTATCAATACGTCATCTTGGATTGCTTGGTCGTGCAATGCCTCCATATCAGATTGATACATAGCTAATTCAGAATCTATCTTTTTACTCATTTATACTCCTATTGTTGTGAGGACATAAGTGTCTGACATCGCAATACATCTCACACTTTCTGCCTTCCCAAGTTTGTTCATCTGTGCATTTCTGAGGTAAGTTTCCTGTGTCTAGAGCTTTGAGCAACTCATCTCTAGATTTTAGGAATTTATTCTCTAGGACTTCATCGTCATACTTAGGCAATTCAATAAGATAGATATGTCTGTCTAGCCCTCTGTCTCGAGCTACTGCTAAACCACCATCTCTAAGAGTGACTTGAATAAACATCTTGTCAACCTCATATCCTGCTTTATTTAGCAAATATCTATACCAATTTACCTGCCAACCCCAGTCTCCGAAGTCCGCTAAACCTTCGTCGCGATACCATTGTTTAACCATTCGGGGTGTTCCTTTTTTTCCCCATTTACCGCTTGACTTATATTTAGCCCCAGAAGGGTCTGGAATCATTTTGTATGTCATACCTAATAGTTGAGCGCATTTATAAGAACCAGTATTTTTGTAGTCAATCAAGGTTTTAGTCTCCATATCATACAAGTCTGCAATACCAGTTATGTCAAACTCTTCGAGCTTTTCTTCTAATAAATGTCTATCGTCTTCGTGTTGTTCTAGTCTTGCGTGGTGCATAGTTCCTGCCAAAGAATAAGCTCTCTCTTGAGGGTCTATATAATATTCTTTAGTTCTTTTGAGATATGCCTCACACGTTCCTATTAGCAACTCAGTAGTAGACGGCTTTCTATCAGGGTCTCTTTCTTTTGACATTTCAATTAAAGTAGGTAAAGACATACCCATTTTAACAATATCGACATTGCCCTTTCTTACGTCTTCAAATGACACTTTATCTCCATTTGGGTAAACGAAACCAACTGCGGGCATTATTTGTCTCCTTATTATTAACATAATCTTGAATAAGATTATTAAGTTTATCTTTAATTGAAACACCTTCCTTCAATGCTTTAGACTTAAACTTTATCCAAAGTTCCTTATCTAAAACAAAAGAAGTTTGATATCTATTTTTCATACAAGATACTACTGAAATATTATTACCTAAGTCAAGCAAAACTTTAAAACTTTATTATAAATTAATATTCATTAGTTTAGCATCAACCCATTGCTTTTCATCGTCTGGAATAGAATCAAAATAGTCGTGAAGTATATAATAACCTTTTTTATATCTATCACGTTCTTCTTCTAATTCTTTCATACGTTCAATAAGTTTTTCTAGTTCTTTTTTGAAATCTTTAAAATATTCTTCAGTCATTTGTCCTCCAATATTGCCATAACTTCTGTCTCTCTTAATATTAAGTTTACTACATTGTTAGCGACAACTGTTGTTCCACTATATTCGGGATACATAACACTGTCTCCAACTTTGATTACATTAACTTTCGGTCCGACTGCTACAACCTTACCGACACATTTTCTTTTTTTGTTGCTATCTGCTAGTATGATACCACTATCAGTGGTGTCTTTAGCAACTTCTTCGTGAACTATTATTCTATTGTCTAATGGTTTCATTATTTTTTTTCTCCTTATTTTCTAATTCATATCTATAATCTCCAAGTAAATCATCGACAACAAAATATGCACCTTCGCAAAAGTTATCTTGATATAAAGCTACAAACTCTTCCCATTCTTTATCAGATAAGTCATCAGCTATATGTTCTTTTTCATAGTATTGCCAAATGACATTTGCTTTTTCAAGTAAAGTTATTAATTGTTCGTGTTCTTTATTTGTTAAACTCATTCTTCCTCCTCATAATAAAAGTCTGCCCAATCTTGACACTCGCTACATATAGCGACGTATTCATCTATATCATTTATTAGTTCTGAAGCGGGATAACCTCCACAACAATCAGAACGTAAACTGCCAATTTCTCTGTTGACAAGTTTTACTCCTTCGTCTGTATCCATAGTTTCCTCCTCACATAGATTACAATTTTCTACAATCTTCTTAGGCTCGTCGCCGCCACACGACTGACCACAATTCTGACAAACAATTGCAGGGGTATATAATTTATACTTGTCTGCAAAGACTTGATATGATATAAATTTTAAATAATTACTCATCGTTAGTCATACTATCCATAGCATAGTCTAGTTGTTTTTCGTTCCAAGCATCTATTTGTTCGTCCATATCATTACGTAATTCCATCATATGTTCTACAAATTGAGCTTCCATTTCTTCAAAATCATACATCTTGATTCCTGTTTCTAGGTCGGTATAATAATCAATTTTAATAGTTATCCATTCATCATTTCTTATCATTGTATTCTCCAAATTGTAGCGGTGGATAAGTGCTTGCCATTATCGCAAATAAAATATAACCATAAGAATCTTAGTGGATTGTTTACCACCATACGTCCTAGTTCGTATATTGTTAATTGTTTAATGCTTATCCACCACTTGTTCATATCTTGCTGAGTTTAATTATAAATTTACTAAAATGCAACAAAATAAATGTCGCAGTCAAGTTTTTTTGTCGCTTTTTATCGAGCTGCATCGAGCTTTTTTTTTATTTTTTTTAAAAAAATACAAAAAACTAGGGACAAACAATAAAAATATTGTCTATCCCTAGCGTTTTGTCGTTTAGATTCTAAGGCATATACAACCTTTGAAGTCTAAGCGATACCGATTCTATTGGCACTTGACTATTGAGTATGTAATTGTCTAATGACCAATAGATATTATAGTTATTTTTTAAGTAACCAAATGTATCATAACTACTCATTAGACCTTCTTCACCTTTAAGAATCCGATTGTCTATTGTCGCAAACCTCTTGCTAAAGTTATCTACATATTTGAAGACTAACTTGTCTGCGTCAAATTTGACAATACTAGTCACATTGTCAAAAGCCCTGCTACGTTCATTATTTACTCTAAGACTACGCATACGAGTTTTGATATATTTTTGTGTGAAATAAGGTATTTCAAACAATTCAAACATATCTGACAAACTCATCATTGGTTGCTTGTGTCTATGTTTTGTCACATAATCAAGCATTGGTTGTATGATGTATGGTTTGTCTAATTTCTCTAACTTAAGATAACGTCTCAACAATTCACTATCTTTATAATATTGGTCGATATTATAATGATTGACTTCATTGATACTATATCGTTTTATTATGTCGTAAATTGACTTTGGTGGTCTAACTAGACTTTCGTATATACTAGTTTCTCCAAATGAATCAAACGTGCTATTGTCTAAACGTTCTGCAATGTCGTAACATTTATCAATGATATTCGTCCATAAAATAATCCAATGTTTTATTTTTGAATAATTCATTGTTCCAGAATGATAGCGTATTTCTGTCCCTTGATTAGCTTGGAAATGAGAATGTAGATTTAGTCCATGATATCTTTTACTATTGTATTTGTCATATGTAAAACTACCATTGTCATACCAAAAGTCAATAAAACTATCTCGTCCTTCTATGTAGGCAAAGTCATTCATTGACTGACTAACAGGTTTTGACCAACGTCCTTCATACCGACTAGATGGAACCATATTATATATGTAAGGTTCTATCAACTTTGTAAAAAGCGACAAAACTGCAAAATGTTTCCAATCATAGTCTCTAGTATCTACGTGAAGATGAAGACCACATTTGACACTTACATAGTAATTGTCTGTATGATACATATAGTCTAAACTAGATTTAAGGTCTTTTAACATTATGTCGCCACGTCTTGGTTGTAAGACAATTTCACAACCATTAGGGTGTTCTGAAGAAGTTACACTACTATCATTGACAACGTCTAATCTACGAGTATATTCAAATCCACCAGCTCGTGTTATTCTTTTGTCTCTTGTGTCATTGACTACATAACTCAATTCGTCTCTTGTATCGTAATAGTCAATACTACTTCTATTGTTAACTTCTACTTCTAGACCAACATAACGTTTTGACGTTATTGCTTTGAATGTGTCTTTTATATAACCATCTGTTCTTGGATTGACAAAATGGTCATTAGTTTGAACAAATGAATTAGAATAGACATTCCAATCAGGGTGTTCTTTTCTCGGAACACAATCATCACAATAGTAATCGTCACTTGGTTCGTGCCAGACCATTGCGTCAAAATGTCCTTGTTCACCACATTCGTAACATTCTGTATGATTTTCCCAATAACAATCACTACAATAATATTCTGACGTATAGTCTGAATAATATGTATCGTCATTTGGAACAGGCTCTTCACATTCATAACAATTTGTATATCTTTCGTGATGACAATCTTCACAAACAGGTTCGTCATTAATCAATGAATAGTCTGATTCTGACTTTAAGTCAACAGAACAATGATAACAATATAGTGTTTCATTGTCTATTTCTTGATTTATGTCTTCCCTTCTATCTCTTGGATTCATAATTTTCCTCCAATAATAGTTGTTCATTATTGTCATCTAAGTCAAAAGAGACACCATTGTCTTCCCACTTTTGAATAATTTGAGGAAGGGTTAGTATCTCGTTTGTTGTTTGACTCCAATGATACCATTCGCATTCTGATTTGTCAAACCACCAACTGCTTGGACGACCACCAAAATCTAGACAAAGCATATTCTTTTGTTCGTCTTCCCATTCGGCGAATTCGTCTGCGTCTAATGGCGCTTCATAACAATCGTCATATAAATCTCCATACCAATAGTTTAGGTATTTGTCATCATATTGATAATTGTCTAATGAGTTCCATTTGTTAGCATAGTTATTAATGTTGAATTGGTAAACTCTAGACTCGTATTCAAACTCTGTCTTTTGCACATTACTTTTGACATCATCAAACTTGGCGACATCATAAGTATATAATGTATTTTTGTTTAGACCAATTATCTCAACTTTAATTCCATACTTATCAAACGCGTCTTCAATGAAACGTTGTTCACTCGCATAAAATAATGTCTTTAGTTGAGGGACATACGCTACGTGTAAAGGACGATTTGACTCGCGACATAAATACAATACCATAGGATTTTTCTTTACAAAAGACAAAGCAAAATCACTATCAAAATCGCGAACTGCGTCTTGTATGTTATCATTGTCATCTATTGCCTTGAATATCAATTGACTATCTACCGGACATTGTTTGTCTAAAGTAGTCTGCATTTCGGCTATGTTATAAACACAACCATTATGCGCGCCGATTGTCTCGCCCACTCTGAAAGGGTGTGCATTTGACTTTATGATGGCGCCCTCTGTCGCAAATCGCGTATGTCCTAAGAGAATATAAGTGTCGTTATGTAGTGATTTGACAGCTTCATTATATTCTTTAGTGTCTACAAATTTACTTGAAGGAAGAAGTGATTTGTATATTCTAGGGTTAGCGCCAATTCTAGCAATACCTGACGAATGCGCACCACGTGTCTCACTCGCTATTGCTATTTCCCTTACTACCTTTCTGACAATTTGAAATTGTCTGCTAGTATAAGGTTTTGGCGACTTTGCTATTCCATATATTCCACACATATGAAACCTCCTTTTTGTTTTTGTTTGCTTGTATTAATAGACATTTGTCTACTAATCTTTGCGCGACAAATATATACCAACGTGAAAGGATTAAAACGTTCAGTCGTTCGACTAAGTGACTGCTTAGGGTATACATTTGTCGCTATTTCTAAATTCTTCATTCTTCTGTCCCGATAGTAATAACTGCAATTTTTGCGCGTCTTGACAATTTTAATTCTTCTATTCTACTATAATCTGAAAATAATTTTAACATATCGTGTGTTATGTTTTTATACTTTTGTCTTAATAACCAAGCACGTCTATTATATGCTAAACGTTCTTGTTCTTTTTCGGTCAATTCTTTTCTAATACCATACTTATTTGGTTTTAATATAATCATTGTATATAGCCCTTAGTCTAGCTTATTATTTTTATAAAAATGTCTATTGATAATCTCTGGACAATCGGTTGTCATCTGTCTATCTGTATCTACTTTGTCTATACATTTTTCTAGACGTTTTCAACAAATCGTCAATACTAGTTCCATCAATTACGTGTCTTTTGTTGTGTATCTCTATTTTGTCCATATAATTACTATCAATCGTAATGTATGTTCCAGTCAAGTGAAACTTCTTAGACAATATTTGCATTGTAACGTCTGCTTGCTCAATACTGAACAAAGGAAACTCGTCTAACACGACACCATCTAATTGTCCTTGTTGTGTCTTATGTCCAATACAAGTCAATTCGACTTTATGATTATTGTCTCTAATAGCTATGAACTCGAGACCTAGTTCCATTTTGACCTCAACTTCCTTTTCTGTCCATTGTTTGCAACAAGGGCATTTCTCGTTGATTGTCTTTTTGTATGTTTTAGTCATTTTGTATCCTTTTTGTCTGTAAGGTTGATATTTTGGTATACTTTCCCACGTCCATAATATACGCATTTTCCACGAGACAAACAAAAGAACTAATGTCAAGCGCTATGTTTTTTGTCGGGGGTAATGAGCTAGACTAGACTTAGTCTAGCTTTAAGAGCTATAGTCTAGCTTTAATTGGTTTGACCATCTAGGAACTTCGGTCAAAAAAAGATTAAAAAGTCATAAAAAAAGTTGCACTTTTCCTTATTATTCACTAAAATAAGATATGGCAAACAAGATAAACAAATCAATACTAGCGGGAATTGTCGCCGAAGTTTCCCGCAAAGCTCATAATTCTGAAGGTCAAGTCCAAGACATTAATTTGAATGAACTTGCTTCAACTTTGGGTGTTGAGTTAGTATTGCCAAAAACGAACGAAGGTCAGTTGCTCGGAACAATTGACGAACTTTTGGCGAATTCCGAAACAAGCGAAAAGGATAAAGAGTTGGCCGAACTTCTTAAACAAGAAGTCAAAAGCCTTACAAGTGTTCTTTCGTCAATAAATAAGAAGGTAAGAAAATTACCTTCCTTAGCTCGTGAAGTAGAAGGAAAAGTCAAATTTCCTAGATACTACACTAAAATTATCTTAGAAGTCTAAGGTAATATTCTCTCAGGGTGACCCCTTCTACCTCGGGGGTCACTCTAGGGGCTAGTGTCTAGCCCCTAAAATCTAGCCAAAAAATATCGAATTGACGGGGGTTAGAGCTAGACGAAGCCAGCGTAGTCTAGCTCTAGAGCTGGTTATTATTTTTTATATATACAAAAAAAAATACCCCAGGGTTGTTAGCCCCAGGGTATCTTTTGTTTATTGACAACATTGCCCGTGTCCGCAATGCTCTTGAATTTCTTTTTGTTTTATTATTTCCTTTGCTCTATCTAAACCATCATTAATACCATTTCGGTATCCTTTGCGATATTCTGATATTCCATTCAATGTTATTACCGAAATAACCAACACCGCTAAAACAATTAGTAGTACAAAGATTAAAAATGTTTCCATTTTATTTTCCTTTTATTGTGGCAGGGGCATCATTGCCCCCGCCGTTAACGTTAAGAGATTAATAAACCTCTTCTTCTAAACCCATGGCTTCATGAATTTCTTCTATTTCCTCGGCACCAAAACCGCAGGCATATAAAAATTTATTCATATCGAAGCGTGGATTACTATCCAAAAAGACTGGAATTAATAGTGCCACTATTGCAACAGGTGAACCAATCAAACGCAATGGTTTATCTCTGTCTGTTCCACGTTCCCCATGTTCAGAGAATGGTGTAAAACAGTGGGCTATTGCTTCAAAGTCTTGTTTAGTCATAGCCATATTATATCCTTTCCATATAATGTGATGTTAATATTATAACCTTTCGCCATTTATTCGCCCCAGTGATAATACCTTCAGGGCTTATGCGATAGTTCAAATTGTCAAGTTCAATAAGAAACTATATATAAAAAAAATAAAAAGCAATAAAAAAATATAAAAAAATATAAAAAAACTATAAAAGTGCGCACTGTGCGACCAGACCGACCAGTCGGTTTTTTTACAAATCAACCAAAATTAGGATTTTCAACCAAATTTACAATTTCCAACTTAGAAAAAGACCGGGCGGCATTAAGGAAAAAAGACTAGCACACAAACTAAGCCAATTTTTTGAGTAGGCAGTATGTGGATATGTGGATAATTTTGTGGAAAACTCAACGGTTTTTGAAATTTTGGGGTAATATTCGTGAGGTGGTTCTTTTTTTGAAATAAAAATTTTATTATTTTCAAATTTTGGGGTCAAGCCCCTCTAGAGTCTCTAGAACACCGAACATGCTTTAGGAAATAGATTGAACACTTTAGGCAAATCACGAACACCGAACATTAGGGGTTTTTTTTCGTCCTACGGACTGCAAAATTTAACCTTCTGCGCATATTTGGGGCAAGTCTTTTTTGTTGTTTACCTGTTTTTTTTGATTTTTCTTGTGAGTCGCGTAGTACCCGAGCATGAAAGTAACGGGTCGGCAACTTTTTTTATAAAAATGTATTTTTTATTTGACTTGTGTAGGTATATTGTTGTAATTTGCATACACAACTAAAGATATGGGAGTATTAATGAAAAAAATGGAGTTAAATATAGGTGGTCATAACTATAATATTATGGTTACACCGTTAGAACATGAAGATAATGATAAAGAATTGTATGGTAGACACCTTGTTAAGAACAATATTATCCTTATTAATGAAGAAATAGAAGATTCTAGGCAGAAAGAAACATTAATGCACGAAGTACTGCATGCAGTCTACTATAATACTGGTTTAGAACATAATGAACGTGAAATCGAAGCAATTAGTAATGGATTATTCCAATTAGGTGTAGCAGACTTTCTATGGCATAAGGCACAAAGAGATGGTAAATAAGCTAATGGATAAAGAGACTGAAAAAAGAATAATGCAAACATTGCGTGAAGAAAACAATCAACTACTAGAAAATCTTAAAAAACTAGAAGAAAAACGTGAAGAACAAAAAACATACGAAGTATTCCGTAGTTTAGAAGATAGAATCGATATGGACGACCAGGAGGAGTTTTAATGGAAGATGTAGTAAAATATATCAAAGATAATTACCCAGAAACAGATAAGTTCTTTCAAAAAGAACTGAATAATATGTATTTGACCTTTTGTAGAAAACAATATGATTATGGTCCAAATAACATAGCAATGGGTACAATGCTTCAAACAGATGAAGAAATCAAAATGTCACTATTCAGTATCATTGTTCGATTAAATGATAAAATCAATCGTTTAACAAATTTGTCAATGAAACACGACTTAGATGCAAAGAATGAACCAATTGAGGACGCATTCTTAGATATTGCTATCTATGCGGTTATGGCATTAATCGTTAATCAAAAAAAATGGGGAAAATAACATGAGTGAATACGAATATAAGTTAAATGAATATTCTGTAACATTAACTCCAAAAGATATAGAGTATCTTAGTTATGCTTTAGAAAATCTTGGACTTGGAGGAGTTGATGAAAACTTTTACTTAAATGATTGCGGATTATTTGTATTAGAAAATATTTGGAATCAAATAAACGAACAAGAAAAGAAGGCAGGTGAATAATGTCAACAAAATGGACAGAAGAAGAGATTCGCATATTAGACCAGTATGAACGTACTGCGAAGTCTGCGTTTGTTCTTTACCAAGAAATACGTATTGCAGGGTTTAATCGTACTTATAAAGCAGTAACTAGAAAGATTGAATCTCTTGGATTACGTAAACCAACTCGATATTCAACTGGACACGAAATGACTATTGGATATTTAGATATTGAATCTACTGGATTTAGTGCTAATATCGATGTAATGTTGTCGTGGTGTTTAAAAGGAAGAGGTGACAAAGAGGTAGCAGGAGCTAAGATTACTAGAGAAGAGCTTATGTCAGAATCTCAAGATGCCCGCATTGTTGAGTTGTTAGTAGAAGAAATGAATAAATATGATGTTATTTTTACATATTATGGAACAAAGTTTGATATTCCATTTATACGTACAAGAGCATTACATCATAATACTTTCTTTCCTATGTACAGGCAAAAATCACATAAAGACTTATATTATGTAGTTAAATCTAAATTAAAACTACATCGTTCGTCTTTACAGGCTGCTACTGAGTTTTTCGGCATTGGCGGTAAAACTAGAGTTAAACCTGAAATGTGGCAAAAAGCACGTTGGGGTAATGAAGAAGCAATGAAGTATGTTTATGACCACAATGTAGCTGATGTAGTTATTTTAGAGAAACTACATAGAAAACTAGAAGAGTATGCACCACCAATGGTAAGACCGTTATAATGGCTATACGTAAATATAAAAAACCAACAGCAAAAGACTTGGCATATAATATTGCGTTATTAAAACAAGACATTATAGTATTAAAACAAACTATTAGTGTGTTAGACTCTGTTGTAAGCAATTATGTTGAAATGAAGAAAGATACTGAAAAGTTCAATAAATTCTTACAAAAGAAAATAGAAAACAAAGCTAAAGAGGAGCAAAAAGAAAATGGCTGAAAAAGAACAAAAGCTAACAATCATGAAAGATGAAAAAGAATATACTTTTTTATATTCTGAATTATCTGATGAAGCTAAAGCGCAATATAATCGTGCCAACGAATTAGCTGGACAATTGATGCGTTTAGAGCAACAATCTAATGAGTTACGTTTTCTTGCTAATAACTACGTTCGATTTGTCACTGATGAGTTAGACAACAAAGAAGTTGACGAAAAAGAAGAAAAATAGTTAAATTATGAGAGAACGCATTGTAAAAGGTGTCACTCATTACTTGTATGATGACGTCGATGAGTTTCGAAGATATCAACCAAACGTATCTTTAGTTACTGATTGGCGTCATTCTAACAAGGGAGATTGGATAGAAACTGACGATGGTCAAGTCTGTCAAGTATTGTATTTAGGTATTCTAAACAAAAAAGACAGAAAGAAAGATGTTAGTTATATCAGAACTATTATGGGTTCGTATATTTGTAGTCCTAAAATATTTATTGAAGGAGATATGAAAACAAATATGCATACTTTTGCTACTGACGGTGAATCACCTTCAGTTAGGAAGAGAAACAGAAAGCATACTACAGATAAAGAATTTTTATTTGGTAAGTATGTTGCAAAAGGCGATGACGTTGTAGAAGCTTATATGAAAGCTTTTCCAAGCAAGAATGAAGAATATGCAAAGTCTCAAGCAAAATTATTATTAAAAACCGATAGGGTAAAAAAATTGATTAGAGAAGAAATAGATAAATATCTAAATGAAGCAGAAATTACTCCTACTTATCTATTAGAAGCAATGAGGAATATTATTGATAAGATTGATTCTTCAGATAGAGATAAATTAACAGCATTAACTACATTAATGAAAATATCTGGAATGATGGATACAGAAAAGACTACTGAATCTGTAACAGTATTCCAAGGTTTTACAAAGGAGCAATTAAATGCAATTCAAGAATCTAAATACGAAAAACTGGCGGAAGTTAAAAGAGATAGCGAAAAGTAAACGCTGTCATTTCTGCCATAGTAAATTAAAAGATACTGGTGTTTATATTTGGAATATAAACAAAAAAGATACTACGCATATCAAATGCATTAATTGTTTAACGATATATGGAGTTGATTTTGAGATATCAGAAGTAGGAATACCAGACCAGATAGGAGAATCATGAGACTAGCAGTTTACGGAACATTAAGACGTGGATATCCAGATACAGGACGAATAGAAGGGTTTAGTCTTGTATTTCCTGGTACTAAATCATTTCCAGCATTAATTAAGAATACAAAAGGCAAAGGTGCTGTTGTAGAAGTAATTGATGTTACTGAAGATGACTTAAATCAATATGATATGTATGAAGGTATTAGAGATGGTTTATATATCAGAACCACAGCTGATGTCATATTAGATGATACAAAAGAAAAAGAAAAATGTTGGGTATATGTAGCTGGTCCATTATTATGGCAAAGTTCAAGTATGTTTACTGAAGTACCTGACGGTGATTGGTTATCACGTAAAACATTAGTTATGATGAATAGAGTATATGAAAAAGAATACAGAGACGAAGAAGCCAGAGATTTTTAATATTATTCCTCCAGATTTATCTGCAAAGGAACAAGCATTAGAATTAGCAAAAAAAGACATTGTTACTTTTGGTCAAATGTTTTTACCAGAAGACTTTATGAAATCAACGCCAGCTCCTTATCAATATGAGTTAAGTAACTTATTATTAGGTGAAGATAAAAGACTTTGTATTATCTTGCCGCGTGGTCACGCAAAATCAACATTAGCTAAAACAGCATTATTATATAAACTCTATTTTAATCCACCTGAAAAGAAAGAATTTATTGCTTGGGTATCTGAAGAACAATCTCAGGCAATAGACCATATCAAGTATATTCAAAATCATATTGATATGAATCCAGCATTGCAATATTACTTTGGTGACTTAAAAGGAAGTAAATGGACTGAAAAAGAATTTACTACTGCTAGAGGTGATAGAGTAATAGCAAAAGGTACATCTCAACGTTTGCGTGGTCGTTCACAATTAGGATTACGTTATACTAATATTATTTTAGACGACTTTGAATCAGAGTTAAATACTAAAACACCTGAACGTAGAAGAGAAATTAAAGAATGGGTTATGTCAACTGTAGAACCAGCTTTAGAAAACTCAAAAGAAAACGAAGGCTCTATTTGGTTGATTGGTACTATTGTTCATTATGATTCTTTTTTACAGGGAGTTTATGATGGTTACTTACAAGCAGAAAAAGAAAATAGAAAGTCTGCTTGGGAAGTTTTATATAAAAAAGCAATTGTTGATGGTATTCCATTATGGCAAAGTTATTTTACAAAAGAAAAACTAGATAGTATTCGAAGAAGATTTACTGAGATGGGTCTTGTTCATAAATTTGCACAAGAGTATCTTAATGAAGCAAGAGACTTAGAAACTGCTAAATTCCAAATAGATAGATTAAATTATTACAAAGGTGAACTAGTATCTAAGAATGGATTTAATTATATGATAATAGATGAATCTGCTATTCCAGTTAATGTTTATATGGGAGTTGACTTGGCATACGAATCAGGCGCTAAGAATGACTATCAGATTATTATGGTAGTAGCAGTAGATAGTGAGCGTAATTTTTATGTTGTTGACTATTATAGAGAACATTCGCCTTTATATGATATGCCTAAAAGAATTGTTGATTATGCTAAACAATATAATCCAGTACGTAGAGTAAATATTGAAAAAGTAGGTGCTCAAGGTTTAGTAAAGGATTATGTAAATCAATTAGCTGGTAAAGATAGAAAATTAGCTCCTGGCTTATCGCAAGGAGTTCGACCACCTAGTGGTATCAAAAAAGAAGATAGGATAGAAGCATTATTATGTCCTATTGTCAATCGAAGAAAAATGTTTATCAAGAAAGAACACGCAGACTTAGTTGATGAAATGTTTGAGTTTCCAAAAGGTAGACATGATGACTTGTTAGATGGATTATGGTATGCTATTACTACGGCTAAACCTCCAAAAAGTTCCGCAATAGATAAAGATGTTTTTAACGAAAGAACAACTAAAGAAATAGACAATCCTGCAAAAAGAGTCATTAATTGGGTTACTGGACAAAAAATATAGATTTTGTCTTGACTTAAAGTATAAAAATTTGTTATTTTTGCTATAAAATATTTTTGGGAGTTTATGGCAAATTACGACGAAAACAAAACTAAGCCTCAAGTTACCAAAGAATTGTTTAGACGCTGGAGAGATGCTAGACAACAATGGGACGCTGAAGCAAGAAATGCAGTTGACTTTACTTTAGGAAATCATTACAGTACAGATGAATCAGATGCTTTGCAAGCTGTAGGGCAAGCTGATTTTGTTATTGATAGAGTTTATGCTGCTGTTGACAAATTAAAATCATTACTAACAGCAAGACCAGCAAGGTTTTCTGTTATAGCTAGAGAAGATTCAGATAATAAATTAGCAAATGTTTGGAGAACTATTTTAGAATATATTTGGGACATTTCTAATGGTGACACTGTTTTCAAGCAAGTAGTTCACGATTATGCTGTCACAGGTTTAGGATATATGTATGTTTATGTTGACCCTGAATCTGATTATGGTAGAGGTGAAGTAAAATATACTCACGTTGACCCTTTTCGTGTTTATGTAGACCCAGCAGCTAGAGATAGATTCTTTAACGATGCTTCTGGTGTTATTTTATCTACATTTTTAACAAGACAGCAAGTATTAGACCTTTATCCTCAAATGGAAGAATACATTGATGACCTAGAAGTTGGTGTTAATTCATTATACGGAGAAGATTATCCAACATCTAATTTAAAAAACAGTAATAGTGTTTTAACTCCTGCTGAAGCAAAAGATTTAGATTATCAAGTAAATCAAAAATATCAAATACTTGATAGATTCTACAAAATCAAAGTTCCTTTTTATAGAATATTCAATACTATTGATGGAAGTGAAAAAATTGTTGACTCTGATGTTTATTCTGTTATTATAGAAGATGAGCAAACAATTCAAGCTATTAATAAAGGTGCTATTGAAATAGAAGAAATTATGCAAACAAGAATTGCACAATGCAGTAGCATTGGTGATACTTTACTTTATGAGCGTATTCTTAACACTGATATCTATCCAATTGTTCCATTTACGAACATTTGGACTAATACTCCCTATCCGAAATCAGACGTGAACAAGGTTAAGGACTC
>Ga0255768_10000495_pt1 | contig 40266 bp, 49 predicted proteins | sample 071ome_33_FD_179983 | JGI IMG/M metagenome (GOLD analysis project Ga0255768, IMG submission 179983) | Coastal salt marsh microbial communities from the Groves Creek Marsh, Skidaway Island, Georgia - 071412AT metaG (version 2) | ecosystem: Environmental > Aquatic > Marine > Intertidal zone >... | reverse complement strand
GGAATTGCTGGCGGTGGTCTTGGTGCTGCTGCTTCCCGAGGTGATGGGCGTTACTGGGCAATCCCTCTTGGTATCGTAGGCGGTGCCATGGTTGGATGCCAGATTGATGGAGGGTGACCCCCCCCCCAACCTAAATCGACCCTTGATTCCCAGAATGGCGGAAAAATTTTCCCGCCAATTTTTGGGTTTCTAGGGTTTTTTAGTATCCAGACCCGCCAGAAGAACCAGAACTACCTGAAGAACTCGAACTGCTGCTAGAACTTGAAGAACTAGTAGTTGTAGTGGAAGTGCTTGTAACTACTCCTGCTGTTGTGGTGGTTGCACTATTTGTTGGACCATAGTCAAAGGAAGTTACTGGTCCAATATCACTTGTACGCGATGCACTACCAGTAGAATATCCTCCAGTATTACTAATAAACTTAGAAGATAGATCGATAGGAGTTTTCTTATTACCTAAAGAATCCAATTCAACATTAGTTTCATATGCAACAAGGTCTGGAAATTCTGATACCATTAAATCAATCATCGCTGTCTTTGGTAAGACGATAATCCTTTTTTGCTCGTTCAAGAATGTTTCATGCTCATAGTTAGAAACGGGATAAACTGATGATTCTTTAGATAGTGTTGCACCATCTGGCATAACAACACGGAAATCTTCAGTTACTTCAATACCCTCTTTGTAGAGAACTATGCCATTGTATAAAACTTCTTGAGTTTCGTAATGGTGTACAGCATCTGGGTCAGCATATACTGTATTGATGTAAGTTTGTAATTCGTCTTCAGATTTTGGCCATTCGTCATAAACATCAATAATATTATTAACTAAAAGAATACACCAGTCTAATTCTGGGTCTCCATATACTCTATATGCTAGACTTGAAGGAGATTCGTCAGGTCTAATTGAGTAAGATTCAAATAAGGTTGTATATCTGTTTAAATCATCTCTTGCCTTAACTCGTCTAAAAATATTCTTTACAAGACGATACTTGAAGGTTTCATCATCTGATACACCTTCTCCTACGTAAATATTCGGTAGATTTGAAAAGTATCCCATTAGAATCCTCTTAGTGCGTCTTCTTGTGTAATAAGTTTTGTCTCGGAAAACTGTAATGAAAGTTCGATTGCAGGAACGTGAACCATTAAGTCAGATGAACCTCCTTGACTGGAAAGTTGTTTAAATGATGTATACTGACCATCTGGAGTATAATTTACATTAATCTGGGTGCAAACTGAGGGATGTATTTTAAAGTGTAAGAATGAATCTGTACTTTCTTCTGCTGTTCCATTTGGATTGACGCGAATGAATTTGATTTCAAAAGAATCTGGAACTTCAAAGTATCTATTTTGTGCTGCTAACTTTGCATCAGAGTTAGAGTAGATATCACTAATCGGTTTTGCACCTTCTTTGTCCGTTTCAAAGTTAAAGTTGTCTGTTCCAGTAACTCTTGGTGTGGAACCTACTTTGAAATAGTCAATAATTTGTCTAATTTCTTTCGCTTCATCCATACTACGAGAAAATAGTTTGAATGAAAATGTGTGTGTTCTAAATGCCATCGAGTTGAACACTTGTTCTTTGAATGGGTTGAACACTCTTCCTCTAGTCAATGCCTGAATAGAGCTGGCATCAAGATTGCCTTGCAGACCACCTAACTGGTTAAATCCGCTAATTGCTGTTGCTAATGCACCAGTAGCAAATTCTGGTAAACCTGCAGCTGCAGCACCCTGAACTGCTTCAGTGATAGCCTTGGTAGTCATATCACCACCCATAGCAGAAAGCGTAGCAATACCGAGAGCACCTACATCAACCTGTCTGTATTGAGGTTGATATGCTGTTGATAATGATTTTGGCATTGCAATATAAACACGATTATCATCGCGGTTTAATTCAATTCTGTTAGTATCTGGAAAAGATCTTCCATAATACTTAGTTCCTGATTTGTCACTATATGCAATTCTCTGTCTCTGGAAACAAACATAGTCAATTGCACCAGTTTCCCCTAACAGAGCATTGTCTGATTTATTTCCTGGTACTGGAGGTTCTAGGGGGTAACGTAGAATTGCCAATTTAACACCTAAATACTATGTGACCTTTATGTATTTATGAGATATCAAGGCAAGTACCGTCCTTCCTTTCCAAGGAAGTATAAGGGAGACCCTAATAACGTTATTTATAGGTCATCTTGGGAATACAAATTCATGAAATGGTGTGACATTACCCCTTCTGTTGTAGAGTGGGGTAGTGAGGAGATTATCATTCCATATGTTTCTCCTGTTGATGGTAAAAGACATAGATACTTTCCTGATTTTTATGTAAAAATTGGAAACAAAAGATATCTAGTTGAAGTCAAACCATACAAACAAACTAAAGAACCCAAAACACAAAAAAGAAACACAAAACGTTATATTAATGAAGTTGTGACATACGCTGTCAATCAAGCAAAGTGGAAAGCAGCAACTGAGTTTTGTCTTGATAATGGTTGGGAGTTTATGTTAATCACAGAAAAGGAACTTAAGGTCTAATGTCATTAGAATCTAAAAGAGAAAGAGCAAGATATAACTCTCTGCAGGAGTTTATAGGATTTTTTAAAGAAAATGAGAATCATCCTAGTACAACTAACCTGTTTTCGGTGCATTTTGCTTCTCCTCCTGCATTGAGAGCGGCTAGTAGAACTCAACTGTTTACTGCCGAAACTGGTGATTTGTCCTTATTGTTAGATTATTACGCAAAAACTGTTAACCTGCCAAGTAAGCAGATAACTACTGGTCAACTTACTAATGTTGGTTCTGGATATAAATTTGCAACTGGAACTTCTTTTAGCCAGATTTCAATTACTTTTACTATGCCACGTTCTCAACTGACAAGGAACTTTTTTGAGAAATGGACACAAGTAATGGCAAGTGATGCTAATCAATACACTGCATTTTATAGAGATTACTGTTGCCCTAACATATACATCTATAAATGGGAAAGAGGTGGAGGAGAACAAGCAGTTAATGACCCTAAAATGCTGAGAACAATTAGGGAAGCTGGTGCAAATGCTCTTAATGCGAGAAAAAATGAACTAACTGCATGTTGGCACATTCAAAATGCTTTTCCGTTCAATATTGGTTCTGTTCAATTAGATAACTCTCAATCAAGACTTATGGAGTTGAACGTTCAGTTCTATTATGAAAGGTATAGATTCTATCCCCAGAGTTCTTTTGACGATCCTGGAATTATCGACCAGATTACATTCCCACAAACGGAAATTTATACAAGAGATAATAATACAAGTCAAGAAACTCCAAGACAATCTACTGTACAGCAGACCACTGCACCAAACAAAGCAGCAACTGCAACTACATCTAGACCTCTTGGACATGACATTGGTATGAATCAAAGAGGCACTATAATTTCATCTGCACAGCAGTGATAAATAAAATTACTGAGTTGAATATCTATGGCATTACCTAAGATTAATGTACCTAAGTACAAACTGAAACTACCCTCTGATGGTAGGAGTGTGAATTTCAGACCATTTCTCGTAAAAGAAGAAAAACTTCTTCTCATTGCAACAGAAACAGGTGAACAGGAAGACATTATTAATGCAATCAAAACTATCATTGGTGATTGCACAGATATTAAAGATGTAGAAAAATTGTCTACATTCGATATTGAATACGTGTTCCTGCAAATTCGTACAAAATCTGTTGGCGAGAATGTTGATGTGACCGTCACCTGTCCTGACGATGGTGAGACTGAGGTATCGGTATCTATTCCTTTGGATGAAATTACTGTAAAGAAAACCAGAGGACATAAACCCTCTATCAAAATCTCGGATGATATTGTTGTCACAATGGGATATCCAAGTTTAGATATGTTTGTAAAAATGAACTTTGGTGAAGATGAAACTCAAATTGACCAAGTTTTTGAACTTGCAGCAAGTTGTGTAAAAACAATTGCTGATACTGAGCAAGTTTATGATTGTGCCGATTCAACTAAACAAGAACTCATTGAATTTTTTGAACAACTTAATACCAAGCAGTTCATGATGATTCAAGAGTTTTTTGAATCTATGCCTAAGTTATCACATACACTGAAGGTAACTAATCCTAATACAGGCGTAGAAAATGAGGTTGTTCTTGAGGGTCTTGCGAGTTTTTTCGCATAGCACTCCTTCACAACAATCTCCGTTCTTACTATGAAGGAAATTTCGCACTAATGCATCATCATAAATGGAATATCGAACATATCGATAATCTGATGCCTTGGGAGAAAGAAATTTATGTGAACTTATTAGTTCAGTTCCTAAAGGAAGAAGAACGAAGAATGAAGGAGCAGCAAGCAACGAATGGCTAAACTACAAGTATATAAGTTTGTCAATCCTGGTTCCGTCAATGGTAACCTGGCAGTTGCTGCAGCTAAAACTCAAACACTAGCAATCAACAGACTTGGTGCTAGTGTTGAGTCCGTAGGTAAAATAGTTTTAGATATACAAAAAGTAGGGACGCTTAATGCTGCTGCTATAAAAGCAACTACTCTTGGAGAAAAACGTAGAGCAAGATTGCTGCGAGATGCTCAAGCAGAAGCAGCGCAAGAAACCCAGAAAGCATCAAAAAAAGAATCAAAACCAGGCGAATTTGGCAATTCAATTAAGAAGACAGCAAAGAAGTCTTTAAGTTGGGTTGATAACTTCCTAGGACCAATTGGTAGTTTTTTATTATCAGTTGCAGGTTTTGTAGCCGTCAAAGAAATGCTGGCATGGGCAGCAGATCCAAAAAATAAGAAAGAACTACAAACATTTGTTGAAAGAGCAGACTTTGTAATTAGAAAACTTTATGACATTGGCAAGACTTTAGTTGGCAATGTTCTTGATGGATTTACCGATTTATTTGGTGAAGATAAAACTTTTGGTGAAAGACTAGGTGGTCTTGGTAAATTAATGACGGGAATCATAGGGTTGAAATACCTTATGAATCCATTCTCCTTGATTGGAGATATTTTATCATTATTTGAGTTGATGAATCAAAACGTTCCTGGTGGTGATAAACCAGGAAGAAAACCGCCAACAAAACCAGGAAGTACTCAACCTTCTAGTAGACCTAGTGCAAACGCTCGCGCAACTAATGCTAGAATTCGTGCAGTACAAAGACAACATGGTCCTGCTGCAAGACGGATTTATGAGAATGCATTAAATAACGGCAGGACTCCATCCCAAGCACAAGCAGCGGTTAATCGTGCTTTGCAAAGAGGGCAAATTGCATCTCGCCCTGCTGCATCTTCTTTGTCTGCTGGTTCAGCAAGATCTGGAAATGTACTCAGTCGTGGTATTGGTAGAGTTGGAAATAGATTTGGTCTTAAATTATTTGGTAAGGCAGGTCTTCAAGGCATAAAAGGTATATTCGGTAGAATTCCCATTATCGGACCTTTGATGGTTGGTATTGGTTCTATTTTAGCGGGTGAACCTATTGGTCAAGTATTATTCAAAACCTTTGGTGCTGCTGTTGGTGGATTTTTAGGAAGTTTCATACCCATCCCAATTTTGGGTACGATGCTTGGTGAAATTCTTGGTACATACGTTGGCGACCTTTTATACACCCTCTTCATGGGTGGAGGAATTAATGCCGTAGGCAAGAAACTCAAAGACGATATGATGAAAGTCTTTGAGACTGGTAAGATAGTTGTCGATTGGGTAGGAAGAGGTCTTGGAAGATATTTTGATGGTATACCAAAGGTAAACGTTTTTGGTCAGAAAGTACCAGATATTTTCTGGTTGATTAATCCAATTAATGTAGTTGACAAGTTCAAAAAGTTTCATAGGGCGTTCTTTACGGACATTCCTATGAATGAAACTAAAGAACAGGAAAAGAAAAGAAAGGAAAAAGAAAAGAAAGAACAGGCGGAGTTAGCAAAAAAAGTTGCTGAACAAGAAAAGGGTCATGATAGTGTTGAAACTGGATATACCGATATTGATGGTGATGGTGTAATTTCCGAATGGGAAATGGTGGACTCAAGTGCCAGAGGTGGTCCATTAACAATTCCTCCTGCAGTACCCGAGATGGGTATTGGTGGATTCTTTAGTGGTGTTGCTAAAGGTATCGGTAATGTTGTTAGCGGCGTCGGAAAGGCGGTTAGCAGCGTCGTCAGCAACCCTGTTGTTCAAACTGCTGCATCGTTCATTCCTGGTGCTGCACCCATCATGGCGACGATTGGGGCGGTCTCTGGTCTTGCTGCTGGTAATCCATTGGGAGCTCTTGCTTCTGGTATTGGAATGATTCCTGGAATGTCTGGAATTATGGGTGGAATTGGTGCCGCCCTCAGCAGCCCTCTTGGACAAGTTGGTATGAGTTTGATAAATGGCAATATTGGTGGAGCTATTAGTGCAGGTTTAGGAATGATTCCTGGTTTAGGTGGGACATTAGGTAGTATTGTTAATCAGGGTGTTGGATTTGCATTAGGAACTGGTCCTGGTGGTGCGTCTGACTTAATTGGTTCTATTGCAGGAACCCTTGCCAATCAATTTAATCTTGGTGGTCTCTATAAAGCAGTCACGGGATTTATGGGTGGCAACTACATGGATGGTATGTCTCAACTTGCAGGAGAACTTGGAGTTGATCCTAAATATCTTGGTGTTACTAGAACTGCAGCGGGAGTAGCAACACAAGCATTATCTAAAGAGGGTTTATCTGCAAAATATGCAATGGAACAAGCACTGGAATTGGTTCCTGTTCCAGTGATTATCGAGAAACTTGTCCCAATGCCAACAGCAGTTCCCATAAATACAGGTGGCGGTGCTCAAGTCGTTTCGGCAGGACCTTCTAACTTAACGCAACGTACACAATAATGGCAACTGTACAAAAGACTAGTAAAATCAATTTTTATAAGTTCGTTCAAGTAAAGGAACCATCTTCTGCTGCCGTTAGGAACGATAGCTCTGCTCAAATTGCTCTGAGTATTAACTCTAGTACTAAAGCAATTAATAATCTTGGTGCAACTGTCAATTCCATTGCGAAAATAATGGATGGGTTGAAATCAATTGCTATTGGACAATTAGAAGCAGAAAAATTAAAGTCTAAGTCATTTACAGCACAGTATACAAAACCTCAAAAGAAGGAAAAAGAAGGGGGTGGTCTCGAATTACCATCTATTAAGACTCCAAGTTTTCTTGAGGGTCTTCTGAATATTCTTGGTGGATTATTTAAAGCTGTTGTAATAACTCCAGTATTAGAATGGTTAGCAGACGAAAGAAACAAAAAAAGAGTCGAAGATGCTATAACTGCTATTTGGAAAGTCGTAAAATTTGTTGCTGACTTTACTAAATGGGGAGTCACTTCTATTGTTGATGGATTGTATGATTTACTAAAAGATGATGCATCACCATTAGAAAGATTTGGTGGACTTATAAAAGGTCTAACGGGTCTTGGTGGAATGATGCTTGGCATCCGTTGGTTAACAAACCCAGGTAACATTATTCGTGATTTTGGTGGAGTATTAAAATTCTTCAATAAGAACCTTTTTAATGCCCGTGCTGGAATGATCCGCCGAATGGGTGCTCTTGGTTTGGCAGTCGGCGCTGGTGTTTTGATTTATAAGGGTGTGGAATCTTTCAATGACATGAGAGAGAACAACCCTGCTATGCCTGGTCCAGATGAGGTAAATGCAGCAGCAGAAGAAAAGGCAAAGGGTGGTTCTGTAAAAAAATTACCTCAAAAGGCAAATGGAGGATGGATTAATGGACCCCAATCAGGATACCCAGTCTCTTTGGATGGAGGAAGGAGTACATCATTTATTGGACACGGAAAAGAATATGTTGCTAGAAAAGCAAATGGGGGAGCTTTCGTCGTTCCTTTTGATACTCCTTTCACGCAAAGAAACCCTCACTTAACTCAAAAGAGAATAGGTGAAGCAAAGAGTCAAGGATTTGATTTACCTGGATTTGCTGCTGGTGGTAACTTAAATAAGCAAATTTACCTTCACTGGACTGCTGGCAGTTATAACCATAAAGCAGGTCCATACCACGCAACTGTTCAGGGCAATTCTAAGATTTATCGACATCTTCCATATACTGCTAGAACTGGACACACTTACAATAGGAACAGTGGTAACGTAGGATTATCTGTTGCTACAATGGGGGGAAGACCTTGGGTTGATTATCCTCCCAAAGAAGCACAAATTGATGCGATGATGCTCGAAGCAGCAAATATTGCTAAAAAGTGGGGATGGAAACCTAGTGATGTTAATATCAAACGTGTTATGACTCACGCTGAAGCAGGGTCAAACAAAGATGGTAGAAGAATGCATGATAATTATGGTCCCGTAATGTGGGGTGGAAATGGTGAACGTTGGGACTGGTTACATCTAAAGAGAGGAGATAAACCTGGTACTGGTGGAGATAAACTTCGTCAAAAGATGAAGAAGTTTATGGGTGATAAGAATGCTAAAGAAGTTCCAGAAGCAGGTGGATTGAGTGCTTCTGATGCTATGGAAGGTGGCGGTACTAGAATGACCGACATTGCACTCACATTGGAGGGTACAGCAAAAGATTTGGTTGGTGGTGATGGAAATTTCCTGGCTGAACTTAATAGAGTTGCAAAAGCACTTAAGATACACCCAGCAGATTTGTTAGGTCTGATGGCATCCGAATCTGGATTAGACCCTAAAGCACAGAATAAGAGTGGTGCTACTGGTTTGATTCAGTTTATGCCAGATACTGCTGCGGAATTAGGAACGTCTACTTCTGCTCTCAAAAATATGACTCGTGCAGAGCAAATGAAGTATGTTGAGAAGTTTTTGAAAAAAACATTGCATGGTGTTCCTGTGCGAGGCTCACATGTATCTGCAGGTAACTTATATACTGCTGTATACCTTCCTGCATTTGCAGCAAAAGACGAGTCTTATATTGTTGCTAAAAAGGGTGGATTTAGTGATAGTTGGGGACATCACCCAGCAGCATGGTATTCACATAACAAAGGTCTTGATTTAAATAATGATGGTGCAATTACTATTGCTGAACTAGGTAAGAGAATTGCTGATAAGAAAAAAGAATTTGGTATTAAGGGTGGGACAATGACTATCCCTGGTTCTAGTATTAGCACGGTTAGTCCTGCAGACCACGAAGATTCCACTATTAATCCTTCTGGAGGAAACTACGGTAATAGCATTTTAGGAAAGGTTAGTCCTACTGCTGGAATGTTTGGTGAAGATGTTTATGGTAGGCATAGAGTTGGGTCAAGAGCATCTGGTGCTCAGAGTAGTGGTCGTAGTGGTAGCGATAACACAGCAGGTAGAGGAGGTGGAGCAAGTAATGTAAATAGAGCAAATGGCGCTGCAACTGTTGGTACTGGTGCAGGAAGTACAATTTCTCCTTCTGACAGAAGAGAGAAAGCACAACTGCAAGAAGCAACACAACAAAGAAATATGGCTCGTCAGATGATGAACCAGAAGACCCAAGAAATGATTAGCACCGCTTTAGATGCAGTTGGCAAACAGAATGGTGCAAATGCACAAGTGATTGCACTAGCACAACAAACTATTCAACAAGTAATGGCACAATCTCAACCACCAGCACAACCTCAATTTATTCCTACTGGTAATGCTGGTGGAGGAGGTATTTCTGCTTCTGGTATTGGTCGTGCCATTGGTGGCAATGTTGGTGCTGCTGTTGGTGGTGCTACTGCTTCTATCCTAAATTCTACTAATAATCCTCTGCGAGGTATCTTCAGATGACAATTAAGAGGCAATCTGCTGGTGATATTGACCTTAGTGTTAGCATTTGGCGCGATGGTACTCGCTTGGAAAATAGTGATGGTAAATGGGATTTAAAAGAGTACGTTAGATCTTTTGAAATTTTTGAATTAATCAGTTCTTCTACTATTGAAGCACAAATAGTCATCGAAGACGCTGGTGGTTTAATTGGCACTATGACTGGTTCTGAAGTATTCAAACTTCAAATCAGGGGGTCTATTATTGATAGAAGTTTTTATATGCGTTCGTATGAGATTCACTCTCGTTCAAGAACCAATCAGAATAATGACATTTATATGGTCAGTTTAGCATCTGACGAGTTTATTAAAAATGAAACCAGTAATGTATTTGGCAATTCTACAGTTCTTTTCAAAGACACTGAAAGTTCTAAAATTATTGAACAGTTAATAACTAAAGATAAAAGATTTCTACAAAGTAGCAAGAAACTGTTTGCTGAGGAGACTTTAAATCAACACACATTTGTTGCTCCTAACTGGAGAGTTTTTGATACAATTTACTGGATTTGTCAAAGAAGTATTCGCAAATCTCAAACAAGCGGAACTTTTCAAAACGGATTTGCTTTTTACGAAAATGCATTGGGATATCATTACAAGTCAATCGATAAGTTGATTGATGATATCAATAACCAAAAACCAGATAAAGATACTAATCCCAATACTGGTGAAGCAAGATTATATTCATATTCATATAGTCCAAAGAGTACGGACAGTGGACAAGATGACCAATTTAGAATTGACAAAGTAGTATTTCCAAAGGAAAAGAATTATCTAATGGGACTAAGACATGGTACTTGGTCTGGATTTAGTATGGGATTTGACCCCGTTAGTATTTCTCAATCCAAGATGGGATTGAGTACGGATATGTCAATAGATGCACACCGTTACAATATTAATGACACTTGGAAAAAAATGTCTCACCTGAAAGGTGGGCAAAATAAAAATCCTATTGAAGTAATGGATAAGCAAATGCAATCTTTAATTTCATATCCAAAAAGAGTCAGATACTCAATACTTCCCAATCAGAATTTTGATAAAAACTTTTCTAATAATCCTCAGAAAAATTACGAGCAATTAGTAGAACTTCAGGCATACCAATGGATGAGAATGGAGTCTTTGAAACAAACTAGACTGCAAATTTCTGTACCAGGCAATTTAGATTTATATGTTGGGTGTGGAATTGAAGTAAGTATACCAGGAAACTTTAAAGCTGGCAATAGCACTAAAATAGATAAAAGATATAGTGGAAGATATCTTATTGTGGGCTTGACACACAAGGGAGATACGACTACAATGAACACTGAGATGGTTCTGATGAAGGACTCGATCATTTGAGCTAGCTCAGATAAATAATAATGTAACAGGAGGTACTATGGACAGTATCGAACAACATATAGAAAAGGACAAAGACATTCTTCAAGACCCGACAATTTCCCCTCAACAGCGCAGACACATTGAGGGTGAGTTGGAAGAATTGGAAGCATATCACGAAAGACATCCCGAAGACCATCACGATCCCAATCCACTTGAATTGTATTGCGACGCAAATCCATCCGAACCTGAATGTTTAGTTTATGACGATTGAAGATTATATTATTGGTCATTGGTCTAATAAAGCACAAGCACAATCAAACCCAACAACATTTGCTTCTGTAGAGATTGTATGGAAGGTAATTGATGGTGGGTTTGAATCGATGAACTATAAGAGGTCAAATCCAAACGAACCTTATAGAAAAAAGAGGCATAAGTTGGAGCATATTTCAGACACTGAAGTTATTATGCACAACTATCATTTGGACTGGACACCGCACCAAGAATGTGATATAATACTTACGTTCGATGGTCAAGCATGGCACGGCAAGTTGCTTGGCAACGAATGTAGGGGTTATAGAGGTAACCGAGTCGTATCCGAAATCCATCTCTATGGAAACAAACTACATAGTATGGACCAAGGATACGATGAGGATAACAACCTTGTTTGGGGTAGCACCCAACTCTACAAGTTTGTGCGGATGTAGTTCAGCGGTAGAACGCTATCCTTCCAAGTTAGATGTCGTCGGTTCGATTCCGATCATCCGCTTCGGGCGATTAACTCAGCGGTAGAGTGCCTCGTTTACACCGAGTATGTCGGGGGTTCGATCCCCTCATCGCCCATGTTCAATCTATTACTATGAACACTACTCTTTGGAATGCTATTCTTGCAGGTGCTCTTTTTGGAGCAGCACATGGTTTAGCAGCAAAAGCAGAACCCAACATCAAAGGTTATTACACCATGGATGCTATGGGATGTATGATTCTGCGAGAATGTACCGAAGGGGTTGTGCAAATCAAGAATGCTAAAGATGTAGGCAAATACTATAAAAAGATGGGAATGATGGACCCAGTGTATACTGAGTTCAATGAGATGATGGCAGCACTAGACAAGATTGGTGTCAAGGTATTCATCGCACCCGAAAAGTATTTCCCTCCTGGTCATCGTGGTGTCTACCATACTGTCAGCAATAACTTTTATCTTAACGCTACACTTGTCAGACGTTATGGTACATTGATGAGTGTAATGCGTCACGAAGGCTGGCACGCTGCACAAGATTGTATGGCAGGTTCTATCAAGAACTCTATGATTGCAATCATTCACAATGAAGAGGATGTTCCCCCTCTGTGGCGTGAGATTACGGAAAAGACTTATCCAGCATCTGCAGTTCCCTGGGAAGCAGAAGCAATGTGGGCAGGTAAGACTGCTGGTATGACACAGAAAGCACTTAAATCTTGTGCTGCTGGAACTATGTGGACTGATTATGAAATCACTCCATTGACTCGTAAATGGTTGGAAGAAGAGGGATACTTAAAGAAAGATTGAGTAATCCCAAAGATATTCTTAAGAACACTTGTTTTGTCAGCAAACACAGATAAAATAAAGTGTACTTCGGAAACCTTCAATGTCTTATCAGTCGGTTCGTAATCAACTTCTCACTGCTGACGAATGGAATGAATTGAATGCATTGCGTCAAGCAATCCAAGAAGGTCCTGCTGCTGTACATCCTTCTAAAATGGAAAAGTTTACTGAACTGCTAATTCGTTCTCAGTGGAATAAGAGTGAATAAATAAATCGTAACGATAAAATGTCAAAATGACTATTGACGGTATTATTAACGAACCTACAGTAAATTTCGTCGGTAAAGATGGATTTTATTGGTGGGTTGGTGAAGTAGAAGATAATCAAGACCCTATGGGACTTGGAAGAGTCAAAGTCCGAGTTCTCGGATATTATACCAATGTAAGGGGAGGCACAACAACTGACCTTCCTAAGGAGCATCTCCCTTGGGCAACTGTACTCCAACATACTTCTCAATCGGGTAATGATGGTCAAGGCGATAGTTCTGGTCAGTTACAACCAGGCGCTATTGTCATGGGTTTCTTCATGGATGGTGAAGAAGCGCAGATGCCAATTGTTATTGGTGTAATGCGTGTAAAAAAATCTTCAGATACTGCAGATAAAAAACAATTTGCTTTTACTGGAGAAGAAATTGAACCAGGTCTTGCCCCAAACATTGCATCTTTGACTCCTGGAGAGTCGAATACAATGAAGAAAGGTTCTTTTAAAAGAGCTGGTGATACTAATACTGTCGCTTTACCTGGTAAAGGTCCTGCTGCAGATAGTACCAATTCAAACTCAACTAGTAGTTCATCTAGGACAACTGCAAAAACTGGTGGTCCTGGTGCTCCAAGTAATATTGGTAACGCTCCTGGTGTTGCTGGAAGTAGTTCTAATGCAAGCAAACCAAGAGAACCGAGAAAACCTATCCCATCTGCAAATGGGGTTGGCGGTCCTTGGAAGATGTTGGAATATAAGTTAAGTTATCTTCTGGAAGATATTGCTGATAGTGCTGCAAACCTAGTGAAGGAAGAAAATGGAGATTTCTTAGATGTAGTCTCTGGTAAAATTGTAAAGGCACAAGCATTGACTGCAAAGTTGCAGAACTTCTTGGGAGCTGTTTTTACTCAAGTTGTTGCTGCAATCCGCCAATCTCTTTCAAACTTAGCAGAACAGTTAGAACTGGTAAATCTCCTTGGTGGTGCTACTGGTGCTCCATATATTATTTTTACTGCAGTGCAGCAGGGTGTAACTACCATTCTCCAATCACTCTGTAATATTGATAGGCAAATCATCGGATTCATTCAAGACCCTATTGGAACTGTTATTGGTTTTGTTGAAGGATTCCTTGAGTCTGCTATCGATAAAGCAACAATGGTTTTTCAGAGCGTTCAGGCAGTTATTGATAATATTGTTTGTAATGTTCAAAGTTTGCTTGGTGATGTTTTGAAAATTGTAGATACTGTTTCTACAATTGTCAAAGGTGTAAAACAAGCACAAGAAATTATTGAGGCATGGAAAGAAGGTTCTGGCATCTATAGTACAGCAACAGACTTAGTTCAAAAATCTGCTGATGCAATCAAGAGTATTACCAGTCTGATTGCTCTGTTTATTAAATTTGCTGCTTCTGGTTGTAATCGTCAAGCAACTGGAGGAAGAGATACTGTTGGTTGGTATCCTCTTTATGGTGTAACACATTGTACTCCTGAAGAACTTGCTAAGTTTGATAACCTCAGAGGTTCTAATAGAGGTTCGTGTGGGGACAATGGTGGCGGCGGTAGTTTGATTGACTCCATTTTCAAAGAAGCAGATCCGTATTTAACTGCTGCTAAGACTTATCTTGATGGTTCTTATGAAATGTACGTCGGTACTCCTGGACGTAGAGCATCAGTCAAGAGAGATGCTGCAGGTAATGTTGAGACTGCTATTGCTACCAACGAAGAAGAACATGCAGAATACAAGGCAAGAAAGGCATTTAGAGAAAAGCATCCTGACGCAACTCAAGAAGAGGAAGACGCACAGGTAGAGGCACACGTTAAAAAGACAACCAACGGACAAGGTAATACAGGCACTTTCTCTGCGGTTCACAAATCTTTTAACGGAAATAAAACACAAGAAGTTCACGGTGATGATTGTAAACTTGTTGATGGTGATTTTGACAGAACTATTGATAATGATTTCCGTCTAAATGTTACGGGTGATTTCCATCTAGTAGTTGGTGGAGGATTCTTTGTTACTGCTACTGGTTCTCCAAAGGTTGTCAATAAGAAAGGGGAAAAGCAAGATGAAGCAGTCCAGAAGCATACGATGTGCTTCCATTCAGATTTAGATATTAACTGTTCTGGTGCAAAGTTTACAGTTCAGGGTGCTGAGTGTGATATTGCATCAACTTCTACCAAAGTTACTGGTAGTCTTTTTGAAAACTCTGCTTCTCAACAAACTTATGCTGGTGCAGAACTTATTCTTTCGGGAAGTAATACAATTGACATGAGTGCTCCATCTCTGTATCAATTTATTAATGTTCCTGCAGTGATGCCAGTTGTTAAATCTGGTATTACTAGTCTGGTTGGTGGTTCTGTTGATACTATTCTTACCCCTGGCGCATCTTCGGATGCTATTCCTAGATACACTGTTTCTAACCCTGCAGGACCTATTTCGCAAACCTGTGGTGCTACAGGATATAATTTGAATGTTTTAACTGGTGCGTATAATGTTAATGTTGCTACGGGATTAGGAAACATTAACGTTGCTGCAGGTTCTATGACCATCAACTGTGTTGCTGGTGCTATGTCACTGCTTGCTCCTGCTGGTATTATGACGATTCAGGGAGCGACCATCTTCCTTAACTAACCTCCTTGACAACCCTCGCTCTTCCTGCTATACTACATAGGTACTGAAGAGACACACATGGACACCCTCTCACACATCTTCGTTAACTTTTCTAAGCGTAAGATGACCCTCGTCGATGAAGAGGGTTATGAAAAAGACGTTCAATGGAAGTTTGATGACGAAGGTGCCGAAGGTTTCTCTGAAACAATCGCTGAAGTTCAAGAGATTGTTGACAACGATTTGATTACTTATTGCTTTGCTGTAAAATGATTGGACCGATTGGAGTTACTGAAAAACAAGCAGAAGACAATCTAGAGTTTATGCTTGAGTTGACTGAAAATCAACGTGTTTGTTGGAAAATTACTACATCTCAGGGAAAATCTGTTATGATGGTTCCTGTTAATGAAATTCCTCCTGTTTCTGAAGAAGTACAAGAGCAGGTAGAAGAATTCAAACGTCAATTCATGGAGGAAAATCTTGCGTCCTGAAACTCGTAAGTCAATGGAAATGCTCTTTTGTGCTAAGTGGAACTTGCCAAAAGCAGCAGAACATGCTAATCTTACTAACAAGGAAATGAAAATCACCTTCAATGAGTATTGTGCTTTTCATCCTCCCACTTATGGGACGGTGGCGGAATCGGTAGACGCACCAGACTTAAAATCTGTTGAGGATTAACCTCGTGAGAGTTCAAGTCTCTCTCGTCCTATAGTCTCGGGATGACTTTAAAAGCGCCCTGGTCGGGAAATCCCCTTCTGGGACTTCGGTCCCACCCTTGCCCTAGTAGCTCAGCTGGATAGAGCAACGGTTTTGTAAACCGTAGGTCACCCGTTCAAGTCGGGTCTGGGGCTTCGGGGAATTAGCTCAGTTGGTAGAGCGCCTGCTTTGCAAGCAGGATGTCAGCGGTTCGAGTCCGCTATTCTCCATGGAGGGAGTACAAAAGACTCTGTATAGAAAGAGCGCCCTCCCCATTCCTGCTTAGCTCAGCGGTAGAGCGAGCGACTGTTAATCGCTTGGTCCCTGGTTCGATCCCAGGAGCAGGAGTTGTTAATCATATGCCCATGAATTACAAGTATCCTCTGTATGCACCATGGCGGAAAGTTGAACAAGGCAAGAAACCATGGTATAATACGCTCAGTTCCCTTTTCAAAATGATTAATGTCAAAGACAACGGCGACGGTTCGTTCATCATCGAATGGGACGAAAACGACCCGCAAGAAAGCATCCTCAACGACTGGACGAAAGAAGACTTCATCGACTTCTTCAACTACCGCCTCGGTCTCGAAAAGTCCCAGGAAGAGTACGTCGGTAAAAACGCAGAAAAGTTTGGAGGAAAATCTCAAGAAACTAGCGGAATCTCCGAAGCAACCGAAAAAGACTACGAAGACTTCTGGGAAGGCGACGACATCACGGAGCAAGAAGACTCCAACTACATCCAAGCAACAAACGAAGAAACCTTCTGGGAGCTCCCGCCGCTCAAAGAAGGAGGATTCCCTACTAAAGATGACCGCATCTGGGAAGGTTGAACTGTTTCCTCATTCCGAAACGTTTCCTATCAGACTAGAGGACAAAACAGAAAATAAAATCTGTTGGTTTCAGTGTGAGCAACATGCTCAAAAATACATTGACCGTTACAACTGTGACTACAAAGCATATTATTTGAAATGACTGTCCCGTATTATATTGAGCATGATTACAAACAAGTGCAAGTCCCTCAAGAGATTTTGTACTATTGTGATTCTTTTACACTAGATGCAGACCGTGAAGATTTGCGATATATCGATTGTGTTTACATGAATATGGGTTATTATGGTAATGACCCTAAACTTCTTGAACGCATGAGACAAAACTACTTTAAATCCCAACCTATTTTTGAATGACATGACTAAGCGTGAATTTATCGACAAAAACGGCAATACTTGGAATTGGGAAGAAACTCCCGAAACTGTTGCCGCACTCAAGCAACTTCATAAAACTGTAGTTGAGAATCGAGCAATTAAACCCAATGCGCCCAAGGAGTGAGTTTCAACATGGTGGACTAAAACCAACGTCCATCAATCTTCTTCGTTTAATCTCTGAGTTAGAAGGATGTTACCAACTAACAAAGTATATGGCATTTGACGAAGATAATGCTATAATAGATGAGATGAAGACTAGATACTACAAGTTGTACTACAAAACCGCTAAGGAGGAAAAAAATGTCTGACGCTATTACTGACTATTGGACTGCAAAACCTCCTATTGAGGGACGACCTGACATTCAACATGACTGGGAGAAAGAGTATGAAATCCAACGCAAAAATCGTCTCCAAGATTCTATTGACGAGTATCTCCAAGATGATAAAGTATCAGCACGACGAGCGTATGAAGAGATTCTATCTTGTGTCGATGATGTAATCAACTATCATAAAAAAGAATATGACAAAGCAGTCGAACTCAAATCCCTCATGCTCGGACATAGAGAATGTGACCTCCTTGAATGTGCAGATTCCCTCGCAACTGCAGAGTGAATGGGAGTCATATCTAGCAGTATGTGCATCTCTTGATGTACAACCCAATGCAAAACGATTCCTAAGATACAACGAATTGTACCCGTATAAATAAACTTGTAGCAAATCGTGTGATTATTCGTGGGAACCAGAAAAATTTCTCAACTGGAAACAATTTCAGATGCGAATATATCGGGAGAAGCAATTCTCCCCATTGTCGTATCTGACCCTTTGATTCCTAACCGAAAAGCAAAAGTCAATCAACTCTTTCGTGGAGTTGCACAGGGGACTAAAACTGCTCCTGGTTTATCCTTTGACTTAGACCGAGATTCTGGTTTATATCAAAATGCATATAATCAAATTGGTATTGCATTTGGTGAAGGCGGTCTTTACTTATCTAGAATTGTCAATACAGCAACAAGTGCATCTCTTTATGTTACTGCTGTCGATGATTCTGCAGATAATGCGGATATTGTTTTTGCACCAAAAGGCACTGGTTCTGTAAAAGTTACAGGACAGTTCTTGATGTCTGACAATCAATTTATTCTTGAAGATGCTCAAGGACCTAAAGCGCGATTTGAAGTAAGTAATGTTGGTACTGGTACAAATACCAGAATTATGACATTACCTGCTATTACTGCTGGAAATGGTACAGTTCTTGTTGGTGATGATACTCAACAAACACTGAGAAATAAAACAATTCTCATTGACGAAGATAATTTTGTTATTACTGATGGTACAGAAGAAGCAATCTTCCAAATTAACTGGGTGCAAACCTCTGATACAAGACGTTCGTATTTCCTGCCTGATGGTGGAACAGTAACTACAACAGCAGAACCTACTGCTACCGCTTCTACACTACTTGATACTAAAGCAGAACAAACTTCTCTGAATAAAACATTTGTTGATGTTAAGTTTGCTGCTGACGCTGAAGATGCAACAGAATGGGCACAAATTAACACTAGTTCTTTAACAGCAAACAGAACAATTACTGTTCCCGACCAAAATATTGAACTGGTTGGTACTGATGCAACACAAACTCTTCAAAATAAATCTATTGAGTCTTTGATTCTACAAGACCCAACTGATAATACTAAAAAGGCAGTATTTAGTGTTGCAAATTCAAACACGTTAACAACTCAAACATTCCAGTTCCCACCAACAAATATTCTAAATAATGTTGGTAATCATACTTTAGTGACTGAAAGAGCAACTCAAACTCTGAGTGGCAAAACATTAGTTAACCCAACACTCCGTTCTGCAGATACTACTTCCCAAGGTGTTATTAACATTCAAGTAGATAACATCACAGAAGCACGCACTATTCGATTCCCCGACGCAGACGCAACTCTGCTTTCTACGGAAAACGTTACTTTCGATGATGTTAGTTTTGGTGCAGGTATTAGTGCTGCTAACCTAACTGGTCGAACAAGACAACAACAATTCTTCTACGCTGGATTCTAATTAACCATGGCAAACCAAGGTATTCTTGCACAATTAAAACCATCTGCAGCAACAGATACTGTATTGTATAGTGCTAAAATAGATGAATCTGTCAGTGCCGTCTTAACGATTGCTAACGACGGAACTGGTTCAGCGTATGACGTTGCAATCAAAGATTATGATCAAAAACTTGTATTAAATGCATCGACATATCTGTTGCATCCTGGAGATATTGTTACTGGGTATCAAGTCACTGTAAATACTCCATTTGAACCCGCTAATTCTGGTCTTAGTGGTGGATTGAAAGTTACTAGTACTGATGGAGAAAAGTCTTTCCGTTTTGAGTCTCACATTAAACCAGCACAAACAGACGTTTTTGTTAAGAGTGTTGCTATCAGAACTCTTACGCTTGAGAGCGTAACTGGCACTCTTGCAGTTGGAGAAACAGTTTCTAAGGGAGTTTCTCCCAATGATAGTACAGCAACAATTTATGGAGTAAACGGTACAGTACTTTATATCGGTCCATCTACAATCAACGGTAGCGGAACAGAATTTACCGATGGTGACGCTGCTACATTATCTGGTGGAGCAACTGGCACTGTTTCTACTGGTGGTGTAGGAACTGCCGAAAACAAATTCGTTTTCTCTACTACAACTATTAGTGGAACCTATGACCTTCACCTCACCTCTGCTGGTAATTATCTAAATCTGTTTAATGAGCGTTTATATCGCTTTGATGTATCAGATTCTTCCATGACAGGTCATTTATTCCAACTTTCTTCTGGATTTAATGGTGAATGGGGTTCTGATGGATTGGCACCTTCAGATCCATCTGATGCAGGTGACGCTAATACTGAGTTTACAACTAATAAAACAGTTAGTGGTACTGCAGGAAGTGCCAATGCATATGTTGAATATGATTTCTCACAATCCGATGCAACACCAGCAATCTTGTATTGGTACAATGGAGACCTAGGTACTGCAACCAATAATACTTATGGTAGTAGTGGTGATTACATTGATACAACTTCTTCCCCAACATTTACTTCTTTCTATGTTTATGACGTTGAGGGAACTTGGGTAAATTCTACTGATGGTTTCACATTAAACTCTGTTACATATACAGTTACAGCACAAACTGCTGGTCCTTACGGTATCGTTCGTTCTTATTCTGGAACTGCCCTGGAGATTGTTAAAGGTATCAATTCAGCAGATTTTGCTGGAACAAACACTTTCCAAGATTGTCCACTTCTCACAACCGCAGATAGGTCCACTGTTACAGTAAGTAGCGTTCAGGTTGCAACTGACGCGGTTGAAGCACAGCACTATCTTACAGAAGGCAAGTCTAACACAAACAACAACGTTGATAGAATTACTTCTCTTGTTATTGGACCAGGACAAAGATTAATCGTCAATAGTGCAACTGCTAATAATGTCTTCACTCTAATTGGATTTGAAGATATTTCTACTGGTTTCCCAACTCGTACAATGTATGAGGGAACTAATGCTCCTGTCTAATTCACTCTCATAAATAACTTAAAAAGCAGCGTAGGAAATGTCCCTTACTAGACTTAAGAATATTATTACGTCCAGAACGGGACGTATTATCTACGTCAACCCTGACGACTTCGATGCATCTGATGCTATTGATAATAGGGGTAACTCAGCATTGCGTCCGTTCAAGACTATTCAGCGTGCATTTCTTGAAGTTGCTAGATTTTCGTATCGAGTAGGTCTGTCGAACGACGAATTCGATGCCTTCTCGATTATGCTGTATCCAGCAGAATATGTCATTGACAATCGTCCTGGAGATGTCCTCTATACAAACGTTGCTCCTATTGATGAGAACTCTAACTTAGACATTACTTCCCCCAATAATGTACTGTATAAGTACAATTCGATTGAAGGTGGTGTAATCGTACCCAGAGGTTGTTCTCTCGTTGGTACTGACCTTCGTCGTACAAAAATTATTCCTAAGTATGTTCCTTATCCTACAACATACGCTGCTAAAGGTATTAATACAGAGGACCAAGTACCCCCTCGTAGTGCTATCTTTAAGGTAACTGGTGGTACTTACTTTTGGCAATTCTCTTTCTTTGATGGCGCTGAAGAGGGTGTATATTTCAAACCCGATAGTGTTGAAACCCTTGCACCCAAATATTCTCACCATAGATTAACTTGTTTTGAGTTTGCAGATGGTTTGAATAGTCTGTCTACTTTGATTACAGGTGGAACTGTTCCTAATGCAGATTACTCTGCTGTTCCTAACATCCTGGAAAGAACGGACCTTGAGATTTACTATCAAAAGATTTCTAAGGCATTTGCTACAATTCCTGATACATCTGGTGACCCAGCAACTGACCAGATTCAAGCAAGGGTAGAAGAAAACAGAATCGTTGGTCCTATTTCTGATGAATATAGAATCCTTCAGATTACAAGAAATGGTCAGACAGCAACGGCAGTTACTGTTGATGAGTTTGATAACCCCAGGGAGCACGGATTTTCCGTTGGCGTTAACATTAACATTTCAGGTGTTACTGGATCAACTGGACCGCAGTCCGAAGTTGATGCAGGACTTTATAACGGATCTTTCACAGTCACGTCCGCATCTGGTAACGTTTTTACTTACCAAATGCAAGGAGAACCAACAGGAAATGCCGTTGGGTCCAACATCAGTGTAAAGACTGAGATTGATACTGTTGACTCTGCGTCTCCTTATGCGTTTAACTTGTCCCTGAGAAGTGTCTGGGGCATGAATGGTATGCACGCAGATGGCAGTAAAGCAACAGGTTTCAAATCGATGGTTGTTGCACAGTTTACTGGTCTGTCTCTGCAGAAAGACGATAGAGCGTTTGTAAGATATAATGCTTCTACTGGTAGCTATGATGTAGCAACTGCTGGTGATGGTGCTCACTTAGACGGTTTTGCTGAGTATCGTAAAGGTTGGGCACACGAGCACATTAAGTGTTCCAATGATGCTTTCATTCAGGCAGTTTCGGTGTTCGCTGTTGGTTACGGCACACACTTCACCGCTGAGAGTGGTGGTGACATGTCGATTACTAACTCTAACTCCAACTTCGGTAATACTGCACTTCGCTCCGCTGGATTTAAGGCAAAGGCATTCTCGAAGGATAAAGCAGGCGAAATTACACACATTATTCCACCTAAAGCACTTAACGTCATTTCGACAACTGCGACGGGCACCAATTCTACATCTACTATCACACTTGCAAATGATGGTTCTGTAAATGGTATTATCCAAGGAATGACTGTTACTGGTACTGGCATTGGAACTGGTGCTACAGTTGGTTCTATCAACACCAATACTAGAGTCATTACATTAACTGCAACAAACACATCAACTGTTAATGGCAATGTTATTTTTGGTGAAGAGACTTCTGTTAACTGGGTGAATATTGACATCCAAAGAACTAAAGTTGTCAACGCTGCACTTGCTGGACAAGGTGGCACTCCTGGAACAAGATTGTACCTTTATGGATATGTAACCGAAGCATCTCCACCAACAACTAGAGTTCAGGGTTACACAGTTGGAGCACGTCAAGACGGTACAGGTGTTAATGCTGTAGCAGATAAAATTAACTGTCTTCTGGTAGCAAATGGTGCTACTGAAGCAACAGTTCAGTCTGCATCTATTTCTCCTTATGGTCCTAGTGTTTCTGGTTTGTCTGCTGGTGTAAATGGTTCTCCTATTCAATATGATAGTAACACATACACTATTGGTGGTGTTGCAAACCAAGTCGGCGGTTGGTATCTGAATGTTAGTTCCACTAACAATGAAATTTATACAACACTTTCTACAAATACACAATACAATACGGTTAACTTTACTCCTACAACTTTCCTTAAGAGGATTCCTGATAGTCGTGACTTAGCAGACAGAACTTATCGTGTCCGCTATGTAATTGATAAAGATAAGACTAATCCTCTGCCTCGTGATCCTATCAGCGGTTATGTAATGCAACCTCTGAATAGTGACACTACTAGTTACAACTTGTCGAAGACTTTTTACATCTACGACATCGAAACTGTTCAAGAATTTGAGAGAGGCGTTACAGATGGAATTTACTACCTTACCCTCCTTTGTGCATCTATTGCACCTTCGACTTCTAACTTCAACAACAGGAAGTTCAGTCAAAACGTCAACGAAGTCTATCCTACGTTTGACAGAGACAACCCTCTTGCTGACCCTGATGCTGCTGTATCCGTCGCTGACAACGAAACTATCGGTCTAGTATATGCTACCGATGGTGCAACTCCTACACCCAATAAAGACCCTCAACTTTCTATTACTAAGGAAGCAGCACAATTCCTTTTGAGTGATACTGGTTGGACACAACCAGGTACAACACCTAACTATGACTCTGTTAATAATCGCCTTTCTAGTGTTGAGTTAACTGCACGTTCTGGTGATGAAGAAACTCGTAAGATTAACATCCGCGAAAACAATGATGGCACTGTTGCACCCATTGCGGTTGAATTACGTAGACACTCTATTCTTCGTTCTGGTAACCATACGTTTGAATACCTTGGTTTTGGTCCTGGTAACTATTCAACAGCGTTCCCTCAGACACAGGTAGAGACCTTATCTGCTGACCAGATTAAGTTCTCTCAGTCTATTAAAGAAGAAGCGGGTGTTGCCTTCTACTCTGGTCTTAACTCTAACGGCGACCTGTTTATTGGTAACCAGGTTATTAACCCTGTTACTGGTCAAATTACAAACGAAGATATTGCACAACTGAATGTTGTTGGTGAAGAGAATACAACGATTGAGACATTCTCTGAGTTGGTTCTTACCGACAAACTCACGGTTATCGGTGGTGCATCTAACCAGTTAGAATCTATCTTCGCTGGTCCTGTTACCTTCCAAGGACTCACTACCTTCACTAACAACCTGCAAGCAAGGAAAATTTCCTATTACAATCAGGATGGCACGGTAATTAAGCAAACCTTACTGGCACCTGAAGATGCAAACGGACAACCCTCTTTTGCTAATATCACGGGATACACTACGCCCGCTGATGGTGATCTTGTTTACAATATCAACTGGACACCTGGCAAGTCGCTTGGTTGGATATATTACAATGGAGCGTGGAAAGAGTTTGGTCTCACGGATACTGGTGACATCAATATTAGTTCTTACAACAACAGCACAATTATCGGTATTGGCACTGCTCCTAATAATTCTTACAGGGTTAACGTAGATGGTTCTGTAAGAGTTGATGGAGACTTAGTTGTTACTGGTCGTGGTGGAATCAGTGCATCTTCTTATATCACTAGGACATATACTGGTGATGGAAATACTCTGACATTTGCAATCACAACATATGCGGGTGGTATTCAGCACGTTGATGATTCCGTCCTTGTATTCTTGAATGGTGTAGCACAGATTCCTGGAACTAATTACACTGTCGATGTTAACGGTGCAAATATTGTGTTTAATGGTGGTGATGCTCCATTATCTAGTGATACCATTCATATTTTAGAACTGCCTATCTAAATACTAAGGAGGACACAGTAGTAATATGGCACTCACAAAAATTAGTGGTAATCAGATTAACACTGCCACACAAGCAATTGTTGACACACTTTCATTCTTAGATGGTGAAAGTGTGTTGAGAATACCAACAGGAACAACTGCACAACGTCCTAGCAGTCCCTCTGTAGGTACAATTAGATTCAACAGCGATAACGATAACGCTGAAATTTACAAGGCAGATGACGGAACTGGAAATCCTGGTTGGGGTTCTATTTCTGGTGGTGGTCCTTCTATTGGTGCTGATAGCATTATTAGAACAAATCCTACAACTATTTCCGAGAATCTTACTGTTGGACCTACTGCTGGTTCAGAGTTTGCAAACGGTATGAGTGCTGGTCCCATCACTATTGCAAATGGTTATACTGTTACTGTTGAATCGGGTGGCGCATGGAGTGTTGTCTAAATGAAACTGAATGTTGCTCAAATTCAAGGATTAGTAGCAAATAGTTATAACGTAACTATCCCATCCAATACTGTTTTGGATTTTAGAGAAGGGAGTCATATTTCACACCCATCTACAGCAACTAGTCATCTTTTATTGCCATATGGCACAACAGCAGAGTGGGATGCAATGCATAATGCCGATAGAATTGTTGACTATCAACTTTTTTATGATACAACTTTGAATGAACCAAGAATTTATAGTGACGGTAGTTTTGGTTCAAGCATTGGAACAGGTGGTAATGTTGCACAAATAGGCAGTCAAGAAAATCCAGCATTAAATGGTACTCAAATTTATGCTGCTGGATTAGGTAGTGGAAACTATTGGATTCAACCTGAAGGTGAAGCAACAGCATACGAAATGTATGTGGACAATACTAGAAATGGTGGAGGTTGGGTTTTATGCGCTACAGTTAGAACATCAACCTGTCAAGACCATATGACAAGAAATGCTGTTCGTATTAGTGGAACTACTGGACCTAGAACTGGCGATACCAGTACAACTAAAATGGCAGACACTTGGATTAACCGTCTTGTTGCTAGCTCTGGTTATGTTGGGTCTACTAGATATTGGATGGAAGCAACTGGATTTAATAAGAGCGTATTTATTGATTCGGGGGCATCTGTCAACCTAAACGATAGTGCCCAGGACCAAAATGCTAGGACCAGAATATCAAATAGTTATGAAGGTAGTTTATCCGATCGAGGTCCTAATACTGGTACTAGAGGATTTGGAGACCATCACACTTCAAGTGGCACTTATTTTGCTTGGGGAAGGCATCCTGAAAGTGGTGGTAACTGCGGATTTAGAGAAGACTCTTTAGGTGCATCTAACGGATTCCTCTGGGTCAAATAAATAGAAAAAACTATCTACTGAGATGAGTAAGTTAATCGTATCACACTTGGGTGGACTTCCAACTACATTGGGACAAATAACTGTTCCTGTTGGACATGGTTTGTCTGTTCAAGGAGATATTCATCAACATAGTAATACTGGAGCGTATCAATTACCAACGGGAACAACAGCACAAAGACCTGGTTCTCCCGCAGTAGGTTATATGCGATTCAATACAACTGATGCACTTTTAGAATATTGGGATGGTTCTGATTGGGCACAGATTACCGATGCAAGTGGAGTATATGAGGGTGTTGGTAGTGCTAGCAACCCAGCACAAAACGGTCAGGAAATTCAAAATGCAGGATTGCCAACGGGTCTCTGGTATATTCATCCACCAGGAGCATCAATGTATCGGATGTTTGTAGATAATGATAGAAATGGTGGAGGTTGGATTCTTTGTGCTACAGTTAGAACATCAAGTTGTCAAGACCATATGACAAGAAGTTCTGTTCGTGTTGCTAACAGCATTGGACCGAGACTATCACAGGATGCTACTTATAAAATGGAAGATACTTGGATTCAAGCACTTGTAAATGCTTCGACATATACAGGTTCTACACGTTATTGGTTAGAGGCAATTGATTTTAACAAAGATATGTTTGTTGACAGTAATGCATCTGTCAACCTAAACGATAGTGCTAGCGACCAAAACGAGAGAACTAGAGTTACATTAAGTTATCAGGGTGGTATCTCTGATAGAAACCCCAATACTGGTACTAGAGGTTTTGGTGACCACCATACTTCTGGTGGTACATATTTTGCTTGGGGTAGGCATCCCGAGTCGGGTGGTAACTGCGGATTTAGAGAAGACTCTTTAGGTGCATCTGATGGTTATCTTTGGGTGAAATAAATAAAAGAAACTCTCAGAAAAAATGAGTATTATTAGAGTTGGAGAAATAGAAGGTTCGGTAGCAACCAATCGACATATTATTATGGAGAGTGGCGAAAATATTGTCGTATCTGGTTCTTTAACTAGGAACAGAATGAGTGCCTTTACTTTTCCTCAAGGGACAACTGCTCAAAGACCAGCATCCCCTCAAGCAGGAATGATAAGGACTAACACTGAAACTCGATATGTGGAAGTGTATGATGGAACTGCTTGGTTTAATGTATTTCGTGTTCCTGCTGGAGCAACTAACCTTGGGACTCAAGCAAATCCAGCAACAGATGGCAATGCAATCAATGATGCAGGATTACCTACTGGGAACTATTGGATTCAACCAGCAGGTGAAACTGCATATAATGTATATGTAGATAATGATAGAAATGGTGGAGGTTGGGTTTTATGTGCTAGTGTTAGAACAGCAACTTGCCAAGACCATATGACGAATAGTGCTGTTCGTATTACTGGCAGTAATGGACCTAATATAAGTGCTACTAGCACTGAAAAGTTTGCAGATACTTGGATCAATGCACTTGTTCAAGGTTCAACATATACAGGTCCTACACGTTATTGGATGGAAGCAACTGGATTTAATAAGAATGTATTTATTGACAGCAGTGCAACCGTTGACTTACTTGCTAGTGCTAGTAATCAAAACGCTAGAACTAGAGTTTCATTAACTTATGAAGGAACTTTAGATGATAGAAACCCTAACACTGGTACTAGAGGTTTTGGTGACCACCATACTTCTGGTGGTACATATTTTGCTTGGGGTAGACATCCTGAGTCTGGTGGCAACTGCGGTTTCCGTGAAGACACTTTAGGTGCATCTAACGGATTCCTCTGGGTCAAATAACTATAAATAATCAAAAGGTCATTAGTAGAAAATGTCTGAAATTAAAGTTGATAAAATTAAAGGTTTGCAGGTCGGCGCGTCTGGTCCTGAAGTAACCTTTGATAGTGCTGGTAACTTGACATATGATGGTAATGCTAATCTTACTGGTGATACTACAATTGATGATGCAACTATTAGCAGTAGATTTGTTCTTCCAAACTATACAACTGCACAGAGAGATGCTTTAACTGGAGTAGGTCTTGGTCAGGTTATCTACAATACTCAAGAAGAAGTTATTCAAATTTGGATAGGTTCTGCTTGGGCAGATGCTGGTGGTATTCCATTAGAAGTTACTACTACTGGTTCTGTTACTCCATCAAGTTCTGGCGGATATAATATTCTCAGATTCACTGGTGATGGTAGTATGACTGTTTCTGGTGGTCCTGTAGATGTTGATGTTCTCCTAGTCGGCGGTGGTGCTGGCGGTGGTAGTAGAAATGCTGGTCCCGATTCTGGTGGAACTGATGGAGGTTCTGGTGGTGGAGCAGGCGGATGGGTTCAAGTAACAGGAAGAACCTTACAAGATGGTACTTATCCCATTAGTGTTGGTGGTGGAGGAAGAGCAGCAGCATCGCCAGGCAGTCAACAACCTGGAGGAAATGGTTCACCCTCTACATTTGATGGTTTGGTAGCATACGGCGGCGGATACGGTGCGTCTGGTCCTGGTAACCGTCCTGGTGGTCCTGGAGGTTCTGGTGGTGGTGCTGGAGGTGGTGGCGGCAGCCCTGGTTCTGGTGGATCCGCTACTCAACCTGGAGCACCTGGTCTTTCTGGTTCTAACGGACATGGAAATTCTGGTGGTCCTAACCCCAATCAGGCATGTTATTCAGGTTCTGGTGGTGGTGGAGCGTCTGGGGGTGGAGCGACTGGTGGTAATGGTCGTCAAGCGCCTGGGGGTAATGGTCGCGCTAGTTCCCTCTCTGGTTCTTCTGTAACCTACGCTGGCGGCGGCGGTGGCGGCGGTGGTCACCCTGGTTCTTGTAGAGGTGGCAACGGCGGTTCTGGTGGTGGCGGACATGGTGGTGAAGCACCAAACCGTGGTGGTAACGGTAGAGGAGAAAACGGCGCCACCAACCTCGGCGGTGGAGGTGGAGGTGGGGCAGGAAACCCCTGGCCCTCTGGTGCATCTGGTGCTGGCGGATCGGGTGTTGTTATTATCCGTTACTTAACACCTTAAACTCAGCAAAATACACATAATCAATATCAGAATTTTCTAATGTTCTGATAGCATCTTCAGGAGTTTCTACAATACATTCGCCCGCAAGGTTGAAGGATGTATTGAACAAAATAGGAACTCCTGTTTTTTCATGGAAACATTTGATTAAATTGTAATAGTGGGGATTCTGTTCTTTAGTGACAGTTTGAATCCTACAACTATAATCAACGTGTGTAATGCCAGGTATTTCATCTGACAATACTTCCACTGCATACATCATGAAAGGACTCTCTTTTAGTCCTCGCATATCAAAGTATTCATCTGCATGTTCTGCTAATACAGTGCCTGCAAAAGGTCTGAATGATTCTCTCTTTTTGATACGATTAATAATATCTTTTGCCTGTGCATTTCTAGGGTCAAAGAGAATAGAACGATTGCCAAGTGCCCTTGGTCCTGCCTCTGACCTTCCCTGGTAGATAGCAACAATCTTACCGTCAATTAACAGGTCAGCAACATCTTCGTCAGTTACATACTTACCCTTTGGACAGACATATCGTTCTGGTCCAAGATATAAACTTGTCAGTGGTCTCTTAGTTGTATCTCCAGTCTTTTTGTGCCAAATATATTTTGCTGCACCAATTGATGTGCCAGCATCACTCGATACTGGTTCAATATACAGATTTACATCTTCAGGAAGAATGCTCAGATAATAGTAGTTTGCTACACAATTAAGGAAGAATCCTCCAGATAAACATACATTTTTGCATCCAGTTTTTTCAATCATACTGATAATGTACTGCCCAACATACTCCTGAGTTTGTTTCTGCAAAGTGAAGGCAAAATCTGCTTTAGTTTGGAAATCTTCAAAAATATAATTAACGCCAGTATCATGTAAGTCACGACCAATGTAGAACAATCCATTGTCAATCAATCCATCTCGATAGATTGAGATTGGCAGTTCTTCTCCATAAGATGATATTCCCATTACTTTTCCTGCATCTAGTTCATGAAAACCAAATGCCATAGATGTCTTTTGAAATGCCATACCCTCACCAAGATTGTTGGAAATAAGTACATCACCAAACCTGTGATTTGCCTCAAAGGGTACAGCAACGTGTTTGTCCACAACATCAAACTTAGCAGGATATGATGCTGTAAATGTTGTAGTTAATTCTCTTCCATATGTTCCTGGTTGAAACATATCACCGTTCAATGGAACATCAGAACCCATGCCATCTTTTACAATGCAGATTGCCTCATCAAATCCAGAATTGTAAAAGGCATGTGCTGCATGTAGTTCATGATGAGATAACGAAAGGTCATGTACTTTCGTGTCATACTTGTTTTCTTTCGTCTTTACATATAGACTGTATGCATCATCATCAACAAAACAATCCACTGGAGTTGTTTTACCAACCCCAGCAATACAAATATTATCCAAATCCTTAGTATCTAACTGTGTTAGACATTGAAATGGAAATGCATCATACTTTCTACCAGATAACCTCTCGTTTTCCAAATGGTAGACAATTTGACCGTTTTGTAGTAAAGTAACTGCAGAATTGTGAACTCTACTAATACCTAGATTTCTCAAGACATCTTCCATATCAACTACATAATTATAGCACGACTTTATAGCATGACATATCAAACAACGTGGTTTGAAACCAACATCCCAACAGAGATTGTTGACATCATTGCAAGAGAAGCAGAGACGTTTGAAAATGCTGCATCGACTGCTGTAGTTCGCGCTGGTGTGAATCTAAAGATTCGAGACAGTAAAACATCTTGGTTCAAAGAGAATCACTGGATTGCTGGACTGTGTATGTCATATGTTTTGATGGCAAACAGAGCAAACTTTCAATATGATATTGAAGGATTTGACGGTGGTGACATGCAATATACTATCTATGAACCTGGTCAATACTATAATTGGCATCAAGATGCTGGTATCGAAGCACTAGAGCAAGAAAAATGTAGAAAGTTATCGGTAGTCCTTCAACTTTCAGACCCATCCGAATATGAAGGTGGAGAGTTCCAGTTACTAAACGAGTCTGGGCATATGTATATTGCCCCTAAAATGAGGGGAACTATAATTGTTTTTGATAGTAGAACAAGACATCGAGTTAGAAAAATACATTCTGGAACTCGAAGAAGTCTTGTTGGTTGGATTATTGGTCCGAGGTGGAAGTGATGAAGATTACTAAAGGTGAATGGAGTTTAGTTCAGTTAAAAAATTTATTTCAGTTTGGTGGTGTTCTTGAATTTCCACCAATGGAAAGAGGTAAGTTTGGGTATGATAGACACACTGGTAAGATGACATCTTACAGCGAAGAACTACAAGTTGTAGGTAGTCTCGCTCGGTATAATCATCCTAAGTTTAGGGATATTTACTATCATGTGAAGGATGTTGTAGAGAAGGTGATACACGAAAAGTTGTATCCAACGTATTACTACGATAGGTTTTACTTTAAGGGTCAGGATTTGTCTCGGCATACTGATAGAGAATCATGTGAGATTAGCGTCTCTATGCATATCAGTACAAACGCTGATTATGATTGGCCAATATACTTTGAACTGGAAAATGGTGAGGTTCATGAAATGGTAACAAAACCAGGTGACGCTGTACTCTATCGGGGCATGGATTTACCACACTGGAGAGAACCATTGAAGGGAGATCATAATACTTATTATCATCAAATCTTTATGCACTTTGTTAGGAGGGACGGTTATTTGGTACATCACGCTTTCGATTCCTGTGTCACTTAAATCAATAAATAAGTACATAAGTCTTAGGTTTTCTGGATAAACATGGCACACTATGCACAATTAGACGATGATAATTACGTCCTTCGTGTTAGTAAAATTGATGACATTTATGAAATGGACGCATACTGTGAAGTAGATGAGTATCGTGCAGAATTGCATTTGAAGAAACTTCATGGTGAAAATACTAGGTGGAAAAAAACCTCATATAATCATAATATCAGAGGAAGATTTGCCTGTATTGGAGATAGATATCATGCAGAAGGGGATGTTTTCATTAACCCCCAACCATACGCAAGTTGGACATTAGATGAAAACTATGACTGGCAACCTCCAGTACCAAAACCAGAAACTGAAGGTAACACTCACTGGGATTGGAATGAAACAGAACAACGATGGGAGATTGAAGAACAATGAAACACAGGTATGAATTTGTTGCATTTGATGCTGCGGTGAACTTGTTAAGACCTGGCGCTAAATGGTCATTATCACATGGTTTATTTGAGTGGAATGACCCCAGACCAATGCCAACTCTAGAAGAGATTCAGGCAACTATTGCCAAAATTAAAGAGTTTGAAGAAAGTATTGATTACATTCTTCTTCCAGAACAAAAGACACAATCCTTTGACCCAGCACAAGAAACAGAAAATATAACTGTTGGTATTCATCCATATGATGAAAACACTATGCACGGCGGTTCTAACGAAAAAGGTGGTGAAGGTGGACTCAGTGGAGTTGAACCTGGAACTAAATAGTAAAAAGTTACCGAATAAGGACTAAAGATGGGACAGTTAAATGTAGGAGCAGTGACTGCAACTAATACAGTTAGTTGTGCCACTTTAGATGCTTCATCTGGTGTACAGTTACCATTGTTCACTACTGCAAACTTACCTGCAAACGCTCAAGGTAAAATGGTATATGATACCGATGATGGAGCAATTAAAGTTAATGATGGTTCTGCTTGGGCAGCAATCGCTGGTAGTGGCGGTGGTGGTGGAGTAATCAGACAATTTAAGTATAAGATTTCTACTGCAACTGATACTCACAACTCAACCAGTATGATTGAGGTTAACAGTGATTATCGAGTATATATTACTCCAACTGCTGCTGATAGTATTATCGTAGTTGACTACATGATTCCTCTAAACGAGCAGTGCGGTAACAACACAATCTTCATTCTTGGTGCCACTAGAGATGGTAGCAGAACAAATATTACCTCTTGTGGTCCTAGTAGTGGCAGCAGATGGCGAGTTGCTGGTGGTGGTCATCGCCCTGGTAATGGTTATGATACTAATGACATGAGTGTTAGACAATGGAGGGTTATTGACGTTCCTAACACTACCAGTGAAGTTTATTACGGATTCGAGTGTAAGCAAGAAACGTCTGGTGTTAATAATATTCGTTTCGGATATTCTAGTGGTGATAACACCAACTGGGGATGGCGTGCTAATATAGTCATTACAGCAACAGAATACGCACCTTAATTATTATGCATCAAGATTATTTTTATCATTATAAACTGAGTCCTGAACTAACAAATCAATTTAAGTTAGATGTCGATGCTGCTGTAGGAAAGTCTAAACTTCCACCGTTAGACCCTACAGTGCTCGACATTTCAACTGTTGGGGGATTGCAGCATCATTTAATGGAACCTGTAATAACTCCAATGATTGATACTGTTATTGAAACCGTGAAGGATATTATTACAGATTCTCTTATTTTAGATAGAACTAAATTGCACTTAGCATCTGCTTGGACTGTTTATGGTGAAAAGGGTGCTTATCATACAATGCACAGACATAATGATAATGATGACATCTGCACAGTAATTTACCTGGATGTAGAACCTGAACCAGTACCTCAAAAACATGGGACGTTTGTATATTGGTACGAAAATAAGTTAAACTTATTTGGTCCTGAAGATGGAGACATTTTAATATTTCCCGCAAAAACTTGGCATGGTACTTATCCGCAAACTGCTGATAAGAGACACACATTGAATCTAGATTTTCGTTATGAAAGAAGTTATTTCTAATACTGGTTTTTACTTTCACTATAGGATGCCAGAGTTTGATAAACTTTTAGATCGTATTCCAAAGGACAATGTAGTAGACAAGAACTTTACCTGGGGTAATCTCTGCAAGGTAAATAGGACTGCCTTAAATATCAATGACTATCAGGATATTTTGGTCAATCCACTACGCATGTTGTCTGAAGAACTTGGCGTTACATTCTCTGCTAAGATTCTACATCCCTGGATTAACATGTATGAACGGGGTAGTTTTCAAGAGGTTCATTGGCATGATGACTGTGATATTGCAGCAGTTATCTTCTTGAATGATGAACCAGATTTCTCTAAGTTTTATTTCTTTGATGCAAATCACACTCAGTTTACTAAACCTTGGGTGAAGATAATTACTAGAATAAAGGAGTCCAACATATACTATCCAAAAATACAAGCAGGTGATGTAATATTGTTCCCATCACATATGATGCATGGTGTAACTCCTCATCAATCTGATATAATTAGAAAAACAATGTCTTTCAACGTGGTGATAACTGATGTCCAATAAAGAAGTATTTTATTATGAGAACTTTTTACCTCCAGACTTCTGTGATTGGTGTATTTCATATCATAAAACATACTTCCCCCTTTATGGTTCTCAGTTTGCAAACAGAAAGACTTTGAATATTCAAAAGGTAGCAGAATCGACATTTGTTGATGAACCTCAAACATCAGCAGACTATCTTAGGTTTATTATGTCTAAGCATACGAGTGCTGTAAAAGAGCATGACAAATTAGCATTTATCAACTATAGTCATTTGGTAGAATGGGAAGCACCAATACATCAACCCCATCATCAAGACTTCTATTATCATACTTGGACATCTATTCTGTATTTGAATGATGAATTTGAAGGTGGACAAACATACGTTGATGGTGAACTCATCCAACCTAAAAAAGGTGATATGATATTATTTCAAGGAAGATATATTATCCATGGAGTTGAACCAGTAACATCTGGAAAACGTTACACTATTGCAACTTGGTATAAGACTTTGAACAGTGATTATTGATTTATTTCCTACACCAATATACATTGATGAGTTTGATATTTCTCCACAAGAGAGACAATATCTGTATGACCTTCCAATGTATCGAAATGCAGACGATGATGCATGGGTGAGTGTGACTGACCTACAACTATCACCTGGATTTGATACTATCAAGAGTAAGATAATGTATCACGCTGAAGTATATGCATACGATGAGATGTGCATCAGTAAGCAATATGAACTGGTGTGCCATGGAGCATGGTTGAATAAGAATAGTCCTGGAGATAGCACACCAATTCATCATCACTCCAACTCGTTAATCAGTGGCGTTTATTACATCGATGTAGATCCATCTGAGCAGGGAGCAATACAGTTTCATCATGATAATGGTGGACCATTTGGTAAGTTCTTTACTGTACTTTCTTATGATGAAGTACACAGACGCAACACACATACGGGTACAATCGAGTGTCGCAATGGAATGTTACTATTATTTCCATCATGTTTGAAACACTCAGTAGCAAAGAATCTTTCTAACGGTTGTAGATACTCTCTTGCCTTTGATTTCATGATTTCAGGTATATTTGATGGCATGGTTAATCGGATGCGGTACTGTGCCAGTTGAAACAAGTGTCACAGGGGGTCTTGAACCCCCTTTTTTCGTGCTATACTATGTGAGTAATCAAGGAGGAAATCCAATGCCCCGATTCGTTTTGTCCGCTATTGATGAGGACGAGACTAAGACAACTAAAACTTTTGAAGCAGACTATCTTGACGATGTTGTTGACAAGATGCAAGACTTTCTGCACGGTGTGGGGTTCGTCTTTGAAGAATTGCACACTCAAATCTATGCTATTCCTGAAACTAATGACGACGATGATTATCGTTCCATTTACAAGGATGTAGACTGATACATATTATTAGTAGTTTATTCTAATTTCAACACACAACACAATGGGTAAGACTTTTCGACGTGGTGGTAACGAACGAGGTTACTACTCTCCTGGCAAATCTATCCGTGACAAGCGACAAAAAGGCGGCACCAATCGTTCTAACTGGGCAGATGACAACTATGACGACTTCCAATCCAAAGGCAACAAAAAAGGACGAAAGTTTGATGCAGTCGATGATGATGGAGGTTGGTACTGAAATCGAAAAAGAATCTGAACTTTTAGAGTTTGACGACTTTTCTGAAGTAGACTACGACCTGGATTACACCGTTCAATACTAATTCAAATGAACTTCGACGACGAATCTCAGGACATTAAGTTCAATCGAGGACTAGACTTGTTTATCGAGTCTGTCCTCAAACCTGATAGCAAATTGCGTCAGTGTGCTCACAATCAGAAGTGCTATCACGAACTGATGTATATTCGTTCGTATGTTCTTGACTATCTCAAAACCCTCCGCCGAGACGCATAATGATTGGTCTTCATTCTCAAGTTCTCAATCACGAACAGAAACTGCTAGTGAAAGATGCGCTAGTTTTGTATATTCAGGACTTGCAAAGAAAGTTTTATCGTGATAAACTGATTGACCCAGAATACTACAATGCTCAGATGTCTGAGGTTGATAGTATTGCTGAACGACTACACCTTAAAGACCTTTACAAACAATGACTGTAAAATGTATTCGTTTCCTCAGCGCAGAAAATGTCGTCGCTGACATTACTGAGGAAACATCAGATAGCATTACTATTCGTGATGCTATCGTTGCAATGCCTATTGAAGATGGAAGTAAGGTAGGATTTGCCCCCTTTGCTCCACTTCAAGACCCGAACGAAAATGAACTCACCATTCCTAAAAGTATGGTGATGTATATTGCTAACGTTGCCCCTAATCTTGAGGAGCAATATAACAGCATGTTCAATCGGATTGTGACACCTACTAAGAAACTTATCGTGTGACAGTTGGAGAACCTGCACATGGTTCTCCCAAACCCCCTAAACCTATGCAATACTAATGATGTTGGAGAAAGACATTCGCCTATTGAACAAAGTCATCCGCAAGGGTGAAAACGGACAGGTCGCATATAGCGACGAAGAACTACACAAACTGCGCTCCAAACGTCGTCAGTTGAAAGACTGGAAACGTTCTGCACAAATCTCTCAAAACAACGGATTCGGACAGTACATTAACAATGACCAAAATGATGATGACTGATGACACTTTCGGCGTCTCTTGGGACGAGAACGATATGGTTCAAGTTCAAGAAGATGACTGGGTTTCTTCTATCCTAGGCAGCGAAGAAGAAGCAATTTATGATGTTCTCGCTGAAATCAACTGATGATGACTGACAACAACCGTTACAAAGTTGTGTGGACTAAACCAAAAGCAAAGAACGGTTTCTATTCACAACAAGAAGTCGTTGTATTTGGTTTAGATAGTGTGCAACATGTTATTGAAAACATGGTTCCAAAAGGTCAAGGATGGGATGTTTATCCTGCTTGACAAATACACTAATTTGGTGTAATATATACTCTAGTCCTATGTGGACAACCCAAACCCAAAATTAAAATTAAAATGACAACAACCCAAATCCCCTTTCTCTCTACTAACGTAGAGATAGAAGGTTATATTGAGGACGAACTTACTCCTCTGACTGAAATCTACAAACAAGTAGAAAAACGTCTTAAGACTCCCCAAGGTAAAACTGGTGAGTATCTAGAACCAGGCACTGTTACAGGCGAAGAACTATACATTTGCCGAAGAGTTCAACGAGAAATTGCAACACGTCAAATCAATACTTACGGTAAATATAATCGTATGTACGCTCGTGATTTGATTATTGCCATTCGACCAAATGGTAAGAAAGTTGATATTGATGGTCAACACACAGCGTTGTTAGAAATGGCATCGCGTAGAGGTGAAGTTGACTTGGCAGAACCTATGCCATGTAAGTACATTAAACATCCCCCCAATCGTACTCTTGAAGAGTGCGTTCGTATCGAGTCTGAAGTATTCTTTGCGTACAATAGTTACCGTAAAGACCCATCTTATGTCGATAAGATGAAGACTGGTCGTAACTTTGATATTCCAGAAGCACTGGAGTATGATAACAATTTGATCGATTGTGGAGTTTATATCGAGGGATACGATTTCTTGGGTGATACTGATGGCATCCCTATGGCAGGTGAGTATCAGTGGAGACAAGCAATTAAGCAGTATGGTGCTGTAACTGTTGCTAAAGCATGTCAGAAACTAGGACAACTGCAAAAGCACAAAAACTGGTGTGTTGATAAGAAAAACAAACCAGTAGAATCTATCCGTGCTGATATGGTCTACATGCTTTCATGCGTCTACGACTTCATGAAGAAGGCAAAATCAGACGGTAAGATGAAAGATAAGTATCAAAGTTTGAACAAGTTCATTGATGCTGGATTGGTGCAAAAAACTCGTCCATTCTGGTACACTGGTATCTCTGGTGCTACTACAAATGTTGAAGGCGCATTGCGTATCATCAACGAGCACAATTCTACCGCTGGTTCTATTACTATCGGAGACACGTTGTTAAAGTCATATGAACCCTTCAAAAAATATATTGAAGGACAATCCAAATAGTGTCACAGACCCCTTGACAGGGGTCTTTTTTTATGCAATGATAGTAATACTTCAGAGAATTACATGAGGAAACCATTCCTTAAGTGGGCAGGCAATAAGTATAGAGTCCTTGAGCATGTTCTGCCCTTGATTGGTAGTCCCAAGCGGTATTGTGAACCGTTTGCTGGTAGTTGTGCTGTAGCACTAAATGTTGACGCACAGAAATATATTGTCAATGATATTAACAGTGACCTCATCAATCTTTACAAGTATCTGACTAATCCAAACGACGACAGTTTCATTCAGCATTGCGGTGATTTCTTTCGTCCTGAGTATAACGACAAGGAAGAGTATATTTCACTGCGTAAGTTCTTCAATGAGTCTGCTGATACCTTTGAACGTTCACGTCTGTTTGTATATCTGAACCGTCACTGTTTCAACGGTCTGACTAGATACAACTCTAGCGGTGGTTTTAATGTTCCCTTTGGTAAGATGAAGAACCCGATGCTACCCAGCACGGCAATGATGGACTTTCGTATGTACTTTCTCATGCGACAGCATTACTTCTGCAACATGTCATTTAACGATGTGAGACTATATTCACCTCTAGAATCTGGTGACGTGGTGTACTTTGACCCTCCGTATGTTCCTGCATCCGATACTGCTAACTTCGCAAGTTATGCCAAGGAAGGATTCACTTATGACCAGCAAGTAGAACTGGCAGAGTTAGCAGAATCTCTCGCTAATCGTGGTGTCAAAGTTATCATCAGCAACCATGATACTGACGTTAGTAGAGAACTTTACAAAAACGCTCAAATTCAGTCGTTGGAGGTGTCCCGTAGCATCTCCGCTAAAGGTAGCAGCAGAAAAAAAGCAAACGAACTGATTGCCGTGTACCAGTGAGCGAACTGCACACTATGGGTTGACCTGGGTGCTGTTTGCTGCCATACTATCAATGTTGAGACAACAACCCATGAAACTTTCTACAGCACAAGTTGAGGAGAAACTCAACACATTTGATTACACTCAACTCCCCAAACCTGGCAAGAATAAGGGTGACCGTGGTCAACTCTTTGAGACTGCTCTGGGTATTGAGAACGGGTCTGATTTGAATGACCTGATTGATGGTGAACTGAAGTCTTTTACCCTGACTGAACCTATCGCTGTCACGATGTTGCAGCACTGCTTGACTCAAATTATCGACGACACTGTTGAGTTTGAAGACAGCAAAGTGTACGAGAAACTGAAGCAAACTATCTACGTTGCTTTTGACCGTGCTGGTAACTTCCTGAAGTCCAAGACTATCAACGAGGCAAACTCTCCCGAGCACTATCAAGAACTCGCAGAGGATTACGGTTACATTGCCGCTCAAATCAAGGCAGCATATGCAACTGGAACTGAACTGCACACTATCAACGGACCCAACAATCTTCTTCAGATTCGTACTAAAGCAAACAAGCGTCCTGATGGTACTTACAAACCCCTAACTTACAACGGTCAGCAACTCAAAGATAAAGCGATGGCGTTCTATCTTCTGGGTAAGTTTGGTCGGGAAATTGTTACGATGTGACAATCGTACAACCTGCACATAACACTTGACAGGCACAGGGTTCTGTGCAATACTTAATCATACTCAAACGACATTCATGCAACTGCGTCCCCATCAACAACGTGCTTTCGATGCAATGCAGCAGCACGATTGT
>Ga0255768_10000484_pt1 | contig 40574 bp, 28 predicted proteins | sample 071ome_33_FD_179983 | JGI IMG/M metagenome (GOLD analysis project Ga0255768, IMG submission 179983) | Coastal salt marsh microbial communities from the Groves Creek Marsh, Skidaway Island, Georgia - 071412AT metaG (version 2) | ecosystem: Environmental > Aquatic > Marine > Intertidal zone >... | reverse complement strand
GGTATTTCACCACCAGCCGTACCAATCATCCATGATTGACGAACAGGACCATCTAGCGACCCTCCAGAACTTATCACTCGCCGCTGGTCGACTGAGCAATGATTGTTATCCCCGAGTGTTAAGAATCCCGCATGCGTTGGTGTCCATTCCCGAATACTGAGATGCTGGGTTAATCCCTCGTGAGCCATCACTCCAAATTTGCAGTCATAGCGTGCATGTTGTTTTCCATCAAATTCAATACTGATGTTTGCAACGTCTGCTATTCCTGTTCCGGGAACCTTCCATGTCATGACACAAACTCCAAATTGACCGTCCATATTTAGCCACTCGGCGTCATATATCCCTCCATTAGGGCAAGGGTTGGTTGAATTATTTGTGGATGAAACGAAAGAGAATGGCTGTACTTCGAGAATGGCTCGATGAATGATTGGAGTTTCTTCACCTCCATTCTTCTTGAAAATAATCACATCACCAAACATGCCATGTTGCTCGTAGCCATAGGACGAAGAATTAGGGTTTGAGGCTTCTGCAAAGGTGATAATCTGATCGAACGGTGTCGAGTGAACAAGAATTAAATCGCCTGCATCGATTGCACCAACTTCACCTTCTTCATCATGCATCATCGATTCTGATTCCACGACCACAAGAGGCGGCATTGAACCAGTGTGTGCCCACAGTCCGAAGATCAAAATGGCGATCATTCCAGCAGCGAGAACAAATTCTGTGAGCAGAACTACGACTGGGTCCGCTTTTTTACTCAGGACTTCACACCCGTATTTACTTGCGATACAATTTGTTTTCCTGAGCAAATTTGGTCCATTTCTCTAGATGGCCTGCACCAAGTTCTTTGGCAGCTTGCTCAGCTTCTGACAACCTTTTTTTGAGCTCGGGGCGACCTTCGATTGCCATAACTTCATCTAAAACAGCAACGTGACCTTTGAAAACAAAAAACGTTGGAATAGAAACCATCATCAAGATCCCCGAAATGACAAGGGTTCCGATAGCTAGTCCAGTCATGTCTTGCCAGTCAGGATAATTTGGGTTTCCATTGATGAAAAGAAGTTGATATCCGCTCAACAAAAAAACGATTGTTGAAGCTCCACTTGCAATTGCAGATAACTGATATTGGCGCCCATATTGTTTCGCCCAAAGGCCCTCGATGAGTCCTTGCTTTTCCGACATCCGTTTTCCCCCTATACTCCTGTTGAATCGTTTGAATTTTTAAGTATGTGCGAATTTGTTTCTTGACCGATATGCGAATACTTGATATGGTATAGTTTGAATTCACAGATACGCTTGAGGTATACCTATGCGCCGCGCCCTACTCCTCGTACTCATTTTTACCCTCTCAACCATGTCGCCATTGGCTTCTAGTGCCACGACTGAGACACAATTCAAAGATGGAACCACATCATTCTCGTACACATTTACTGGAACTGGTAACGGAACGGCAGGTGTTGTTTCCATGCCTTACGGGGCTGAGGTCACCGCTGCAACCTTCAACTTAAACGGCGAGGCGAGCACGACTTCTTGGATCAATTGGACCACTGATGACCATTACGGAGGTGCTGGCGATGCCTATGTTTCGAGCAGCGGTTACCTCCCTTCGCCGTACACATACACATACAGGCAGAACTTACATGTTGAAAATCAAGTTATCTCCCTCGCGGGCACACCAACGACTTCGTACGCTGGATTTGACCAAACATCTGATGTGAGTAACCTGAACAGTGCGTCCATCAACACCTCGGGTGAATTCATAGCACTTGGCGACCAGGGATACATTTCGCCTACAAAGAAAGTGTCACAAACGCTGATTACACAAACATCTGGATACTATCGAGGAATTGTTGTTCCAGTGAGTGATTACGAATATCACGTTTTGAGATATTCTTCCTCGTACATTACTTCCTCACCAATAATCGAGCGAATCAACGCTTCAACGGGAGGAGTTATTGGTACCACATCACTAAACTATAACTCCGGAAACTCGGGATGTGGTCAAACAGGCAACTATTACGATTTGACCGATGCAACAATCTACAACGATACAATACTTTTCACCACCTCAAGAAATTATTACCTCCTTACCAAATGGACGTACAGTTCTACAGGTTGGGTTTGCCAGTCAAGTTACAACTTCGGTTCCTCAAACTATCTCACTGGAGTTGACTTTGATGATGCGACTGGCAAGATGTATGTTGCCACATGGAACAGGAATAGTTACTACCACTACCTCAACGAAGTCAATCCTTCATCACCTACAGTGATTAACCAATCTTGGCTTATGACGTACAATTCCGATTACTACGCCTATGGAGCCGGCTTGGTTGTGAATATGCCGAATGTGATTTACAACATGTACAACCACCCATCAGCATCAAATTCTGACCGAAAGAGTCACCACTACCACTACACATACAACTCCAACAACGGTTTCATTTACGAACAAGGCATCATTACTTCGACCGATGCAGGCCACTATGGGCTCGTCGATGGCCCAGATAATACGATGTTTTTCGGTTGTCACTATGTTTCCTACTGTTCATCAAATTCGAGATACATCTACGAATACGGCGACGGTAGCCTCTTTGATGCTCGTACCCCAAGCCAAACCTCTCAACTTGTCATTGGGAGCGCCATTTCCCTAACCCGTGCTGTCAACAAGGTATCCCTTGACGGCATCTTCGGTTACATGCCTTATGGAACATCGATTGACATCGATTTATCCGTCGATGGTGGATCAACATGGATCGCAGCAACTCCCGGTCAAACGATAACATTCCCATCCTCCGGTCAATTCCTCGTGTGGAGAGCGACGTTGAATGGTACTTCAAGTGTGTCACCTGTCTTAGGTGACCTCGCCATGTCGTATGTCACAAGCTACCAATCCTCTGGATATCTCTATGGATATGTGTACCAATGGGGGCAAACAAGTTCTGTTGTTGCTGCTTTTGCAAACTGGACTGAATCCGTGCCTTCGGGAACCAATATCAATATCTATTTTGGCATTTTATCTTCGTCCTCCAGTTGCCAAAGCTCAAGTGGAAGGGTGCTCTTCACTCAACCTGGTCAGAATGTGAACATGCCGAGTGGAAGCAGTTACTACACCTGTTTCAGATTAGAAATGAGCACGTCGAATTCTGCAAACACCCCAACCCTCACCGATTTGAGAATTGCTCAATACTCCAATGCTCCACAAGAGCCAGGTATCAACATCAATAAGGTCGAGGCGTACACTTGGCCGGCGAGCAATGGTGCATTACTTGGTGAACTGAGAGTTGAAAATCACGCAGGCATCATTAACGCCCTCAACGCCCAAATCCCTGACCAAGGTGCCGGAATCGCTGATATTCAAATCGACCTTCGTGCAAAATCAAGCGGAATTCTCTCCCTTGAATCATTTTCAATCACATACACAATGCAAACTGTGAATCTCGACATCACGATTCCTGAAAACACGATTCTTCATGAGCGTTCTACGCCGTACGAAGTTGTCTCTCGACACGTCATCGGTGAAGATGCTTCTGGCATCAGTCAAGCTTCTTTGGAAATTCGAACCAATAGCATTGCTAACAATCCAACACTGTACTGGGAATCTGGAGATATTTTCCCTGAACCAAATGATCCTGGCATGTACATCAGCGTCGACCAATCTTCGTATTCAGTCGAAAATAACGGCATTCTCGAAATTCATTGGAAATTCTATGTAACATCCGACTTCCCAGATCAGTACGATGTCAAGTTTAGAGTGGGGTGTATGGACTCTCAAGGCTTTGAACCGCTTCATTTGATGAGCAGTTATGGTTTGAGAGTGAATCAAACCTATGGCCTCGGCTGGCTCGAAGTTCGAGATAATGATGGAGAAGTTACCTCAATGGATGTTCCAGATGGTTCTTGGGTAGCAGCCGGTGAGGCACTCAAATTTACTGGAGCAATGTGGTTTATCGATTCCCAAGATGCGCCAAAAGACAGTGCTTTCGATGTACGTGTTGCACGAAACGGCTATGTTGAGGCGACAGCTCGAGACACAACCAATAACAACGGTTCATTCTTCATATCTGTTGATTTACCAAACATCAATGTGCCTGACGGAATCACCTACGAGGTTCAAACATACAATTGGAAGGTTCAAGAAAATTCTTTGACACCTAATGCAGATTGGCGTCGAACATACAAGGTCGACGCCACAGCACCGGAACGAATGGATGTGTATCCAAAAGAGGATTCATATGAAGCTGCAAACAGAGAACAAGATGTCAAAATTCTCGTCAATGACGATGTTGGCCACCCAATGCAACTTCGCCTGTTCTACTGGGTTGAATCCGACCACGACCTCAACAGAAATGGTATCGCTGATGACAATGAATATGTGAGCAAACTTGTATCAAACAACACCCTTGCAAAGAACAAATGGTTCCTAACAACAATCGATACCTCGAGAAATCCTAACATGGGCCGAGTATCATACTTCTGGGATGGTGGTGACCAGGCTGGAAATCCATTGCATTACACCGTGATGGATGATGATGATAACATTTTGAAGTTTGAATCTGAACCTGGTTTCAACTACGATGATGCGACATTTAGGACCCGAAAGGATTCTGCAGCTATTTTCACTGGCTTGGATTGGGTTGGCCACAGCGATGATGACTCCGTTTACGCCGGTTTAACACAAACAATTGAACTTGGATTCATTGACGCTAATACTGTCATCGACTTTGAATTCATTTCCCTTGTCTTTGACTTCGAGGGACCAAACCCACTTCGTGATGCGCAAGCTATTTCGTATTCGGGCAGTAACAATACATTTTGGTCAGATTCACCATACATCGACCTCCTTCCAACGAGCAGTATGGTTGAAAGGACGAACGAATCAGGATTGCCATGGATTATCGTGACATTCCAGTTTAAGTTCTCATGGGACTGGCCTGACGAAGAAATGGGGGATGTCGCCCTACTCTACAAAGAACTTGGCAATGCTGACCCATCAAGAATTCTCTTGCTTGAGCATACATTTAGGGTCGAAAACGACCTTATGCTCGACCCAGAAATGTTCTCAGTTGAAGATGTAAGTGAACCGAGAACTGGACCAATTGCCGATGGTACACGAGTACGGAAAGACGATCGTTTGGCATTCACTGGAAGAGTTGTATACGAAGGAAGCGATGTTGCTGCTCCAAGAGATGTTGGTATTCTCGTCGAGGTCTTTGATGGAGAAAAGTTGTGGAGCGATGGGTCCTTAACCAACGACGGTGGCTATGATGTCGAAGTTCCACTATCGTCAGCAAAAACCCTCCAATCTTCGCCAACGAGGACGTGCCTCATCTCAATTACCAATATCCCTGGCCGTGGAGAAGACATGACTGGAACACTGGTCTCAACAACATTACAAGTCACTGTTGACGATGCCGCTCCACGTGTCACCCGACGGATTGCTCCGTTGAACGTGATAGATATTTCAGCCAATAACGACCTAACCAAAGTTCCTGTCGTCTTCCAAGGTACAGAAGATGCAGATCTCACAGGTTCCAAACAAACAGTTCATTGGGTGATGCGAGATTCAACACGAACAATCACTATTGGTGCTGGTTCGACTTTGCTTGGTATGCAACAAGAAGATCAAATCGTCACATGGACGGCGATTGTGGACCTTACAGATGGTGGAAAAATAACCCCGCGTGCAGGAGATTTCGTTGGATTCTACATCACTGGATGGGATGCTGCTGGCAACCAATTCCCTGTGGTATCAAATTCAGAAGCAAGTCCAATTCCAGAACTCGCTTCAGATGATATTGACTTCGAACGACAATGGATTCAACTTGGAGCCGTAGGTCCTGAATTGAGAATTCATTCCATTTCGGTCTCCGATGACCATGTTTCGCCTGGTTCTGATGTCACTGTTCGAACAACAATTGTCAACAATGGAGGGAACACCTCTTCGTTGTTCAAGGTTGGATTTTACTCGGGTGACGAGGCTGAACCATTCGATACAGTAACCATTAATGGTATCGAAAAAGGAGAAATGGTCGACGTAGAGGCAATTTGGACAACCGAAGATGGTGTGTCTAGAGTGCGTGTGGTCGTCGACTACGATAACCTCATTCCTGAGGTGAATGACTTCGATAACTCAGCTGAACATTCGATTGATATTGCATATGGCCAATACTTTGGTTGGTTTGATTCGCCTCGTGAAAATCCATTGGCTTGGATTTTTGTCTTTATCTCTATCATTACAATCATTGCCGTTATCAGTATTGCATCTAGAACAAGCATCGACTATGGTGGAGGTGCATTTGATGAAGAGGATGTAGAATGGGATGATGATGTCTTTGAATCCGATGATGGAGACGAAGATGAAGACGACGAAGACGACGAAGATTGATCCAATTTCTTAACGTCGACCTCACACAAATCCTCAAGAAGGGTTGCTTGGGATAGTTCAAACGGGGTGGGGAGAGTATGTCTGTTGATTTTTCCCACCTACACGAAAAACTTCACAACGTCCTTCAACAAAGGAAATGGGTTCCTACGCCAATTCAGGCAGCTTCCGTCGAAGATATCGTCGAAGGCAAAGACAGAATTCTCATTGCTCCTACAGGTTCTGGAAAGACGCTGGCTGGAATTTTACCATTGTTTCATCGATGCCTCAATGAGCAATGGACGGGTCTTTCCATCCTCTATATCACTCCGCTGAGGGCATTAAACCGGGATGTCGATCTTCGTTTGAGTCAAATTGCGGAGGAAGTCGGCTTACGGGTTGGTACTCGGCACGGCGACACCTCGCAAAGCGAAAGGCAAAAACAGGTGAGGAACCCACCCCACATGCTGATTACAACCCCCGAAACCTTCCAATTGATGTTGAGCGGCAAAAGATTGAGAGAGATGCTAAAAGATGTTCAAACGGTTGTTTGTGATGAAGTTCACGATATCGCATCGAGTGAACGAGGATGGCAACTACGAATCGGGCTAGAACGACTCGACGCCCTCGTTGGGCGACGAATTCAACGACTTGGACTATCGGCAACTGTAGGGAATCCTCAAGAAGTCGCCACATGGCTTTCACATCAAGAATGTCAACCAATCATTCACACTGGCAACAGGGAAACAAACATTGAGGTGTGTGCATCTGAAGTTACTGAAGAATCTGAACGAGGCGCTGTGAAACATGCCATGAAACCAAGACAATGGTCAACTTACACTGAATTGCTCGATGTGATTCAACGAGAGCCTCCATGCCTGGTGTTCGTCAACAGCAGAAACGAGGCCGAAACCCTCGCTGGACACTTGTCAACACTTGCACCTGACTTTGAAATTGGGGTCCATCATGGGTCGTTAGCAAGAGATGTACGTGAACAAATGGAAAATGATTTGCGGAGTGGAAATCTATCTGCTCTCGTCTGTACATCGTCATTAGAACTTGGTATTGATGTAGGCACAATAAAAACCGTGCTCCAACTTCATTCGCCAAAATCATCTGACAGAATGCTACAAAGAATTGGACGGGCAGACCATAAGGTTGGAGGCATTGGGAATGGATTTGTTTTTTCTTGGGATGTAGATCACCTTGCAGAATCGAGTATCATATCCATGCTCGCAATGAATGGAGACATAGAACCTGTTGAACTTCGCCAAAGACCGATGACAGTAGCACTAAATCAATTGGTCATGATGGCCCATGCTAATGGAGCAATGGCCATCGATGAAGCGACAAGAATCATCGGTTCATCACCTCAATTTGATGGATGGTCGAGGACGGATACAGAACATATCCTCGTAATCCTCGATGAACATTGGATTCTTCGATTTTCTTCTGAGCCCCATCTCATACCTTGGTATCGATGGCCAAAGGCATTGATTCGAAAGGCGTGTTCCGAAATCAATATTGATGAAAATGAAGTTCTCGAGCATCTGCCTTCATACACAACAGACGAAGATGATATACCAAGAGAAGTGAAAGAATTCAATTTACCCATTCCTCAACACCTCTCGAAAGGATGGTTTAGTACTGCTGGAAAAACATTTGATTGGGTAAGGAACAATCTTTCGATGATACCGAACAAACGAATGTACACCGTTCGTGATGCAGTCACTCGGAAAAGTCTTGGGAAGGTTGACGAAGCATTCGTTTTATCTTTGAATCAATCCGGTGAGGATGAAGATGGTGTAACTCGTCAATTTGTGATTGCTGGACGAACATGGATCATTGTTGATGCTGACCCTGACCAAAGCGAATTGCTTGTCGCACCGATTAAATCGCATGGAAAAGCACCAGTATGGGTGGGTGAAATTCCTCCTGTACCTCAAGATATCGCGCAAAAAGTTGGTCGATTCCGTCGACTCTTAGCCAACTCAATCGAATTGGATTATCCGATTTCTTCATCCTCCTCAATCGATAAATTTGGACACAGGAACACAGGGGATTTCACCCTGCAAGATGTTCCCATCAACACCGTTGGACAAAGCATGCTCCTCGAACAAGTGGTGAAACACGTCGAGGATACTGAGCATCTGCCTAGTGACCTCTCAATAACTATTGAAGAGAGAAGTGATGCTTTGGTTGTGAATTGCTGTCAAGGGTCAAAAATCAATGAAGCATTGGGCCAGTTTCTCTTGGTGATGTCATCAACAATCACGGGTAATTGGGGAAGAGTGGAATGTGAACCAACTCGGATTTCGTTGTCTGTCGGGTCTGCTGTACAAGTCGAAGATGTGCAAAAATGGCTTTTGGAAACGCCCCCTGATGCCTTGGAAAACATTCTCAGCGTTACGCTACCAAATTCCTCGCAAGTTCGTTGGAGATTTGCCCAAGTTGCAAAATTATTCGGAATTTTGCGGGAAGGTGTCGACCCACGGAAAATTAACCTCCAGGCATTGTTGAAGAAATATCGCGGTACCGTTGTCATGGAAGAAGTGTTGAGTAAACTCTTTTTTGAGCGTATGGATGTGAACGGTGCAAGAGATGTTCTTGAAGCAATTCAAAACGGAACAATTGATTGTCATCTCACTGCTTCGGGTCCATTGGGTATTTCGAGTCGAACAAGAGAAGACATGACCTTACCGAATTGGGATAATGCTGAATTGCGTAGTCAACTAAAATCAAGATTGAGCAATGAACGGGCCGCTCTTTGTTGCTTAAAGTGCCAAAAAACCAAGCGATTTAGGGTTGCAAGATACACATCTATCGACAAAGTGGGAACATGCTTGGGGTGCGGAGGTCGAATGCTTGCATGTGCAAGAGAGGGTATGCTCGATATGCTCGAAAAATGGGTCGCCTCTGAAGATACTGCCGAGCAGGACAGGATGATGAAGAATGCCGACATTGTAGCAAATCGAGGCCATGAGGCTATTCTTTGTCTCATGGGAAGAGGAATTGGTGAAGCCACAGCGATACGAATTTTACGAAAAGTTCGTCGCGGCGATGAAGAAGGTCTCCTACAAGCAATTCATCATGCCGAGGTCGAATATGCGAGAACAAGACGATTCTGGGGCAATTAATCTCGGTCATGTACATACATTGATATTGACCAAAGAGTTCTCATTATCATGGAAATCTCGAGAGATTTCGTTCGAACAACAGTCATCATCGGTGGAATTTTGGTCCTCTCCTCATATGTTTGGGGCGTTTCAAAAATGGAACATCCTGAACAATTATGGGGTGGTGTGTCAAAATCGTTACAAAAGATCACGGTTCCCTTCATGTTTCTAGCAGCCATTGGTTTCCTCATCTTTTGGTGGAATTCGTTGTATTCTCTTTCCCTTGAAGAACTTCAATCTTTACAATTCCCTTGGAGTGAAAACGATGGCAAGGGCATCCAACGAATGTTTTTGGCCTACATGTTGTTTCTCATCCCTTCGATGTTTTGGTTGGAGAGCACACGCTTTCATGAACAGCATGCGTTTGCTTGGACACCCATCCTCGTGATTGGAATCCTCGCCCTCGCATCATTAGGCAATATACTCTTCATACTCCTAGCGTATTCAGCGTACGAACAAGATATTGCCCGCTCAGGTTGGATGCTGTTTGGAACAATTGTTCTAGCCATCCAAGTCATCATCAATGACCTCATCATTTGGTCATATGCTTACCCGTGGAAAGGTTAGGTCTAGGCAAAACGTGGATCTTGTGGTCCTGATGTCCGTTGAATTTCAACCCCGTGGTCTTCTAGATAACCAATGCCATTCTCTCCTCCAAAACCACCATCAACGATGACAACTCTAGAAATTCCGGCATGATGAATCAATTTTGCACACATCATGCACGGTTCTCCCGTAACGATGAGCCACGCTTGATTGGTCTTGACTCCGTTTGCTGCCGAGTTACAAATCAAATTCATTTCTGCGTGATGACAACCAATTTCAACCCGGGTGCCAGAGGCTACATTCATTGTATCACGGAGACATTCATCACCACCGCAAAGGGTTCCTCCGCCCCGAGGACCGCCGTTATATCCATCCATGAGGACAACATTTCGCTCAGGGTCAACAAGGAGCGCCCCAAATTTTCGTCGAGGGCAATTCGACGCCTCCGCTAATGCAAGACATTGTTGAATGCGAATCGATAGGTGCTTTTCCTTCATTGTCTATCATGACGGCAGAACAGTCATCCATGTTTGATTGCTTCGATTGAAATTTTTCAATCATCGAACAAACTCAATTGCTCATCAGAATCATAGCCTAGTGCCTCAAGCACATTACCCTGGAGATAGAGTGACCCTATGACAAGCACTCGATGCGGAAATGTACAATTGTGCATGATGTGGTCGATGGCTTGTTCGGGTTGGTCAAACTCGAAGATGGGAACGTTGTACGATTCGAAATACGCCAGTAATTCTGAGGGAGGCACGCCTGGATACCTTCCTTTTTGGGGGGACGTGAGAATGATGTGAAAAGGTGGATTTCTTATGAGCCATGGACGAAGAGGTTCAATCATATCACTCATCGATTGCTGAGGCGAAGTACCAAACATGAGGCTCCAATTCGATGGCCAGTTGTTCGCCATAGAACCAAGGGCATGTTGCATACCACTGGGGTTGTGTGCCCCTTCGAGGAAGAATTCGATGTCATGGTGCTGCAAAAGTTGTTGACGTCCAGGCCATGAGACTTGATGTACACGTTGACCACATTCAATACCAAGGTACGAATGAAGCGTTTGATGAATCAACAATTGAGCCTCATCAAAATAATCGCATGATGATGTCGTATCGATAAAATGGAGGTGAGCTCGACCTTCTTGCTCATCAATACCAAGAATGGTCGGATTCGATGCAACCTCCTCGAAGGCCCTCTGAATGCCTTCTGAGTGTGGATGTTTTACAAAAATTGGACAATTCGGTCGGGCTATTCCTGCTTTCTCTTTCGCAATATCTTCTATGCGATGACCGAGAACATCTGTGTGTTCTAGGCTAATGCTCGTTACCACACCACATGTTGCTGGAGCAGTACGTGTAGCATCAAGTCGCCCTCCTAGACCGGTTTCGAGAATGAGTGCATCGACATCGAGATGACGAAGACATTCGAGGGTTACGAGATATGTCGCTTCAAAAAAAGTCAGGTTATCTCCTTCACCGTGGAGACGTTGTCGAAGATTTCGTAACACCAGCGAATAGCGAGATGATGAAATCGGTTTGCCATTGTATCTTGTTCTCTCTTCGACGCGGATAAGGTGCGGTGATGTGAACAGAAGTGTATTCATTCCTTGGGCTTGAAGGCACGCAACCATTTGAGCACATGCTGTACCTTTGCCATTGCTCCCTGCGATGTGAAAAACATGTTCTGGCCAAGGAATACCGAGCCTGTCAACATATGCTTTTGTTCGCTCAAGACCGAGATTCATACCCTTGGCCTTGAGCGATTCGAGCCACTCTCGATCTTCGATTGAGTGGTCCATGAAACAAATGCAGTACGATTGATTTCAAATGTTCTTTGCTGTCTGTTTCCGAACATATAACATCAAACTGATATGTGCGAAATCTTTCGGTAATGCATGAGCGAGGAGACTTCGTGGAAAAATAGGCCACAAAGTCAAGCATTCACCGAGGTTGAGGAAGAACTTCGGAAAGGCGAATCGCTTTTTGTCCTCTTCAAGGAACAATGGACCGGAATGGTGGGCATGGCATTCATGTTCGTCATTACGATTTTTCTCGGCATTTACATCCGACCCTATTACGATGTCAGCGAACTGCACGCATTTGGAAAATCGGGCGCTCGAGAAGTGAGCAATGTTTTGATTCAACTTGTTGCCATCTTTGTCTTCACCGCAGCGGTCTTGTACCTTGCAAAGAACAAGAAAGAATGGCTCATCAAATACGGCATGTTTGGCGTCATGGCCATTGCTTTACTTTACACAACTATTCCTCTTATGCACATGTTTGTCCTCGATTTTGATACAGATCCATTCATCGAAGAACAAAATATTGACTTCAATGCTGAGGTCCTTGGTATTGTTCATGACGAAATTCTCATCACTTCAACACCATTTCTATCAGAATTCGATGTTTACAACAATTCGATTCAAGCATTCAACATAGCGGACCTTGGCACTCCACTTTGGGAAGTGACAACCCCTCATCTCTATGGCGATAGAAATCCCAATTTGGTCATGTCGCAAAACGGCGATGAACTCACAATCACATCGGGTCAGTTCATTTGGGTCATCGATGTGAATGATGGAACCTTGATCGAACAATTTTTGTGCTTCGATGTTGATACGGATGGTACACCAATTCCAATTACTGAGATTAGAACTGGGTGCTCAATCGCTTTCCGAACCGATGATGCGGTGTACATCGTCAACAATGCAAACGAAATGTACCGCATGAACACTGACACAAATAGTCCAAATCAAATGTTTGGACCACAAGCGATGTGGCAAATTCCCTCTAAACTTTCGCTCGACCAATCCGACGGGCAATTGCTTCGAGCAGAATTTATTGACGAAAACCTAGCCCTGATTGCAGTCCCATCTGGAATGGCCATTCTCGAACTTGAAGAATTTAATGACGCTATCCAAACCGCTCAACCAGTGAACAGCGTCGAAAATGTATCAATGGTGTATGAAATCTATCCAGAAGAATCATTCACGAGCATTGACCTTGGTGTTTCACCATTCGAATCGGTCAGTACATTGTCTGCAAATTTCTCCCAAGGACCGCTCTTTGCAATTCTCGGTGACGCAAATGGTGATGTTCATGGTCTGAATATCGACCTTGAAGCTGTGAATAATGCATCGGTGTACGGAAAAGGACAAGTGGAAGAGGAGCAACGATTTGGATTACAAAATTTCGCAAAATCAATCCATTCTGTTCAACTGACCGATCTCAATGAAGACGGATTTTCTGACCTTCTTATCGTCTCCGAGGAAGGTGCACATTGGTTATACACGACATCGTTGGTTGAACGAGCTGTCTTTGAAGTGGACACAGAAGTTGATTATGCCCTTTTCCTCCATGAAGAAAACACAACAAACATGCTTCTCATCGATTCAACATGGAACGAATTATCAGAACTTTCAACGATTATCCGTGTTGGTGAAATAACCAATGAAATGTTTCCCCTTATGGGATTGCAATTCTTGTTTTGGCCTACAATGATTGGATTATTACTCGCTGCTGGCCTGATGGTACTTCTCCTTGTCCACAGAGAGTGGTATGTGGTCAATTCCACTGGTGTCATCCTTGGAGCAGGGGTCTGTGTGATGCTCGGGGTAACCTTCGTCCCAACATTGGCCATCATCTTTATGATTCTTGCAGCAATTTATGATGCATGGGCTGTGTACAAATCGAAGCATATGCTTGATCTTGCAGAAACCGTGCTCGACCTCAAACTCCCAATCATGCTTGTAGCCCCACAGGAAAAAGGGTATAGTTTCAAAGATGAAGGGGCTCCTCCGAAGATATCATCCACTCAAAGAAGCGAAGGCACGCACATACAACGCCCGCGCAAACCTCAGAAAGAAGCGATGTTCATGGGCCTCGGCGATGTCATTTTCCCCGGTATGCTCGTTCTATCTGCATTACAATGGTTAATGGACATCGGTGTTTCCTACAATGATGCGTTCATGGTTGCTATGTGTACGCTTTTCGGTGGTCTTGTTGGATACTTCGCCCTCATGACATATGTCGCACGAGGTAAGGCTCAAGCGGGTCTTCCTCTCCTCAATGGCGGTGCAATCCTTGGTTATGTCATAGGTGGCATGATCCTTGTTGGAGAAGAAATCTTGAAATTCGGCATCACGTGGTGAATTTATGCTCGACATTGAAATGTTCAGGGAATCATCGCACCTCATTCGAGCAGATTTTGACAAGAGGAAGTTGCCTCATGGCCCGATTGATGATGTCATTCAAGCCGACCAAGAATGGCGAAGCCTCCTCCACGCAACTGACCAATTACGACGTGAAAAGAATGAGGCTGCCCGAGGTATTGCTCAAGCAAAAAAAGACAAGGATGAGCAAAAAGCACAATCGATCCTAGCACAAGTAGCCAAACTCGGCGATGAGATTTCAACCATGGAACAGCAAACTGCTGAAGCTCTCAAAAAAAGGGATCGATTACGGATGAGGATTCCAAACCTTCTCCATGACGATGTACCTATCTCAGATGATGAAACGGGAAATACAACACACTCTGTGCATGGAACACAACCGCATTTCGATTTCGATGTTCGAACTCACAACGAACTTATTGAAATGAATCGATGGGTCGATTTGAAGCGTGCTGCGAAGATTACTGGAAGTCGTTTCTACTTCCTCAAGGGTGATTTAGCTCGTTTGGAATTTGCATTGCAAAGTTATGCAGTAGAATTCTTGCGAAATCGCGGTTTTACCTTTGTTCAACCGCCTGTCATGATGAATCGTCAAGCCTACGAAGGCGTCACCGACCTCGGTGATTTTGAAACGGTGATGTACGGTATTGAACCCGACAAATATTTCATGATCGCAACCTCCGAACATCCGCTCACTGCTATGTACATGCAAGAAACCATTCCTGAAGATATGCTCCCACTTCGGTTGGTTGGGGTTTCATCGTGCTTCCGTAGAGAAGTCGGCAGCCATGGTATCACTGATGCTGGAATTTGGCGCGTCCACCAATTCACCAAGGTTGAACAGATCGTTATTTCCAAACCTGAGGATTCTTGGAATCTGCACGAAGAGTTATTGGAAAACTGTATTGATTTATGGAATTCATTGGATATTCATTTTGAAGTTGTCAACATTTGCAGTGGAGACATGGGTACAGTCGCTTCCAAAAAGTACGATATTGAGGCTTGGATTCCAGGTGCAAATCAATACAAAGAGGTCGTCTCATGTTCAAATTGCACCGATTATCAAGCAAATCGACTCGACATTCGATACGGAACACCAGGTCATCCAAATCAACCCATTGTCCACACGCTCAATTCTACCGCAGTTGCGACCTCCCGTGCTCTAGTTGCCATCATGGAACAATATCAACTCGCAGACGGTCGAGTGACCATACCCGAAGTGCTACGACCGTACATGGGTGGACAAAGAACGCTTGAGCCTTGTTCAATCGAGTGATGTCTTTTCCATCATCATTTCAAGCTCACCCTTCGTTTTGAGTGTGACCATACCGATGAGAACACCAAATGGTGCCACCATCATGCAAAGAAAGAGGATGGGGAAGGTCACATACACCTGTAAATTTGAGGTTCGAAATTGATTCCAAAGCCACCTTGCAGCCAACAAATCCAACGCCAAAAAGTGAATCCACCCGAGGTAAATAGTTACTTCATTTTCAAATAATTCCTTCACGACTTCTGGGGTCACCATTTGAGATGAAAATGTGATGATGAGTTCAGGAAGTTCCGGGAGAACGAGAAGAGTGTAGGCACCTAAGAGAGGAGCGATGCAGATGAGGGGGTTGTGCAACATCTTCTCAGTGATTTCGTGCTTCGGAAAAAACCACATGGCGATCCAAAATGGCATAATGTAAACGCTAGCAAACCAGAACAGAATCTCTTCAATGCTCATGCTTTCACCTTATTGTACACATACATAGCGTCTTGCAGGACCGTTTCATTTGACCAATAGGATTTGGATTGCCACAGTAGAACGCCGTCTGAGTCAATGACTTGCAGCGTCGGCGTTACCGGTTTATTGAGGGCATCGTAAATTGAGAACGATGATTTTTCTTTGGTTCGTTCATCAAAAACAACGGTGTCCTGATTTGGAAGCAAAATTGGCCATGGTGCGTATGTGTCACTCTCATTCGACCCATACCTGTCCATCACAGATGATTTACCTTCCAAGGAGCCATACCTGTGAATGAAAACAATATTGACATCTTCAAAGTCGGAGTTGTTTGCTTTTTGTTCGCTGAGAAGATATGTCCAATCATGGCACCCTGAACACCCGCTTGCAACCCACAAGACTAATTTTGGACCCTCAATATCACGGTTGAAATTGATTGTTGATTTCAAATCAACATCTCGGCCGAGGGTATCTGCTTCAAATCCAACATAATATGGGATGCTTTCAGACACTGGCTCTTCTTTTTCGATACAGCCTGATAACAGTGCAGGTATGGTAAGGCACAGGAAGATAATCCAAACGCGCGGGTTCATTCTTCTCCCCCCTTGTGTGCTGCATTTGCATGATAACGCTTGAGGAGAGGTGCGTAAAGGGCTGGAAGAATGAGTAGACTTGACAAGAGTGCTAAACCAATCGCAACGACGAATGCTTGGCCGAACAATCGAAGTGGTAGCAATGCGGAGAGATTGAGAACCGCAAAACCACCTGCAGTTGTCAAAGCGGCACCACCCATGGCTCTACCCGTCGTTGCTGAACTACGAGCAACCCAATCCGAAATTTCGGCCTCAGGGTCATGTTCAGCCTCTTCCTCTAGGCGAGTGGTAAAGTGAACGGCGTAATCTACACCAAGACCTAAGGCAAGGGCACCAATCGTCACGGTTTGAGGATTGATTTGGTAGCCGGTAAAGCCCATAAGGCCGTAGACCCAGACGACCACCATCATCAATGGGATCCAAGCGATAACACCTCTAGTGAGACCTTGTTTGATGTCCTTCGTACGTGTCGTCTGAATTCCAATCAACATGAAGAGAATGACTGCGGCTACAACTGTGGTGGAGACAATTGATGCTTCTGCAACATCGGATGTGGTTTGAGCGTTGATAAGAGACCTTCCGCTAATTCGTAATTCGACTGCTTCCTGCTCCTTTTCAACTCCGGACAATGTAGCCTCAATTTCTTTGGTCAAGTCCACTGTAGCTTGCCAATCAAGTGTATTTGCCTGGAATGACACAATTGTCTGTGTTCCATGGGAAGCAAGAACTGCCTTCGTGAGATTACGTCCATCCTCGGTCTTCAACAGCCAATTTTCAAGTGCTAACCATCCCGCTTCATCGTCAGCTTCAGCATCAGCCACCAATTCAGCAACCTCTTGGTTTGTTGTTGCTGTTTGTTCAAGTATACTCCATAATCCAGTCGGCACACCGGTGACTGCAGATATTCCTTGCAAGGCGAGTACGGTCTCGTTCCATACCTCACGCCCCTCTGATGAGAAAATGTCGCCATCGACAACGACATAAATCGGAGATCGACTTGAGCCGTATTCATCGCTGAGTAAAATGAAGTCAGCAACGATTGGAATTGAAGAGTCAAATTGGTCGCGTTGTTCAAAGCCAACCTCAAGTTGCTGGAAACCAACATACATTGGCAACAGCAGTATGATGACTAATGCGAACACTGTTGCAGGTTTTTCCGCTAAATCGCCAATCTTTTGTGAAATTTTCCCAATCTTGAATTCTCCAGATTTTTCGATTGGTAATTTCTTCGTTGGAAGCAATAAAAGTAGAGCAGGGAGCAGCGTAATGGCGAGAATGTACGTGAAAATGAGGCCAATTGCAATCACAGTTCCAAACACTTTCAAAAACACAAGGCTTGAAAGCCGGAATGACAAGAAACCGATAACGTCGGTACTGATAGCGATCAGCAAGGCAAGTGACGTGAGGAGTGTGCCGTGTAAAACCGCTCTCTGTCGAATTTCAGGTTCAAAGTCTCGAAGCGTCGAGCGATTGTTTGGATGTTTACTGTCCTCTTCAACGAGGTATTCTCGTATTCTCTTCACGACGTGTAATCCATAATCCACACCGATAGCAAGCAAGAGAACCGGAATCGAGTTCATGGCCGCGTTAAATGTCATGTTGATACCTGCAAACTGCAGCCATCCAGACAGACCGTAGGTTGCAAGGATGGCGATAATCGTCAAGAAAAGCACATACGCTGTGTCTCGAACACTTCGGAAATTCCACCACAGAATGATACCGAGGATAATGAATGCTGTTCCTGTGAGAATTCCGATTTCTTTACCTATCGTTGCTGATGAACCTGTTGAAAATTGAGCAAATGAGAACATTCGGACTTCGCCAACGTCGTCTTCTTGCTCAAATTCTTTGAGTAACTCCTCGTTCCAAACGGTGAAATCCTCTTGAACTTCGCCTATTGTTTCATAGTTAAACGCATCTGGTTCACTCAACACAACAAGGGTGACGAGAACCGGTCCTGATGTCTGCCAAGGGTCATCAATGTCAGATTGAGGGATGCTCGAGAGAATGGCTGAGCGAAAATCAACGGATTGAATACCTAGAAGGGGGCCTACTTTGGCTGAGAACGTACCATAGATAGCAAGGTATGCATCGATGTGGGTCGAGTTAATAGTGCTCACAAGAGAGGAGGAAAGACCCATCAAGCCGCCAAGTTCATCACTCATGTTCTCGCTTGAGTTGAGTCTTGTCAGCCAATTTGTATCATCTGGAACATCCCAACTGCGAAGCATTTCTGCTGTAAGAGGTTGAACATCTGGGATTGCATCCACAGCGTTTGAAAGGTTCAGCACGGCACTGTCCAACGAGGCATTGTCTGTAGCAGAAGCAAGTGATTCAAATGCTGAAAGGAGGGGCACATACCAATTCATTGCCGTTGTTTCATCTTGATACATGAGCCATTGAAGTGCATGGCCTCCAGGACCGTTGTTTGCTTGAGTTCCAAACAGAGGATAGTGATAGGGTTGGTAATGTTCATTTTCGAGCAACATAGCCTCAACGATCACAAGTTGCTTCCAAGTGGATGCCTCAGTCAAGCCACCTTGTTCTATTTCGTTGATGACTCGAATGAAATCGAGGTTTGCTTGGTATTCTTCTTCAATTTCATACAATAAGTCGACCTTTTCATCGTCCGGAAAAAACCCGTCCTCACTGTTGTCAAACTTGAGATGCATCCCCCCACTCGATAACACGAGAAAGAGCACAAAGCCAACGAGCAGTGTTTGTTTTGGTTTCGTTACACTTTGGTTTGTCAACCAAAAGAATGGATTCTGCATGTACCCGCTAGCAAAAATGTTCGTTTTTAATGACTGTTTTTTCACACAATATCAATGAGGCTTTTTCCTTGCTCAACTTGTTGACCAACTTGAGCATGAATTGCCCCGACCTCACCGTCTTGTGGTGCTAGTATTCGATGTTCCATTTTCATTGCTTCCAGCACCAATAATGGTTGGCCTTGTTCGACCTGCTCACCTACGGAGACGAAAAGTTCCAGAATTTTTCCTGGCATCGGAGATATGCAATCACCACTTGACACTTCAGAACGTGCACCTGGTTCGATTTTTTGAACCTTTAATGTACTGCCGTCAATCTGAATCCACCATGTATCGCCTAATTTTTTGCAATACCCTGTAGTTGTTTTTCCAGATGGAAATTTTATTCGACATTTCCCTTGGTCAACGATTTCGATTTCGGTGCCTTCGAAATGAAACACATCACCATTACGTGAAATTTGTACCTGATGCGTTTCGCCGTGAAGAAGGTACTCTGTCATAGCGGAAACCTCCTGGAAATTGTTTGAAACGGGTTTACTTCAACTTCACCATCGGCTGATATTGAAGTGTGTGAAGCACGTGCCCAACCCAATTGTTCACCAACTTCAGCAAGCAACAAACCTGCTTCAAGAACCTCGGGCCGATGGAGAGCAGACCAACCATCAGGCCATACATCCTCGATCGTCGTTGTGGTTGTCGTAGCATGAACCACTGCATCGATATCGCATAATTCTCGTAAAAATTGGCGGTTTGTCGTCGTACCGAGTACGATGAATTCATCGAGTGCTCTTCGCATCTTTTGGAGGCATTCATTCCTTGTAGGTGCCCAGCAAATGAGTTTAGCAAGCATTGGGTCGTAGTATGGTGTGACTTCATCACCTTGGCGAACCCCTGTATCGAGACGGATGCCCGGACCTTCTGGTGGTATGAATACTGCGAGAGGTCCAATCGATGGAAGAAAGTTTTGTTCTGGGTCCTCCGCATAAAGTCGAACCTCAATGGCATGACCTCGCATATCGAGTGATTGTACTGACATAGGTTCTCCCTGTGCAATGCGAAGTTGCTCTCGCACTAAATCGACACCAGTCACCATCTCTGTGATTGGATGCTCAACTTGTATTCGAGTATTCATTTCCAAAAAGAAAAATTCACCGTTATTGGTGAGCATAAATTCAACGGTACCTGCACCAACGTAGTTGACCGCTTCTGCAGCAGCGACGGCTGCATTTCCCATCGCTTCCCTAAGTTCATCGGTCAATGTTGCGCAAGGTGCTTCTTCGAACACTTTCTGATGACGGCGTTGAACGCTGCATTCCCGTTCACCTAAGTGGATGGTTCGACCATGGGAATCTGCGAGAACTTGAATCTCAACGTGTTTTGCGTGCTCCAGCAATCGTTCAATGTACAGCCTTGCATCACCAAAAGCCGCCTGTGCTTCTCGGCGTGCGCCGACAGCTGCCGCTGAAAAATCAGCCGGATTGCGAACAATTCGCATACCTTTCCCACCCCCGCCGCTTGAGGCTTTGAGTAAAAGCGGATATCCAACGCTTGCACTTGCTTCTTCAAGAAGTCGCAAAGCCTCATCGTCATCTTTTGATTCTATTTCTTCTCCGGGGATAACTGGGACCCCTGCATTCCTCATGGTCATGCGTGCTGTCATCTTGTCACCCATCTGCTCAATCGCATGTGGTGAAGGACCTATCCATACGATGCCTGCATCCATGACCGCTTGAGCAAAATCTGCCCGTTCAGATAGAAACCCGAAACCAGGATGTATAGCACCAACACCCTCTTTCAGTGCAATGCTGATGATTGCCTCGCTGTTGAGGTATGTTGACTGGATGTCATCACCTTCGAGGATGACAAGGTGGTCTGCAAGTTCTGTAAACATCGAGGATGCGTCGTTTTTGGCAGCAATTGCTACGGTATCAAGCCCCGCTTCTTTGCAGGCACGAAGGATGCGGCAGGCGATTTCGCCACGGTTTGCAACCAACACTTTCGAAAACATATCCTCCACCGTTATTCTATCTTCCAATGAGGAGGTCTCTTTTCTAAAAATGAAGAAAGCCCTTCTTGGCCTTCATCAGAACCTCGCATTTTGCTGGTATAGTCAAGTGTCCACTCTCGTAGAGATGCATCATCACCATTCCAGCGGTCAAATCCTAACGTGAGTAATTTAGCCTGTGTTACAGCTTGTGGACCTGTTGACATCACTTCAGCAATCATTGTTTCAACCAGAGTTTCTGCCCCATGGGCGTCATCAGCAATAGCATCGACGAGACCTACGCGAAGAGCCTCTTCTGAGGTAATGCGGCTTGCTTGCATTGCAAGTCTGCGGAAATTAGCTGAGCCAACTCTACGGTACACATATGGTCCAATCACAGCAGGCAGAATGCCCAGTTTACCCTCTGAGAGTGCGATCTTACTCGAAGATGTGGCCACGGCATAGTCACTGCATGAAACGAGGCCAGCACCACCGCCGAGAGCGACACCTTGAGCAACGAGAATAGTAAAGCATGGATGGGCCCATAGCGAATTAAACAGACGATCCAATCGTTCGGAGTCAGTCCGGTTTTCTTCGGGACTTTTTGCACCTGCATCTCGCATCATTTCGATATCCGCACCTGCACAAAAGTGCTTTCCAGCACCACGAACAACAATTACGCGAAGGTACGGTTTTCCTTCCTCGTCATGCAATTTACCTTGAGAGCCAACGCTCATCGAGGATGTCCAGTCGATTGCATCAACTAAGTCTTTGATGAGTGCAATATTCATTGCGTTGTACTTTTCTTCACGGGAAAGCGTAATCGATGCTACTGGGCCGTCAAGTGAAAGCGTTATGTTTTCGTATTGCGGTGGATGATGTAATGATTCCATGTCGATTTCTCCAATATAAATTTTAAATTTTCAATTGAAATATTACATTCTAAAAATGCCATACTTGTTGTCCGGCAAAGGTGCATTTTGAGACGAAGCCAGACACAAACCAAGGACATCACGAGTATCACGTGGATCGATGATACCATCATCCCACAAGCGTGCTGTCGAATAATATGGGCTGCCCTCAACTTCGTATTTTTCGAGTATTGGTGAGCGGAATGCATCTAATTCGCCCCCTGCCATCGGTTCTTTGCCTTCACGAGCGAGTTGATCTTGCTTCACCGTGGTCAACACATCTGCTGCTTGCGGACCGCCCATAACTGAAATTCTTGCATTTGGCCACATGAATAAGAATCGGGGGTCGTATGCACGCCCACACATGCCGTAGTTTCCTGCACCATGTGAACCTCCGACGATGACTGTGAACTTTGGCACATTGACACATGAAACTGCAGTAACGAGTTTTGCACCATCTTTTGCAATACCACCTGATTCGTAAGCCTGACCAACCATGAATCCTGTGATATTTTGAAGGAAGAGAAGCGGTATGCCTCGTTGACCACACAATTCAACGAAGTGTGCTCCTTTAAGCGACGACTCTGAGAACAGAATGCCATTGTTCGCAACAATGCCCACCTTGTATCCATGAATATGTGCAAAACCACAAACAAGTGTTGTACCATATCTCGCTTTGAATTCATGAAATCTTGAACCGTCCACCATTCGTGCGATGAGTTCTCGAACATCGACAGGGGTGCGGTTATCTTCTGGAATAAGGCCCAAAAGTTCCTCCGGGTCATAGAATGGCTCTTCCACTGGTGAGGTCTGATATGGTGTCTTTTCAGACACACCGAGGTTCTCGACGATGTTGCGTACTAGCCGAAGTGCTTCATCCTCGTTTTCAGCAAAATGGTCTGCTACACCTGATTTTGCCGTGTGTACATCAGCACCACCGAGGTCTTCTGCTGTGACCTCCTCGCCAGTTGCAGCTTTGACAAGTGGCGGACCTGCAAGGAAGATTGTACCATTTCCTTTGACAATAATCGATTCATCCGACATTGCAGGAACATATGCACCTCCCGCAGTACACGAGCCAAGGACTGCTGCGACTTGGTAGATGCCATCACCTGACATTCTTGCTTGATTTCTAAAGATACGCCCAAAGTGCTCTATGTCCGGAAACACTTCATCTTGCATTGGAAGGAATGCTCCGCCTGAATCGACGAGATAAATACAGGGAAGATGGTTTTCGTGTGCAATCGTTTGTGCACGAATGTGTTTCTTAACCGTCATTGGATAGTACGAGCCCCCTTTGACTGTTGCATCGTTGGCAACGAACATACATTGCCTACCATGCACTGAGCCGATACCAGTTACTATGCCTGCAGAAAATGCTTTGCCGTCATACAATTCATGAGCAGCGAGTGGCGATAATTCGAGAAAAGCGGTACCTGGGTCGATGATTTGTTCGATTCGTTCACGAGGCAACCGCTTATCTCTGGACCTATGACGATCAACGTACTTTTCTCCGCCTCCTTGATACGAACGCTCCAAGTGGTGCTTTAAAGTCGAAATGAGGGTTTCATTGTGATTTTTTCGCATTGTGAACTCTTCGCTGTTCACCATTGCATGAGATGGTAATCTATCCATGACGACCCCTAAGATGAACGCAGGCGTCGTTGTTCTTTAATTTCATTCAACAAACTTTCGGGATTAGACACCAAGCATGAGGCGGCCAATATCCCTCAAACCTGGTGCGAGTCCAACAATCATGACCGCTAGAACGATTAAGAGTCGTAAATGTGCTTGACGTCGCTCAATTCGCATCTTGGAAAAGAGAAAGGCGATGGCTGCGACGAGGCATGCTTTGATCACGGCAAAAAACCAAGCACCCTCGCCAAGCGAGATGCCCAACATATCATTGATTTGACCACCGATTCCGATGACACTATTGCTTACTGGATGCTTTTCACCATATCCGAAAAAATCGATACCCATCATCGTTGCAAAACCATCGCATAATTGCCCAAACACCATGCCTAGCACCATTGGATGAGCGAGAAGTGCTTTACCTGAAAGAAGTTCTACGGGGTGGTCTTTGTACGATTCGCCGTTCTTTTCCCAGTCATCAAGGCTGTAACCATCAGGGATGATGCCTGGTTTATACCCTGTGAGTTCAAGTTGATATGCGTCTTCCTTACCGATGTTGTACAGAACATAGCAGACAACAAAAGGGATGCCGAGCACGATGAGAGCCGGCCACAAGACTGCCCCCTCGGAAACCTTCCCTGATTCTTGCACCCAAGGTGTGGAAAGGAACTGAAACCAGTGAAACACACCTAGGACTATTGCAGAGATAGCAAAGGAGAGCATGCCTCGAGTCATAGCATCCCAATTTCTTGTTTGAACAAGTACAAGCCAAACCGACAAAATTGAAGCAAAGAGGCCAATATTCACATACAAACTTCCAATGTTGGTATGCTCTTCGTATGAAGACGAATAGAACACCATCCAATGAAGGGAAAGCAGACCAGCAATCAGAACAAAGAGCGTGATTCGCTGAGTATTCTCAGAAGCATCAGAGGTTTCATCGTCGAGATAGCTTGCAAAAAAGTGAGAAGAAACTGCCACGGTAATGAGATGAAAGGCCAACACAAGATGGATGATAGGTGAGATGAGGAAAACGTCAACGGATGTACGGAAAAAATCAGCATCCTCTAGCACCCGTAGTACTGGTGCCAAACAAACCCAAGCAATGAGAGCAATCGTCATGTTCTTTCCATAAGGAATATTCCACTTCCTAAACAGAGCCTGGAAGAGAACAACACAGAAAAGAAGCGATGAAGTGTAGATTGCAGTGTTTTGAGGCGTATATCCTGCATCACCTGATGTTCCAGCATCTTTGACGACCGGGTCCCAGATAATGGGTTTGAGCCCCTCCACCCAAAAAGCATCGTATGCTAAGACGAATCCTGCTAGAACTCCACAGATTGCAATCAAAGCAACCCACATGACGATTTTTTCGAGCAAGGAGTATTCATCGTAGTCCAAGACATTGGTTGAGGCATTCAACGCATCATCCATGTCGACCATTCCTAGTTCGCTCCACGAGTGGTAGTATTTTGATGCACCGTTAAGGTGCCCATAGAGGAAGGAGTTTCAATCACTCTTCTTCTTGGCTCAAACGTGCAACAAGGTCTGCTTTCTTGCCTCCGACAGGTAGGCCACGCTCTTTGCACAAATCTTTGAGTTCTGCTACGGACTTCTTTGAGTAGTCTTCGCCGTGGTCATGATCGTGGTCATGGTCGTGGTCATGGTCGTGGTCATGGTCAGCAACTGCTCGGTCTTCGTGGACCTCAACGAATCGGACGGTGCCACAATCCATTGATTCTCGTAGCGTTGTTACAACTCTGAATTTGGTCATAGCAGCATTTGTGTCAAACAACATCGTTTGGGGAAGAGTGATGGTAATGTCTTTTCCGGAAATTTCTACTTCAAAGTCCGAATGTCCTGTTGTTGATTCTAGGAGTGCTTGAACTCTTTCGACTTCACCGTCAACAACTTCAACAATCTTGAATGAGTACTTGAGTGTCTTACCAGCCATAGGATGATTGTAATCGATTCGTGCTCGTCCTGCTGCAACATAGGTGACGATACCTTGACGTCCACCAATGTTGACTGGTGCACCGATGTACAATGAACGCGGGTCTTGAACGGAACTTGCAAGTTTCTGGAAGCTGATTGTCTCCATGAGTTCTGCATCTTTTTCGCCGTAGCCTTCTGCTGGAGGGATTACAACTTCAATTTCCTTGTTTGGTTTTGCATCGGAAAGTGCTGCATCGAATCCTGGAATCAACTGACCTGTACCAACAACGCATACCATTGGTGAATATTTTCGACCTTCTTGATGGATTTCGTGCTCTTTAGCAACCTCTTCTCGTGTAGTCTCAATCAATTTTCCTTCTTCTCCGTCGTAGAGTTCATAATCGACATGCACAATGGTTCCTTCGTCCATTCTATCACCTTGGGTGATTTGGCGACCTACCTCTCCTTCATAACTTAATTGGAAGATTTCACTCTTCTTCTTCAGCAGTTTTCTTGAACGTCGGGGCTGCCAGGGAAACCATGCCCATCAACATCAACACCCAGCCTAGCCAAACCAAATGCGACCCATGTAGAGTGTAGATCGTCACCCGAATGAGTTCGACTGACTCAGTTCCATCGGTGGAAACGCTTTGCATGAGGGAGGATGCTTGGGTGCCATCAAAAATGACAACTGTGTCTCCTGTGAGCCTTGAATACGTGTCAACCTCTGAACGCGGAAACATCGTGGAATCAAAGCGCAAAACACCCGGTTGCAACGTGGTCAATTTTTCCCCAATCTTTCCATCATCAACTGAATAGATTTCGATGGACAAGGTGACGAGGCCATCGCCCACCTCCAAGTCATCGGTGGTTAACTCTACATCGGTAAACACATAACCGTAGCCTTCGTACACAACAATCTCATCTCGGATTAATGTGACACGGTGAGATGCATCCCCTCGATCGACAAGGGTTGTGGTAAAAATATGACCAATAATGAGCAGAAGCAAGCCAAGATGCGTCATATGTGCCTTGAACGAAATCGAATTCAAACGCTTACCTTGTCGACGTTGTCTTTTTACTTCTGTTACGAGTTCATGAATGACAAAAGGTGCTGCAACCAACATCATCGGAAGCACCACCCATGCAAGATGGCCTCTGCTAACGATTTCCGAAATTGAATGGTCTGAATCGAAACCCCATGCATGAGGTGCAAAGAACAAACCAACCAGTGAAAATACAACAACGCTCGATAGCCCAATCTGTTTTGTCTTTCTGTCGAGATGTCGTCCCATATACAAGTAAAAACTGCAACCAAGAGCAAATAAGAACGGCGCTCCATACAATTCATGGGTTTCAAAACTGATTGCATCAATGCTCGAAAGAAGAATGACCCAAGTCAAAATGAGGTAAACTCCTGCGATGACGACGCTTCCCCACAACGCAAAACGTGGTTTAAACATGTCAATGCTCTTTGATGATTCATCATCGGAAGATTGTACAACAAGCCAGGGGTGCATGAAGAGAACCATCATAATAGCGGCTTGATATATCGAAATCATGTTGCTCCAAGCGGCTGAAATTGAAAGTGCTACTCCGGCAGTAGCCCATCCCCATTTGTGTATTTGCTCGGCGTACTGCATTGCAAAAATAAAGCAGACAAGGGCTGTTGTTAGCATGACATCTTGGACCACAAAATAGGTGAGAATTGAAAATACAACGGCCAATCCTTCGCTTCTCGATGTGATGTGATGAGAGGCGTACGAAGCAAGAAGCGGAAGCAATCCAATCATCAAATAGCCAACTGGAGGAATGGTTGCAAAGAGGGATGGCCCTACGAAGAGACCAAAAGTGACGAGAACGATAGGTGCCAAAAACATCCAATGGCCGACATGAGCATTGGTAAGCGAAGTCGATTTGATACGGATATGGGCGAGCCAAGCACCGACGAGCATGAAGCAAATCAGAAGATAACTCATGATCTCTAAGGCCACATCGCCTTCTCGAAGTGCCATGAATCGGAAAAAGACGTCACTTGACGAGAGGGCTGAATCATCTTGAACAAAGGTGTGGACGGATGTAGCCCAAACACCTCCTGCCCTCGTCACCAAAGTCGCAAAAATTGCCATAAAACCTGCAACGAGGGCCCCGCCTATCCAAAATGAATCCGATACTTTTCCGGGCCGGGTGCGTAAATGAACCATCATGGCAAGAACGATCCATGGAAGGAAAGAACCTGTTTCTACCGGGTCCCAAGCCCAATACCCGCCCCAATCAAGAATGAGATACGCCCAAAGCCCTCCGAGACCAATGCCTAGAGTTGTAATAAAGAATGCCGGACGAAGTATGGGGACCATTCGTTGCTTCAATTTTGAATCCTCATTTGAAAAAATTGAGCTCAGACCGATGGTAGCAAGCAACAAGCAATACGAATAGGCCAAGAAGATAAGTGGGGGATGAATGACCATGAGGTCGGTTTGGAGAAGAGGATTGAGTCCTTGAGATCGTATAGAGGATTCCAATTTTTCAAAGGGTTGGAGTGATATTGCGATAAGGAGGAGAAGAATCATCATTCCATAATGAAATCTCAAGCGGAGGGTGTGTGTTTCAGTATGTTCTCCCTCCAAAGCATCACGGTAGATGTAAGCGAGAAGTCCCATCCAGCCAAACCAAAGCAAGAGTGGCCCCTCCCTTGCAGCCCAAGTGGCTGCAAATCTATAGCGAAGTGGCAGTTGTTCACCGCCGTGTAATGCGACATGGAGAAAATTTGTGTTGTTCGTGACAAACAACATCGCTAAAATTGCAAATGGAAGCGCAAACAAAATGTGTAGGCTCTGATTGAACCACCTCGGGTGCTCTTCAGGCCTTGGTTGAACCATCAGATAGATGAGGGCGATGAGGGATATCCAAAGAATGAATTCCCACATGGTTAATCTAACCGTTTATGTTTCAAGTACATTACCAACCAAAGAATTTTGCTCGAGAGTAACCAAATGAAAGGAGCACTGAAATCACTTTCTTTGTGTATAATGTTGGCTTTCTGAACAATATTTTCACCCCTATCCAAGCCTTGTCGAGTGGAGACATGTTACCAAGTTCCTCGGGAAGGCACCGGGCCATCACAGACATTTGTTCGTCACTCAAGTCATACAACGCTGTTTTACCTTTGAGAATTTTATGATACGGTGGAAACGTCGATTTCCATGCTTTTTCGTACCCTGAAAGATGTTTGGCTTCGAGCGATCCACGTTGAATGGCTGAGTGAATGGTTTGTGCAGCTTCTCTCCCAGACCACAGTGCGAGATGTGAGCCTCCTTCAAATAACGGAGAGGTAAATCCAGCAGCGTCGCCTACGAGAATTAAACCATCAGCAACTGTTACACTACGTGGTCCTGAGATAGGAATCGTACCACCGAAAGGGCGTACCTTTATTCCATCAGCCCTCCAAGGTGGGTTTGCAGTCGGTTTTGGTTTGAGATAGGTATCTTCGATAAACGAATCAAGATACTTGACTGCACCTTTTTTGTCAGTCGTCACAAGCCCCACATTTGCTCTTCCTTCTTTTTTGGGAATCATCCAAACATAACCATGTGGAGAGTACTTGGGCCAGAGATAAAAGTCGAGGTAGCCATCATTTTCAACCTCATGCATCTCGTATTGAAAGCCAGCAATGACCTCGACTTCAGTACCCATATCGAGAATTTTTGAAGCCACTCCTGAAACTCCAGATGCATCGATGACGGCTTTACATTCGATAGGAAATTGTTCGCCTTTTCCATCAATAATCCAATTAGAAAATTCGTTTTCACTATTGTAAATCCGCTCCATTTTTGTAACCTTATGGTGCAGGTGAAGTTTCGCCCCAACTTTGCACGCTTCATCGCACAACCATCGTTCAAAGAGATGCTTTTCTAGAACATAGCCCGGTTCAGTCAGTTTTTTGGCGGTTGAATCCGGAAAGATGACCCGGATACCTTTCACATGGAGAGCAATGACTTCATCGGGAAGGGCGAGATCGAGATTGTCAACAGCAATTTGTGATAGGCATTCTCCACAATGGACGGGTGTGCCAACTTCTGGGTCGGCTTCGAGAATCATTGTGTTCAATCCCAGCCTCGAACAGTGCAATGCTGCGGAGCCTCCACCCGGACCTGCACCGATAATGACCACGTCACAGACATTCATGATGACTCCTCGCTTATCCCAACCACACAACACAGGCTCATGAACAAAACGGTGGCTTTATTCGGCAATAGGGGCAGGTAAATTTCGTATTAAATTTTTTAATTTTCAATTGGAATTTTATAATTTGATAAGAGTCGTAACATCACGCTCACCATCGGCCCAATACACAATGCAAACACCAACGTTCCAAACCCAACATTTCCACCGAGGAGCCATCCAACAAAAAGTGCTGTACATTCAATGACCGTTCGCACAATACCGATGGAAATTCCCGTTTTTCGATGTAGACCTGTCATCCACCCATCACGTGGTCCTGGGCCCAAATTCGCAGTGAGGTAAAACCCGCTCCCAACGGCGATAAGTGCAGTGCCAATAATCACAGTACAAAAGGAGGCAAAGGTCGTTGTTGGTGTAGGCAAATATGGTAATGCAATATCGATCATAGCGGCGATGATGATGATATTGAGGATTGTACCTATTCCGGGTTTTTCTCGTAAAGGATACCACAAAGCGAGCACGACAACACTGACAATGAACGTAGCTCGTCCAATCGTTGTCCCAACTTGTTCTGCTAAACCCATCGCTAAAACAGTCCAAGGTGTGACACCCCATACCGCAGATACAATCACCGCATCGCCAAGACCAAAGAGAATCAACCCAAAAATGAGGGCGAACATTGTCGATAATTTTGGTTTTCGTTCAAACGGGTCGGCTGCACTCCAACGCATTGTCGGAATGGCTTTTTTTTTCGAACCAGCAAACAACCGCGAAAGGATGGTTCGATGTTCTGAAGATGCCAACGAAAACCCCTCGGCTTAGCCAGAAATTCATGCTACTTGTCATTTTAACATCGAAAGGATTCATTTTGCTGTAAATCAGCGAAATACGGAGGTTCATAGGTGAGAACACCTACCGAGAGGCGTGGCATGGAGGACACTTCGCAAATGGGTAGACCACCTCGAGTCACGAGGTGAATTGCTTCGAATGTCTCATCCTGTCGATGTGGAATACGAGGCAGGAGCGATTGCAGATTTACTCGTAAAGAACGATGGCCCTGCAGTTCTGTTTGAACAACCTCGATTGCCCGATGGTACAATAGCATCAATGCCACTCCTCATGAACGCATTTGGCAGCCATGACAGAACGCTCCGAGCACTTGGTGCAAGCCACGAGACTGAAATCGGCGATCGAATGGTCGCAATGATGAAACCCGATATCGGCCTCTACATGAGAAAGCCGTGGAAAGGCTTGCCACTACTACGTGATGCACTTGCTATGCCACCCAAGAAAGTTCGACGAGGGAAATGCCAACGAGTCCAGCTCCCGCTTGATTTGACCAAACTTCCAATCCCCAAAACATGGCCTATGGACGGAGGACATTTTGTCACATTACCACTTGTTGTAACGAAAAGCGCAAACGGAGAACATAACCTTGGCATGTATCGTGCTCAAGTCCACAATCAAAAGGAGTTAGGGCTACACTGGCAAATTCACAAACATGGGGCAGAACATGCAGAACGTGGTGAACGAATGCCAGTTGCGGTTTGCATTGGCGGACCCCCCGAACTTATCTTTTCAGCGATTGCACCTTTACCTGATAACCTCTCCGAATATCAATTCGCGGGTATTCTTGGCCGTAAATCGTTGCCAATCACAAAGGCGTTGACTCAAGATCTCTATGTTCCTGCAGAAGCTGATATCGTGATCGAAGGATACTGTGACCCCGCCGAAACGAAATTGGAAGGGCCTTTCGGAGACCACTTTGGCTATTATTCGCTGACTGGTCAATATCCAGTTTTGCACGTTACAGCAATCACATGTCGAAAAGATGCAATTCTGCCCGCTACCATCGTAGGTTTACCACCAATGGAGGATGGGTATCTTGGTGAAGCAATTGGAAGGCAGTTCTCTCCGGTTTTGCGTTTCCAACATCGAGATGTTGCAAGTGTCCATCTTCCTCTTGAGACCGGTTTTCACAATCTAGCAATTGTTGCCTCAAAGCAACGATACCCACGGCAAGCGAGAAAGACTGCTTTGGGATTGCTTGGAGCAGGACAAATGATGTTCCTCAAGATCATCACGGCTGTTGACCAAAACCATGACCCTAAAGACCTCGATGCATTTCTTGACGCACTCAACAATAAAGTCGAGATTGCGAAAGATGTCATCGTCTTACCAGGGATGGTTGCCGACGCTTTAGAAGCCTCATCGCCGTTTGAAAACGTTCACGATAAATTGCTTATCGATGCCTCGTCAATTGTAAGCACAGACCCGCGTTCTCCTGCACCGCCGCTCGAAGGCTCCTTCAACATTGAAACACCGGAATGGAGACAACAGGGCGTATCATCCACGCCATTCACTGACATTGAACAAGTTCGTGCTCTTGAGTATGTTCGCCAGGCGAGGATGCTGAGAGATAACATGCTCGTCGTATCACTGAGCATCAATGACAGTCCGACTGCACGTGATGGCGGTACAGGCTCAAACGATGAGGCAGAAGCCAGGCGTCGAGAACAAATTATCCAATTGAGAAATCAAATATGGCAATTGGATTCTCAACGTTTACTTCGCTGGTTGTTTATCACCAATGATGACCTCGACCTAACAACCAAAAAGGCAAGACGGCGGCTTCTTTGGCAACTCACATCTCGATTTGATGTTGGCCGAGGCCTAACATTCGATGAAAGTAAAGACAGGCTTTGTTGGGATGCAACAACACCGATCCCCTCGGACCAATACGGCGTTCGAAGATGGCCTGCAATCACCCTCCACAACGAAGAAACCCTCGAAAAAGTTGCAAGCCATCCCGAACTCAAAAAATATCAATGGCCCCCCCACCTCTCGTTTGGGGGACCAAAGGAATGAACTTCAAGCAAGTGATGTCCTTCGTTAAGGTAGAGCACACTCTTTTTTCCCTCCCGTTTGTTTTGATAGGCTACATCATTGCATTGGAGCAGTTTGACCTCCCCTTCAGTATCGACCTTCTTTGGATTCTGCTTGCAGCTGTCGGAGCACGGGGGCTAGCTATGGCGTTGAATCGTATTATCGACAAAGACATTGACGCTGCAAATCCGAGAACAAAAGAGCGCCATCTTGCATCGGGTTCAATGAGTTTGAATACCGCTTGGATTCTTTCAGGCCTCTTTCTTCTGGTGCTGTTGGTCAGCGCTGGTTTACTCAACAGAGTTGCTTTGATGATGGCCTGGCTTCCAGTGGCTGCTTTCATTGCCTACCCTTACATGAAGCGGTTTACCTGGTTATGCCACCTGTGGCTCGGGCTATGCCTCGGACTTGCCCCTGCGGGAGCATGGTTAGCCATTGCTGCAGACGTTCACGGCTGGGCTGCACTTCACGGAGACTTTCAAACTCATACAGAATTTCTATGGGCACCGACCATCCTACCGATTTCTCTTGGCGTAGCTCTATGGATCGCAGCGTTTGATATCAACTACGCACGAATGGATGTTGAGAGCGATACAGAACAAGGCATTCATTCATTCCCATCGAAATTTGGTGATAAAACAACAACACGCACAACGATTCAACTCTCCCTGTTATGGTTTGCTTGTTTTGCCTACGCCGACCCAATCGAGAGCATTTGGTTTGTGCTTGCATCAGGAATCATGGCACTTGCAAACATTGTTGTGGTCATTCAACGAAACCAATTGCATGATTTTCAACAGGTCTTGTTTCGAGTCTCGATGCTTACCGGTTGGGTTCTTCTCGGAAGCCTGGTGTTTGGAGTGTACTTGTAGACTAAAGAGTAGGCAGTGTACTAGGGGACTAAACACCCATTGTACTCTTCCATAATGTAGTGAGGGGTTTGAAAGAACCCTTGTGATTTCATGGAAATAGTTTGTCGGTAATACTCAATTGCCTTACAATGGCATCATTAAAATGAGATATTGTTGGTGATGATGTAATAACAAGTTGCTATTGTTAAACCAATTAAAATCGTAATTTGCCTAATCTTTCTGCTTCTTGATTTCTTACGGTAATATGCTCGTTTCCTATCAATACCTTTCAGCCTTTTTTTCTCTTCTAAAAGATAAGTTTCCATTTCAAGTTCCTTAAGCCTTGTACTTTCGGGATTGGAGTTTGGTTCAGCCGCCTGATTAATTGTGTGAAGTTCCTTTAGGGCTTCTACAACACCTGTCATAGCTGCCTTTACGACCTCAGAATCTACACTATTCACATTTTGGTTAGATATGATATCTCCACTAATTACAGAATCTGACATTTGTATTTCGGTTTTTTGAGTATTTGGGACCCACTCATTACCATTCCATGCCCACTTTCCATCTGGACTTACCCTTTCCCCAGACATGACGTAGCGATGAAGGATACAATTATCAATCTTATTTCATCAAATGGGAGATTCATATTATCTCTAATCGTATAATTTCTAGTAAAACCCTCTGTATACACACGCGTGAAGCGCATGTTGTGACGGTACCCTCTCAACTAATGGGTGTCGCGTGGGTGTTGAATGGGTATTGGGACAATTTGAACCATTAAACCATTACAATTATATGTTCAGAATAGGTAACCAAACCCATGAGAGTATCAGCGTTTATCTTGGCTCTTCTCGTTCTTGGCAACATTTCTGGCTGTATTGGACTAGGTCAATCAAATGAAGGACCTGACGTTTATTGGATTGATGTTACCGCATCCTTCACTGCAACACATAACAATTCTACACAATTTGACCTCTTCAGCGACTACATCATGCCATTCACTAGTTATTGCTCAACAGCCTACCGTGATGGAGACACAGGAGTATTCCATCGAGATGAGGTTCCAAATGATACGAAAATAGTGATTCATACTGAATTTGCAGATGCTGATGGAAGCCATTGGACTGACTCAACAAAGCGTTTCAAAAATGAATCAATCGAGTGGAAAGGATTGAACATTTCATTTGCGAATGGCTCTATGTTAATTGGAAATGAAACGATAGAGGCGGGAGAGTCTGTCACAGTTAACAACACAATCACAACTGACGGTGAATACGACAGTGATGGTGATGGCTGGGTTGAGTCCTTTGAGAATGTAGTCACGGTTAATGAAACATTAGTCATAAATTTCTATGGGAAAATCCCAACCAAAGCAACTGGTGGATTTGCTTGTGATTGACCTCTTCTATTGAAGATGCCACGGCTTTGAGCCCCAATTGCTTGGATGAGGGAAATTCTTCCTTTCAAGATGGAACTTATTGCCTGTGACCCTGCTTACAGCATTCCCTTGCCACTTTCCTCCTCGCTTCCCTTTGATGCCTTGACGGTTGAGAGAACGAGCAACACTTGAAGCAGACATTCCATTGGTGTCAATTTGCCATTTCATGTAATCAATATGGCTTTGCTCAATCCAATTTGGAATGAGCATTCCATTTGGATCTACATCCCATCCATAAATGGAATGAGTGAATTTCTTGTGGTCTGCTTTCAGTTGATTCATTCCAATTTGAGTTCTCTCTGAAATCAACCCTCTTTCCATTTCAGCCATAGCACCCATCATCGTGAGGAAGAAGCGACCCATTGGAGTAGATGTATCAACAGCTTCTCCATTCATGTCAACAATATGGAAGGAAATGTTTGCATCATTCAATTCATCTACTGTTGCGAGCATGTCGCTAACGAGTCTAAACATTCTGTCAAGTTTCATGGTAATTAGATTAGAATAATCGCCTGTCATCAGTTTGCGTTTCAAGACTCTACCAACTGGTCTATCCCATATGGGAATGCCACCACTAACGCTTTTCTCGATTAGAATATCAGAATCATCAAGAGTCAATCCTTTGAACTTAGCATATTCTTTGATTCTTCGTTTCTGAGCGGCTATGCTCACTCCTTCATCAACTTGCTTTTGTGAAGAAACTCGAATATATGCAACTGACTTCTTTGAATCCTTGATTGGTTTTGAAGTCAGCATAACTTCATATTGTTGTCTTTCTATTTATAACAAGGCATATTCCGTAAAATAATGCTGTTGAGAGAATCAACAAATCGTTCTGCATAAGGTTGAATGGGATGATGTAGAAAACCGATTAAACAGGTTGAATGAATTGGATGGGCTGTTGAAACCCCCCTGTTGAATCAACCAACAAATAGCAATCGGATGTGTTGAATGGGTTCATCCGAACACCCATCCAACAGGTTGGAGCCTGTGATATGGGCTTTCAGTGGGTCGGTTTCCTCGCTACCCATTGATTCGGGTAGAAGCAAGGGTGCAATGTTCATGTGCCCATTTCATTTGTGACAGAACATGAACCCAATTGTCAAATCACTTCTCGAATTTAATCGAGCCTTTGAAATTCCGAAACTCGATGCCCCTGGTCTTGGGTCAGACGAACTCATCGAACTGCGTATCAAACTCCTCACCGAAGAAGTCCAAGAATACGCTGAAGCTGCTCGTGCAGGCGATCTCGTCGAAATTCTTGACGCCCTTGCTGACATTGGCTACATCCTTGCTGGAACCATCATCAATCATGGTATGCAAGACATCTACGATGATGCCTTCAACGAGGTTCATCGAAGCAATATGGCCAAACTCGTTGATGGCAAGGTGCTTCGCAGAGATGATGGAAAAGTCATGAAGCCAGATGGTTGGCAACCACCAAATTTAGCTCAATTTCTTTCAGATGAATAAAACACATGTATTCATGATTGATGAGAACCTGGCGTTACCATGAGCCGACCTGTTGCTTTAGTAACTGGAGGCGGTCGTGGAATTGGCAATGCCATTTGTTCTCGCCTTGCGAAAGAGGGTTACGACATTTTGCTCACATACAATTCATCATCAAAACCTGCAGAAATGTTGGTGGATGAAATTCGAAACTCCGGTTCTGATGCACTCGCAGTCAAAGTTGACTGTTCAAATCAAGGTGAAGTGGACCTTTTAGGCATTCATCCATGGATGATGAGAAAAATCGATGTTGTCATTTTGAATCACGGCGTTTACGAACGCGTGGATGCAAAACACATGACGATGAAACAATTGCAAACCACGATGAATACAAATTTCAATGGTGCTGTGCACGTATGGTCCACTGTACAGCAACACCTTACTCCTGATGCAAGAATGGTTGTTATCGGTTCCCAACTTGGAACAAAGGGTTCACCTCATGGGGCTGATTACTCTGCATCAAAAGCTGCACTCGCTGTTTGGGCCCGCTCCCTCGCTTTATCTGTAGCAAATGAAGGGAAGCGGGTCAACGTGATTGCCCCTGGTTATGTTGATACCGATATCTTATCGGGAGATAGCGAAGAAAAACGTGCACAACGAGAGCATGAAGTACCATTGCAGAGAATTGGTTTGCCAGAAGACATTGCAAACACAGTCGCATTTCTTGTAGGAAACGATTCAAGTTACATCACTGGAGCCATTCTTCACGTGAACGGTGGACTTTATCTCCCCTAATCAATGGTGATTGGTATGAGCGATTGGGATGATGAGGGTGAATTTGATTCAACTCATTATGATGACATAAGCGATTCTGATATGGAACAGAGGCACCCTTTTGATTTATCAAAAGCCCTTGAAGGTGCTGCATTGGATGATCTTCACCCAGACGTCAAACGATTTCAACTTGTTTCGGAATTCGAACCTTCGGGAGACCAGCCAAAAGCAATTGAAAAATTAATTTCTCAATTAGAAAATGGTCAAGAACGGTGTGTTTTGTTGGGCGTGACTGGAAGCGGGAAAACTTACACGATGGCCCATATTATACAGAGACTCAACATACCAACGCTGATTATGAGCCACAACAAGACTCTTGCTCGCCAGTTGTATCATGAGATGGCAGGGTATTTTCCAAACAACGCGGTTGAATACTTCGTTTCTCATTATGATTATTACCAACCTGAAGCATATCTTGCACAACGTGATTTGTACATTGAGAAGGAGATGGGCATCAACGAACGAATCGAACAAGAACGATTCGCCACTGTTGCCTCTCTTGTCACGCGACCCGACTGTGTCGTCGTTTCATCGGTTTCATGCATTTATGGTTTGAATCCACCCGAGACATTTCTTGAACATCACGCTCGTTGTTATGTCGGACAGTCAATTGACCCTACTGATTTGCTAAGAGAATTGATTGAACTACAATACAAACGGACACCAAATGACTTGGCGAGAGGCGAAGTTCGTTTGCGGGGTGAAGTGCTCGATGTTTGGATGCCGAGTCGAGATGACCCCATTCGAATCACCTTTGATTTTGAGGGCATTACGGGCATCAGTGTTTGCGACCCGGTCTCTTGGGAGGTGCTGGAACCACTTGATGAAGCATGGATTCATCCGAAGGAATTCTTCATGACCGGGCAAGATCGATTTGAAAAGGCATTAGAATCGATTGAAACCGAACTCAAAGAGAGATTAGGATTCTATGCAAAACAGGACATGCCGGTTGAGCACATGCGACTTCAGCAACGTACGGATTACGACCTTGAAATGCTTCGAGAAATTGGTCATTGCCAATCGATTGAAAATTATTCGAGACATTTCGATGGAAGAAAACCCGGTGAGCGTCCGTACTGCCTCCTTGATTTCTTTGCAGCTTGTGCGAAACAATTCCACGGGAACCCGGACAAATTTCTTGTTATCATGGATGAATCACATGTGAGTTTACCTCAAATCGGTGGCATGTTCTTTGGCGATAAATCAAGAAAGGATTCGCTGATCACACACGGATTTCGACTTCCATCTGCTGCAGATAATCGCCCTCTGAAATTACCTGAATTCCAGGCTCTCGTCCCTCAATTGTTGTATGTTTCAGCAACACCTGGTGAAAGGGAGTTACGTCATCTCTGCGAAGTCACCGGACAGCATGTGCCTAATGCACTCCTACATGTTGGCTCAGGCGGTGGAGCAAAGACCCCAGAACTGCAAAAGAAGCACCCTGAAGCTGAATCGATGTACGACATGCTTCAGTCCATTCAACATATTGCAAAAATGGAAATCCGCCCGACTGGCTTGCTTGACCCCGAAATTGAGGTGAGGTCGACAAGTGGACAGGTCAACGATTTGCTCTCGGAAATAAATGCAAGAATTGAGTTAGGTCAACGTACGCTGGTCACAGTTATGACCATCAAATTCGCAGAAGAAGTAGCAGAATACCTCAACAGAATGGGAGTAAAAGCACATCATCTTCATTCTGAAATCGATACTATTGAACGTACAGAAATCATCAACGCCCTCCGCATAGGCCACATCGATGTTATTGTGGGGATTAATCTGCTACGAGAAGGACTTGACATCCCCGAGGTGAGTTTAGTTGCAATATTTGATGCAGGCAAACAGGGATTCCTTCGAAATGAACGTAGTCTCCTTCAAACAATTGGCAGAGCGGCTAGAAACTCAGAGGGAAAGGTCATTTTGTATTCTGATGACTTTTCGCCAGCGATGAGTGCCTCAATTCGACAGACCCTCGAACGGCGTGAACGGCAACAGGCATACAATGAAATTCACGGTATTGTACCTGTCACCATTCAGAAAGCACTTCCAAAAATGGGTGCAGATTTGGATGACTTACTTGTAGGAACCACGACATCAAAGGACGGGAACAAGCGACTAATTTCTCGAAAAGGTGGAAGAAAAGATGGCGATTGGGCCCAGCGTATGCAACTGGGTGCGGGTTCTTGGCTTGGCTCAAAAATTTCAATTGAAAATTCGAATTCTCAATTGAAAAACATGGATGGTTTAGAAGATTCAATGCTTCAGCATTTACCAAAACATGAATTGATTCAACACCTCAAAGACGAAATGGAACAAGCTGCCCTACAACTTGATTTTGAACGTGCAGCAGCATTGCGAGATCGGATTTATTTGCTTGAAAAAAGCGAGGATGACCAATAGAAAAGTATCATTGACTCCTTCCCAGTAGTCATAACATGAGTGACGATTTCGACCCAGCCTCATTCGATAAGCCTGTGAAGGATTATGTTTTCACAGAAGTAACATCAGTCAATACATTGTTTGAACAAATGCGAGATGCAGGTGGTTTCACCGCTACCAAATTTGTTGAAGCAAAAGACATCATTGAAGGAATGGTGCTCGCACTACGAGAGGCTGAATTTGATGCTTCAAAAGTAACAAACTGGCTTTCTTTTCCTGCCTGCCTCTGCGCTACAGGCACTCGGTCATTCTTTGTTGAGGCAATCAAAAGAAGGGCATTCAACGTCATCTCCACAACATGTGGAACCTTGGACCACGACATCGCTCGCGCGTACAAGGACTACTATCATGGATCATTTGATTTGGATGACCGTATTCTTGGCGAATTTGAACTAATGCGACTCGGTAATGTGGTCGTCCCTAATGCATCGTATGGCGAAATACTTGAAACAGTTCTCCAACCAGTGCTCGAAGACATTTATACCGATCGTTTGAAAGAAACTGGGAAGACAGGCGCAGATGCATGGATTGGATTTGGTAGCATCCACTTGGTTTGGGAAATAGGCAAACGTATTGGAACCAAAGACTCAATTGTTTACTGGGCAGCAGAAAACAAGATACCAGTGTGCATTCCTGGCATTACCGACGGTTCAATTGGTGCACAGTTGTTTATG
>Ga0255768_10000476_pt1 | contig 41060 bp, 30 predicted proteins | sample 071ome_33_FD_179983 | JGI IMG/M metagenome (GOLD analysis project Ga0255768, IMG submission 179983) | Coastal salt marsh microbial communities from the Groves Creek Marsh, Skidaway Island, Georgia - 071412AT metaG (version 2) | ecosystem: Environmental > Aquatic > Marine > Intertidal zone >... | reverse complement strand
CGAGGTGTTGGCGGTAGCGACGGGGAGTCAAGGCGAGTGGGGGGCAGCCCTGTATCGCCTGATGACGCAGACGCACCCCGACGTCACGTTAGAAGCCGGAGATACGGTAATCCTGTCGTCGAAAACAATCCCGGGCAACGAACTCTCGGTCAAGCGCCTGGTTGACGGCTTACGTGGTCGTGGGATTGTGGTGATCGAGGCGGACGAGAGTGAGGTAGCGCTCCATGCTTCGGGGCATCCCTGCCAAGAGGAGCTCAGAGACCTCTACTCCATACTAGCCCCCCGATTGGTGATCCCTGTGCATGGAGAGCAAGCGCACATGCTGGCCAACGCGAAACTGGCCACTGAGGCAGGCGCCGAGATGGCCCTAACGGGTCGCAACGGCGATTTGTTCTATTTGAGCCCCACTCCCGGCGTCAGGCGGCGTTTTGCCGATGTGGGCAGGTTAGAGTGGTGTGAAGAGACAGAGCGATTACAGAAAGTCGCCTAATCGGGCAGCGAATCATGATTCCTCCACGCCGCTGGCCCGGCGCGCTGCGGCGCGTTCTGCGTCAGCGGAATTGATCCACCGATAGGTCAAGTAATACTTAAAGATATTGGCGACATATTGAACGGTCTCGCGCCCCACCTGCTCGGCGACGATCACCTCGACATTATCGAACCAGAGATTGGGGTCGTACCCGCGTTCCTCTGCTACCCCCCGCAGTCTGCGTATTCGACCCGGTCCCGCGTTGTAGGCCGCTAACGCAAGCAGTGAACCATTCAGTTCGTCGAGTTCTTGACCACTGAAGTAACGCGACTTGAGGAAAGCCATGTACTTTGCCCCGGCCTCGATGTTGGGTTCCAGCTCTTCAATATTGGGGATGTCGACATTCTTGTCTTCAGCCGTGCTAGGTAGTAACTGCATAACACCGATGGCGCCGACGTGGCTCCGGACGCTTTGATCGAGGCGCGATTCCTGAAACCCCTGAGCCGCCAGTAACGTGGGGTCCATCCCATAGTCGGTGCCATATTTCCGAAACAGCGCTGATAGCTCGCGATAACGACCGAGCTCATCAGCGCCGGCTGCATTCTCGGCCCAGTCAAAGTCCCTGATATACCGATTACGGATCACGTTACCGAACAGCGTGCCCTCACGATTATCTTTAAGGAAAGTGTTCAGAAACGCGGCCAGCTTGGGGCTGTCCGGGCGGATCGCCCACGCCAAGCGCCCACCCTCGCGCAGCACGAGGTCTTCTCGTACCGTAAGATGCTTAAAGATGTCTTGCCACATTTGCGGCTTATAGCTGTCGACAATGGCCCAGGGCAGCATGCCTGCATCAACCATTTCGATCAGATCCTCGTCCTCCAACGCCTCATCGACCGGTTCTATGCGGATGGGTGCCTTGCCCGATGACGCGAGGACATCGTTGTAGGCGTTCACGCTCTCTGCATAGCTACTCGATAGCCGCAGGTATACCGTTTTGCCGGACAGGTCGGATAGCGTTCTGATGGTGGGTGCCGTGGGCCCGGTTACTAGAATCTCTCTAAGAGGCTTACTCACGGGGTCAGTGAAGTCCACACCTGCGCGTCGGTCCTCGGTTATCGTCGTCCCCGCCATGACGATGTCACCGTAACCGGCGGTCAACGCGGGGAAGAGTTGATCGCGCGCGACGGGAATTACAGCGACTTGCACCGTTAGCAATCCGGTTTTGAAGGCTTCGTTAACGACTTTCTGCAGTTTTACGGCATATTCATGCACGGTTCCCTGGGGTCCGTTATCGAGAAAGTATCGGCCAGGGCCATAAACCGTGAGAATGCGGATAACGCGACGCTCGACCATCGTGTCGAGATCGCCTTTATGCGGCATGACCCCGAATCGCTTTAAGCTCGGTGACGCCACATCCGCACCGAGCGCAGCGGGCTTAGATTCGGCTACGGCATCCGGCACCACAGGTGCCGCCACTTCGCCCACATTGATGCTGGCACTGGAGTTTATCTCGGTCGATTCGGGGACTTCAGCGACGCTGTCTCCGCCGCATCCGGGAATCGCCATCGTCAAAGCCAGCAGCGTGGTGACCGCAAATCTCCGGGTGCCCAGCTCCTCTGATCGCCTCATGACCGCCTCCCTGATGCCGCTGTGTAGGAACAACTTTGTATCTGCCACCCGCCCGCTTTAGTCGCTGCGACAATCGAGTAACAACTTACCAAAATGTGTCCCCGAGAGCATATGCTCGTGGGCTTTTATGACCTCAGCCATCGGAAAAGTGGCGTCGACAACCGGCACGATGTCGCCGGATTCAACGCGCGGCCAAATGTGCTCTCGGATAGCGTTGAAGCAATGCGCGCGCGCGGAAGTTTCAAGGCGGCGCAGCGTGCTGCCCGTCAAAGTGAGTCGTTTCATAAACACAGTTGCGAGATTAATCTGGCTCTCCACGCCGCGCATGACACCGATACAGACGATCCGGGCGTCCTGTGCGGCTAGATCAAAATTCGCTTGCAGGGTATCGCCACCAGCGATGTCGAGGACGACGTCCACTTTGCCTGCATACCCGGCTTCGGTGAACTGGGCCACGAGGTCTCCCTGTCGGTGATCGGCAACAAATGCCGCGCCGAGTTGTCGCACAGCTTCGCATCGCGCTTCGGAGCCTGCGGTAGAGATCACATGAGCATTCATGGCGCGAGCCATTTGGATGCCAACCGAGCCGATGCCACTACTACCACCATGAATGAGTACCGTCTCGCCCGGTGCTAGCCGCCCTCGCTCGAATACGTTGTACCAGACGGTTAGCAGGGCCTCAGGGAGCGCCGCAGCGTGCTCGGTGGACATGGTGTCGGGTATTGGCAGGCAGTGATCTGCGCGGGCGATCGCGGCAGAGGCGTAACCACCGCCATGGGTCAGGGCGCAGACCCGATCACCGATGCAGGGCCAGCTGACATCCTCGCCTATCGCGACGACGACGCCTGCCACCTCCAGTCCCGGAATCGGTGAGGCATCCTCGGGCGGTGGGTAGAGTCCCATGCGCTGCAAAATATCAGCCCGATTGATACCAGCGTGGTGGACCGCGATGACCACTTTCTGAGCGGCGGGTTCCGGGCAGATATCAGTGCACACATCTGCGATTTCTGGGGTCTTGAATTCGAGGTATCGCCTTTCCATTGATGATCGCCTTGCTCCGAACGTTAGCGGCACTGTATTCAGTGCTGGGGGGACGATAGACTAACTCGATAAAGCAATCTCTGGGAGGCCGAGTCATGTTGAGATCTATGCCGATTCGTCGGTTGAAGCGTGGCTTCAAGCTGGCGCTGATCAAGCTGCTGGTGGGGAATAAGGCCAGCGGTTTGCACTTGTCCTATGTTGGGCGGGGTGCGGCGTCGGATCTTTGCCGTCGTATCGCGGATATCGGGCACACCGATGTGCTGGTCGTTACCGATAAGATGCTGAAGGAGCTGGGTTTGGCGGAGCAGGCGCTGTCAGGCCTGGTAGAGGCCGGCGTTAATTTGCACTGGTATGCAGGCGTCGAACCAGACCCGACATTTACGCAGGTGCTAGAGGGTGCTGAGATCCTGCGCGGCGCTGGCTGTACCGCTGTTGTCGCAGTGGGGGGCGGTTCTTCCATGGACGCGGCCAAAATCATCGCCTGCACCCGCTTCAGCGATGAGTCACCTGATAAATGGGTAGGCCTGAATAAAGTTCCTGACGACATTCTGCCTATCTATGCCATTCCTACGACTTCCGGCACCGGCAGTGAGGCCACTATGGGCGCGGTGATTAAAAACCCGGTTGAGCAAGTCAAGACGATCATCGCCGCCGACGGTTTGTTGCCGCGAGCGGTGGCGTTGGATCCGGATTTGTTGCTGGGTATGCCCCCTGCGGTGACCGCGGCGACAGGTATCGACGCGCTGACTCATGGTATCGAGGCTTTTATCAGTATTTGGGATCGGGGCACGCGGCGCGAGAATGCGCGTCTCGCGGTGCAAGGCGTATTCCAATGGCTCACACGCGCGGTGCAAAGCCCTGAGGACACAGAGGCGCGAATGGGTATGGCACTGGCGGCATACCACGCCGGTATCGCCATCAACCAGGTGAGCGTCGGCAATGTTCATGCGATTGCACACCAATTGGGTGCGCGTTATGGCATACCTCACGGTCAAGCCAATGCGTTGGCGCTACCCCACGTGTTGACGGCGTGTCTGGCTGAAGCAGAAGAGGAACTCGCGGAGCTGGCCATCGTCACTAACACGTCGGACGCTGCGTCACCTGCGGCGCGAGCGACAGCGTTCGTGGATGCAGTATCGAGGCTCATCGCGTCGGTCGGGATTGCCCAGACCGACGCCCGGATTCAAAAAGCCGATTGGGTGGTATTGGCGCATGCCGCCATGGATGAAAGCGACGGTTATGTCTCGCCGCGGTTGCTGACCAAGGACGAAATTCTGGGGATTTTAGAGCGCATTACCGCGCACTGATTGCTTCAATCCAGGCTTTGGTGAGGGCCATGCACCGCTCGTGACCGGGTGTGGCCCCTTCAGAGCATGCGAACCCGTGCGCTTCATGGAAGAAGTGCTCGTGCTCCACAGGTACACCCGCGCGCACGAGGGCATTGGCCAGGCGCCGTCCATCGTCGCGCAGCGGGTCTTTCTCGGCGGTGATCAGCAGGGTCCGCGGAAATCCCGTGAGCGGGGTGCGCCGGCCTGGAAACATGATTTCCACGGCTGGGTCGGCGGGCGCCAGACCGTCCAGATAAGTGTCGACGAACCACCGCATAATGGGGGTGGTGAGGGGCCCGGTCTTCGCGTGCTCAACGTAAGAGCGCATGCCGGCGTGATAATGCTGTATCGCCGGATAAATCATCAGGCAGCCGCGCAGTCTGGGTTCATCGGGGAGCCTGACGGCGGTCGCCAGCGTCATATTGCCCCCGGCGCTATCGCCCGCAATAACCACTTCGCCGTTATTAGGGGCCAGCGCATTCAGGTTATCAATGATCCACCGTGACGCGGCCATGGCGTCTTCATGAGCTGCGGGGAACGGATGCTCGGGAGCCAGCCGATAATCGATCGACATGACGGTGCACTGGGTCTCGTGAGCCAGTTGCACACAAAAAGGGTGATGGGTGTCGAGATCGCCAATAGTCCAACCGCCGCCGTGGAAATAAATGATGAGTGGCCGATCAGAGGCCCCGTGATACATCCGGGCGGCCAGGGTGAGCTCGGGTAACGGTAGTTGCAGTAAGCTGGTTTTTACGTGGGGTAATGGCGTGCCTTCCCACGCCAGACGACTGATGCGACGGTAATACCAGCGAAAGCCGAGTACCTTGAGTTTATTGAACATCGCGATTACCGCCCATCATTCTGCATCGATATACCGCGCCTCCGGGTCAGCCCGGTACTCGTAGCGCCCATCAGCGTTAATTTGGCGCTGAATGTTACCGCGATGCCAGAGATAGTTCAGGTGCGCCACGGTCTCACCCGTGGCCATTTGGATTTCATTATCGCCAATTTTTCGCCCAAACAGGCATTCAAAGCAATCGGGCAGCACTCGTGGCTTCATCAGCAGATCATAAAGATTGGCCAGGGCAAGCCGATGGCTATCGATAATCTGATTGAGACGCACTCGGACGCCGGTGAACGGCGATTGATGCGCCGGCAATACCAGTAGGTCTTCGGGCAGCATTCCTAATAAGCGCGTACTGGATGCCAGCCAAGCTTCAAGCGGATTGCCGTCAGGTTCCGTCGGGAATACAGACACATTCGGAGTGATGCGGGGCAAAATCTGATCGCCGGCAATCACCAGTTGCAGCGCGGGGCAATAAAGGCAGGCGTGTTCCGGAGAGTGGCCTTGGCCGACGACGACTTGCCAGTAACGTCCACCAATGGACAGCGTCTGGCGATCGCTCAGTCGCTGATAATTATGAGGGAGGGGTGTTGCGAATTGTCCGAAGCTGCCGAAGCGTTCGCGATAATTTTCGAGCTGCTCAGCAGAGAACCCAGCGCGATGATAGAACGCGGTCGCCGCAGGTGGGGCTGTTTTTCCGGTATAGCCCATGATGAGGCTACCCGTGAGGAACTCCGCTTGGGTCATATATAAGTCGCATGCAAAGCGTTCGCACAGCCAGCCCGCAAGGCCGATGTGGTCGGGGTGCATGTGCGTACAGATCACCCGTTTGACGGGCTTGTTGGCCATAAAACCACTGAAGAGGCTCTCCCAATGGTCTTTAGCCGAGTCCAAGTTCAGGCAGGTATCAACAATCGTCCAGCCATCGCCGTCCTCCAACAACCAAAGATTGATATGGTTAAGTGGCCCGGGCATTGTGAAACGCGCCCACCAAACTCCGGGAGCTACTTCGAAGGGCTCATCACCGGGATGCTCTAACCTGCCCCAAGGGTAGTTCAGGCCACGGTAAAGTTCGTCAACGCGTTCGAGAGTCATAGGTCCTCGCAGATCTGAGGCGGAAGTGTGCGCGTCATAGCGCCCAGTGTCCACCGAGATGCCCGTGACACGCTCTCCCCAAGGGGTTACTGACACCCTCCCGGGCGGATGTGATACTGGGTTTGGAAATGGCCGCTTTCACCTTCCCGTCGGGGTGGCCGCGTTCCGAGTCGTGTCCTAGGAGAACCGATGATGACTGCAACGCTCGATACACAAGCGCTCAAAAAAATGGATCAGGCACATCACTTGCATCCTTTTACCGATTTTCAGGATTACGCCCGTCATGGCGGACGTATCGTCAGCCGCGCCGAGCATATTTATATCTACGACTCGGACGGCAACAAGATTCAGGACGGGATGTCGGGCCTGTGGTGCTGCAACTTGGGCTACAGCCAGGATCGCATTAAGGCAGCAGTTGCCGATCAGCTCGCTGAGTTGCCGTTTTATAACAACTTTTTCAAGTGCTCTAACCAGCCTGCCGCTGAGTTGGCGGCGCGACTGTGCCAAGTGACCCCCGAGCGCTTTCAGCATGTGTTCTTTACTAACTCGGGCTCTGAGGCAAACGATACGCAAATAAAGTTTGTGCACCGATATTTTGATCTGCTTGGCAAGCCGGAAAAAAAGCTGATTATCAGTCGCCACAATGCCTACCACGGCAGCACGATTGGCGCCTCGTCACTCGGCGGCATGTCCGCGATGCACAAACAAACCATGGGTCTGGATTATGTTCACCATATTCAGCAACCCCACTGGTTTGAAGAGGGAGCTGACTTGGATCCAGAGGCTTTTGGTATCGCTGCGGCCAGAGAGCTGGAGAAGAAAATCGATGAACTGGGTGAGCACCGGGTCGCTGCTTTTATCGCAGAGCCGGTGCAGGGCGCGGGTGGAGTCATTGTGCCGCCTGAATCTTACTGGCCGGAGGTCAAGCGCATTCTCGACGAGCGGGACATTCTCCTCATCTCTGACGAGGTCATTTGTGGATTTGGTCGCACCGGTCAATGGTTTGGATTTGAAACGTATGGCACCGAGCCCGATCTGGTGACCTTTGCCAAAGCCGTGACTAACGGATACATGCCGTTGGGCGGCTGTCTCGTTAGCAATAAGATCTCTGATGTGCTGTTGTCAGGTGGTGGCGAATTTGCTCACGGCCTCACCTACTCGGGCCACCCAGCATCCTGTGCCGCAGGCCTGGCTACCCTCGATATCCTTCAGGAAACCAAAATCATTGAGCAGGGGGTCGTGGCGTTGGCGCCCTATTTCGCTGATCGATTGCTTGCACTGATGGATCACCCGATTGTGGGGCAGGTGCGGGTGAAAGGGCTTTTTGCAGCGGTCGAGTTGGTGCGAGACAAAGCCTCGCGGGAGCGGTTGGCGCCGGATTCTGCGGCGGCCGTTTTCTGTCGTGACACGGCGATCACCCAGGGTCTTATGGTGCGCCAGACTGGTGACGCGATGATCATGGCGCCACCTTTTGTGACCGAGCGATCCGAGATCGATTTTCTGGTAGATCAGTTAGCGGTGGCCTTGGACCGTACCGCTCAACATTACGGCGTTATGCCAACGCCGGCCTGATCTGTCATTCAGGAATACCCGTATTGACCAGACTATGCGTCTGGTCAATACCCTCTGGTTTAATGCGCTGTGGTTTCAAGCCACCTGGGGCTTGTGTGTTCTCGGAAGAGAGTCGCTGCTGCCGGTTGCGATGCTCTCTCTGGCCCTCCATTTTTTTCTGGTCGACGATTGGCTTGCCGAGTTCCGCAGGCTATTGCCCATAGCCACGCTCGGCATCGCTGTGGATACGCTACTGACCTTGGCCGGCGTTTTTGTCTTTGATGTCAGCACCGTCGTGCCCCTTTGGTTGGTCGTGCTGTGGTGGGTTTTTGCCGCTGCGCTCTATCGAAGCTTCGCCAAGATTGGCCGCTCGCTATGGCTCGCTGCGTTACTGGGGGGTATCGGGGTGCCGTTCAACTATTTCGTCGGCGCTGGATTGGGGGCCGTGGCACTGCCTCTTGGAGACACGCTGACCATCGCGGTGCTCGTCGGCATCTGGGCGATACTATTACCCGTGTTGTACCGAATCAGTCATCGATGGCCGCTCGTCACATGAACAAGTCATTTCAACCCGTTTTGTTGGGGCTGCTGTCCATACTGGCGGTTAACGTTCACAGCGAACCATCGAGCAGCTCGGATGCACCTGCGCTGTTGGTTAGCGAGGAAGCGTTTGTATCCGTTGGCGATGCGCCCGTATTGTCGCTGGATCGATGGCCCGTCGTCGGCGCAGCGCGGCTGCGTGTGTTGTTTTGGGATGTTTATGATTCCACATTGCATACCCCAAGCGGTCGTTGGCAGGGTGAGCCCCCGTACCAATTGGCGCTGAGATATCTTCGCAATATCGGTCGTGAGCAATTGGTGGAAGAAACCGAAAAAGCCTGGCGCCAGCAGGGCCGCGAGAACCCCGATCAGGCGTTGTGGCTACAGCAGTTGACGCTGATGTGGCCCGACGTGGCAGCGGGCGACCAATTGGTTTTTGGTGTCGATGCGCAGGGTGAAAATGCCTTTTGGTTTAATGGCAGGCTCATTGGCTCGGTGCTCGATCCTGCGTTCAGCGCCTTGTTTGGTGGTATTTGGCTTGATCAGGATTCGCCCAGACCCGCGCTGCGCGCACAACTCGTCGGTGCTCACCCTGACGAAGGCGAGGTGCTAAGGACGACGGGCTCCGCAGGGGATTGAGCGACTCTAAAAAAAACGCCGGCGGCTGCCGGCGTTTAGCAGACTAGCGATCGATTAGTCCCAACTCATGCCTGCTCTGACCCCAATCGTCAGGGGTCGCATCGGCCCAAAGAAGTGGGAGGGTAGGATGCCGCCATTGGCGTTATAGCCGTCCCAGGTGAACTCGTCGAAAACGTTTTCCGCATAGGCCTGCACATACCAATTATTGTCAGATTCGAACCCGACGCGCAGGTTGGCAATCGTATAGGCGTCGATATAGCCCTCTGGATTGGCTTCCCAGCTGCCGCCGCGTTCATCCTCGTAGAAAAACTCGAAGCTGCCGGTAATAGCGCCATTGGCAACGGGGAAGTGCGCATCCAGTTTCCCAGCTGCGGTCACTTCGGGTGCCCAGAATAAAGAGCTCCCCTCACAGCCATTGGGATCTTCCAGTCCACAAATATCCTGCAGCCCGGTGGCTTCGGTATCGAGGTAGCCGCCCGCTAAATAGAGTGTCCAGTTTTCCCCCAGCGCTACTGTCGTCGAAATTTCAACGCCCTGACCGTCAGTTTGGCCTACGTTGAGCACGCGACCTGAGAAGGCGTCCGGCACACCGTCGTCATCATAGTCAACGTTGACGTAATTGATGACCTGCATATCTTCATAGTCGTACATGAAGAAGGTGATATCGAAGTTGCCTCTGCCGTCGAGGTACTCGGCTTTGAATCCGATTTCATAGGAGTCGGCGGTTTCGGGTTCAAAGGTGCCAGGTAAGTAGCCGTCACTTCTCGAAATGGTTTCGTAAGCCGGTACGGCACCGTTACTGTCTTCCACCCAGAAGCTTCCAAAGCCGCCCGATTTAAAGCCTTGCGTATAGCTGGCAAAAATCATTGAGTTTTCGGTGGGCGCGTAGGTAACCAGGCCGCGGAAAGTGGTGTCATCCCATTTTTTACTGTCGCTGATGTAGCCATCGGTTGCGAAACCGTAAATAAAGTAAGAGCCCAGATAGCTATCGGGCTCGAGAACCCAGGTGCTGAAGTCTTTCTTGTCTTCGGTATAGCGCACCCCAAGCTCAACGTTAATGCGATCGGTAAGATCAAAGCCAAGATTGGCGTAAGCGGCCCATCCCGTGTACTTGCCTTTGATCTTGCCAGACTCAGTCAGCATGCCATCCGCAGTAGGGTAGAAGTCATAGTAGTAATCGCTGCAACCGGTATAAAACTCATAGCCGTAATACTCTGCATAGCTATTGAGGTAGTACTGGCACATCAGGTCTTCAGAACCGATATTGGTGAATTCGGCGTCGAGTTTTTCGTCGTAGTAAGAGACCCCGGTATACCAGCTCAGGGGGCCGTCGCCATTGGAGGTCAAGCGTAACTCTTGCTGGAAGTACTCTCCGCTTTGCTGAAACTGGAAGTTATTGATCGAGAGCGGCGTGCCGTCGTAATCCTCTTTATAGTAATAGTCGTGGTCCTTGAACCCCGTGTTTGAGGTGAGCGTGGCGAAGCCCAAGTCGTAGTCGATGAACAGGCCCAACGTCAGAATATCGGCGTTGTCGCGCTCGCCCTGACTGATGTCGGAATCGAGCTCCTCGTTACTGCCACCGAGGCTCGTATCGTCGACAATGTAGGCATCGAAGGTGTCCCAAATATCGCCCTTGGTGATCGCACGGTACATGGAGCCGCTTTGACGGCGCTCCTCGTATTCGACGACCGTATCGACGCTGAGGCGGTCGCTCTCAAACGCAGTAGACCACCGCAGGGCCCACTTCTCGTGTTCGATCTCGTCCTTGCCCGAGAAAACGTTCTTGGCAAATCCATCTTCCTGCGAGTAATAGCCCGCAAAACGCATGGCAAAACTGTCGCCCATGGGAACATTGATTGCACCCTCGAAAGAAGCGCGGTCGCGTTCTCCGAGATCAATATCAATATGCCCATCGCGGCTGCCAATTTCTGCTTTGTTAGTGTGCACGCTGAAGGCGCCACCAATGGAGTTGCGGCCGAATAGGAAGCCCTGTGGTCCGCGCAAGATTTCCGCGCGTTCGACGTCATAGAGGCTGGTAACGACGGCGCCGTTGCGGCCCTCGTAAAGATCATTCTTGAAAAACGCCGAGGAGGGATCACCGCCGACGCCAAAGTCTTGGGTTCGCACGCCGCGAACGCTCACGGCATCGATGTAGGAATCCTGAGAGTTACCACTGACCCCGGGGGTATAGGAGATCAGGTCCTTTACATCGTCGAGATTGGTGTCGGCAATGAAATTACCCGATAGCGCGGTAATCGCCAGGGGCACGTCCATCACGCTTTCTTGGCGCTTGGTGGCCGTGACTACGACCTCTTCGAGTGTCTGTGCCATCGCGAGCGGGGTTGACCCCACTGCGGCGGAAACGGCCAGCGGCAATAGGTGCTTGTGAAACGCGCTATTGTGTCGGGAAAAGTTCACGGCGGTCCTCCGGGTTACGGTGATGACTGCCTTTGTCAGTGATCGCTCTCCCACTGGAAAACAAGCCGCCGACTGGGCAGTAACCTGAATGGTCACATTAAGTGTCGCGCGATCTTTACGCGCTGTATAGCCTCCCCAGAGGGGTTATCTCTGTGCTTTTTGCGGAGAAATCGTGTCGCTGCCGACGGAGTCTAGACACACTTTGCCCCAAGCCCTGGCAAGCTGCGGCGGGTGTGTGGGCAAGCCCAGGCCTGTTAGCGGTGGCTCTGTATACGTCCCACCGTCTCGCGGGACGGCTTATTCCAGCGGTACGCCTGCTGCCATCAAGGCGTTGCACATGGGGGCGAGTTGTTGCTCGTAGCGTCTCCAGCGGCCGATCGAGCGAGTGTGCGCGGGTTCCCGGACCTGCACCGCGCTGGCGGTCGCAACGCCGGTATCACTCTGGTGAAAGTGCAGGCAGGCATCTTCCCATGGCAATCCCAGCGCGCTGATTAACTGCGGTGCATGCGTCTCCAGATCCCGTGCGGCATCTTCGTAGCGAATATCGATGAACCGCCCGGGGAACTGCTCGCGAAAATGCGCCATCAATTGCCGGTAGCGCGCATGATGGCGCGCCATTTCTTCTTGGTCGTAAGAATGGAGGTAGGCGTCGGCAAAGAGCTGTTTGAAACTGGCGAAACAGGCATCCATCGGCCCTCTGACAAGATGGACAATCTTGGCGTTTGGCAACGCTGCCAGAATCAGGGGTACGTGAAGATAATTTACCGGAAGCTTGTCGACGAAACGCGGTGCCTTATCGCGAATCCGTGCGGTGGTTTGTAGATACATATCGCCGATGGCGCGTGGGTTGGCGCGAGACGCAGCGGAAAATAGTTCTGCCGAGAAGCGACGCCGGTCGATATGCTGCGACACGCGACGCGTGGCAAGTCCGAACTGTTGTAGCTCACCCGCCGAGTAGACTTGTGAGTGGGCGCTGATGACCCGCTCAATCAGGGTGGTACCGGTGCGGGGCTGCCCGAGTACAAAGATCGGGGCAGGGTCCGGGTTGCCTTCGCCGACCCGATCAAGCCAGTCCGCACTGAAGCATTCGCGGATTAATTCAAACATTGCGACCTCGGTGGCCTCGTCGAATTCCACCGTTTGCCTGCGCGCCTTGGCCCCGGCTGCAAAGGCCTCGAACGCGAGATCCCAGTCCTGCAGGTCTTCGTATTCTTTGCCGATGGCGTAGTGAAGAAATCCGCGGGCACGCGCGTTGTCAGGGTATTGCGCGAGTAGTTTTTGCATCTCGGCAATATGTTGGGTGTCCTTCGCCTTTACGGCATTCGCAAGCCCCCAGTGACTCTGTGCACTGCGGGGATCACGCTGGATGACGGCCTTGAATAATGTCACCGCTTCATCGATATCGCCCGTGAATACCAAGGCGTTAGCGAGGTTCATCATGAAGGGGGTGTGCCCTGGCTGTTGGCGGTTTACTTGCTTAAAAAATGCCTTTGCCGCCTCAAACTCACCCATTTGGTTAAGTACCGTGCCGGTCAAATCAAGGATGGCAGGGTCGGTTGGCTGAATGCGTCGCACTTCCTTGAGCGCGCGCTCTGCAAGCGCAATCCGCCCCTCGCTGATATTCAGTCGCGCAAGTTGTGCCCACCCCGCAGCGTGGTCTTGATCGAGCTTGACCACGGATTTGAAAGCTTCATGGGCCACTCCGCGCTCATCCCCTTCGATGGCAACTAGGCCCACCAGAAAATGCGCCTCGGGGAGCTCGGGATAGGCGGCAAGGGCGGACTGACATGCCTCGGCAGCGACATCCATTTGGCCGCTGTTAAGTGCGTTGAATCCTCGCTGCAGAAGCTTTGCCGCCGCTGGATCGATTGTGCTCATCGCGCTTTATACTCTGGCCGCAACGCATGGTAGGCGCGCAACGGATCCTCACTGGAATTGCCGGTGTGGCTGGCAAGCGCGTCCACGAAGAGATAAAACAACTCGGCTTGCGAACGGATGTCGAGCTTGGCGTAGGCATGTTTTCGATGCAGCTTGACCGTCTCGGTAGAAATTCCGAGTTTTTCAGCGATCAGGCGAGTGCTATGACCTAACAGCACCAGTTCAATGACCTCCCGCTCGCGTGGGGAGAGTAAAGACGTACCGAAAGCTCCCAGTGCTTCCTGTAGCTTTTGCCGAAAGGCGAGTTGCCCGGCGGGTGCTGGTTCTGGGTCTCGCCAATGGTGCTTGATCAAGGACTCGATCGCTGGAAAAACGGTCTGCAATCGCGCGACGTTTCTCTTGGAGAATTTACGACGCTCTACAGTTAAGCCGAGTGCCAGGTTGATCGAGCCATGCTTGAGCTGAATCAACAGGCCACACTCGTCCTGAAAGCCGCATTCGTTATACCAGGCACGAAAATACTCACTCTCCTTGAACCCCTTTGGGGCCAGTGTCGCGAGTCGAAAAACACCCGAGCGCCCCTCGACCTCTGCGGCGCGGTAGAAAGGATCGAGCAAGAAAGGTCCGGTGACGTAGCGATCCAGTGTGGTTTTGCCCATTCGATTAGGGGGCTGGGTGTATTCAATCACGGGAGCGCCAGAGTCGCGGTAATAAATGAGCGATGTGTCGTCGGCTTCGACCAGCCCTTTTATCCCCTCACACAATGTCTCAGCGAACCCAGGTTCGCCCAGCTGCTCTGTGGCGCTTGCAATAACGCGCGAAAAATCGGCCAGATAAGACATGGGAGAAGCTTAGCGGTATTGCCAGTGACCACTCAAACGATTTGACGGCTGAGCGCACTGGACCTTGACGCCCCGGAGGATGAAGATCAGTGTGAAGCTTTGGCGAGACGGTGGACACTATGAGCAGCACGCCCCGGGTCGATGTGACATTGATTTTGCATCAATACGATATCTCTCCCTTCTCGCAGAAGGCGCAGAAAATGATGGGGCTTAAGGGCGCCTCGTGGACCAGCGTGGAGATGCCGCTGATCGCTCCCAAGCCTGACGTCGAGGCGCTGACGGGCGGCTACCGGGGAACCCCGGTGCTGCAGATTGGCGCCGATGTTTACATCGATAACTGGATGATTGCCCGAGCACTCGACAAACACCGCCCGGGTAGGCCGATTAATGCGAAAGACCCACTCGATGCGGCGGCATTATATGCATGGGGCGAGCGGTTTTTTACGCCGCTACTCCACTCGGCGCTGGCGACCTACAAGGACCAATGGGACGCTGATTTCCTAGCTGATAGGCAGCGCGTGTTTCCAGAGGTGAATATTGGCGCGCTCAGCGTTCAGGATCCGGATCGACGAAGTCAGGTCCGCGCGTTTTTAGGTGCGATCGCCAATCGGCTGGATGCCGCCGGCCCTTATGCGGGGGGGGCGCAGGCCGATAGTTGGGACATTCATCTTTGGGGCATGCTGTGGATGATCCACAGTGCGCTGCCGGATTTGTTGCCCTTGGTCAGCGGCTTTCCTCAGGTGGTGGGATGGTACGAGCGCATGCTGGCGATGGGAACGGGCGAACGAAGCGACGCGGGGATTGAAGTCGCTTGGCAGGCGTTGGCAGAGACGCCGCCGCAGGCTTTACCCGAGACACCTGGCGATGAACCGCTACGAGATTGGCTCGATCTCGAGGTATTGGTGTCTACCGGCTCAGCAGATCGGGGTGCCGCTTCGGGCAGACTGTTGGCCATCGATCATGAGCAAGCGGTGATCGCGGTGACCCCAAGGCCCGGCAGTCCGGCGCAGGTATGGTTTCCACGGCTGGGTTATCACCTCAGTCCCGCGGACTGACGAGGCAGTCTGCTGACGACCGACTAGGTGTGAGGCACTTCAGGCGGTCTCCGCGAGGTCTAGCGGTGCTTGGTACACTGGCTCGGCGCCATTTTCGTTCACGATAAACACATTTTCCATGTGTGAAGGCCCGAGACCGCTACCAAAGTACAAACAGTCAATACTGATCACCATGCCGGGTTCCGCGATGAAACCCTCCTTGGCACCATGCAAGCCGGTGCCCGGGTATTTCACGGGACTCTCCAGTGGAACCAAGCCCACCGAATGCGCGACGACGAGCAACTTCTCTGGGGGGTCGAGGCGTTGGGCGGCGGGAATGTCCCTGAACTCGCAGAGCGCTGCCGTATTGGCGCCGGGTTTCAGGCGAGCACTAATAGTTTCAAAAACGTCTCTGACCGCTTGATATTGGTCTCTATAGGCGGGCGTGGCCGGACCGATATGCGCGGTGCGATTGATATCGATCCAGAAGTTTTTGTAGCGCCCTTGCGTCTCCAGGATGGCGATTTCTCCGCCCTTGAAGGGGCGGTTGACCGCGGTCCGGAATAGGTCGGGTCGGAAGACCAGATCGTAAGCGCCGCCGAATAGCATCGGACTGCCGGGCAATGGGTCTACGCCTCGCGTAATCATGTATTGCGCGACCGATTGTTCGACTTCCGCCCACGAAACGCCCACGCCAAGTTGTGCGATGGTGTACGCCATGATGTCGTCGGCAATCTGCCCACTTTCTCGAAGAATGGCGAGCTCGGTCTCGGTCTTGATGGCGCGACTCGCCAACATGATTTCGAGCGCGTCGCCGGTTTCATGGCCCGAGAGTGCCACCGACCTCGATGCCACCCGCAGGTCATCAAACAGCACCCGGTCGTTCGTCTTGAGATGTCGACTGAGGGTCGCCGCGATGGTTCGGATGATATCGGGCTCACAGGTTCCCTCGACTTTGTCCGTGAGCACGCCCAAGTCCGCTAGCAGGTCCTCAGGGAGCGCCAAGTGCGCGTCCTCCGCGCGAGCCGTTTGACAAAAGTTTAGCATGTCAAAGGTCGCGAGCCGCTCAAAATGCACCGGATGTCCGCCGCGCTCGGATACCACCAGCGAGATCAGGCTGGCCTCGGGCAAAATCAGCACCACCGGTTTGGCCGCGTCTGTCGGCACAAACACCGCCGCTATCGGCTCGATCAGATGCCACCCATCCATCACTGAGCTAAAGCCAGTGCTGTAGAAAATATTGTCCTGAGTGCTGAGTAGGGCGCCGGCGGCATCAGCCGCGGCCAAATGGCGGCGGATTCTCTCTATTTTTGCTGCATACATGCTTATATGTGCCCTTGCTTAGACCCGCGGTGAACCCTTGTACGGACATTACTTTATCAGTATTCTGCTGACTTGTTAGCGTTCAGCAAGCTGGTTTTCAGTCACCGGCGCCACGCGCTGGCGCGACATTCATAACCCGAAAAATAGGGACACATGCCATGACCACCCCCAACCAAATGAAAGGGCGTTTTCCGGCCCGCAAAGTGGCGCTATCGCTCGCAGTTGCAATAGCCTCTCAAACACTTCCCGCGCTCGCACAAGACACAGAGGTCACGAGCTCTACCGCGCTCGAAGAAGTCATCGTGACGGGCACCAAGCGTGACGTTGCGCAGCAGGACCTGCCCGTTGCGGTCAGTACGATTACTGCGGCGCAGTTGGCAAAGACTTTCCAGAACGACGTGACCGAGCTGGCGCAGCTGTCGCCTAACGTGACGCTGACACCCCAAAATGGCTTCAACGCGATTGCCGGTGGCATGCGCGGCACTGGCTTTATCTCGATTTTGGTGACCAAAGACCCGTCGGTGGGTTTGACGGTCGATGACTACGCCTTTAACCACGTGCAGTCACAGTTTGTTGAGGTCTTTGATATTCAGCAGGTGGAGATATTCCGGGGCCCGCAGGGCACACTGTTTGGCAAGAACACCACCGGTGGTGCGATCTCATTTACCACGATCAAGCCAGAGGTAGGCGGCGAGCTCTCTGGGATGTTCGAGGTGAACTATGGCCAGTACACCAGCAACGATAGCGACATCGAAAAATTCAAATTTGCCTTGAACGTGCCGTTGGGTGACACCCTCGCGGCGCGTCTGTCCGTGATTCGCGACTATTCCGACGGCTTCTGGAGCAATACCAAGCCGATGGGTGGCGACCTGGTGTGTTTTGGGTGTAGCGAAATAACGGGTAACCCCGATTCGCCCTCCACCGACGATATTCGCTCGACTTACCCCACCACAGGTGATGGCCGAAACATCGGTGGTAAGGACGTACTGGCCGGCAAGTTGAAGTTCCGTTGGGAGCCCAACGATTGGATGGCAGCGGACTTGATCTTCGAGCATGTCGACGACGATTCCGAGACGCCCGCCACCGCCAACGATACGCCCTCAGGTGAAGGCTACATCTGGCCGATCATCGGATTCCCGGGCTGGCAGGATCAAGGTATCAGCGACCCCTTCATTACCGGCCAGAGCTATACCCAGACGAAAGCGATCGATATGGCCAGCGGCCACCAGATTGATGCGGATGGTATCTATCTGAATATGGAGTTCGATCTCGGTAACTACGTTGTCAAAGCCATTACCGGCATGCGCGATCAAGACGAGGTTTTGGCGAGTACCTATACCGGTGAGGCCTACACGTCACTGTACGACGCGAGCCGAAACACCACCCGCGAGACCAACCAGTTGGAGTTGCGGGTGGCCAGCCAGTACGACGGACCCTTCAACTTCGTCAGCGGCGCGGCGATGTATAACGACGACCTGGAGTTTGTCGTCTACGGTAACCTCGGCTTCTTCTTGCCCCTGGCGGCAGCGGAGTTTTACCGGGATACCTATGAGATTCAGTACACCTCTCAGGATCGTAAGACTTGGGCCGTCTATGGCGACGGGTCTTTCGAGGTCACCGACCGTCTGACGCTCACCGGTGGTCTGAGATACACCCACGACGAGAAGGACTTTGTCCGCTTAAACCTAGGTACGGCGGCGAATCCCGTGAGTAACTTCATCACCTTGGATCAGTGGCAGGGTCCGTTTACCAACCCTCTGCCTGAGTCTGCCTTTGGTAATGTGCAGAAGAACTCGGAGACTTGGACCAAGACCACTTTCCGTGTCGTGGCGGACTACAAGTTCAGCGATGACATTATGGGCTACGCCAGCTTTGCGACTGGTTTTGTCGCGGGCGGCTTCTCGGAGACCTGTGGATCGCCAACGTCATGCTCGGCCTACGATGCAGAAGAAAACGAAAACATCGAGATCGGTGTTAAAACCGATCTGCTCGATGGCACTTTGCGTTTGAATGCGGCTTACTTCAATACGGCCTACGAAAGTCTGCAGCGTGACACCGTTGTGACCATTAAGGACGCCGCCGGCAACACCTTCCAAGAGACGAAGGCGGTGAACGTGGGTGAGTCGACAGCGCAGGGTATTGAAGTGGAGATGCAATGGGCGGTGACGGATAACATTCGTGTCGACGGTAACTTCGGATGGCTCGACCACGAGTACGACGACTATCGTCCGGGCATCAATCCGGCTGACCTCGGTATTACTGACGCGACCGGTCAGATCAACCCTGACTTGAGTAGTTTGGAAGTGCCTTTCTCACCCGAGCTCAACTACGGCATTGGTGTGAGCTACTTCCAGGACCTCGCCAGTGGCGCCATGATTACTTACAACGTGAACATGCACTATCAGGATGACGCGCAGACCAGTTCGTTCCCGGCAAACTATCAGGGCGGTACGGCTGCGAATCCCGTGATCAAGCAGAAGGGCAATACCCAGCTTGAAGAGCGCACGCTGGTGAATGGTTACATCACGTACACCGGCAATCAGGGGCTCGAGATTTCGATCTACGGTAAGAACCTCACGGATGAGCGTTATCGCGTATCGGCAAACCCGGTTGCGACGCTGTGGAACTTCACACGTTTCGGGCCGCCGCGTGAGTACGGCATTCAGATCGGATACAGCTTCTGATCAATCCGTGGCAGTATCACTAGGGCCCCTAAGGGGCCCTTTCTTTGCCTAGTCTTTGAATCACCGCGGGGGGGGTGTCATGGACATATCGCCTGAAAAACTGGCCGATGCCTATCGGCTGATGAAAACCATTCGCGAGTTTGAAGAGCGTATGCGCTCTGAATACCAGCAGGGCAAGTTGCCGGGGTTTATCCATATTTATCGCAACCAAGAGGCGATCGCGGTCGCCGCTTGTCTGGACTTGACCAACGACGATTACATTGCCAGCACCCACAGGGGTCATGGCCATTGCATTGCCAAGGGCTGTGAGATCGAGGCGATGCTGCTGGAACTTGCGTGCAAAGAAGACGGACTCTGCAACGGCAAAGGCGGGTCGATGCATATTGCGGATATGTCCAAGGGCATGTTGGGCGCCAATGCCATCGTTGGTGGTGGTCCGCCGATCGCCGCAGGCGCTGCGCTGACAGCCAAAACGCTGGGTAATCATGCGGTTTCCGTAGCATTTATTGGTGACGGAGCAGCGGATCAGGGAACCGTTGCCGAGTCCTTGAATCTGGCCGTTGTGCTGCAGTTGCCGATGATCTTTATGTACGAGAACAACCGTTACGCCGAATTCACCAAAAGTCCCAAGCCCGACGGGCGGATCGCCGAACGCGCCGGGGCTTACGGCATGCCATCCGAGGTCGTTGATGGCAGTGATTTCTTTGCCATGTACGACGCCTGTCATCGCGCTATTACGCGCGGTCGAGAGGGCGGTGGCCCCACGGCGATTGAGGCGCTTTGCAATCGCTACTATGGGCATTTCGAGGGTGACGCGCAGGCTTACCGGGATCAGAAAGAGTTGGCAGAGGAGCGCGCAGCGAGCGATCCGATACCGAGATTTCTGGCAGACCCGCGCGCGGCAGCCCTCACTGCCGACAAGATTGCTGAGATCGACGCGGCGATTTTTGCCGAGATCGACCGGGGGTTTGAGGTGACGTATGCAGCAGCGGATCCGACCCCCGACAAGCTATACACCGACGTTTACATTCACTACGAGGGGAGGCTGCGCTGATGAAAATGTCCATTCGTGAGGCCATCAACCAGACCTTGCACCAGGAAATGGCGCGGGACGAGCGTGTGATTGTGATGGGAGAGGATGTGGCGAGCGATCAAGGGGGTGTCTATGGCATCACTGACGGACTACCCGCCAAGTTTGGTTTACATCGCGTGATCGATACCCCGATTACCGAGTCGGCGATTGTTGGTGCGGCGGGAGGCGCTGCCTTGACCGGATTGCGTCCGGTGGCGGAGCTGATGTTTGTCGATTTTCTTGGCGTGTGTTTGGATCAGATACTCAATCAGATTGCTAAATTCCGCTACATGTTCGGTGGTCAGGCGCGCACGCCGGTGGTGATTCGCACCATGATCGGCGCGGGTACGGGCACTGGGCCACAACACTCCCAAATTCTCTATCCGCTGCTGGCGGCGATTCCTGGTATCAAAGTGGTGACGCCCGCCAACGCAGCCGACGCCAAGGGATTGCTTACCACCGCGATTCGCGATGATGACCCCGTGATTTTCTGTGAACACAAAGCGCTTTATATGGATGAATGCGAAGTACCGGAGGGCGAGTACCTGCTGCCGTTTGGTCAGGCCAGAACCGCGGTCAGCGGCTCTGACATTACCATTGTGGGCATGTCTCGCACCGCGGTATTGGCCGAAGAGGCGGCAGGCGTGCTTGCGCAGCGTGGCATCAGCGCGGAGGTTATTGACCTGCGTACCCTCTCTCCGTTGGATGAGGGCACGGTACTGGAAAGTCTCGCCAAGACCGGCCGGCTGGTAGTGGTGGATGAGGCGAATCCCTATTGCAGTATGGCATCGGAGATCGCGGGACTCGCCGTCGAGCGGGGTTTCGACACCCTGGATGCGCCGGTGAAGCGAGTGACTTCGCCCCACACACCGGTTCCCGCCACCCCCTGTTTGGAGCTGGAATACGTACCCAGCGTTGACAAAATCATTACGGCTGTTGAAGAAACGCTGGCGTATTAAGTAGGAGAGTCCCCATGCTGTGCCTTCGCGCATCAATCGTTCGTGGTGCCCTGATATTCATGGGCTTGGTTTCCGGTGTAGCTTTAGCGGCGGTCGAGGCGCCGACGGCCGACGGCTTAGCGCTGTATCAGGCTAACTGCGCTGCTTGCCACGAGGGCAAGGTGCCGAAAGCACCCCATATGATCACTTTCTCCATGCTCGGCGCTGAGGCGGTGTTATCGGCAATGAATGACGGCGTCATGCGCGCGCAGGCGTCGGCACTGTCACCCGCTGAGCGAGAGGTCTTAGCCAGCTTTTTAGCCGGCAGTCCCGCGGAGGCGTCTTTGCCTGTACTCAGTTGTGAGGAGTCGGTGGGTGCTTTGGCAAATGACGATCCCGCCGCTATGCAGGGGTGGGGTGGTGACCTGCGAAATCAGCGCCATGCGGCGTCCTCGGCAGCCGGATTGACCGCCGATAATGTCGGCGGGTTGGCGTTGAAGTGGGTGTTCGCCTATCCCGGTGCGCTGCGCGCGCGCTCGCAGCCACTGGTGCACGACGACGTGATCTTTGTGGGCTCCCAGTCGGGCGATGTCTATGCGCTCGATCTTGAAACCGGCTGCGCTTATTGGCGCTACTCGGCGGGAGCTGAAGTGCGCAGCAGCTTATCTGTAGGCCAGATTCCGGGTTACGAGAATCCGGTGGTCTTCATGGGGGATTTCAGCGCAACCGTGCATGCGGTTGATGCCGTAGATGGCTCTCCGGTGTGGCGAGCGGCCGTTGGTGATCATCCCGACGCGACTATCACGGGCTCACTCAAGGCACACGATGGGCGCTTGTATGTCCCGCTGTCGTCATCGGAATGGGCGACGGCCGCGGATCCGGGCTATGCCTGCTGCACTTTCCAAGGGGGCGTTGTTGCCCTTGATGCCGCTTCGGGCGATTTGGTCTGGCGCTCTCATGTTATCGATGTGCCGGCGGCGCTTACCGGACAAACCAATCCTCATGGGGCCCCCCGGAAAGGCCCGGCCGGTGCGCCCGTCTGGAACAGCCCCACCATCGATGCTGAACGCGGTGTGCTGTATGTGGGGACGGGAGAGGCTTATACATCGCCCGCGGCCGCTACCAGTGACGCGGTACTGGCATTCTCTCTGGCTGACGGCGAGCGTCGTTGGGCGAAGCAACTACTCGCTGGCGATGCCTGGAATATGGCCTGCTTTATTGGTGAGGCGGCCAACTGCCCTGAAGAAGATGGACCGGATCTGGATATTGGTGCGTCGACCATTCTTTGGTCAGGCGCGGATCGTGACTACCTGTTAGTGGGTCAGAAGAGCGGCGACGTTTACGCGCTGGACCCCGATAACGGAGGCGCCGTTATCTGGCACAACAAAGTCGGCCGGGGCGGCTTTTCAGGGGGCGTTCATTGGGGAATGTCTGCGAATGAGCAATCCCTGTTTGTCCCGATTTCTGATGCGACCTATACCGGTCGCTTCACGGGAGATGTATTCCCGGGTGTACATGCTTTGGCACCGGAGTCCGGTGAGCGCCAGTGGTATACCCCGAGCGAGGCAGACTGCGAAGGGAAACCGGTACCTGCATGTGATCCTGGGATGTCGGCGGCGGCCACCAGTACCGAGGGGTTGCTCTTTGCGGGTAGCTATGACGGCAATCTGAATATTTATGACAGTGTCACGGGCAAGATCTTATGGCGGTTCGATACATTCGGCCGTTTCGAGTCGGTGTCAGGCGATATGGCGCAAGGCGGTGCGATAGAGGCAGATGGTCCGGTGCTGTACAAGGGCCATGTGTTGGTAAATTCGGGATACCAATTTGGGGGTCGGATGCCGGGCAATGCCTTGATGGTATTTGCCGTACCGCCCGCGGGTGAGCTGGCCAAAGGCACCGCCGATGAGTGAGGTTCTTGACGCCGTCACCATACCCAAGTGGGGAATAGAGATGACCCATGGCACGATTGTGGCGTGGCACAAAGCCGTCGGTGACACAATCAGTGCCGGTGAGGAAATCGTCGATATCGAAACTGACAAAATCGTTAACAGCTTCGAGGCGCGAACCTCGGGAACGCTGGTCCGTGTTTTGGCCAACGAGGGCGATGAACTCGCTGTGGGCCACTTGATTGGCGTGATCGCAAAAGCGCCGGTTGACGATGAGCAGGTCGACGCATTTGTGGCGAGCCATAGCCGCGCCAACGAGGCAAGCCCGGCAACGGCAACTCACGCAGAGGCGGCGTCGATGCGCGCCGACGTTCAAGATCAAATTCGCATTGCGCCGGCGCTCAGGCGCAAGCTGGAAAAAGCCGGCTTGGACCTGTCGCAAGTGACGGCCACCGGGCCGCATGGTCGAGTGACTAAAGAGGACGTTGATCGTGCCCTTGCTGGAGGGGACAGCAGCACCGACAGTGCGCCCGCAGGGCAATCGCTGGGCGCGCAACAAGCCGCGGTCGCGCGCAAGTTATCGCAGGCGCAAGCAACCCTGCCGCTGTACCACGTGACTATGGAGGCCGATGTGGGTGCCTCATTAGCATGGCTGAAATCACAACCTGCCGATGCCGCGCCAACCATCAATGATCTGATTATTGTGGCGGTTCAGCATGCACTCAGTTTGCAGCCCGCTCTTAATAAAACCTTTGATGGTGACCGCGTCGTCGATATCGAGGGACACCCCGTTGGGTTGGCAGTGGCGGCGGACTCAGATGTGGTAATGGCGCCGGTTGTTAAAACCGCGCACGGCGCGGACTTGGCCACGTTGTCTGCGGAGACCCGGGATTTGATCGGGCGCGCCCGCGCAGGGCAGTTGAAAGCCACAGATCAAGCACCGGCGGCGATTACCATTAGCAACCTCGGGATGTATGGCGTCACGGCATTCACCGCGATGGTCACACCGCCACAGGTCATGGTGCTGTCGGTGGGGGCAGTGCGTCGGATACCGGCGTTTAATGACGCCGGCGATGTTGTCTCTCGTGACGTTATTTCCCTGACACTGGGCAGTGACCACCGAGTGATCAATGGCGCTCAGGCGGCCACATTCTTGCGTGCCGTGGTGGCGAAGCTGGAATCGGCCGATGCCTGAGCAGGGTCGGGCGTTAGTCTGATCCGATATCCAGCTGGGCAGTGCCTTCCTGAGCCGCCAGTAGTGACTTGGCGTTGAAAACGTAGTCAATGTCGCCTTCGGGTGTGAAGTAGGTGACAGAGCCTTCACCTAAAAACAACATCTCGGTTTCAACCACACAGTGGGCATCGCGGTGTTCTGCAAAGACCGGTTCAAAGCCGTATGTTCCCGCGGGCGCGGTACCGACATCGTAGATCAGCTCCCCACTGAGGACGAAAAACTGTCCGGTGCCCTCGTGGCGGTGCGCCTGGAAGCGAGCGCCTGGCTCCATGTGCACGTACAGCGCCCATTGCCCGGTCTTTTCGCACAGTCGCAGCACTTTGAATTGCGTGCCACCCCCAACATCCAGCCAATCCAGCTGATGAATGTTGGCGAGAATATCTCCCTCGGGCGTGGTCTTGATGGCTGCGTTCATAGGTATTCCCCGTAGTTAATCAGCGAGCTTGAATGCGATCAGGTAGTCGCCGGGAGGTGTTGCTAGCGAAGCATGCCCGCCGGCGGCGATGACGACGTACTGAGCACTATCTTGACTGAGTTGATAGGTAATGGGCAGACCGTGGCCCGATGTCGGTAGCCGCCCCTTCCAAAGCTCAGCACCGGTTTCTGTGTCGAATGCACGCAAAAAGTGATCGGTGGTCGCGCCAATGAAAGTCAGGCCGCTCGCGGTGGTGACGGGTCCGCCGAGGTTGGGTGAACCATCGATATACCAGAAAGGCCACGGTGCTTTATCGCGCGTGGTCCCCAACGGGACCTGCCAGTCAACGTTGCCTGTTTGAAGATCAATTGCAGCCAATGTGCCCCAGGGGGGTGGGGTGCAAGGGGCGCCCAAGGGCGACACAAAACCCAACCAGCGCCGGTCACAATAGGGCGTTCCTTCCGAGGGCTCCAGCAGGAAAGGCCCATCGGCAGCCAGTTCCGGGCCGGGGCCATCACACTGATCCCGGGGGACCATCTGCACGACAGTGCCGAGATGCAGGGTGTTTACAATCAGTTTGCCCCGCGCGTGATCCACTGCAGGGCCGCCCCAGTTTTGGCCACCAAATGCGCTGGGCATATGTAAAGCGCCCTCTAAGGCGGGTGGCGTGAAGGGGCCCTCATAGCGAAGTGCGGCCAGGGTGTCGGCACAGGCGCCCTTGTCCCAGGGGGTTAAGCCCCATACTTCGTCGCGCTCACCCGGCAGGTCTAGCAAAGAGCGGGGTTTTGTCGGCACTGGCTGGGTCGGGGCGGTGTAATCCCCCGGAACGGTACCTTGGGGCATAGGTGTTTCAGTCACCGGGAACAGCGGTACTCCCGTTTCGCGATCCAGCAAGAACACGTAGCCCTGCTTGGTTGTTTGCGCGAGGCCTTTTACGGGTCGCCCATCCAGATTCAAATTAAACAAGGTGGGCTGTGACGGCACATCGAAATCCCAGATATCGTGGTGCACGGTTTGGAAATGCCAGACGACTTCGCCGGTCGCGATGGACAGCGCGACGACGGAACTGGAGTAGTAATCGAGGTCGTCGCGATGGCCACCGTAATAATCGGGTGAGGTGTTGCCGGTGGGGACATAAACAAGGCCAAGCTCGGGGTCGATCGAGAGAAATGACCAGGCATTGGTCGTACCCTGTCGGTAGGCTTTTGCGTCAGCAGCGTCAGCAGCGTTGTCGCCTTGCGCGGTAGCGGCGACCAGCTCTGCAGTGACGTCGCTCGACAGCATGGGCTCCCATGCCCACAGTAACGCTCCGGTGCTCAAGTCGTAGGCTCGCACTACACCGCTGGGAACCGCGGTAGTGACGTTATCAGCGACGGAGCCTCCGGTAATCAGGGTATTACCGATGATAGCCGGTGGCGTATTGAGCATGTAAAAACCGGCCTCATAAGGGCCAAGACCTTTACTGAGATTTAGCTCATTAACGTTTCCAAAGGGACAGACTGCGCCAGTACTGGCGTCGAGCCCCACTACGCGGGCATCCATCAGCGGCGCAATGACCACCTGTCGGCAGTCGCTACCCTCCGGTACGGCGGTATTCACCCACTGTGTTACTCCCCGACACCGCGGCATGGGAAAGGCAGACTGATCGATCTGTGGCATATAAGACCACCGCTCGATGCCGGTTTCAGCATGAACGGCGACGATCCGGTTAAAGGGGGTACAGATGTAGAGATGTTCATTAATCAGAATCGGTGTCGCTTGCCACGAAGACTGTAAGGGTTCCTCGCCGCTTAAACCCTCGAGGAAATTCTCGCCTTCACGAAAGTCGCCCGAACGATGCGTCCAAGCAATTTCTAGTTCGGTGACATTGTCGCGGGTGATCTGCCTAGCGGGGCTGAAATGACCACCCCCCAGCGCGCCACCGGGTAGCGCCCACCCTGCAAGAGGCTCAGCAAAAACCGGGTTCAAGAGAGTGAAAAATACTAGGAGTCCACCCAAAGTGGCGACAGGTGTTATGTCACGACGTGTGATCGCAGTGGTCAAAAACTTGCCAGAATCTCGAGCCATACCCTTACCTCACGACCACGGGTTGGCCCGACGTAGGCGTGACGCTGTGGTTGCGGTCGAACGGTAAAGAAAAACCCTCGGGTAGATCCTCTGTCATATCCAGCACTGCCGCGAGCCGACCCACGCCGACATATAACGCGCAGTGCATCAGCAGTTCCATGATTTCCGCTTCGGAAAACAGTTGCTTGAGTTCGTTGAAAAAGGCCTCGTCGATCGATAAATGATCGCAAGCAAAGCGGTCACCGAGCTCAACCGCCAATCGCTCGCGATCGTCCAAGCAGGCGGCCTCTTCGGGGCGCTCTAAACTGCAGACGTCGTCTTCGCTCACCTCACCGTGAGCGGCACGGTAGCGGATCGCCATACAACTGCGGCACTGATTGTGAAACGCCACTCGTAGCCTGAGCAGTTCGATGAGTCGTTCTGGTAGCGTCCGGTTTTTCACCAGCGCCGCGCCAAAGCTGATCGGCCCCATCGCGGCTCCGGGGGCGTGAGCGAGCATCCGCGTGATACCCAACTCGAGTTCAGTGGCACTGTCGGCCGCAGTAAAGTTTTTTAATTCGTCGGTCCAATCGGACATCGGTACAAAGCTGATTCGACTCATGATATTCCCCGAGATCTCTCTGTATTTAGCGTTATGCTGTGATTCTAGGCCGAGATAGAGCGGCTGGCTACGGCGCGGTCATCAGCGGTGCCGTGTTAACACCATTTTTTTCGTAAGAGAGGATTCAGCCCCATGCAAACGTCCTTTACCGAAGAGGAGCAACGCCAGCTACGGCGATTGCTCGATGAAGATGCTATTCGATTGTTGACGCGCCACTACTCTCATTTTTTGGATCACCATTATTTAGAGCGTTTGCGACAGGTATTCACCGAAGACGTGGTATGTGAATTCGGCCCTTACGGATCTTGGGAGGGTCTTGAAACGGTGCTGTCTAACTATCAGAAGGTGAATGAGGATATGGGGGGGCATCCGTTTGTCGCGATGCATGCGAATACACAGCATTGGATCGAATGGGTTGACCTGAATACCGCCCTGGGCCGGCGCCAGCTCATTGATTTCGATCTGACCCGAGGTGCCGATGAAAACCCGCTACTGTGGCTCGGAATGTATGAGGATCGCTACTCGCGCACCGCCGAGGGCTGGCGCATTGGGCACATGCGCCTCAATTTCTTGTGGCCGGAGCGCATGCTGGGCGATAACTTCCCCGGGCAATTCCCGTAGCCCTGGGGAGCTACCGCGAGCGTGGAGCCCACCCCATGTGGAGTGCGAGCAAGTTGCGGCCGAATAAGCTGGGCTGATAGGCAGGTGCGGAATGGTCGGGCAGTAGCCAGAAGTGATCATACCGATGCAGAAGCGCGTTAAATGCACTGGTAATTTCTTGTCGCGCTAAGGCCGCGCCGACGCACACGTGTCGGCCCATACCAAACGCCAGGTGGCTACCGGGTTTGGTTCTCCGTAGGTCGATGCGGTCTGGGTCGGGGAACTGGTCTCGGTCACGGTTGGCCGCGCCAAAGCGGATGTTGAGTAAGTCGCCTTCGGCGAGCTCGACGCCCGCGAGGGTGCCCGCGTGAGCACAGCGGCGAAACATTCCCTGTGCCGGCGACTCGAGGCGCAGAACCTCTTCGGTGAGCACGGGAATCAGCGCGGGATCCGAGACGATCTCGCTCACTACTGCGGGCTCCTCGATGAGCAATTTCATGCCTGAGCCGATTGCGGCGGTGGTGGTCTCATTGCCCGAGGCGAGCAGATCAATGGTGATGATGGTCATCAACTCCTGCATTGAGAAGGCATTGCCCTCGCTGTCACGGTGGGCGATGGCCTCGGAGATGAGGTCGTCTCGCGGCCGTCGACGACGCTCGGCAACCATCTCTGCAAAGTACCCCTGCATTTCTACGACCAGCCGCGCGCACTCTACGCGGCGCTCTGGAGAGGCCATCATGCTGAAAGGTTCAACAATCGCGTCGGACCAAACCTTGAACTGGGCAATATCTGAGCGAGGCACACCGAGTAAATCGGCGATGACCATCATGGGTAACGGATGGGCAAAATCGCGGACAAATTCGATTTCAGTTTTGTCCGCCAGGTCCTCCAGCAGCGTCGCCGCGATCTCGTCGATCATGGGTGTGGCGGCTCTCACGCGCTCCGCCGTGAAGAGCTTCTCGAGAAAGCCCCGCACGCGCGTGTGCTGCGGTGGATCCGAGGTAGAGCAGGAAGCCAGTGGCAGCCACCCACCCGATTCGTAAATATCGACGATCTCCTGAGGGATGCCGTCATCCGCTAGCGCCATGGGGCTGACGCTGCTGAGGTATTGATCTGGCGCCCTAATCACCTCCCGAGCCAATGGGTAGCTGGTCACGAGATGAAACCCGGTAGACGGCATTTGATAAAGCGGCGCTGTAGTTCTCAGCGATCGATAGAGCTCGTAGGGACACTGCTGCACCGCAGGGTCCATTAAATCGGGTAGTTCCGGGTCGCTCAAAAGAGCCACCCGAATCGAGATACGGGTTTAGCCCAGCTGCGTGATGACATCTCCGAACAGCTCCTCGTCCGACGGGATCACTTTGTTCTGTGCCAACGGCATGGACACCCAGGTCTCGTTGATGAGATCACGCCAGGAGATGTTGTTGTTGGTGCCGTTACCACCCCAAGAGCCACAACCCAGGGAGAAGGTCTGCCGCATCCCATTCCAGACGTTACCGCTATTGGACGCGGCTTGCGGCTGGTTCACCATGACGCGCGAGGTATAGGTGCGCTCGGCGAGTTTCATGATGTTGGCGTCGCTATTTGAGTAGATGCCGCAAGAGTGACCCTGACCCTGATAAGCCTGGATATTCTGCGTCAGCTCGATCGCATGATCGATATCACGGGCGCGGTACAGCGCCATGATCACTGATAGTTTCTCGCCCGAGAACGGATGTGTGGGACCCCAGCCGTCCTCCGGTACGATAAAGAATGCCACGCCCTCGGGAATCGAAATCCCCGCCATTTGCGCAATTTTCTCGGGCGGTTGAGCGACCATGGCCGTATTGATGTGCAGCTCGTCATCCCAGAGCGCGTTACGCAGGGCGGTCTTTTCTTCGTCGTTACACAGATAGCCGCCCTGTGCCTTGAGTTTTTCGAGCATGGGCTCGTAGATCTCATCAAGCAATATGACGGCATTGTCGGAGGAGCATGAAGCAGCCAGATCGAGCGTCTTCGACAGACGAATTTTTTCCGCCGCCGCGTCGAGATCGGCGGTGTCGTCGACCGTAATTACCGCATTGCCGACGCCGACGCCCAAGGCGGGAGTGCCACTCGAGTAGGCGGCGTTAACCATGGCACCGCCACCGGTTGCCAGCACCAAGTCACATTGCCGCATCAGCTCGTTCGTGGTCTCGAGGCTGGGTGTCTCGATGCCGATCACGAGGTCCTCGGGAGCGCCCATTTTCTTCAATGCCGCTCGCATGAGGTCACAGATCTTCTTATTGGTCAGTTTTGCCCGAGGATGCGGAGCAACAATAATGGAATTGCGGCCTTTAACGGCGTGAATGCCCTTGATAACGGGAGTGGCTTCAGGGTTGGTCGAGGGTGCCAGCGCGCCAATGACCCCAAGCGGCTTTGCCAGCACCCGAATATTTCGCTCCGGATACTCCTCGATCACGCCAACGGACTTGTCGTAGATAATATCGAGCAGGGTCGCGCGGGTTTTACGCTGTATCTTTAAGAACTTACCGTCGTAGTTACCGAGTTGGGTCTCATCGACGGTGAATTGCGCGATCTCCTCGGCGACACCGGGGCGTGCTACAGACCAGACCATCGCCCTGATCAGCGCATCGACCTGCTTCTGAGTGTAGTGCTCTATTTGCTTCTGCGCCGCTCTGGAGCGCGCAACCAGCTCCGCGATATATGCCTTGGCGTCGCTACTATCCTGTGACATGCCCTTGCTTCCCCATGGAGTCATTTTTAGGGTCGCTAGGGTAAACCTCAGGGCGGGATCTTACCAGTGGGTTGAGCGCCGCGAATGCCGCATTGCCATTATTGGGAGCGGCCTGGCGACTCGAGATAGCGCTGAGCTTTGTCTGGATTCCGTTTATACTTGCCGACCCTATTGAACTTGATATCAGTGCCGGCTTAGCGCTGATCTGACCACTGATGTCATTCGGTTGTGGCACGCAGGGCGTTTGATCGCCGGCCAGCCATGGAGGCGCTGATTCGGCCTCGGTCGAGGTGGTGCGGGCGCAAAATAGTGTTGGAGAACTCAGATTGGATTTTGAACTGAACGACGAGCAGCAGGCCTACATTGCCAGCGCGAGAGCGTTTTCAGATAACGAATTGGCTCCTCACGCGGCACTTTGGGATGCCGAGTCCATCTTTGCCAAAGACGCGCTGCGCGCTGCCGGTGAACTGGGCTTTATGGGTATGTATACACCCGAAGCGGCGGGCGGTCTGGGCATGGGTCGGCTGGATGCCAGCCTGATTGTTGAGGAGCTGGCCAAAGGCTGCACGACGACTGCGGCATTTTTGACCATCCATAACATGGCGACCGCGATGATAGGCAAGTACTGCCAGCAATCGGTGATTGATGCTTGGTGCCCAGAGCTGGTGATGGGTGAAAAACTCGCCTCCTATTGCCTCACTGAACCGGGTGCGGGCTCCGATGCGGGCAGCCTGCGAACCAGCGCACAGCGCGACGGCGAAGATTACGTTGTGAACGGTAGCAAGGTCTTTATCTCTGGCGCCGGAGAGACCGACGTCCTTGTGGTGATGACTCGCACCGGTGATACCGGCCCCAAGGGCGTGACGGCCCTGATGATTCCCGCTGATGCCGAAGGCATTGCTTACGGCAAGAAAGAACACAAGATGGGTTGGAACGCCCAGCCAACGCGAATGATCACGTTTGACAACGTGCGGGTGCCAGTGGCCAATCGGCTGGGCGAAGAAGGCCAGGGTTTTGCCATCGCGATGGAGGGTCTCGACGGGGGCCGCATTAATATCGCAACCTGCTCGGTGGGTACGGCTCAGCGCGCCATCGCTGATGCCACCGCCTATGTGAAAGATCGTAAGCAGTTTGATACCGCAATTGCGGAGTTCCAAAATACGCAGTTCCGGTTAGCGGACATGCTGACCGAGCTGGTTGCCGCGCGGCAAATGATTCGACTCGCGGCCAGCAAGCTCGACCGAAAAGATCCCCAAGCCACGACTTATTGCGCCATGGCCAAGCGCTTCGCCACCGATGTGGGGTTCACGGTCTGTAACGATGCCCTGCAGCTGTTGGGGGGTTATGGCTATATCAAGGAGTACCCGATGGAGCGTTACGTGCGCGATACTCGGGTGCATCAAATTCTCGAAGGAACCAACGAAATCATGCGTGTCATCGTCGGCCGTAAGCTGCTGATGGATGGCGCATTGGAGGTCATTCAATGAGTATCAGTCCATCCGAAAAAATCAAAGTGTCGATTGAGGGCAATATCGCTACGATCGTGATCGACAATCCGGCCGCGAACACCTGGGATCGCGAGAGCCTGCCGGCGCTCAAACAGGTTATTGAAGCCCTCAACGTTGAGCCGACCGTATACGCACTGGTGTTGACGGGCGCGGGGGAAAAATTCTTTTCAGCGGGTGCGGATCTAAACCAGTTTGCCTCGGGCGATGCCGACGTTGCCCGGGCCGTCGGTGAGGCTTTTGGCGAGGCTTTTGAAACCTTGGCGGATTTTCGCGGTGTATCCATCGCCGCCATTAATGGCTTTGCGATGGGTGGTGGTCTTGAGGTGGCGTTGGCCTGTGATATCCGCATCGCGGAGGAGCAAGCGGCATTAGCGCTGCCTGAGGCACGGGTGGGCCTATTGCCCTGCGCGGGCGGTACCCAGCGTCTGACGCAATTGGTCGGCGAGGGTTGGGCAAAGCGGATGATCCTGTGTGGTGAGCGCATCGGTGCTCAGCAGGCGCTGACGCTGGGCCTCGTTGAAGAGGTGGTGCCCAAGGGCGAGTCGCTCGCGACGGCAACGGCGTTGGCCGCCAAGGTGGGCAATCAGTCGCCGTCATCGGTAGCGGCCTGCAAGCGCCTGATCCATTCGGCCAGAAACATCGCGATTGCCGACGGACTCGTCGCGGAGCGTGACGAGTTCGTGGCGTTGTTCTCCACTGAGGACCAGCAAGAGGGGACCAACGCCTTCCTCGAGAAGCGCGAGCCTGCTTGGAAGAATCGATGAGCGATAGCGTGCTGGTTGCCGAATATCCGGCGGGTGATCGGGTCATCGGTCGTTTAACCCTGAACGTCGAGAAAACCCTCAATTCCCTGACTCGGGATATGGTCGAAGTCATCACCGATTGTCTTGAAACGTGGGCTGATGACGAGCGTGTGGTCGCGGTGCTGATCGATGGCGCCGGTGAAAAAGCCTTCTGCGCCGGGGGCGATGTGCAGGCCCTGCGCAACTCTTGCATCGAGACCCCCGGGGGTCCTTGCGAATACGCTGAGCATTTCTTTGCCCGCGAGTATCGTATGAACTACTTGCTCCACACCTATGCCAAGCCGCTGATCTGTTGGGGGCACGGTGTGGTTATGGGTGGTGGGCTTGGCATTCTGGCGGGCTGCAGTTACCGCGTAGTCAGCGAGCGCACCCGCATTGGTATGCCCGAGGTGACGATTGCGCTGTTTCCGGATGTGGGCGGTAGCTGGTTTTTGAACCGGATGCCCGGGCAGATCGGGCGCTTTCTCGCGTTAACGTCTTCGCACATCAACGCCACCGACGCGCTTTATTGTGGTCTCGGTACGCATTTTCTCGCCCACGCCCAAAAGGACTCGGTGCTAGAGGCGCTATCGGGCCTCACTTGGGGGTCAGATCCCGCAGGTAATACAGCGCAGGTAGAGGCATTGCTCGGTGGCCTTGCAGCTACTGTTGATCAGCCGGAGGCTCAACTAGAGCCACATATGGACGTGATCAATGCGTGGATGGCGGGTGATGATTTGTCAGCGATTTTTGATCGCGTCATGGCGTGGCAGGGCGAGGATGCTTGGCTGCAAAAAGCCAGAGATGGATTCGCCCATGGTTCACCGCTGGCGGCGACATGGATATTCCGTCAGTTAAACGACACACGTGATGCCAGTTTGAGGTCCGTTTTTGAGTCCGAGCTGGTGTTGGGCTGCAACATCATGCGCCACCCTGAGTTTGCCGAGGGGGTTCGTGCGCTACTGGTCGATAAAGATCGCTCGCCGGCCTGGGCTTACCCTGACCTTGCATCGGTGCCGGCCGAGGTGGTCGATACCTTCTTTACCGCGCCGAATGCAATGCCGGCGCTCGGATTGCCGGAGTAAATTATGGCGACGATTGCTTTTCTGGGTCTTGGCAATATGGGCGGACCCATGGCCAAAAACTTGATCGCCGCGGGGCATTCGCTCACGGTTTTTGATCTCGTCGAGGCAGCTTGCGCAGCACTCCAAGCTGAAGGCGCCAGCGTCGCGGCGTCGGCTGCGGAGGCCGCGGCTAACGCCGAGGTGATTATCAGTATGTTGCCTGCGGGCAAACATGTGGCAGCCACATTCCTGGGGGAGGCGGGCTTACTGGCCAATATCTCCAAAGAAACCCTCATTCTCGATGCCAGCACAATTGATGCCACAACTGCGCGCGAAGTCGGTGAGGCGGCAGCGGAGTTGGGCATCGACTTTATGGATACGCCTGTATCCGGTGGTGTGGCGGCGGCTGCCGCGGGCACCTTGGCCTTTATGTGCGGTGGTAGCGCAGGGGCTTTCGAGCGAGCGCGACCCATTCTTGAGGGCATGGGCAGCGCCGAGAAGATCTTTCACGCGGGCCCCGCCGGCGCAGGTCAGGTCGCCAAGGCGGCCAATAATATGCTGCTGGCGATACACATGATCGGTACCTGCGAGGCGCTGGCGATGGGCGAGGCCCATGGGCTACAGCCGGCGGTTCTGTCGGAAATCATGAAGGCCAGTTCAGGCAACAACTGGTCGCTGCAAGTGTATAACCCGTGGCCTGATGTGATGGCGGGTGTTCCCTCAAGCAATGATTACAAGCCGGGCTTTATGGTCGACTTGATGGTGAAGGATTTAGGTCTCGCTTGTGAAGTTGCCGAGAGTGCTGGCGTTGCCAATCAGCTGGGTAAGCAGGCCATGGCTGCTTATGTCGCGCACCAGGGCGATGGCAATGGGCCGCGTGACTTCTCTTCTATTTTGAATTGGGTTAAGCGCCAATAACTGGCTGCGGTCATTTAATTCTGAGTCACCCAGTCACCACCTAGCTTGGCTTTGAGCGGGCCTAACCAGGGCTCGTAATGCTTCCATTGCTCCAACGCGGTCGAGAAAATCGGCTGTCGAACCTGTTCCGATGACGGCGTTCGCACATTGCGCTCTGTTTTATGGAACTCGAGGCAGGCCTCCTCGAAGGGTAGACCGCAGAAATCAAGCATGCGGCGCACCTGGGTCTCCAGATCTGCGACCACGTCCTCGTGCTGCACGCGCAGAACAAAACCGGGAAGGACGGCATCCCAGTGATCCATCAAGCGTATGTAATCGAGGTAATACTGTGCGATGTCCTCAAGGTCGTAGCTGAACATTTGCCCTTCGGCGAACAATTGCTTGAATCCCGAGAAACAGCACGACATCGGGTCTCGCCGGGCATCAATAATTTTCGCGTTAGGCAGCATCAATTTAATGAGGCCAATATGCCTGAAGTTATTGGGCATCTTGTCAATGAAGAACGGTGCGCCCATGCGGTGTATCTGGGTGTCCCGAATGTATTCCTCTCCCAGCGTATTGAACTGGTCGGCTGACAAATCCGCGAGGTTAAATGGGTATTTCTGGTTGTCGGCCCGCTGCCCGAGACGGCGTAATTTCCCGCTAATGGAGAGTACGTTCGGCAATTCCAGCGTGCCGTCCACCATGCTATGTGAGGAAAGGATTTGTTCGAGTAATGTGGATCCCGCCCGCGGCAGTCCCAGAATGAAAATCGGGTCCGGTGCCGCACATCCGGTTTCTTGGGCGAAGAGCTCGCGGTTGCATGCAGCGATTTGCTCATCACACTCTTTTGAAGTGCCTTCAGCGTGGTACTGAAGTTGTGCTTTTTTAGTGGCGTTACCTTTGGCGTAGTGAACGAAAGAGCGCTCGTAATCTTTACGATCCTCAAAAGCCTTGCCCAGCGCGAATTGAAGATAGACTCGATCTTGCCCGCCCAAATGCGGGTTTTGATCAAGCGCTTCCATGGTGGCAATTTCTTCGTCACTGAATTGATACACCTTGAGATTAGCCAGCGAATACCATGCGTCGCAATAAAAAGGCTGTGCTGCCAGCGCCGCGCGGTAAGCCAAGATTGCCTCGTCGGCTTGACCGCAGGTCTTAAGCGCATGCCCCTTGGACACATGGGTGACTGGGTCGTGAGGGACGCGATCAAGGATTTGTTCAAAGAGTTCCAGTGCCGTCTCGTAGTCGCCTAGCTGCATGCACTGAATGGCGTAGAGAGATTGCAGCTGAGGGTTTTCCGGTGCGTGTTCGAGAAGCGCTTTCGCCTCATCCACAGCGCGCTGAAACCGTTGGCGCTTGCTGAGTATCTGCACGTAGTCCATCCGAGCCTGTCGATGGCTCGGATCAAAAGCCACTGCACTCTCGAGCAGAAACTCAGCATCCTCTAGCACGCCGTGGCGTGCAGCGATCTCTGCGAGAATGCGCATTCCATCGATGTGTTGGGGGTTCTGCTGCATAAACTGACGGCATAACTGTTCAGCTTTGTGAAGTTTGCCCTCGTGCAGTAAATCCCAGCTGGCAGCGAGGTTGGGCGGGAGCGACTCAAGCCACTGCAGGCGCTGCTGGATTTGCGCCAGCCTCTCAGGCTGCGAGCCATCGCTCAGAAAATGGGCCTGTGCTGCCCAGCTTGCCTTTAGCCCCGGGTTTAAATGGCAAGCGGTACCGTACGCGCCCAGCGCTTCCGGGCGCATTCCCGCGTCTCTGTAAAGGTGCCCCAGCTCCTGAAATGCGCGCCCGTAGTTAGGGTGTTGCGCTACGAGTTGCAGCAGGACTTTTTCCGCTTGCGGGAAGTCCTGTGCGTGGCGCAGACAGACCCCGCTCATATACAGGCCCATGCGCGATGTCTTTGCTGCCTCGGGCAGGGACGTTATGGCGGTTATCGCATCTTGTATCGCGCCGCGCTGAATGAGTTGCTGAATGTGATTCAGCGCATCAGAAAAATCGGCAGCAGAAGATGACATAGTGAAACCTAGTGAGATTGGAATCGTCAGACAAAAAAAGTGCCCCGACAGGGGCACTTTTTCAGGAACGCTGTTGCTTCAATATCGATTAAAAATCGAACGAGACGCGGACTCCCATTGTGGTCGGTGGCGCGAGTGCTAATCGCTCTCGGTCGTTAACGTAGTTAGCGCCGGTCACGACTTCTTCGTCCGTCAAGTTAGTGACGAACGCTTCCACCATCCACTTATCGGCTCGAACTCCAGCTGTAATGTTAGCCACAGTCCAGCTTGGCACGCTCATCCTGTTGATCGAGATGATGTCGCTGTAGGAGCTCGCTGAATGAGCGAAGCTGGGCATCACGTGCGCTGTCCAGCCATTACCCATGGTCCACTCGTAGCGTGCCCAGAAGTTCCCCTGGAACTCGGGCGCGTAGGCGAGCTCGAAGCCCTCTTGCACATCCTTCGATGGATTGAGTACGTCCGTAATTTCCGTATCCAAGAAGGAGAAAGCGAGACCCATGGTCAGGTTGTTACTGGCTGCCCATGTGATGTCGCCCTCCATGCCGGTGACTTCGGCATCGGCGGCATTATCTGAGAAGAAAAGGTTTACGATGCTGGTATCAAAGATCGTGGTCTGCAGATCCGAGATATCCAGGAAGAACACTGAACCGTTGAAGCGCAGGTTGCCGTCCAGCATATCGAGCTTCCAACCGAGCTCAATATTGATCAGCTCATCGGATTTCACGTCAAACGGCACGGTGTAATCGTTTTCGGCCTGATAGGCACCACCCGGGCGGTTCAAGAGTCCTGTGCGGAAACCCTCTGACCAGGTTACGTACCATAGGTGATCATCATTGGGTCGGTATGACAGCGTCACCTTGCCAATCACACCGTCGTCTTCCGCTTTATCTGGCGCATAAATGCTATTCACGATGCGCTGATAGTTGGGATCGTCCTCCGCCGGCAGGTTGTCGGGTGTGTAGACCGGGCTCGCTTCATAAGGGAAGAAGCCAGAGTAAGTCCAGCGGATTGACTTGTCGCCGTCGTACAGGTCATTAATGTTGGTGCCGAACTTGTTGTAGTCGGTTCCAGACATGTTGTAGAAGGACGAGTTCGCGCTACCGGCAAGATCCACTTCGTAATCAAACCAGCGCAATCCACCGGTGACTGACCACTTGTCGGTCAAGTCAAATGAGACCTCGCCGAAGATACCCATGCGGTCGTCTGTCCGCAGGATATCGTTGCGGAATACGGTGTCCCTGGGGTAGGGCCCCGCGCCTACTCTATAACCGCCCTGACCATCGTAGGGATAGTTGTAGTTTTCCGGGAAGCCGAAGCCGGTGCCGTTGTAACCGCCGCCCCATACGTCGACAAACTTATTGCCGGGGTATGAGAAGTCCACCATCTCGGTGAGCTCCATTTCACTGAAGAAACCGCCTGCGGTAATTCTTACGCGCTTGTCTTGGTCGGTGCTGAAGCGGATTTCATGACTAGTGAACTCGCTATCCACTTTGTTGGTGGTGTAGAGGTTCGGCGCCTGACAGGTGCCTGACGGAATGCCCGCACCGGCAGGAGAATAGCCGGTGTAAGACACATAGTAGTCACAGATGTAGTAGGGAATGTACTGGCCGATAAATAAATAGTCGGAGTAGTCAGTGCGTTGGTCGGTTTCGCGCTCGGTGAACGCACCGGTGTAGAGGACTTCCAGCGCGCCAATACGGCCTTCCACTGTCCAGTGGAAATTAGTGTACTCGTCTTCAACAAACTCTTTTTCGAAACGCTGGATCTGGTAGTCATCACCCAGATTCGGGTCAGTATAGAAAGTACCGTCGCTCTCAATTTTTTGAGCCATAGCGCCCACAGTCAGACGCCAGTTACTGTTGATGTCCCACATTGCGCTGACGCGGCCACCTGAGTAGGACGTGTCGTTAAAGTCATCTTCTACTAGGGACGCATTGTTGGCTTCGAGGAAGGTCACGTTGCTGAAATCGGTGACTCCCGACTGGAATCCAGCGCGGAACCCGACCGGCGTTCCGTTTGACCTAACGGTATCTGCCGTACGGAATCGAGCACTTTCTCGCGCTGTTCGCGTGCCCGCTACGTTGTCGATATAGCCGCCTTTCTCGTCAGCGAACACAACGCCGCGAATGGCAAAGTTATCGCTGACGGGAATGTTCAGCATGGCGCTAATGTTGTAATTGCCTTCGCCGTCTTTCATTGCCGAGGCGCCCGCTTGGACGCGCCCATAGAAGCCAGATGTATCGGGCTTGTTTGTGATCAGTCGCACCACCCCCGCCTGTGAACTCGCGCCAAATAGCGTGCCCTGGGGTCCTGCCAGCACCTCTACGCGGTTAATGTCTGCGATATAAATATCAAGGTTACGACCGGGCTGCGCCATCGGTTGTTCGTCAAGATAGAGCGCCACGTTCGGGCTCAAGCCTGCTACGCCCGAAATCGTCAGCGCAGGAGTGGTCGACGCCACACCACGGATATACATGGTGCTCTGGCCCGGGCCTGCACCACCGGCGGATACGTTCGGCAACTCAATCAGATAATCATTGAAGTTGGAGATACCCCGCTGATTGAGGGTTTCTTCGGTCAGCGCGGAAACGGCAACCGGAACATCCTGCATGCTTGCGGATTGCTTGGTCGCGGTGACTACTACCTCTTCGAGCGCCGCATGCGCTGTTGAGGAGACGATTGGCAGCAGCGCAACGCCGAGTGCTGCCGCGAGCGGGGTGCGTTGAAAACGATGGGGATGTGACATGGTGACTCCCTTGTTTGTGTAATAGCAGAAAAAGCGAAATCTTTATCGTTATACCCCAACACCCTACCGATTCTGGCCGCGTCGTGCAAATTGGACACTTGTCGGAGACAAGTAACTTGCCTTGCCGGGGCTGCACTTTCACCTTAGTAGCGCACCGGTTTATTGGCTTAACGCCATGGGGCTCGGATACGGCCCGACAATGCGGGATAAAACCGGCTGGATAAACGCGCCTCTTCTTCGGGTACACTGACTTCGAATGCTGCAAAGAGAGTCCGATGTCTGAGCCTGCTGAGCAACGCTTTATCATTGATAAAACAGTATTTTACCCCGCTTTAATTCTGCTATTCGGCGCCATCTTTTTGCTGCTGTTGGTGCCAGAAAAGGGCAGTGACCCTTTCGCCGGGCTGCAAGCGGTCATTGTCGATACCGCCAGTTGGTTCTATGTGTTTATCGCCGGTTTGGTGTCTGTGGTAGTGATTGGCCTCGCGATCTCGCGGTACGGCGATATCAAGCTCGGTCCGGACCACTCAGAGCCTGAATACAGCTATGGTTCCTGGTTCGCGATGCTGTTTGCGGCCGGTATTGGCATTGGGCTCATGTTTTACGGTATTGCCGAGCCGGTCATGCATTTCTTATCGCCACCGACGGGCCCCGGCGGCACCCCTGCGGCGGCCACTGAGGCCATTCAGATCAGTTATTTTCACTGGGGCTTTACGGCCTGGGCGATCTATGCGGTCGTGGCCATGATCCTCGCTTACTTTGCCTACCGGCACGATCTCCCGCTCACACTGAGGTCGGCCTTTTACCCACTGATTGGGGAGCGCATTCATGGACCCGTTGGTGCGGCGGTAGACGTATTCGCGGTGATCTGCACCACCTGTGGTATCTCGGTGAGTTTGGGTTTGGGGGTGCTGCAGATCAATACAGGCTTTAATTACCTGTTTGGTTTGCCAATTGACGTGTGGGTTCAGGTCGGACTCATTTTTGCGACGATGGCACTGGCCACTGCGTCGGTCATTTTGGGGTTGGACTCAGGTATCAAGCGCCTGTCCGAGATCAATGTAGTGCTTGCAGTCATGCTGCTGTTGCTGATCTTGCTCACAGGCCCCACTGCGCTGCTGCTGGCGGGAACGCTGCAGAATTTTGGGGCGTATGTGGCGGGACTGATTCCCCGCACGCTGGACCTGTACGT